>JAABUP010007913.1_pt1 | contig 13857 bp, 10 predicted proteins | sample 5559201 | NCBI WGS metagenome assembly JAABUP01 (sample SAMN10711887, study PRJNA513373) | rock metagenome | isolation source: Antarctica rocks | place: Antarctica | reverse complement strand
CGAGCGCTCCAGGGGTCTGTCGTCCGCGGGCGACCGCTCGCCCACTGGTCAGAGCGATGGGCGGCGTCCGAGACGACTGGAACGGACGTCCGCGAGTGGGTACGGTGGGTGAGCGCTCGCAGGCCGGCGTGTCGGCGCTGGTCACACGCCGTTCCACCGCCGAGCCCTTCGCCTTTCCGCTGATCTCGATCAGCGGCCCCGTACGGGAGGCGGTGGGTGGGGGTGTGGCCGCCGAGTGCGCTTCGCCTTTCCGCTGATCTCGATCAGCGGCCCCGTCCCGTGCGGCCGCCACCCAGCTCGACCGCGGTCTGCCGCTGCTTCGCCTTTCCGCTGATCTCGATCAGCGGCCCCGTTGAAGCCCGGCCGGGCAGCGGTGCGCTCTTGCTGCGGAGCTCGCCAGCTTTCCGCTGATCTCGATCAGCGGCCCCGTTGAAGCGCGGAGGACCCGTGGGATGCGAAGCTGGACTACACCTACAGCTTTCCGCTGATCTCGATCAGCGGCCCCGTTGAAGCTGGCCTTACCCGGGCGATGGCCGCGCACGCCGGGATCGCTTTCCGCTGATCTCGATCAGCGGCCCCGTTGAAGCCTGTCCGCACCGCCCAGGTCAGCCAGACGTTTAGCTTTCCGCTGATCTCGATCAGCGGCCCCGTTGAAGCGTGGGAATGGTCTGCGTCGACGTCGTAACCGCACCGCTGCTGCTTTCCGCTGATCTCGATCAGCGGCCCCGTTGAAGCACTAATGTCCTTGGTTTCCAACGACCGGCGCATGTCCCGCTTTCCGCTGATCTCGATCAGCGGCCCCGTTGAAGCGTGTCGGATCGGTCGGTTGAGTCCACTGTCGATCCTCCGACTTTCCGCTGATCTCGATCAGCGGCCCCGTTGAAGCTCCCGTCAGGCCGCAGTCGCGGCCGAGAAGATGTAGGCCCAGCTTTCCGCTGATCTCGATCAGCGGCCCCGTTGAAGCGGCCGTAACCGGTGGGCGCACAGACCAGAACATGCTCGGCCTTTCCGCTGATCTCGATCAGCGGCCCCGTTGAAGCGGTTTGTCTGCGGCCCCCATGACCCGTCGGCGGTGCTTTCCGCTGATCTCGATCAGCGGCCCCGTTGAAGCCGGGGCGGAAGCTCCCGATAGTGAACCGGGTCGCCGCGCTTTCCGCTGATCTCGATCAGCGGCCCCGTTGAAGCCTTAGATGCGAGTGGGACAGGGACAGGGAGTTTAGCCGCTTTCCGCTGATCTCGATCAGCGGCCCCGTTGAAGCACCGGCGGCCGCACCAGCGGCATCGCCCGGCCAGGCCGCAGCTTTCCGCTGATCTCGATCAGCGGCCCCGTTGAAGCCCCGCCGCGTACTGACGGCGCACCCGAGTGAGTGGATCGTGCCCTTTCCGCTGATCTCGATCAGCGGCCCCGTTGAAGCTTGTACGCCCCGCTGTTGAAGGTGGACCAGGCTTTCCACCTTTCCGCTGATCTCGATCAGCGGCCCCGTTGAAGCCCCTGAGTCGCATTCGGGTCGCCGCCGGACTCCGTCTTGATCTTTCCGCTGATCTCGATCAGCGGCCCCGTTGAAGCGCGACCGGTGGGCCGGTGGTTGGTCCTGGTGGGCCGCGTGCTTTCCGCTGATCTCGATCAGCGGCCCCGTTGAAGCAACGAGGGCAACGGCGACGCTTACACGTTCCGGGCGATCACTTTCCGCTGATCTCGATCAGCGGCCCCGTTGAAGCCTCGCGGTGACCAGTACCGCGCCGCCCCCCATCCGTTTCCGCGACTTTCCGCTGATCTCGATCAGCGGCCCCGTTGAAGCGCGGGATACGCGCGGAAGGGGAGCCGGAAGCCCGCGGCGGCCCCTTTCCGCTGATCTCGATCAGCGGCCCCGTTGAAGCATCCCATCCGGCGCGCGCGGCCTCGTTCTCGTCCGGGCGCTTTCCGCTGATCTCGATCAGCGGCCCCGTTGAAGCTATCGTGGGCACGCGGGGCGGTGGTGCCTCCACCGGTCTTTCCGCTGATCTCGATCAGCGGCCCCGTTGAAGCTACCGGTCCGCGGCCGCGACGGACCCCTGGTCCTCGCCGCTTTCCGCTGATCTCGATCAGCGGCCCCGTTGAAGCACCCTCGCCTCCGGTAATGCGCAGAAGAATGTCGCCACCTTTCCGCTGATCTCGATCAGCGGCCCCGTTGAAGCTCGTAGTGACCCGGATCACTACCCGCATCGTTCCTCTCCCGCTTTCCGCTGATCTCGATCAGCGGCCCCGTTGAAGCGTCGCACGGCTGAGCGGACATCGAAGCGGGTGAACTCGACCTTTCCGCTGATCTCGATCAGCGGCCCCGTTGAAGCGGGGTCGGGAGCGGTGCACTCGCCCCGTTGGGCTGCTCGGCTTTCCGCTGATCTCGATCAGCGGCCCCGTTGAAGCCGCAACGCCTACGAGAGCGCGCCGGACGGAGAGGGGCAGCTTTCCGCTGATCTCGATCAGCGGCCCCGTTGAAGCGTGACGGGGCTGAGGCGGTCGCTGTGGTCAGCGCGGGGAGTCTTTCCGCTGATCTCGATCAGCGGCCCCGTTGAAGCAGCCCCAGCGTCTTCGCCCAGGCGGTGAGGTCACGGGCCGCTTTCCGCTGATCTCGATCAGCGGCCCCGTTGAAGCAACGCGGACCGGGCCGACGCCGCCGAGCCCATGATGCGGGCTTTCCGCTGATCTCGATCAGCGGCCCCGTTGAAGCGGTACTGCGCCTCACTTGCTCGGGGATGCGTCCGGGTCCACTTTCCGCTGATCTCGATCAGCGGCCCCGTTGAAGCGGTATTGCGCCTCACTTGCTCGGGGATGCGTCCGGGTCCACTTTCCGCTGATCTCGATCAGCGGCCCCGTTGAAGCACGAGTCATCCCGGCGGCCCTGTGGGCCGAGCGAAACCCACTTTCCGCTGATCTCGATCAGCGGCCCCGTTGAAGCGTGCAGACTGTCGGCTCGCTTGTAGGGATGGTGGAGTCCCTTTCCGCTGATCTCGATCAGCGGCCCCGTTGAAGCGAAATCTGTGGGACCCGCTACTACACCCGGACGCAATGGCTCCTTTCCGCTGATCTCGATCAGCGGCCCCGTTGAAGCCGGAAAGTTGAACGCCTTGACCACCTTCGAGGCCGGCAGGTGCTTTCCGCTGCTTTCCGTTGATCTCGATCAGCGGCCCCGTTGAAGCCTCCGACGCGCCGAACCGTCCGGAGCCGGGGTCCGAACTCTTTCCGCTGATCTCGATCAGCGGCCCCGTTGAAGCAAGGTCAGCTCCCATACGGGGCGAGCGCCCTGCGGACTTTCCGCTGATCTCGATCAGCGGCCCCGTTGAAGCGAAGTAACGGGCGACGTTGCGGGCGACGCCGGGGGCGGATCTTTCCGCTGATCTCGATCAGCGGCCCCGTTGAAGCCCATCAGATCTCCTCCAGGACGGGTGGCCACTCAGGGCCCTTTCCGCTGATCTCGATCAGCGGCCCCGTTGAAGCGGCAAGATCAAGGAGTACGCCGGGGCCGCGGGCCTCGCTTTCCGCTGATCTCGATCAGCGGCCCCGTTGAAGCTGGGTGACCCCGACCACCTTGACGCTATTGATGGGGCGCGCTTTCCGCTGATCTCGATCAGCGGCCCCGCTGAAGCCTCGGGCAGCGCGATCCGTTAGGCAGTCGTTGTTGTCCTTTCCGCTGATCTCGATCAGCGGCCCCGTTGAAGCAACACGAACCCGGCCTGGCGTTCCGTCGTCGCCGCCGACTTTCCGCTGATCTCGATCAGCGGCCCCGTTGAAGCGATGAGATTCCGGAGCCGGTGGAGGTGCCGCCGCCCCGCGCTTTCCGCTGATCTCGATCAGCGGCCCCGTTGAAGCCCCTAAGCGCCTCGGCCACCTTGTGGGTGGCCCCGGTGTCTTTCCGCTGATCTCGATCAGCGGCCCCGTTGAAGCCCGCTCGGCCGGACCGCGGTCCGCGGTCGCATGACGTCGGCTTTCCGCTGATCTCGATCAGCGGCCCCGTTGAAGCACGCCGCCACCGTTGCCGGCGAACATCGCCTGCAACGCTTTCCGCTGATCTCGATCAGCGGCCCCGTTGAAGCGCCAGGTCCGCCGGGCTATTCTGCGCCTTACGCGCCTCAGCTTTCCGCTGATCTCGATCAGCGGCCCCGTTGAAGCGCCAGGTCCGCCGGGCTATTCTGCGCCTTACGCGCCTCAGCTTTCCGCTGATCTTGATCAGCGGCCCCGTTGAAGCATCGGGATCGCCGCGGTTGATGTGTCGTCGGCGAACTGGCCGTGGTCGCAGCGATGCGCCCACACCCACAGCTGGTCGCGCTGGTGCCCGACCGGCTCCTCGAGCACCCCGCCGGCCTCGCTCTGTCCGAGACGGTCCTGCGCTGCCTGGCCGCCGCTCGGGCTCGGTGCACAGGCCGCCAGCTACCTCGCGACGCACGCCCTCCGCACGGCCATCACCATGGTCACCGGAGACCGGATCGACGTGAGCCGTCCCGGAGATGAGAAGCGCAACGCCCGCCGTCGCCGCCAGCAGGTCGCTCTCGCGTCCCTGCCTGCGCACCAGTACCCGGCGCTGATCGCCCACGCCGAAGCGATCACCCACTGCCAGCACCGAGACGCACGTGGAGCTGGCCATCGACCTGTTCGTCACCGGCGTCCAGGCCTTCGCCGCCCGAGGGCGTTGAGGGGCACTGCCGGCAGGTGGGCTCCGCCGGGACGTGGAGATGGGGGTCCGTCCTCGCGGGCGGGAGGTCAGGGACAGGTGATCGAACACCTACGGGTCCGCCGACCAGCTGCTGGGCCAGGTCGTAGTCCCCCGGGGGCAGCTGGTCCACGACGTTCGACGGTGTGCCCCGAGCCGTACCAGTCCCGGTCCTCCCGGGTGTTAACCGGTCCACGACCTTCCCGCCCCACCCGAGCTGGTCACGGAACCCGCATCTGCCCGCCCCGGGCGCGGCAGTCCGGGCAGCCCGATGAGGCGGTGTCGCTGGTCGTCGGGCTCCTGGGACTGATCAGGATGGTGCGGGCTCGGCCAGGTAGGTCTGGATGACGGGGCCGAGCCACCGCACCACGGCTTCGGGCTCGAGGGCGACGACCGGGGAGAGCCGGAGAACGTAGCGGCATAACGCCAGGCCGAGGATCTGGGTCGCGACGAGGCCGCTGCGGACAGCCGCGGATGCCGGGTCGTGTCCGGCCGCGGCGACGACGGGCTGAAGCTGGGCGCGGAAGATCTGCTGCATCTGTGCGGCCGCGGCTTGGTCGGTGACCGCGGTGGCCAGCAGCACGCGCAGGGAGTCTGTCGTCTGCTCGCCTTCCCAGCGGGCGAGGAAGTGCCGGACGGCGGTGGCCCCGAGCTGCTCGCGCGGGACCTGCGTGAGGTCGGGCAGGGCGAGGTCGAGATCGGCGGCCGCGGTGAACAGGCCCTGCTTGCTGCCGAAGTATCGGATGACCATCGACGGGTCGATGCCGGCGTCGGCGGCGACCGCCCGCACGGTGGTGCGGGCGTAGCCGTCCCGGGCGAACCGCTCCCGCGCGGCGGACAGGATCGCGCGCCGACTGCGTCCGGATCGCGCCGCTCGGCCCACCTGCTGCTCCTGCTGGTCCGGGGGCATGCGCCTCAGGTTAGCCAACAGATGTTGACCTCAAGGCGGCCTGGGGTAGTAGAGTCAACACGCGTAGGCCAACGCACGTTGACGAAGGGTCGCCATGGAGCGAGTCGAGGTCGTCGTGGTGGGAGCGGGCCCGACCGGCTTGACGCTGGGCTGTGCGCTCCGCCAAGCCGGGATCGACGTGCTCGTCGTCGACGGCGCGGCCGAGGGCGCGAACACCTCTCGGGCGGCCGTGGTGCACGCGCGGACTCTGGAAGTCCTAGAGCAGTTGGACGTGACGCCACGCCTGCTCGCGGAGGGCTGCGTGGTCCCGGTGTTCACGGTCCGAACCGGACGGCGCGTGCTGGCGCGGATCGACTTCGGCGGGCTCCCCACGCCGTACCCGTTCACCCTGATGCTGCCGCAGTCGCGCACCGAAGCGCTGCTGAGCGGCCGGCTGACCGAGCTCGGCGGGCAGGTGCACCGCCGGTGCAGCGTCACAGCCGTCCGTGCTGGCGCGGACGGCGCCGAGGTCTCCATGACCGGACCAGACGGGCAGTCCCAGCAGGTGCGAGCCCGCTACGTCGTCGGTGCCGACGGGATGCACAGCACTGTGCGCGGCGCCGCTGGCATCGGCTTCACCGGCGGTCGCTACCCCCAGTCGTTCGTGCTCGCCGACGTCCGCCTCGACTGGTCCCTGCCCTCGGACGAGGTCCAGCTGTTCCTGGCCCCCGCAGGCCTCGCCGTCGTCGCGCCGCTGCCCGGCGGCCACCACCGGGTGGTCGCCACCGCAGACACCGCACCCGACCACGCGGACCAGCCGTACCTGCAAATGCTGCTCGACCACCGCGGACCCGGACGAGCTCAAGTGCGCGAGGTGCTGTGGTACTCCCGGTTCCGCGTTCACCACCGCGTCGCGGACACCTACCGCGTCGGGCCGCTGCTGCTCGCCGGCGACGCCGCCCACGTCGCTGAGCCGAGCGTCCGGCACCACCCGGGGCTGGGCGGAGTCGGCGTGGAGCGGTGCCGGCAGCGGTTGCTCGGCCTACATCGCGGCCACGTTCAACCTGTCCAGCCCGTGCGGATCCAAGCGGGCCGAGGCTGACGTCAGCGCCGTCGCGGACCCCAACACCGGCGTCGCGGTGTACGACAGCACCCCGTCTGCGGGCTCGTCGGGCTGGCTCGTCTTCGGCGGTACCTCGGCGTCGGCTCCCCTGATCGGCGCCGTACACGCCCTCGCCGCGTCCAGCGCGTCCTCGGCAGCCTCGCTGTACTCCGGGGCGAGCGTCAACGACGTGACGAGCGGTTCGAACGGACGCTGCCGCACGGCCGTACTGGCTGTCTGCACGGCAGGACCCGGGTGGGACGGCCCAACCGGCGTCGGCACCCCGAACGGCTCAGGTGGCCTGCGCGGCTTCTGAGGCTGCGCAGGCTCCCGACCCGACGGGGGGTTGCGCCGCGGGCGCCGGGCCAACGTCGTGGCTGGTCACCGAGATCTACAGCCCGTCCATGACCATGCGGAGTGTCCGTTCGATGAGGGGCCCGGGATCGGCGCCGGGGGAAGCCACCACCCCGTCGAGCAGCAGCAGCGACAGGCCGTGGACGGCAGCCCACGCGGCGGCCTCCGCTCCGGGACGCCGCTCCCGCGGTAGAGTGCCCGCCTCGACCAGGCCGTCCAACGCGGCCGCGAGCACCCCGTAGGCCCGGTCGGATCGGTCCGGCGTGGCGCAGTCGGCGACGGCTACCGGGTCGTTGGCACTCGGAACCCCGAGCCCGGCGAAGCCCGTGCGGAACAGTCCCGGCTCGGCGAGCGCGAACCCGACGTAGGCCCGGCCGGTGGCCTGCAGGCGGGCGACCGCCCGTCGGCGGCCCGACCGTCCGGGGACGTCGGCGGCCGCCGCCTCCATCGCGTCCGCCAGCGCCCCCCTCGCCCGGTCACCGACCGCGGCCAGCAGGCTGTCCCGATCGGCGAAGTGCCGATAGGCAGCCGTGGCCGACACCCCCACCCGGCGGGTCGCCTCTCGCAGGACCACCCCGTCCGGCCCGGACTCCCGGGCAAGCTCGACGGCGGCCGCGAGCAGAGCCGGTCCGAGGTCACCGTGGTGGTACGCGTCGGCCATCCGCCCATCCTCGCTCGCCGGGCGACGGTGTGTTGACGGTGTTGACATCGCGCTGCCGGTGGTCCATGTTGAACCTGTCAACATGACCGGGGCGGAAAGGGGCCAGATATGAAAGCTGTCCAGCGCGGGCGGTTCACCGTTCCCGAGGGTTCCGGGGTCGTCGTGTTCCTCATCGGGATGCGGGTGAACGACTTCCGCCGCGTCCGTGCGTGGTGGCCGCCGTTCACGGCGATGCCGCGGATGCTGGCCGAGCTCGCACGCCGGCCGGACTCGGGCTTCCTCTCCGGGACCACGTTCGTGTCCGGTCGGACGCTGATGGTGCGCCAGTACTGGCGCAGCGCCGAGGACCTCATCGCGTACGCGAAGAAGCCCGACGCGCAACACCTGCCGGCCTGGCGGGCCTTCAATACCCACGCCCGGGCTGCCGGCGGTGCCGTCGGCATCTTCCACGAGACCTACGTCGTCGACGCCGGAAACCTGGAGGTCGTCTCGGTCGACATGCCCGAGAGCGGCGTACTCGCAGCGCTCGGGTCGGTGCCGGTCAGCCGGGCCCGGGCATCCGCGCGGGAACGGTTGGGGACGACCCAGGGCCGACAAGGTCCTCCGGGTGAGTGACGGCCACCGGGTCGGTGTCGGTGCGCGGGAAGTGGCAGGCGACCGAACGACCGGCGACGATCTGCAACACCGGCTTCTCGGTGACGCACCGGTCCCGGGCCCACGGACAGCGGGTGTGGAACGTGCACCCGCTCGGCTTGTCGATCGGGCTGGGCACGTCACCGCGCAACACGATCCGCTCGCGGCCGGCGTCGTCGCCCTCCATTCGCGGAATCGCGGAGAGCAGTGCTTCGGTATACGGGTGCGCAGGCCGGCTGTACAGCTGGTCCGCGGTAGCGACCTCCACCAGCTCACCCAGGTACATCACCGCGATCCGGTCACAAAAGTGCCGCACCACCCCGAGGTCGTGGGTGATGAACACGTACGTCAGCGAAAGCTCCTCCTGCAGCCGGGCCATCAGGTTCAGCACCTGGGCCTGGATCGACACGTCGAGGGCGGACACCGGCTCGTCGGCGACCAGCAGCTTCGGCCGGGTGGCCAGCGCGCGCGCGATCCCGATGCGCTGGCGCTGGCCGCCGGAGAACTCGTGCGGGTACCGGTCGACCGCGTCCGGGCGCAACCCGACCAGCTCGAACAGCTCGGCCACCCCGACCCGACCGGCGCGCTGCCCAGACCTGCCCGCGGCAGACCGGTTGTGGATCTCCAACGGGTCGGCGACCATCGAGCCGACCCGGCGCCGCGGGTTCAGCGAGGCGAACGGGTCTTGGAAGATCAGTTGCAGGTCGGCCCGGATCGATCGCAGCTCGCGGCGGGAGAGCCGCGTGATGTCCCGGCCGGCGAACTCGATGCGACCGGTCGTCGGGTCCAGCAGCCGCACGATGCACCGGCCCAGCGTCGACTTCCCGCACCCGGATTCCCCGACCACGCCGAGGGTCTCCCCGGCGACGACGTCGAGGGTCACCCCCTCGACCGCGTGCACCACGTCACGTCGCCCCACCCCGCCGGCGGACCGTCCGGCCGGGAAGTCCTTGCCGACATCGGTCAACCGCAGCAGGGGTGCACCGCTCGGAGCGGTGCTCACGCGACATCCTCGGCCCTGGCTTCGGCGGCGCGAGCGGCCGGCCGGTCCAAGATCGGCAGCCAGCAGGCGTCGACGTGATCGGCGGCGTCGCCGCTCGGGTGCAGCGGCGGACGCTCGTCGCACCGGTCGAACCGATGCCGGCACCGGCTGGCGAACACGCACCCGCGCCCTGCCTCGGCGGGCGTGATCGGTGCTCCGGGGATCGTCGGCAACCGCCGGCTCCGGGGCCGCACCCCCGCGGCTCCGGTGGTGATGCGCGGCACCGACTCCAGCAGGCCCCAGGTGTAGGGGTGGCCGGGAGACCGGAACACCCGCGACCGCGGCCCGACCTCGACGGCGCGACCGGCATACATCACCAGCACCCGGTCGGCCATCTCCGACACCACGCCCATGTCGTGGGTGATCAGGACGACCGACGAGCCGTGCTCGGCGCGTAGTCGGCGCAGCAGGTCGAGGATCTGGGCCTGGCTGGTGACGTCGAGCGCGGTCGTCGGTTCGTCCGCGATCACCAGTGACGGCTCGCAGGACAGCGCCATTGCGATCACCGCCCGCTGCCGCATCCCACCGGAGAACTCGTGCGGGTAGTTGTCCACCCGCCGCTCCGGGTTCGGGATGCCGACCTCGGCGAGCAGCTCGACTGCGCGGGTCCGCGCGGCACGCCGGGAGATGTCCCGGTGGGCACGCAGCTGCTCGGCGATGTGCCAGCCCACCGTGTAGACCGGCGTCAACGCGGTCATCGGGTCCTGCGGGACCAGCGCGATGTCCTTGCCGCGGATCGACCGCAGCACCTCCGGCGTCGCCCCGAGCAGTTCCCGGCCGCGGAACCGGGCCGAGCCGGACACCTGCAGGTTGGGGTTGGGCACCAGGCCGAGCATGCTCAGCATCGACACGCTCTTGCCCGACCCGGACTCCCCGACGATGCCGAGCATCTCACCGGGCGCCAGGTCGAAGGAAAGCTCCTCGACCGCGACGGCGGGCCTGCCGCGAGCGCGGAAGGCCACATGCAGGTCCCGGACGGAGAACAGGGCGGGCTCAGGCACGCCGCACCCGCGGGTCCAGGCGGGCGTAGAGCAGGTCCACCGCAGCGTTGGCGAGCACGATGAAGAACGCGGCGTAGATGACCGCACTGATGATCACCGGAAGATCGGTGCTCTGCAGCGCGGAGAAGGTCAGCCGCCCGATGCCGGGCAGGGCGAACACGACCTCGGTGAGCAGCGCCGACCCACCGACGAGGGCGCCGAAGTCCAGCCCGAACAGTGACACCACGGGGATCAGGGAGCACCGAAGCGCGTGCTTGAGCAGGACTCGACGTTCGCTGACGCCCTTGGCCCGGGCCGTGCGTACGTAGTCCTCCGAGAGCGCGGCCAGCAGCTCGCCCCGCAGCACCCGCGCGTAGATGCCGGCGTACAGCACGGCGAGGGTGAGCCAGGGGAACAGCAGGTGCAGCGCCCACTGGCCGGGGTTGTCGGTCAGCGCCACGTACCCCAGCGGCGGCACCCAACGGAACAGGGACTCGTGCAGCCGACTCTGGGTCAGCAGGTTCACCACCTCACCCAGCCAGTACACCGGGACCGACACCCCGATCAGCCCGACCACCGACAGCAGCGGATCGACGAACCCGCCGCGGCTGCGGGCCGACAGGGTGCCGAGGGTGATCCCCACCAGCATCCAGATCACCGCGGCACCGACGACCAGGGACAGGGTGACCGGAATCGCGTCGATGATCTGCGGCAGCACCCGCTGGCCGCGATTGACGTAAGAGGTGAGGTCCCCGTCGACGAACAGGTGCTTCATCATCAGGGCGTACCGCACCGGCATCGGGCGGTCCAGGCCGAAGGAGGCGCGGACCTGCGCGACCGTGGCGGGGTCGGCGTTGCGTCCGGCGATCCGCGCGGCCGGGTCGACGCCAGGGGTGGCGAAGAAGATGAGGAACGTCAGAGCGCTGATCGCGAACAGGATCAGCACCGTGCCGGCGAGCCGCCGCAGCAGGAAGGCGATCACCGCGGGCTCACCCGGCGCCGCGCAGCCGGGCCTGCGGATCCAGTGCGTCGCGGACGCCGTCGCCGAGCACGTTCAGCGCGACAGCGGTGACCACCAGGGCCAGCCCCGGCGCGACCGCCACGGCCGGCCGGGTGTACAGCAGACCCAGGCCGTCGTTGATGATCGTCCCCCAGCTGGCATCCGGTGGCTGGACCCCGATGGACAGGAACGACAGCGCCGACTCGGTGAGCATGTTCACCGCGGTCATCAGCGGCAGGAAGACGACGACCGTCGGCAACACGTTGGGCAGCACGTCGCGCCGCATGATCCGCGCGTCGCTCGCGCCGAGCCCGACCGCTGCCCGGACGAAGTCCCGCTCGCGCAGCGAGAGCACCTGACCGCGGACCGGGCGGGCGACATAGGGCACGAATATCGCCGCGATGATGAGCACCGGGAGCCAGATGCTGCCGGAGTCGACGTGCACCGGCCCCAGGGTGATCCCGCTGCCGATGAGCACGATCGACAGGCTGATCCCCAGCAGGTACACCGGGAACGCCCATACGACGTCGAGCAGCCGGGACAGCACCGCGTCGACGACCCCGCCGAAGTACCCGGCGACGATCCCGACCACCGCGGCGACCACGCAGCAGAGCACCGCGGAGACGAAGCCGATGAACAGCGAGTTCCGGCCGCCGTACAGGAGTCGCGCCGCCACGTCGCGGCCCTGTCCGTCCGCCCCGAGCGCGTAGTGCGCCGGGTCCCAGGTCGGCCCGATCGGCGTCGAGCCGAGCCCGAGGCCTCCCGTGCTCGCCTCGATCACGTCGACCCGGCGGCCACCGATCTCCGTCGTGGCGGACAGGTCGGACCGGAACGGGTCGGTGTGCGCGACGTGACTGGCGTACAGCGGTGCCCCGACGCAGGCCAGCACCACCACGACCACGACCACCGCGGACACCACCGCCGCGCGGTTGCGGAGCAGCTGCCCGAGAGCGGTCCGCCACGGACCACCGGCGGTCCCGGTTCGGACCGCCGGGACCGCCGGGACGTCGGCGAGCTCGTCGAGACTGGTGCTCACTGCACCCAGAGCTGGTCGACGAGCATGTAGAACTGCTTGCTGAACTGGTAGTTGCCCACCCGCTTGGACGTGAAGTCGACCAGCTTCGGGGTGATCAGCGGCGCGACCGGCGCGTTCGCCATGATCTGGGCGTCGACCTTCCCCCACAGGGGCTCGGCCGCCGCCAGCCCACTGGTCTGCCCGGTCTTCAATGCCTGGGCAATCCCGGCCTCACTGGTCTTGTCGCAGTAGCCGGCGATGTTGATGCTCGAGTCGCTACCGGCGTGGAAGCCCGCGCACGACAGCAGCACGTTGATGAAGTCCGACGCCGCGGGGTAGTCCTGGTACCACTGGCTCAGGCTGATCTGCACCTTGTTCTTCGTGTTCTGGATGTAGGTGAACTGGATGTTGCCGGACAGCTTGTTGACCTTCGCCTTGTAGCCGATGTCGTTCAGCACGCTCTGCACGTACTCACCGATCGCGGAGTTCACGGCGTCGTCCTGGACAACAACGGTGACGGCCTGGCCGGCGGTCCCGGACTCCTGCACCAGCTGGCGCGCCTTGTCCAGGTCCGGCGCGGACCAGGCGGTTCCCGGATTCTTCGTGTACTGGCAGGAATCGGCGTGCCCCGGGAACCCGGGCGGCAGGATCGTGCAGACCGGCGCGGCGAGGTTCTTGCCGCCGTACAGCTGGACGACGGCGTCGCGGTCGACGGCGTAGTTGACCGCCTGCCGGGCCTTGACGTTGTTGAACGGGGGGATCCGGGTGTTCATCGGCAGATACCAGAACGCCGTGAGCTCGTTGACGTGGATCTGGTCGGCGAACTTCGTGCCGAGCTCGTTGAGCCGGTCCGCGGGCGGCTGGTCGGCGAGCCAGTCGGCCTGCCCGTTCTGCACCGCGGTGATCTCCGACTCGACCGTCTGGCCGAACGACTCCACGATGGTGTCCGGGTAGCCCTGCGGCTGGGCGGCCCGCGACCACTCGGTGAAGTTCGGGTTGCGCTGCAGCACCAGGGATCCGTTGCCGCTGGGGTTGTACGAGGCGATCGTGTAGGCGCCGGTGCCGGGCAGCGGCTTGGTACCGGAGTCCGTCGCGGGGGAGCCGGCGGGCAGGACCGTTGCGTGCGGCACCGCGAGCTTGTACGGCAGCTCCGGGTCCGGTGCGGTCAGGTTGATGGTGACTGTCCGAGCGGCCGCGTCGCCGACCACACCGCCGGCGAGCGTGCACGTCTTCGGCGTCTTCAGGCACGCGGCCGCGCCGACGATCCCGTTGTAGAACGTGCCGGCCGTCGGGCTGGAGACGGTGAAGATGCGCCGGAACGACGCGACCACGTCGTCGGTGGTCACCGCCTTGCCGGTCGAGAACTTGATGCCGTTGCGCAGGGTGAACCGGTAGGTCTTCCCCCCGTTGGTCACCGTCGGCAGCGCGGTCGCGAGGTCGGGGACGACCGTGAACGACGGCTGGCCACCCACCTTCTGGAAAGCCAACAGGCCGTC
>JAABUP010007910.1_pt1 | contig 13866 bp, 14 predicted proteins | sample 5559201 | NCBI WGS metagenome assembly JAABUP01 (sample SAMN10711887, study PRJNA513373) | rock metagenome | isolation source: Antarctica rocks | place: Antarctica | reverse complement strand
GGGTTTTCCTGTCGGGCTGCCCAATTGTCCTTTCCTGGGCACTCCTCTCTCACAGCCAATGACAGCGAGACCTTGTTTTGGCAGCTGTGACGCGGCCCTCACGAAAGCGACCAGATGATCTGTGGTGCTTCAGAACTCTTTGGGAGCCATCGGCCGGGTGCTGCCGCACCTTGCGGAACCGTCCATGGCTCTGCAGAGTACCGAGTGCCTGTTATGGATCCCAAATAACAGGGACGCGTCGGGACATTGAGATCCCGAAAGGTCGTACTGCATCCGGTCGGCTGGCGTCCTCAGCATTATTCACATTACTCACAGCAAGGCTAGAAAATGTGCAACACATCGGATGGCCGCGCTTTGCCGTGGTTTCCCCCCACTTTCAAGTCTTGTGGCGTTAGGATAATTCATCCCGGTGACGTCGAAAAGTTTGTATCTCTTCAGCTTTCATTCGTGTACCCGGCGTGAGGTTACCGTCTCATCCTGGAAATGAGGACGAGGCAAGTGAGTAGCTTTTACAAGAACTTCTCGTTCACGAAATCTTTGAGATGACAATGCTGCCTTTGCTCTTGTGTTTAAGGCCTTGGATAATACCAGCCATCACACACCATTCTCCCTACGATCGTGGTCCTTCGATTCATGGTCACGGTACCGACTTCGTAAGCGAAGTCGATCCATGCGGGGGACTGACAAATGTCGATATGTGCGGAGCCAAAGAAGCTACAGGGTCCCCGCTCGAGGAGGCGTTTGGCATAATAAGTCAGGCGTCAGCAGTACCCTAGCACCTGTTCTATGTTACTTGATCTCTTCTCCGTACTCAAGCTTTGCATCCTTGAATACTACCGCGCGAATTTTCGAATGCCCGTGACCTACAGACATCCAATGAGCCCCCGCATGCCAACCAGAAAGTTTATGTACTGTTGTTGAGGTTTTCACAGGAACCGTCCTTATCTTCAGAATTCTGGTCTAAGTCATCTCGCATTGCTACGCAAATTTCGGGGTTGCGTCGTCGCAATTGAAGGCCCTTCTCGATCACTTTCCTCTTGGCAACGAGCAGCGGCGAGTCTGAGCATAGGCCATTGGCGACGGCTGGTTTGGTGCCACGTTTGCAGGATGCAAGTGATCTGCAATGCTGGTGATCTGAAGCGTAGTATCTTGCTAATTGTAGCAGCTTATGCAGTGGTCTCCTTCAAGTCGGAAACTGGTCCGAGTGGCTCTAATTCGTCCTCCATGAGAACAAGTCTTGTGAGGAAAAACTAATGACGCTTCTCCCCTCGTTGATGTTTCACCTCGAAATATCCCTGTCCAGGCCCAGTTAACCCCCTTCGACAGTCAACGGCTCCTTCTATGGCTTTAATGCCATCAAGGCCTCGCCTCAGAAAGCATCCATCATAAAGGCACCCCTGTAAGTTGGTTTTGGCCAGTATCAGCTATACGAAGCCGCTCGGGCTGCCGTCCTTCCCAATGTTAGATCCATTGCCGAAATTATGAGCACGGCCTTCAGTCAGACTGGTATGGCATTAGCTTCTGGAGCTTTTGATTTCGACAACAATTCTCTCGCACGTGTTCGATGGAGAGTCACTGTGACGTATTTGGCATGGTCATGACGGTTGTGGCGCTCCTTCTGAGGCGCACGCTTGGCGTTCGAAATCAACAACATACTAATGGTTGAGTGCAGGCCAGAGATCCAGAGAATATCGCTGCCCAAGAGAGGGGGAGGAAAGAGAGTTTTGATGATACTATCTCGAATTAATAATTATGATTATAGTAGACTAAAGTAGACAATGTGACACAATTATTCAATCACGAAGCAATCTATAATTCATGCTAATTAGACTCTACTCAAATCTTCTAGACTTCCAAGCATGAGAGAATGAGTGCCTACTTGTAGGAGCTGAGTTTAGGCTGATTAGGTCATGAATGCCAAGATGCACTTAGAAATTTAGCATATGCAAGTTTATCGGGATTCCTTGGCACCCTTTTCTGCACTCAGCCCCACCCCGCGACCGCGTTTTAGAAAAAAATCCGAAAAGAAGATTATAAAAGTGAGTAACTTTTACGAAAACCCCTGATAGCACGATCAAAATATAAGATAAAGGATAACATGCTATTTAAAATATACTCCGAGGAGCCTAAGCTGTAATTTGCACTCTTTAGTTAAGGCCTAATAAAGTTTTTTTTTAGATAAGTACACTGGCAATATGATTTTGGTGGTTTTCTTTAGAATGCGGTCGCGGGGCTGAGTGAAGAAAAGGGTGCCAAGGAATCCCGATAAACTTGCATATGCTAAATGACCAAATTGCCACCCTGGCTTAGTTCCATTTGGGGCGATTGGTGATTGCAAGTGAAACCGCAATCATTTCAGAAGTGACAACCATGCTTTGCTTAACCTCAACAGCAATACTACAAGCATGTCCGCAATTCTCTCGGCGGACGACCTCAATGATTTCATTTCTCCTGGTGTAGCATGTATCAAGCCGATTGAAACACTACCAAAACAGACACCCCAGGAATTAAATGTATGTTGCCCAAGCTTGACCCTCTGTGTGAATGCTTACATTCAACATAAGGCCTACGAAGTCACCACTGAAGACAAGGTACACAAGGAGAACGTCCCGCACGCTCAAATATCCCTAACGGACTGTCTCGCCTGCTCAGGATGTGTCACATCAGCAGAGGCTGTCCTTGTCTCCCTTCAATCCCACTCTGAAGTCCTCAGCGCTTTAGATTCTGGGCCCTCGGTTGATCTTGGTTTGCTTTCGGACGAAGCTGTGGCCCCACAATATGATGGCAAGCTCTTTGTGGCCAGCATTAGCCCCCAGGTGCGAGCAAGTTTGGCAGCTACCTATGGTGTTTCCGAGTCAGAAGCAGGATGGATGATCGATCAGCTACTTAGTGGACCGCGAGGATTATCGTCAGGAGGAAAACAAGGCAATCGTTTCATCTGGGTTGTGGATACAAATGTTATGAGGGAAGCAAGTCTGGTCCTTGGAGCAGACGAGGTTAGAGAGTCACTGCAACGCCAGAATGGAGGAGGGGACCCTACTACCCAAGGTGTTTCGGTCACGACGCCCAAACCACCGATACTCAGTTCCGCATGTCCTGGCTGGATATGTTATGCCGAAAAGACGCACCCCCACGTCCTACCACATCTGTCACGCCTGAAGTCACCTCAGGCTCTGACAGGCACTTTCCTCAAGACAATTCTTAGTAAAAACCTGAACGTCAGACCAGATCAGATATGGCATGTATCAATAATGCCTTGTTTCGACAAGAAGCTCGAAGCCTCCCGAGAAGAGCTTACAGACATTTACTGGCGGTCCCCTTCACCTGAAATACCTCCATCACAACCAGTCCGCGACGTTGACTGTGTCATTACTGCTCGCGAACTCATCATGCTAGCTGACACGCGCGGCATCAGCTTTCCGACCCTTCCACGCCAGCCATTACCTTCTCAACCTCCCTTCCCCGACACTATTCTATCTAATTTCCTTTTCCCAAGCCAAAAACAATCACGCTCCGAAGTCCAGTCTCCAGAAGCAGGCACTTCAGGCGGCTACCTCCATCACATCCTCCAAACCCAACTTTCCCTTGTCCCCAACAGTACGCTAACCACCATACGCGGCCGTAACGCCGATATCATTGAATACACAGTCACCTCTCCCGACTCCACATCGCCCGTCTTCAAAACTGCACGGTATTACGGTTTTCACAACATACAGAACCTCGTTCGAAAGCTCAACCCTGCCAAGAAGAGTCGACTACCCGGCGGACGCGCTTCAAAGGCCAAAGCTGGGTCCGGTATGGAGTACGCCTACGTGGAAGTCATGGCCTGTCCCGGCGGGTGCACGAACGGTGGAGGTCAGATCAAAGTCGATGATGTACCTCTGAAGCCTGAAACAGCCATGAGTCAAAAACAGTGGCTGGCCAAAGTAGACGAAGCATACTTCTCCATGTCGGACAGCGAAGATGATGACGGTGACGTTGCTATGATGGGGCATGGATCTGCGAAGCCTGACAATGATGATAGGATCAATGGTATCTCACCTTCATATATCAGAAGCGTGCTGCATCATTGGTCTTCTTCTACCGGTATTGAATTGGAGAAACTGGTTACGACGAGCTATCGCAGAGTGGAGAGTGATGTTGGGAAAGTGGGCGGTGGGGAGAATGAGAGAGTGGTGGAGCTTGCGGGAAAGATTGGGGGTGGGTGGTAAAATGGATGATTTTTACGGCTGTATGAGGGCGATAAGAAATGAGGCGTTGATGATAGGTAGTCGAATCATGGGACACATCGTAGCGTGCATTGCAGGAGTATTCATAGATATAATCACATCTGAGAGGCTAGAGATCAATTCGTCCGAACTTCTAGCGACCTGAAATTGCCTAGGACGAGTGTTGTAGCTCTTGACATATTATTTGGAGGAACAAGTTGCAATGAAAGGATCGTTGATGAGTTCAATCCTCATCTCGAATTCACAGAATACAGTTCCGCGATAAATCCAACGAAGTTCGACTACCGCGTTCCTCCTTGCAAGGATCGATCAACAGAAAAACTCCTATCGCGAACACTATGCCTTTGGTCTTCTTTCCATGATCAGTGCCTAGGCTTCATCCAAGTCCTTCAAGGAGCTGGCAAAAGAGCCAGCGCCAATTTCAACATGCCAGCTACCGTTCCAATCACCGTAGTAACCAGCCTTCCATAAATGCTGACCTTGCTACTCCCCCGACAAGGACAGAAAATTTCCCTTTTTTCCCACCAGACAGGAAAGCCGGATTATTAAACGCAACTACAATATCCGGAATTTGCTGCACTTTTCTTAAGGTTATCCGAAGGAAGGATTGCAATGCCCGAGCAGACTTCTGCGAGGGTCAAGTGGAGAGTGATACTGGTCCCATGAGCAGTGAAGTGGATGCCTGCGGTCGTTGGTGGTGGTATTGGTCTTCAAGAGGAAATTGAGTTGGTATTGACTCGTTAGGCGTCGTGAGAGAGCCTTAGTCCTGCGAAGGACTGTAAGTTCGTCGATATGGGACTTCAGTGCTTCTGCTCTATTTGTGGTTGATTTAGACGCATGACTACGTGCGTTGACTGTGGATGTAATCCCACGATCAAGCTTCCTTGGGCAAGCCAGTGATGCTGCTGAGATAGCCTGCAGCTATCGAAACAGTAATAGTGGATATAGTTAACGCCACCGTCAGTTCGACGTAAGTTTTAGCGGTCCTATGACCGTATCCTTCAAATACGTGAGGGTGTGATTGGTGGACAAGTGACTTTCGACATCCTGTTTCGCTATTTCTTTCGTTGTTACTTTATCTTCGTACTGCAGAGCAGCATTGCATAAGACTCGCTTCGCAGGAGGGCCGACTCTGAATGGTTGAGAGTAGTGACTTTTAGATCTCGTTTGTAGTATTTGTCTCAGCATTTGCACAATGAACACCATGCCATGTATGAAGCATTCGGAGATATGCTGTAGCACCGGAGTGACTTGTCAAGTTCGACCGCCTCGAGGAGCAAAGCCAAAGCCTCCTCGACCGCTATCATCGGGATTTCTAGGATTCCTGATCGGCTGGATCTCATCAGGTATCGCCTTCGTCTCCTTCTTCAAGACGCTCGATGCTCCTGGCTTACCAGTATCATTGGGATCGTACAGTTGACGATTTCTGTTGCTCGCTGATGATGAAGGACGGCTGTCCCTCGTACCTTTATTCCTGCTATGATTTCTTGAGTTGCCATCTTTCTTTGCCGGAGATGCAGGATTCGGACCCGAGGCGGTCTCAGCCCCAAATAGCTTTTGTCGGACTTCTTCATACTTTTTCTGCTTCTCCTCCCTTTCCCGGGCGGCCTTCTCCTGGCGCTCTTGAGGGGTCAGGGCATTCTTCTTTGCATCGTCTTCCGAGTCATCATCGTCGATACCCAGCTGACCAATTCCTAAAGACGGATCTGAGCTGCCAGCCGGGTTTGGCTTTGGCTTGCGGCTCAGTACTTTTACTGCAGGCTTGAATTCTGATTTGAGGGGAACGACATCGTGAGTCCTCAGGAAATAGTTGTCTTGAGGATCTTCGGCGTCAGCCCATATCTGCCGGTTGAATTCTGCTTGCTTTGCTCTCTTCTCCGCCTTAGAGACCTTCGTGGCGCTCGCCGTAGGTTCTGCCTTTGGTGCTGGGGAATCGGCTTTGGCAATCCAATCGTCGTCCCATGCATCAGGCATCTTGCCACTCGGAAAATCTGTACTATGAGACAGAGTACGTAGAATAATGGCTGAATTTGGAATCGATACTCCAAAGTCAATCGAGCGTGCTATCTTATGTGAGTGTCGAGGAATGTCAAATTCAGATGTACTTGGTAAAGGTTCAAACCTCGGAGCTAAAGTATTCAAGGGTCAGCTGCGGAGCGGGGCGCGTTCGGGGTCTCACAGGGCTGCGTCTAGGCGGCTAAGGCTCCCTCCTAGCGGCCGGCACCCCGGAGTAGGGAGCCTCAGCCGTCACCTAAATAGTACTTGATTCTAAACACATTTTCTATTTTCTCCAACGGCTCTATCATCAATAATGTCAGGTAAGCCCGCCCTTCCCACAATTCTATGACACTTTCGCTAAGGTCAGTTTTCATCACTATCAGACCCAGACGGTGACTCCCAGATGCCCTCTGCCTCGTCTTCCTCAGATGAAGCCGACTCCGAAGCCATGTTCCCCGCCGAACTCGACCCACCTGCCTCTGTCGCGCATGATCAAGTTAACAGCATAGATGAGCAATCGTCAAGTTTCACGCCCCCGCAGTCACAAGACGTTGGTGAAGCCATGGATACCAGTGCTGCTCAGGCAAACCATTCTGCACCAGAATCCTGGAGCAATATGAGTGGCCAGAATTTGGGCGAAGAGGCATGGGTACCCCAGAGCGAGTTCGCAAGAAGCGCAGCAGATGCGCAATTTGAACCTGGTGCGGGATGGAACAATAAGAAGGCAAGGGAAGAGTATCAGAGAGCTATGGCGGTGATTGAGGATAAGAGCTTCAGTCTAAGTAAAATGCAGTGTGCCTCGAAGGATATGCTACCATACTAATAAAGGATGCAGAAGAATTTGGAGATCTGTTTGATGAGACGCAAGAGCAGCAACCTCGCGGAAACGAATGAAAGTGATGATTTCCCGAAAGTGGAGAATACGATACAACTACGACAGTTCTGGGGGAGCATTGACTGCATAGCGTTAGGCGTTAAGATTGATGGGCCTTACAATCAAGCTCGGACATAGGACAGAGCTCATAAAGTTCAAATATTCTTTTATTGACAAATTGCCCCTACGTAGGCCAGTCCATGTAAACAATCACCAACTTCACAGATTTGTCACCTCCGTGGCGCCGAAGGGGCAAGACCTGGCACTCCAGCATACCTCTCCTCTCTCTCCGTCTTGAATAATATCTGGACCCAGAATTCCTTGCTATCTTCATCAAACCATGTCCAGAATCTCCCTTCTCTCCTGTCCACCTCCCTCGCCTGTAGCTTAAACCCACAAGTCTCATATGGTTCAGCTGCCACAAGTAGATATTGATAGTTCTTGTCCGGGGGATCCTCGATCTTCTGCTCAAATGCTGACATGAATCTCACTCTCGGGGCTACGCCTGGCGTGATTTCTGGATATTGTAATTGAAACAGTAGGCCGTGCTGCCTCGTCAACGGATCTCGAGTCTTCGTAATTTTGTATCCTGGCCGTCCAATTTTGACCATATTCCTCCGCACCTGGACTCCCATGTTGACGCCCAGCATACTGGCATCTTGTGCTCTTCCTTCTTTCTGTTCTCGTGCTGCTCTTCGGGCCAGATTTGTCTGATGCTTTCGGCCTTGGGTGTGGGCAAGGTATGATCCATCGTTCTGATGTACTGTCAGGCAGAGCCGGCATTCGAAGGAGCCGACGTGGTTTTTAAAGAAGTACGGATCTTTATCGAGGTCTATGGTTTCCAGTGCGAGCTTTCGGAGTCGCTCTCTTCGGTCTGCATTGGTCGCTGAAGTTGATGCTACTCCTCCACCTCCGAACTTTGATCCTGCTCGGTTCTAATTTCGTGTGTTAGCAATCGAACATCAACGGCAAGATCTCGAAACTAACCTGGTAATCCATGGCGGTTTATTTGATTGGAAAGGTAGGGTCTCTTTGCCAGATATACGAAGGCAGGATATGTGAGAGGTTGGCGAGCTTGCGGGGTTTGACTTCAAAGATCATTTCATTTCCTAATTTGTAAATCCATAGGGCTGATAGAAAGACATTTTGGGTTATAAGTCTCAACGCTGCAGTATTTAAGGTACTTCTTGATTTATTTCGCAGAGTCTGAGTTCGCAATGGAATCGGATCCGAGGCTAATTGTAGCTCACTGCATCAAAACCGTGGGTATTTGGAAGTCCGTCATTCCAAGCAATGACTACCCCTTATCCTGGTCAACGCCTATCGTATGATGGCGCTCGATGCACAGTCCACTACTATGGGCCTGTTGAAGGCACAATGGGCGAATGGATTGGCGTGGAATGGGATGATGCAGGTAGAGGCAAGCATAATGGTAGTCATCAAGGGAAGGATTACTTCAAATGTGAGCAAAGAAGGCTCATCCAATTCCTTTTTGTCACTTTCCTTTAGATTCATCGCGCCGATCTGTGTGATTTATTTTAAATGCAAGACGGTCTTCTTTCAGTACTCATGTACGTGCCGACCCAGGTCTCAGCGACTCTCCAACTGCAGCATCTTTCATCCGTCCCACTAGATCTAGTGACAAGCCTCTGAGTTTTCTCGATGCCCTTAGAAAGAAATATGCCTCGAGTGACAGTAATGACGGCACTGCATTATCTGAGGAACAGATCAATATCAGTGGAAAGACGGTCGAAGAGGTTGGTTTCGAGAAGATACGACAACAACAAGCCACTCTACAGGAGCTTCGAATCGTTATTCTGGACGGTCTGTGCATTGCTAGCGTTGAAAGACAAGACGAAGCGAGAATGTTAGATGAGTCACTCGAGATTAGGGCCCAAGGCCTAAGAATTGTCGAGTTAGACTTAAGCGGGAATCTGCTTGAAGAATGGACTCACGTCGTATGTATCTGCAGCGCTGTAGGGAAAACATTGAGAGTTCTGAAATTAGAGTAAGTCTGCTACAAACATATTAATCCACTATTAGTTGACCGTTTCGTCAAAGCGGTAACATTTTCCGGGATCTCGCCCAGCCAACATTACCTGAATGGATAGACCCGTTTCACAGTATTAAAGATTTAAGCCTCCGTGAATCGCATTTTTCATGGCATGATGTGAGTACCCAGAGCCAGACTGCAGTCGAGTTGTGACTAATTTCTTATGTAGATCTTGAATTTGCTCCCATCATTCCCATCATTAGAAACCCTGCGCTTGTCATGCAACGGACTCGGGAGAATACCTGGACCCCTACCTGCTCCGAAGTTGAAGGAACTGGATCTCTCGTCCAACAAAATTACCTCACTTAGGGAATTGGGCTCTTTGGCCAGCCTTCCCGCCCTCGTCAATCTCTCCCTGCGAGATAATCCCATCAAGACTCTCGAAACAGACACAGCATTCCCAGCGACCACATTTCTTGACCTGAAATCAACCCTCCCAACCAACTTGTCTTCTCTCGACCCAATACCAACGACATTCCCCTCTCTAACCCGTCTTCTAACAGCAAACACACCCCTCACCACCATCCCATCAGCCAAACTCCTAACCATAGCCCGCCTACCAACCCTCACAGAGCTGAACTGGGCACCCATCACAGCCGCCGAGCGCCAGAATGCTGAGCTATACTACCTCAGCACCATCGTCAAAGAGCTCACTGCAGCGACTAATACCCGGGAGGAGAAGCAGATCCTTAGTGAACATCCCCGCTGGGATAGTTTGTGCAAGATCCACGGTGTCCCAGATCTCCCAAAGACACCCAGTATCGCCGAGGATGAAGCTACTGCCGGGACACTGGCAGCGCGAGTGACGAAGTTCACATTCTACATGACAGTCGCAGACCTGAGAACTGCACACAAACGAGTCCCACTCTGCAACAGCAGCGCCCAAGCAGACGATCTGTCATACCCAACTGCAGACAAAAACTCCAATCTCATCGAGAAAAGCAAACTCATCCCCCGCACAGTGGATGTATATCGTCTCAAAGGCATCGTCGGCCGGCTCTTCTCCATCCAGCCAATGTCTTGCAAACTCATTTGGGAGACCGGGGAGTGGGATCCGGTGGGTGGGAGGGAAGAGGATGAGGGGTGGAGTGTTAGCGAGGATGATGAGAGTGAGAGGGGTGAGGAGAGAGGGGCAACTATGCAGGCGCCCAGGGGGAGGGACCGAAGTCGATGGGAGCGTAGAGAGATGGAGTTGGTGGATGGGACGAGGGAGGTGGGATTCTGGGTGGAGGGCAAGACGGCGAGGGTCAGAGTCGAGCCTAGGTATAGCTACTGAGTCTTGCAGCGCAGTAATGTTGCAAATACCCTACTACGTACGTAGCTTAGGATTCACGGGCATAGGAGCATGGAGACATTGAAGACTTTTAAATTCAGCTAGCTATGATGTCGACTTTCGTAACCAGGTGTCGGACATCGCTGAATTTCACGATTGCTGTGAAAGGCTGCTATGCACGACTCGTCCACCATATATCAACATGGCACAAAACCGGGAGGTGGTAACGGCCGGAGTATGATAGGAACGGTGGACACTGAGAGGTGTATAGCAGCGTAGATATGGTCGCAGAGACCTGCTGATGATGATATGAAACATGCAATGATGAGGAGAAATTGCGCAGCAATTCTCGTTATGTCTGTCTGTCGATCGATGGATAGATGGTCCCAACTCCCTGCTGACGTTCGTTAATGATCCGAAGAAAAAACCAGTTCCACGCCGTCCACGATGCTCGAATGATCATCACAGATGATCAGGATGAAATGATGAACCATTGACACCGGCCCTTCAGGTTCTCATGCCCTCGAATCTCTTGAAGGTGTATCCAATGAATGGCAATGCCATATCTGCGGAATGCTCTTGACTCAACGCCTCCACCTGAGCGCGCTCATGCTGGCTATTGTCTTCCTGGGGAATCTCGTTGATAGGAAAATAACTAGTGTCGGATAGGCCCTTCAATTCGGGCTTGAATGGTGCATGGATATCGCGAAGTCCGTCCCATCGCACGCCACGGAAGAAAGGATGAGCTTTAATTTCTTGGGCGCCGTTTTGACCGGCATGACCGCCGATACGGTCATTGACGTCGCACAGCATGCTACGTAAATAGGGTCAGCAAAGGTCCGTACAAAATGGAGACCTGTATCCACAGTCGCGGGCACAAAATTCTCAATCCAAAATAGAGACAATTGTAGTCTGTCTTTGAGAGTGAAATGCTTGAGAGGTCAGGTGGATTCAAGAAACAAACATACCCTCTAATACAGCGCTCGGCCTCTGGCCATTGGTGTCTATTCTGCTCGTCATCGAAAAGGGGATTCTCATCGGGAAAGTAGAGTGTCTGACGCCAATTGACGATCTTACGATACGTATCATGAGCGTCCTCAGCGCAAAAAGGAGGCCAGCCGACGAGACATTCAAACATGATAGCGCCCACAGACCACCAGTCGCACTCAAATCCGTAGCCCTGTCCGGTGAAGATCTCAGGAGCAATGTAGTCAGGTGTGCCGACTGTGGAATAGGCAAGAACCCGGCGATTCGATTTGCGCCATGTGTTGGCGATGCTTCGACGGTCGTTGATTGTGAGATTTATTTGATCAAAGGCGATAGAGTTTCGGTTCTTCTCCTTGTTTGAGGACCCCTTCAGGAGATTCTGGTAATACGCATTGTCATGCTGCTTGTGGAAGCCAGTGGACAGACCGAAGTCTGTGAGCTTGACGTGACCTCCTACGTCAAGGAGGATGTTGTCTGGCTTGATGTCGCTATGCAATGAATTAGTATTGATTTCTTTCGTGTACCAGACTGAGCAACGGATGAGGGTTACAAGGCGAAAAATAGGTCAAAGGGGAGGTATTGCGCCGCAAAGCCAGAAGCAGTATATCAATAAACATGCTAGGGCAATACACAAGCAGTCTGCAGGAATTCAGAATCGAAGGGCAGACAACATTCAATGACAGACAAATAACGCGACCACGTCCGGTTTAGCTTCATGGAATCAAGGCTAGACAACAGGAAACGAACTTGAGAATGAAGTCTGATCATCACTCACCGATGAATGTAGCCATGCTTGTGCACAGCTTCAATCGCAAGTACAATCTCAGCCATGTAGAATCTTGTGATTGGCAGTGAGAAGATCTCGTACTTGATGAGCATAGTCATCAAGTCTCCTCCCGGAAGGTATTCCATGAGCATATAAAGGTACGTGCTGTCTTGGAATGTCGTGTGGAGTTTCACAACCCAAGGGCTATCAGACTCGGCCAAAATATCACGCTCCGCGCGTACATGTGCCAATTGATCTTTCTTAAACATCTCCGTCTTGATCAATGACTTCAGCGCGTAGAACTTGCCATCTGTCTTGCGCTTAACGAGCTTGACTTCACCAAAAGCTCCTTTCCCAATTTTTTTGTACGTCTCAAAGTTTTCTGGCATTTCCATAGTACGTAGAAAACGAAGGTATTGGTTTTCATTCTTGCGAACGTTTTGAATCTCGCGCTGCTTCTCCTGCTCCGTCTTGTCCTCAAGCTTCAAGAAGTCTTGAAGTCCTCGACCTCTGCAATCACAAAATTAGCATTCTCCATAAATGATGAACAATCTAGGCAATGTCTGATCTCGTATGAAAACCATACCTGACGTTGCGAGCACGTGCACGAACTATATTTTCCTTGAAGAATGCCTCAACCAGAGCATGAAGCCCATGACCACGCTTGATAATGCTGTTTGGATACTTGTGGGGATTCTTCTCAGGGGGCTCGTCAGTGGAGTTTAGCCGTGACTGACCGCTACTACCGTTCGAGGAAGGGGAAGGTGCGACGAGACCCTGCTGATTGACAGTGAAGCTCTGCTGATTACGGGTTTGCGGTACCTGAGCTTGCTGACCGTTGGAATAGAGTCGCTGGTTGGGTGAGGGCTGACGGTTCAGTGGGCTTGCCTGACGCTGAGGAGTACCCAAGTTCTGGTTGGAGAACTGACGAGCCAGACCTGTGGTAGGGTCGTTGGCGTTGAACCCACCTTGACGTTGCTGGTAAGGGGGTTGGGGTGCTGTGAGGTTCTGTTGCTGGTACTGGTTTTGATACTGGCCTTGGAACTGCCCCTGATTCTGCGGAAAGGGGGATTGGGGGGTGCTATACTGGGCCTGATAGGCACCAGTGGGGAAGTAACCTGCCTGGCCCGAGTACTGATTCTGCTGGACCTGAGCACTGACATAGTCATTGGCCGGGTGAGAGGCTTGGAAGACGGACTGAGGGAAGGCGGAGGGGGTAGTGGGGAAGACACGCTCGTTGGTGGGCGTGTAGTTACGGTCATTGTTGTACGTGCTACTCCCTCCCAGTCCACCGAAGTTCAGGTGGAGTCGCTTCTTGGGGTCCATGTTTGGATCCATGGTGAGAGGAGAGAGGTGAGAGGGTGTGGGTGGTGTTGTGCTCACGATCACCAGCGGAGACTGAACCTCACTTCAAACAAAAAGCCGTACCTGCTAACGGATCCCTTCCGCGTCAACCGTCAGCGGGTAGGGCGTCCAATGGGCGGTGCACCCTCAGGCTCGGGCTGGGACAAAGGAATTCAGCAGCAAATGCATTTGTTCACAGCATTCCTACTACGCAGGTTTGGAGAGCAAGTCACTGTCGACAGAGCTGTTGCAGTTGGAAGCCTGCTAGGTTGGAGATGGAGGACCAAGTAGCCTTGCTTCTGCCATTCATCCAAGAGACATCTACCAGAGTTTCCGCAGTTC
>JAABUP010007909.1_pt1 | contig 13867 bp, 11 predicted proteins | sample 5559201 | NCBI WGS metagenome assembly JAABUP01 (sample SAMN10711887, study PRJNA513373) | rock metagenome | isolation source: Antarctica rocks | place: Antarctica | reverse complement strand
TATCTATACGGGCAGCAACGGCCATGTATATGTAGGAGTGGGCCATATGTAGGGGCAGTAATGGCTATGTATGCGCGTATGTATGGGCCATATATAAGAGCAGCAATAGCATGTATGCGCGCATGTATAGGCCATATGTAGGGGCAGCAATGGGCTATGTATACTCCATTGCTACCCTCATACATGGCCTACTACTGCTCTCATATATACGCCTATTGCTGCTCTTAGATATGGCCGTTGCTGCCCCTACATATACATGGCCGTTGCTGCCCCCATAGGTGGCCCCATAGATGCCCCATTGCTGCCCCACCATTGCTACGCCTGACTACTATGCGCCCGCGTCACCTGAACAATTCGCGGCTGCATTGCTGCGGTGCCCGCGGCCACTAACCGGATATAGGGGGGTGTCTATCTAAGGAAATGGGGGGTGTCTTTCTAAGGAAAGGGGGTGTCTCTGCATCAGGACCCTATCGTTAGTATCAAGGCATTGATTACTTATGGCAGGGTGTCGTGGGTGTGAAATTTGTGTAAAGAGACTTTATCTAAATGATCGACTAATACTGGGACACGTTTGGAAGGCAGAGCGCCAGACGAAGTCTGCAAAAATGAACTTTCGGCAGTGGTCTTCCAAGGCTCTGACAGAATCATCTGCTGAGCCAACCGGTAATACGTTCCACCTAGGCATTAAAATGCAAGCTGATGTTATGAACAGCGACGAATGATCATTTCTCCATGCAGGAGTACCTTAGGCCGGACGAACCAGTCCCCCATTCGGTTATCTCAGGGTAGCTTTCAAGAGTATCAGAGGACATATGATAGACATCTACTTGCACTATGATTTTTTTTAATTCATCAGTCTGCCAATTTCACATGCCTAGATCGATATTAGTATTATACACTCACAATACAAGACGTTGATCAAGATCAGTGTGGTAAGAGCTTTGCCCCAAGTCTCCTGTTGACTGGAAGGCTCGCTAGTGATATTATGTATGCAACAGCCTGGGCTACTCCAAGATTTCTGTGGGAAGGTGTGAAACTTGGATCGAGTTATGTCAAACTCTCGCGGTGGCTAAGACGAGAGATTAGTGTGACCCCTGATCGGTGGCCTGGTATTAAGCTCCAGAAGAAGGTGGACTTCGTCGGAGTAACCTTGAGGCATGTACCCTATTTTTCATCCAATGACCCTTGTCAGATGCCAAGCTATGTGTATTAGTAATTATGCAGCTCAAGTCTAGACCATGGGGATGCAGAACATTTATGCAACGTTGATTGGAGGTACGCCAACGCCTTTCCAAACTTATCTATAGAAATTGAGACACCATTTTGCATGGCTGGTTTGTATCAACGTGTATGAGTACCGAAGCGAGCCTTCTTTGCAAAGATCCAGGGCTCTGTGCTTTTGGCATTCAGGATCTAGCATCAAAGCGTGCCTGGCTCCATTGACATCTAGACTCAAGAGTCTCAAGATTGTTCCCAACGGGAGGGCTGGAAATTCTACGGCTTCTGACGCTGCGCCTTTTTCGTAGCGCCTCGCTAGCGCTTGTACAGCCGAGAGGTTCACTCTGTAAAGTACCTTGAGCTTTGTCAAGGCTAGAGATGTTACCTACTTAAATAAAACGACTTCTGTTACAGACAACCGGCATCAGGGCAAAATTAAATTTTCTGTTGATTTGAACGGTGAATGTGCTTGTCTTTACTCCGAGGATACAAGCTGACTCCACATAGGGTTATGGACGGTCGCTTTTGCTCTGCAAAAAGGACGTGAACGTAATAGATACGATGCCTAGGCCGCGCTATCATAGGGCAGCCGCCACGACTCTCGAAAGGAACACGATGGATATCAGTAGGGATGCTGTGTTTGCTTTTTGCGTCAGCCGGCCACCTTCGTAGGGTTAGTCTCCACTAGTAACTTGCATTTGCACAACAAGAATTTGCTCACAAATGATAGATGTGGCGGTAGATCTGAGGCAGGGTCCATTGCGAGCAAATGGCTCGCCACTTCTGTCACCTATAAAGTAGATCATGCACTTTCTCGGCAATTGCCAATGAGCTCGTCAACCCCGGACTTTCAATGCCCAAGAGATTCACAAACCCCTCATATCCCTCCTCTTTCCTAATCACAAAGTCCAGAAATCCGTCCCCATTAGCTTTCCAGACTGCGCCCCCCTTACCCAACTTAGGTCTGATACCGCTATAGTCTAATTGCACCTTTTCCCTTTGAATCCTCGGAAGATACGTCTCAATCTCGTCAAGCGCAGCTGGGAGCCTGGACTCATTGACTGAGAGATCAGTAGGGTCATCGATCCATTCAACGTCCGGACCAAATCGGATTGCTCCAGTCATATCCATGGTTAGGTGGGTACCGAGACCAGCAGCTCCTGTCGTGGGAGCGGGATATACAAGGGTCTTCGGACGAGGCGTGGGTGCAGAGTAGGAGTAATACGAACCTTTGGCATAATAAGGTGTGACATGCCGCGAAGGTGGGAGAATGCTGTTCGATAGTGGTACGGCAGCCAGACCAGCGCTATTGATAAAAGTGTCTGCTGTGATTGACGTCACCTCTGAAGACGATGGTGATTTGGTCATTATCTTCCAACCCTGGGAGCCAGAATCAAGAGGTTCAACGGTCTCCACAGTGGTGTTGCAGGCCAGGTCACCACCTTTTGATTGGAAGTCGGATTCGAGGTAGGACATGTAGGCATGCGAGTCCACAATGCCAGTCGACGGGCTCTCCAGAACTGCCTCCTCTACGCGGACATCTGGCTCGCGAGTGTGGGCTTCCGAAAGCGGTATGAAGTGTATGGGGACTCCAATTGACCTCGCGAAGTCATGGGTTCCCACCAGGCTTTCGTGCTGCTGGGCGTCCTGCGCCAGAATCCATTTCTTGGCGTTGCGATATGGGATATTTTGCTTCTCACAAAGATCGTACATCATTTCTTTGCCTTTCAAACACAGATGTGTCTTTAGGGAAGTAGGACCATAGTAGATGCCCGCATGTATGACCTGAATTGGCGCGTCAGACAGACAAGCTGGGGAAGCAAGTAACGAGGTCTCTACCTCGGAATTGCGACTGCTGGTCTCTGTGCCCACTGCACCATGCCTCTCGATAAGAAGAGTCGAGGTACCATCTCGTTCAGCCAGTTTCCGGGCAATGGCAAGACCAACAGCTCCAGCGCCAACTACCACATGTGTGAAGTCTGCGCTCCGCAAAGAGGACGTCGAGAACGACCTTGGAGCGCATAGCCTAAGTGTTTGGCAATACAATGCTCGCGCAAACATGTCAGGTGCGAGCTATCTTACCATGACTTGGTAAAGACTACGCTTCAGAGCATGAAGCTCTTATTCAATGAGGAAAAGTATGACGTTGTTACTGTAAGAAGAATGTTATTTTTGTCCGGTCAGTAACATATAGTCCGGTCCCTATAACATATTTAGTGCGTACCGGACCGCTATGCCTACTTGAGGTCAAAAGTTTTCTGGATCCAACATTGAGTATCTAGCGTCCGGAAGTCTGTTTTGCACGATTTGCTAGGCAGTCTGCTTTGCTAGATAACTGCCTGGACCAAGACTTGAGATCTTAGCAGCCTTCGCAATGGAAGCTCTTCTCTGTACGACTTGTGAGGCCATATCTTCAAAAGCAAATGTCTATTAAATACTTTGAATACCACAGACCTGCTTACAAATTAGAAGCCTTCGCTGAAGATATTTATATCATTTGTCTTCGCTTACAGGGAAAGAAAAGTCTCTTAGATTCTCTCACTCGGCGATCAACGACGTAACTCGCTTACGGGAATCATCAATACACTACTAGTTTTGGCATCGAAGCAGGGCGCTAAAAATCGCAAAGTTACTTAGTACATATCCAATGTTGAACGATATAAGATTCGTTAAGCCTGTCTTTGTCCGGTCACTAAGATATAGTCCGGTCCCTATAGGATACTTAGTGCGGACCGGACCGCTATACCTACCTTATACACATCAAGGGTGGCGGGAAGAATTCCAATAATTGAGTCTCGTCTTTCAAGCTACACTTGTGGTCTTTGCTAGCTATTGTCAATGCACCTATCCGATTGATATTACATTTTCTCTAGTAATGAGTAAACAGCCCTCAAAAACCCCCCGTACTCGTACCCTTTTTTTCTGCAGCAGGGCTCTGAGGCTATTCTGGTGCCTTCACAGGATGAGATACATCGAGCAGTAGCCGTCCGCAAGGATAGTCAATTTCTTTTCTTGATAATCCAGACTGTTGTCAGTTCAAGACATTTAGCATTTCTTGGATGCTAGCAAATTTCTCCCGCTCCTTGCCTCTCGCTTTGCCCCTCTCCTTCTCCACAGCATCGATCTTTTTCCATTCAGCCCAGTTGACGGTCCTCAAGCCCCTCTTGCCAGCTTCCACTTTTAGCCCATCCCAGCCTTGCCCACCAGCCATGAATGGCTGTTTGGTCTCCCAGTCTTGTGCGATAGCTTCTGCCGTACCAAACGCATCCTCCATAGTATTTGCAATCACACCTGCTGGGCCTCGCTTCACCCATCCTGAGCAATACATGCCAGGTATACCTGTACCATCAGGTGAGAGGCTAGTGATACGTCCGTGAACATCATTCGGAATGATGCCTCGACGCTCATCGAAATCTATCCCCAGATCTTTCATCCCCTCAATCGGTTCGGACTTGTAGCCGATACTTCGAAATGCCAAGGAAGTCGGTATTGATGCTTCGCTATCAGTAGATGAGACCGTGGCCAACGGTGCAAATACGTCCGGGCCACTGAGTTTATTCTTGACGAAGGTCATCGACCTCAGCCTATCGGGCGTCACTTCGGACGGATTGAAAGATGTGGGCGAGAGAAGGAAATCCAGAGACCATGACCTTTGTGCCCCTACAGCGGGGGTCGCTGAGCCTTTCGATAATAGCTGGGTCAGACGCTTTGCCGTTCGTGAAAGTTTAGTGACGTTTTGTGGAAACAGAGCAGCGTCTATCGGGTCGAATGAAACGGATGGCAGATTCAGCAGCTCTCGAGTTTCCTTTATCGTAAAAGCAGCCTGAAGAAAATGTCAACGAACACTTCTGATGAGACCTAAAGGATAGGTGGCGCATTACCTGCATTGGACCCCTCCGACCTACTACTCGGACGCGTTTCACCCTGCTTTTTGATAGTGTTGCAAGAGCGTAATCGGTCATGTCTGTTTTGCGCAGGGCACAGACATCAGTCAAGAGCGTACGTGCTACGTCCAACGCCACATTCCCTTGCCCAACAATGATTGCTTCCTCGCCTGATTCGAGGTCTGGGGCCAAACCGGCGTGTGCCGGTAATCCATTGTACCAGCCAACGAAATCGCGTGCTGAGTAGATACCTCTTAAGTCGTCCTCACCTGGAATTCCGAGCTTTCGATCTTTCGTAGCACCGTAGGCGAAAAGTATGGCATTGTAATGTTCACTGAGAGATGCTAGAGGGAAATCTTTGCCAATATCGATATTTCCAATGAAGTTGAATTTTGGTGACGAAGCAACCTCTTCAAATTTGTCTTGGCAATGCTGAAATGACATGCATTAGGAACAACATTGCAAGGAGGATCACGGCATGATGATTGCTTAAGAAGATCAACGGAAAAGTACGCTGTACATGTGCAAATCTCACCTTGACTTCTGGGTGATCTGGTGCAACGCCAAATCTTACCAACCCAAATGGGACAGGTAGGTACTCGTACATATCCACGACCGCGTTCTCAATACTCGACATCACTTTGTAAGCTGTATAAAACCCTGCGGGCCCAGAACCAAGGACAGCCATCCGAAAAGGCCGTCCATCTTTGACAACATGGCTGTTGTACCTTTTGAGAATTTGCGAGACCTGGATGGTGGCCCTACGCTTCGACACTGGCTTCACATAGCTTCTGGCGAGACTGACAGCTTGACAAGCGACTCTCATTGGGAAAAATCGAAAGTGAAGGACATTTGGGATTCTCTGACTCGGAGATATTTCCGAAATATCTCGCGAATCATTATCTTAGCGCAGCCGAACACGTTGCTCAGCAACCATGAATTATAAACATTTAGCGATTTTAGCCTCGTCCAACACAAACTTCGTACCTTGTATCTTCGTGCTTTTTGCAGTATATACAGTCGCATGGTCTCGCTCTCTAATTTGCTGTATTTCATCGATACTATCTAGCCATGGGTGCCGAACCGCCCTTCCTATACGGTATGTATGGTCGAGGATTCTCCTTCTTTACCCGACGTCATTCGCACTGGAATGTAAATGGAAGAATACCGCACATCGCGCCATTGCTTGGCTTTGCTCGCAAATTTCAAGACGAAGGCTGACTTTATTGTTCTAAAGATCATCCTTCAAAGTACACCTTCGTCGGACCCTCAGAGAGGGGTTCCAACCCAAAAGCTGCGACGCAAGCAAGCTGGTCTCCACCGAGATCGCCACGGAAACTAGAGGGGCCAGCGATCAATTCGAAAGAGTTCAATCGCCATCCCGATTCATATTTTGTCGTACCATATGGCCAAGTGGACTGGAAACCCATGTCGCCTAGAACGAAGTCGAAGGTCAAATGGACGCGATTGACCCAATTGTTCCTCCGCGTATGCGAATTAGTAGGGGCAGCGGGGATGCTGTTTTGTGTGATATGCATAAAGGGAACAGACGCAACGACTGGATGGATCATAAGAGTGCCACCTGGTATTGCAATATTGCACACTATCTACGGAACATATCACCTTTGTCGGTCACCCAAAGGTCGCACACCAGCGTCTTCGGCAAGCTATATGCTCTTCGCAGCCATCATCGATGTCGGATTGATACCATTCCTCGTCTTTACAATCCTGATTTCGCATACTCAGTCCATTGAACCGAACAATACGCCGGGCCATTGGACGACACTGTTCGGTAACGACGGGGCCACTACCAAGATAGTGTACTCAATCTTCCTGCTGAGCGTGATTACTGGCGTTTTTCACGTCCTCTCGCTCATCATATCGATCTATCTGGGGGTCATTTTCCGGAAAATCGCCCAACTTCCCCCTGACATGAACCCCCTCGAAGACAATCTTACGTCAAGGCACAAGCGCAACAAGTCCTCGCCTCTCGACAATCGCATGAGCCAAGCCACCACAGCGACGGCAAATAGCCAAAAAGAGGACTCAAAGGCTGATGATCCATTGATCTCCCCTCCCCGTACTGTACCTTTCATGCACACCCGCAACAGCTCGCACGAGAACATTATGAACGTGCCACACCCAAATAACAGTCCCAAAGAGTCGCCTACCGATGTCTCCACACCATTTTACGATCAGCCACCGGCCCATCGGTCTTCTCGAAACAAGATCCAGGGACCATTCTATGAGCAGGCTTCGTATCGCTCTTCCCGCACAAATATCCAGGCTCCATACTATGAGCAGGCACCTTCGCACCGCTCATCGCGCATTAACGTACAAAGCCACATTCACGACCAACCGTTATCACATCACGCTTCTCGCTCGCAATTACACGCAAGTTCCCTCGATCAAGTCCCCATCAAACAAGATTTCCCCATTCCAACTTCCACCAAACAACCATCTGAGCCAGCAATCACCCGCTCACCCACCAAATCGTCCTCCATCTACTCATCAAGCACCATCAGTACGATCGCAACCTCAACTCGTCCCCAGTCCGCAGCACCCTCACTAATGGACAGCAATTGGATAACCCACCCCTCGCCCTCTGCCTCCCCATCACCCTCCCCCCCTAGAGAACTAAAACATCTCCGCAATAAGTCCTCATACCAACCACTCTCCCAAACATCGCCGTTCGAGTACACCAACCTAAAAGGAAACTCTGTCCCACGACCATTGGAAATGAACCCACCAACACCCCCCATCCAACAGCAGAAACGAAGCCAAGCGCCCGGGCAACGTGCGCTAACGCCCGTGAATGGGAACGCTGGACAGGGTAGTTGGGACAGGCCAGGAACAATTGGATTTGGTAAAGCGAGGGCGTGGGGGGGTATGGGAAAGTCTGGTGGCGGGATGAACAATGGCGGCATGGGCGGCAATGCCTTGAATGGCAATGGTATGGGTGGCGGTGGCAGGGTGGTTAGCCGCAGCGGCGTCGAGGTCAAGAGTGGTGGTATCTATCCAAGCGGCGGTATTCGCGCTCGAGAAGTATCAGGGAAGGTCATGGAAGAGGGACGAGGGAATGGTGGGTGGATGTGAATGTGGGCATTGACGCAGGATTTGACACAATTTGGGAAACGAAAAATAGCGAGCGCGGAGTAAATATTGGGTACTGTGAAAAAAATATTCACGCACTTGAGCCTGATCACTGTGAAAACTATGAGGGAGACACGATAGTACATTGATTCTCTCAAGTCCAATGAGAGCTTAAAATGCTACACAATCCCTAGACGCAAGATTCATAGAGTACATATAGTCCGACAAACATGAGGGTATTAGACTTGCGATTGCACTTTTAGCCGATGCAGGAGACACTGGAAGAGTCGTGATATTGATACATAGTCTCGAAACAAGAGACAAACGGAAGCCGACAGGGCATGGGTATTAGTATTAAGGTGTAAAGAGGCCAGTCAGATAGGCAACGCCGTGTTAGTGTAAAAGGTCGTAGTCCTGGTATCGTGGTGAAAAGAACGCCGTGGGAGTTGATCAGCTGACATTGTGCATCGTTTGAAATCTAGGAGTGCAGTCCATTCGGGAAGGCTTGTGGTGGCTCTGGATACTCAGGACCGTCAGACAAACGTGTTCGCTTCATTGGTGGTTGTTCACCCCTCAAATCTGCCACCTCACGCTCAAGGTCCTCGACCTGACGCTTCAATTTGTCCTCGCGTTCCAGAGCTTGATCCAGTGATTGGCGGAGCTGGACCTCAGAATCGCGTGGGATCATCTCAGCTTGGGGAGCGTTGTGTCGCTCGTACTGGGCAACAGTCCCTTGATATAGCTCATTTATCATTTCCAACTCCTTGACTCGAGTTCTGAGAGAACTGTTGGTCTGGTGAAGAGCTTCGTATGTTTGGGGAGGCTCGAGGTTGCGGTCGTTGAAAGACGAAGTAGATCCTGGTGAAGGGTGACGGTAGAGAGGTAACGCTGGGGACTGAAAGGCGTGGTCGGCCAGTGTGACACCGTCGAACATGTGCTGCGGAGCGATGTTGGAGGGGTGCATAGCCGGTGTTTCCGTACGCGAGACAGGAGAGTGTGAGCGGTCGGAGCCACCAGAGGAAGTCTTGTGGGATACCCGTCGGTTTTGCAGGTGGTTTGGAAGGCGGGTTTCTATTTCCGACTGAGATGCTGGGAGACCATTGCCATCGAAAAGTGACTGTAGCTAGGCATTAGCACTGTTCGCTGCACAACGATTGGGTAGCTTACCTTTCTCTTTTGCCCTTGCCCTGCAGTTTTGACGCGGTTGCGCGACTTAATAACGTCCGTCTTGAGCGATATGGGCCGAGGTGTGCCGTGGAGTTTCAGGAAGAGACCGCAGGCATTGCACAGCACCGATCCCATTTCGTCGCGCCGCCATAGCGGTGTTGTAGAGGTTTGGCAATTTTGGCATACTGGCTGCATATTTCCAAGCGCCCGGTTAGTCAGTGTTGCTGCCATTTCGAAGGAATCCGGGCAAAGTTGAGCGTGGGTTGTAAAGAAAAGCAGATAAGATAGAGTACCGCGCCCGAGGCGCCAATCTAAGTGGGGCTCGCGCTAAATCGGATTCTGTGTTGTACTTACAGCAACGTTGTTCCCTTGACCACCAGACATCGCTGCGGGCGACAAGGCGGCATACGTCATGCTATGGCCTGCATCATTGTACGGCCTTGGTGCGCAAAAGTGGTCAGCTTCATGTACTCTGATTGGTGTAATTACGCATGTGTTTCAACTTGTCGCAACCCGCCAGAGTCTGCCCAACCAATTCCGAGATTGTGTTCTGCCGATTTAGATTGGTATCATACCTGAGATGCGGCGATGGAGCAGACGCGATTGAAGCCAGCGTGGCTAGAGCTTGGGAGGTAGATATGGAATTTATCTCGTAATGTTGTTGCTGCTCTGGGGTGGCCGAAGACTGGGGGAAGTGATCGAGGGTAGCTGACCCTGAGGACGCCCTTATATTGATGGAAGGAGCCGTGTTGGAGGCGGCCAGATCTGCGATCTGAAGCCTGATGTGTAGATTTTTGATGGGCGGCTTCCCGGTGGAACGATATTTTCGTAACGCTGGGGGACGACTGAAGGCGACGTAATTAGGATAAGCAGCCCGTACTCTTGTTTATCGGAGGCTCGAGTAACACGGTGGAAGTAACACTTTGAGGGTGTTTGCGACTGTAGCTGTAATGTGTGAACGCTGCGAGCGTGCTCGAGGGACGCGGCAGGGAGGGTTGGAGGAAGGAGCGAGTTGACAATTAGTGGTAACTATCCAGGTAAATGCGCTGTCATCAAACTTCGAAAAGCAAAACACACGTAAAAGTACAGCGAAAAAGAGTGACGGAAGTTGCAATAGAGCCAGATGGTAGTGAGTAAATCATTAATCTTGGGCGATTCGATAAGGGGATCTTAGCTCCATTCTGCCGCCACCCCTGCTCATTTCAACGGCCCGCTAAGGCTGACGTATCTTAGGACATTTACCCTCTGCACTTGCGCCAATTCTGCTCAACACTGCGAGAAATTACCTACCGCACAGAAGCCTCAATACTCAACTTTGGTGACATGGAAGGTGATACGATCGGTTTTTTGCGCCTGCGAAATGGCGGAAAGGTAGACCCGTGAAACGCACACGAGGGCAGTAGCCTTCGTAGACATGTGCTTCTTCTGATGTTCTCAATAATGGTGTGACATGGCTACCATTAAGGCTCTCGGAGGCCATACTGTCCATCAGATTCAATCAGGGCAAGTCATTGTCGACCTGTGCTCCGTGGTCAAGGAACTCGTGGAAAACAGCTTGGATGCTGGAGCTACGTCCATTGAAGTTCGCTTCAAAAACCATGGTCTCGACTCTATTGAGGTTCAAGACAATGGCGTTGGTATCTCTACAGACAACTACGAAACAATCGCCCTGAAGCACTACACTTCTAAGCTCGCAAGCTATGACGACCTTGCTTCCCTGCAAACATTCGGCTTTCGAGGCGAAGCTCTTTCTTCTCTTTGCGCTCTCTCCAAGTTTCACATAACGACTGCGCAGACACATGAAGCTCCCAAAGGCACAAGGCTTGACTTCGAGGTTTCTGGCAAATTGAAGTGTACCCAAGTCGTAGCAAGCCAGAAAGGTACCACTGTCGCTGTTGAAGATCTCTTCATAAACCTTCCCGTTCGACGGAGGGAACTCGAGAAGAATATCAAAAGAGAGTATGGCAAAGTTTTGGGCATTCTTCAGGCCTACGCCTGCGTCTGTACTCAAGCAAAGGTCGTAGTCAGCAATGTGATGGCAAAAGGTAAGAAGGTAACCGTCTTTGCCACCAAGTCCAGCCAAAATACTCGAGAAAACATTGCCAATGTATTCGGTGCAAAAGTCCTGCCCGGACTGGTGACTATGGACTTGAGCTTTGAGATGCAACCAACAAAGACCTTTAGCCAATTCTCGGATCCAGAGTAAGCCTGGACTTGTTCCAACTTAAGTTTCATCGTAGCTAATTCATAAGGAACAAGCAAATCCGCGTGGTAGGGCAGGTTTCAAGACCAATATTTGGGGAGGGAAGACATGCGCCTGACCGTCAGATGTTCTTTGTCAACAACAGACCCTGCGGACTGCCTCAAGTTGCTCGAGTATTCAATGAAGTCTACAAGTCCTACAATATCTCGCAGTCACCATTTGTCTTCGCGAATATCATACTCGATACTAGTGCGTCTATTAGTGCTACTATGTAGTTGCTTGCTGATACCGCTAGACGCCTATGATGTGAACGTATCGCCAGACAAGAGGACCATCCTGCTGCATGAGCAGAACGCTTTGCTCGATTCGCTCAGAGTTCGTCAAAGCTTTCCCATATTGCAAGCATCAAGTCTGACAGCGATAGGTTTCCTTGACTGAACTCTTCGAGAGGCAAGACCAGACTGTGCCGCAGACTCAGAGACCCGTTCAAAAATTACCAACCTTCAAACAGCTTACAGTCCATCGAGAGGATTCGAATGCCAGCGAAAACTCAACGCCCGAGAGGGGCACAGTGCCTAAAGCCACAGGAAACAACGAAGCTGAGACTGACGCCGATGAAGACTCAGCAAGCGAGGATGAGACACAGACAAGAGCGAACAGTCTCCCCGGTCTGATTGAGAACTTTGTAGGCCGGGATAGTAGAGAGCGCACCAGCAAAGCTGCATCGACTCCAGCTGTAGATATTGGGGCTAAGAGCTTGTCGAACGATAAGCAGAAGTTGATCAGAAGGCTTGGCAAAGAGAAAAGCCCGCCAAACCAGACTGATGGTTATGAAGACGCTCGTGATCTTGCGGAACCCGATGCGATGCTAAAGGGGGCTTCGAGACAAGTGGATGACTTCAATCAGAGGATTGCAGAACAGCAGGATCCAACTAGCCGAAGCCCTTCAGCACCGCCGCGTTCAGGAAGCGAAATTACCCAAGAGGGAGAGGAGGAAGCTATGCCCGAGGAGAGCAAGCCACAGGTGGTGCCTTCACCCGGGGTGATTCAGGATGCATTCGATCGGATGCGACCGAGGCGCACTTCCCCCGAAACTGCAACTATAACAATTGGCTCAAAGACAACCACCTCTGTGCTTGGGTCGTCATCTTTGTTCAAATGGCGTAGGGCTGACACACCGCCGTCTACACCAATCAGATCTAAACCTCCTGCAAATGACTCTTCGAGGCAGAAATTTAGCAGCAGTATGAGGTCCTTTGCTGCTCCAGGAAGTCAGCTAACTAAGACTTTTGGCAAGCCACAAAGCAAGTCACGCATATCTGTCGATTATGCCAAAGTTAATAGCGATGACGAAGAATCTGTGAACGAGTCTACTGCTAGCTCAGTGGTGCCGGACACAGAAGAACTGGAGTCTCCAACGCCAGAGATGATGGATGGCGAGAACAGTGATGTCGAAGTGTCACATTCACCAGATAACGACTCCGAGGAGCAATATCTCAATGAAGAGGACAAGAAATCTAGAGAGGATGCCAAGGTTGCTGAGCTCATTAGACAAGCGGAAGAAAGGTCAGCAATGCCTAGTCAAGCTAACAGGAAGCGTGCACATCAGATGTTGAAGGGGGCTGGCCGAAAAGACTCGACTACGAGTCTGATTCAAGTAATCAATGCTTCAGTCCAACGAATCGACAGGCAGCTCAGCGCAATCAAAACAGCCTTGAACAACTCACTTCTACCAACCAAGAAGCCGCAAATCGAATCCCAGGCACTGACAGAAGAAACCTCGGTCGAAGAGCGCCTCTCCCTTACAGTCTCCAAGTTCGACTTTGCCAATATGCAAATAAGCGGCCAATTCAACCTCGGCTTCATCCTCGCCAACAGATCCAATACAGATCTCTTCATCATCGACCAACACGCCTCAGACGAAAAATACAACTTCGAACGCCTCCAATCCACCACCACTGTCCAGAACCAACGGCTAGTCCAACCACGCAACCTCCACCTCACAGCCATCGAAGAAGAAATCGTCCTCGAAAACAGCGACGCCTTACTCAAAAACGGGTTCCTTGTCGACATGGATACTACTGGTGATTTTCCAGTAGGTCAGAGGTGTAAACTTCTCTCCCTACCCATGAGCAGGGAAGTCACTTTCGACACTAGCGATCTAGAAGAACTACTCACCCTCCTCGCTGACTCACCTACTTTTTCATCGTCAGAGTATGTACCTAGACCAAGCAAAGTCAGGAGAATGTTTGCGATGCGAGCGTGTCGCAGTTCGGTCATGATCGGCAAAACGTTGACGCTC
>JAABUP010007908.1_pt1 | contig 13870 bp, 20 predicted proteins | sample 5559201 | NCBI WGS metagenome assembly JAABUP01 (sample SAMN10711887, study PRJNA513373) | rock metagenome | isolation source: Antarctica rocks | place: Antarctica | reverse complement strand
GATGTTTTCCACATTTGACCTTCGTCTTCTTCTATATGTGATCAGACTTGCTGGCTGGCTAAAGCATTGTAATCTCTCTCTCTCTCTCTCTCTCGGAGGCACGCTGCTGAAGACGCGGCTCACTGTCAGTGCGTCTTGGAGCATTCACGATATCATCCATACACTAAACAGGCGGTCACGCGCGCGTGGGAAGCCTAGCCGTCAAATAGCTCAGTACGCGCCATGTCCTTTCACCCAGCGCCTTGCCCTGTCACCCTTTCACTAGCGCTTTGCGTATATGCGGGCGAGTCGGAAGGACGTGACGGCTGTTCCTGATGTTTCATACAATGTTCTCGCACGCTTCGCTCATCTTCCTGGCTGGTTTAATCCGAGGGTATTATACAGCACATGTCAGAGAGCGATGGAAGGGGACCGTAACAGGATCGCTGCTCGTGAGTCATGCCATAGGAGAGTTCGCATCATAAGATCAGCTGACGTCGAAGCTGCCCAGATTAATCATGAAATTTGGCCCTCGTCATCCTAATGTAGGCGGTTGCCTGAGTTAGGGTTATGTTCAGCACCACCGTGTAGGCTCGAGGCTCAACATGATGGCGGTGATGTAGAATAGATGGCCTGGTATGGCGGCCGCTACCTCTTTCTGACTAAGATCATGCGGTGAGTCGTCTCCTCTCTGTCGTCAGCGCGATCAGTCAGGATCAGCGGGATAGATACGCTTACAAAGACTGCGATGAATTGGAACGATTGTAGTCTTGTGCAGCTGCATGACCTGAGTAACCTGAGTGACTCAGGCTGAGTCCCATATGTTGGGGCAAGTGTATGTATGTATCTCAGCAGCCGTACCCACGATGCAAACACTGTCACACATCTGCAGTAGCATGACCCATTGCATCCTCCCGATTGCTCCAATAGAGTAGCTACGGGTTGTACGCATACATACATGTACATGTACACACACACATACATATGTATATATATATATATATATGTGTGACTGACCACTGACCACATCCAGATTCCAGGGTTTCCCCTGATTGTGTCAGAGTTTGTCATCAAGCGTAGGGTTGTGTGTGTGACTAAACCCATTCAAAACAGGGCCCTTTAGTAAGCAATGTTTTAAAGATATGAATTCAGACCCTATCTGTCAGCCTAAATCACAGGTGGTACAAAGGGTTTCCATGCCAAATAGGCTTCCAGTACCTTAGCCTGTACTCAATTCCTAATACCATTAATATTTATATACATAAAAATACAAGAGAGGGAGATAACAGTTAATTTCCAATAGTCGAGGGGGAGTTCCCCTGAATGGTATTATCATGACTAAGCCCCTGGCTGACCCCTACACACTCATCCTGCCTGTTTGCCCTTAGTCAACCGATACAAGCACATAACGGTCTAAGGCTGCTCTTTAACACATGTAAAGTCGTAACAAGCACCGCAAATGCAGTCGGCACTTGAACACACAGCGGTCGCGGCATCAACTTGCCAACGAACGTGCTGTATACATGCTTTTCGCGGCTGTGCAAACCACCTAAATGCCATTTATTGCCGGATGCCGCACCCACAAGTACTGAGGACTTGCCAAATACCAGGTGCGGGGGTGCGCGTACCCGGTGCGGCAGGTGCGGGTGCGCCGCATCCGCACGATGGAAACTATGGATGTATATGCTCATGTTCATATGTTATGAAATGCGCCGATCCCATTTGCCAGACAACATGACGTCAGTCAACAGGATATCACTATGTAGACATGTATGTATCAGTATAATGATATCACATCACATCACATACTCATCATGATCACATGTATGTATCAGTATAGTGATATCACACTTGCTTCAGATTTTGTCCGGCTCTAACACGTCTGTTGTGTTATGTTGTCGTGTTTGTCGGTTCTGACCTGACAGGGAATCCGACAAGGAGTTACACCCTAACACGGATCCCAAGGAACGGAAATCTGCAAGTCGGTGCACCCTCGGGCTGATCCTCTGGGATTTGGATCCAACAATCCAGGGAACGGAAATCGAAAGCAGGGTTTGAGTCTGCAATGCCGCAGACAGCGCAATGCATGCGGTTGCAAGTGCTCTGTGACTTTTCTTCATGGCCGCATGCAGTAGTGCTTTACACCCCATTGCTATAAGATCTGTCTGCGCACATAAGCGGCAGATTCTCTCTAGTGCACTCGTAGCTGAGACTCTCCTGTGCCATGACAGAATAAGCTGATCTTTTGGAACCCAGCAGCTTCAATCATGGGCGATGCTCCAGCGGAAGGGCAGAAGGTGCTGTACCTGTGCATCTCTGTGTTTCTTGTACTTATGGCAGGACTGATGAGCGGCTTGACGCTGGGGTTGATGAGCTTGGACCAAGTCGACCTTGAGGTGTATAGCTGGACAAAGTTGCTTATTATGGTCCACTTCCCATGAACCAGACAAGATACTTCTGACTTTTAGGTATTGCTACGAAGCGGTACACCAACAGAAAAGAAGTATGCAGCAAGAATTTCCCCGGTATGGCCTCGTCCCTGTCCCTATGGACAACTCTAAGTGCCACTCATGGTTGCTCACACTGCATTGTCTGCAGGTGGTCAGCAAGCCCCATCACACCTTGGTCACGCTTCTGCTCTGCAATGCAGTTGCTCTGGAGGTATGTTGCATGGCAGCAGTATGTTTCGCCTCTTCCAGCATGTGGTTGACCCAGCATGGCTTTTGCAGGCTCTTCCCATATTCCTGGACCGGCTTGTGGATCCAGTGACTGCTGTGGTTCTCAGTGTCACAGTCGTCCTATTCTTTGGTGAGTCTTCAACAGAACATGCAACAGAATGCGCAAACGTAACACTGCAATCACTTGGGCGCTTCTCATTTGCATCGTCAGTCAAGGCTGTCACTTCCTCCTTCTGAAAGCTGTGATGCACTCCTACAGGTGAGATTGTCCCACAAGCCATTTGTTCGCATTACGGTTTAGCCATTGGTGCTTGGACTGCATGGTTTGTGCGCTTCTTGATGTTGGCCACAGCCATCATCTCCTGGCCAATCAGCAAGCTACTGGATTACCTGCTTGGCGCTGAGCATACAGTAGGTTGACACAAGTGCTGTGCATGGCTGAGGCTGAGATCAATACCATCTTTCAGAAGTTTGCCTGGTCTTCTCTATTCATCAACTGCTTGGTCACGAACATTGTGTGTTCTCTGGAACACTTGCATCTGTTGCATGGTTTCTTGGTGTCAGAATTTCTGCTGGCATCATGTGCATCAAATGCATAGAGTGAGTCTGTGTATCAGCGTGATGCAGATGAATGTGCCTTGCGGCAGTTTTTAGCACAGCCAAATCCATTCTACCATACTGCAGGCACTGTTCCGGCGTGGTCAATTGAAGGCACTGGTGGACCTTCACAGCGAGACAGAGGGTTTGGGCGGCCAACTGGCTGCAGAAGAAATCAATGTCATCAGGGGAGCTTTGGACTTGACCAACAAAACTGCAGCAAAGGGCATGACACCCTTGGAAAAGGTGCAATTGCTTGGCTGTACATGGACTGCGCTGACAGACTTGAGTGACAAGACGCTGACCGCATTTATCAGCCATGCTTCTGCTATCAACACTTTGTTCTGATGCATGATTTGTACATATACATGACTCTGGTGAATGCTTGCATTGCATATTGATGCACGGTCAACAGTCAGCTGTTTTGGCGTTTGCAGGTCAGGATGTTGTCTGCTGATGCTGTTCTTGATGAGGAAGCACTACGAGGAATCCTGCAGGCCGGTCACAGTCGGGTGCCAGTCCACAGGCCTGGCAGCAGGTGGGTTTGCGTCGCGCTGCGTAATGATTAATGCCATTGGCCTTTTGTGCCACGCATTCCTCTTGCTGCTCAGATACATGTGCGCTGCATTTCATTGCTCAACAAGGTGCTGTTGTCCTCTATGGACGATGCTTTACTGATGCTTGGTGTTGTGAGACACCACTGCAGGAAACATGGGTTCTTCAAACTAGCTGCTCCAAAACAGTGCAGACTGGATCTGGAGTCTGCAAGCTTTTGGATGATGCTGTACTGTTGCTTGATGCGATGAGCATGCGTGTGTACATGTGCATCATGCTCATCCAATCATCACCTGTCATGATCATTGATGTCTGGATGTGCATGATGCAGATTTACAAACACTTACACAAACTGAAGGCTCTGCATGATGATGCAGAAAAGAGATTCTGGGTATTGTCCTCGTGAAGGAGCTGGTGCTGATTGACATGCATGCCAAGACCCGGGTGGCAGACCTGCGCATACGCAGCCTGCCATACCTACGTGCAGACATTGCCATGTATGACCTGCTGAAGCTATTCCAGACAGGCAGGAGTCACATGGTGGTCCTCACCAAGCCACCTCCTGCTGCTGACGGCACTATTTCACGCGTCAACTCAACTGATGTCACAGTACAGATAGAGGAAGCCAAGGACCGTGTCAGTCCAGAGGTGAGGCAGATGACTGCAAAATCCTTTCGTAACAGCCATGTTTGTCAGAAGCCACTCACGTTTATCATGCCCTTGAGGCCATCATCCTAATCTTGTTTTCATGTGGCTTTTCTGGTGCCAAGTCTCTTGAGGACAAAAGCCGCTTTGCTATCAGTTGTCTTGAGTCACTTGCAGTGTGATGAGGAGATACCTTCACTTGTTTACAAAGTTTGTGAGTCTAAAGGATGATGGAGAAAAGCTGCTTGTCTTGCGTCTGCTGTCTCTCTGACAGATGTGCACCAGCAATCTCACCACTTGTAAGTTGGCACATCAAGCCAAAGCAGGGTCACAGCTCGCAATAATCCTGGCAGGGATGTCAAAATGGACAAGACTAGACCATATTGGCACTTGAAGCATATGCCATCTGTGCAAGTCTGGGCGCCGTAGCTTTGCTCATCATCTGCCTACTTGATGCCCTCAGTAAGCATTTTTATTGTGCTGCAGCAACAACCACTGCTGCATCAGTCTACCATCTCCCCTAAGGGCAAAGAGCAGGCAGAAGAGGAATCACCGCAGGACGGCCCAAACGCCAATGGCAATGAGGCTGGCAGCAGCTCTGAAGCCAATCCGGAGTCCTCGAGCAAGGCAGATCACTGGAATGCTGTTGTTGCTGCTGAAGTGAATGAGCCTGTCGGCATCATCACCATTGAGGATGTGCTTGAAGAGCTCATTGGCCAGGTATGTTTGGGCGCATGGTGTGCTGCCTCAGCTGTTTCACTTCAGTGCACTTGTAGTTTGGGCAATTCAGCCTCTTAACGTCATGCAGGCCAGCAGAATCTTGCCACTCTTTGCAAGGAACAGCTGCTTGTTCTCTGGTGTCATTGGGTCGCTATTGCTGAGATCTGCCTGTTCTTGCAGGAAATTCTGGATGAGACAGATCAGTTTGTAGACAACGAGATGATGCATGCAGTCAACACTGCCAACTTGGTCAAGAATTTGCCACCTCAGCTGAGAAACTCACTCAAGCTCAGGCAAGGTCTGAGTCGCTCCCGCTCTGGCAGAATCTCAATCACACATGAAGGCGCTGCACTTGCTACTGGCAACAAGCCAAGCCCCAGGCGCAACCTATCGGCAGTCAGGCCCAGTTCGTCTGTGACTGTCAAACGTAAGACTGGTGCAGACAACCAGACCATGGACATCTTAGAGCCACTCCTTCAGTCTCCCTCCGAAAATGAGAAATAGCTGAGAGGTTTTGTCCAGCATGGAGCATGGCTAGGGCTATAGAGACTGCAGTGCAGCAGACAGCATCCAGATAGGCGCATGAGATTGCATAGAGTAGTCATGGCACACTTAGGCAGCTTGCTAGGCAGCAATACTTCTTTGCATCCTTTGGCTGACATGGCATCATGGCACACTGAATCATGCAAAGAACAAGTAACAATTGGCATCACTTCCTTGCCCTTGTTAGTCATGGGCAGAGAGTATACGGCGAAGTTGTGCTACTGAAAGCAGATGCTACGCCTTGCCTAGGCAGCCATACTTGACGCCAGGTATGCCAACTGCCCGGCATTGAGACCTGTGTCTGCCACAGACACCGTCCAGAGCTTGCGTGTCATGCCTGAAACTGACAGACCTTGCCCAGCTGCACGGGACGCCGCTGACGTGCTGCTTGTCGCTGGCCCCAAAACGCTGACCGAGAATCAAAAGAAGAAAAGAAGGCACAAGTTGGCTAAGCTAGCTGCGCGTCAGCAGGTAAGAGGCAGTTCTATCAGCAGTCTGTGGCAAGATCCTGAACGTGGTAATAACGCCGCAAGCGTCGCGCAGGCAAGCAGTGCCCAGGCAGAAAGCTGTCTCTCGGACAGCACAGTTGCACCGGCAGCATCAGAAGTTTCGACCACTGCATTTGCAAGCTCAAACAACGGGCAGGCTCTGAGTAGCAGAGCCTCAGTTGCTGGACTAGCAGCTGACCTGATGGCCAGCGTAATTGCAGACGACGGAGTAACAGCTGCTGAGCCATCAACTTCCACAGCAGAGTCAAACATTGGCACTGGCAGGTTGACGGTTGAGCAAGCAGCTCCTTCAGCACTGCAAGCTAAGAACCTTTCGGTGCAAGTCAGCAGCAGTGTTTGCTCCAAAACTGTTGCCAGCTGTGCTTCAGCCCCTCCATCAACTCAACAGCACCCCAACAGTGCATCACCAGTCACCAATTTTTCAGCACAGCTTGCCACACATACAGTGAAGCCTGACCCAGTCACTCCAGGTTGCAGACCACCTGTTAGCCTCATCTGCCGAATAGACATGTCAGCAGCCGCTCTAGCTGTCCATGCAAGCTTTGTCCCTCAAGCTGTGCATACCAGCAATGCATCACCGCCAGTCACAGATGCACATGAGGCAGAGCCATCTGCCAAGAGGCAGAAGCGTGTCTTCATTCATGGCAACTATAACAGATACTATGGCTACCGTCTGGGGTCAGAACTTGAGGAAGACCCAAGATTGCAGGCAAGTTTCTGTATCATCATGCATCAGTAGCCAGCTGAAAGTGTATCAAATGGCATAGTGAAGAACTGTTCATGTCACGTTGTTCATGTTGCTTATTTTCAGTTCAGGCAGCCCCCCATGCACACAGCCAAGCAAATATTCACTGACCTTCTGCAGCTTTTGGCACAACTCAGCGCAAATTTCAACTCTGCATGGCAAAGCTGACGCTGTGTCACTGCACAGCCTATGATGCTGCATTGTGAGGTGTGTCTTTGTATGATCACAGGTGTTAGATCGGCGGTGGTTCCTTGGCAAGCGATGCCTGGATATAGGCTGCAATGAGGGGGTGATCACCCTAGCTGCTGTGCAGCGCTTCGCCCCCCTTAGTATGTTGGGGGTGGACATTGATGAGGGCCTCATCAAGACAGCTTGCCGGTGTGTGCAGCCCTTGGGAATGGACATGAATGTGCATGGTACTCACATGCTGTGTCAAAAGGGAGTGAAAATGTGTTTGCAAATCCGTGCATCAGCAGGGAAGGGAAACTCTGTGTAGAAGTACTGCTGCAAATGACAACGGTGCAGCTGCACTCTGTGATCTCTTAAACCCATCTTGCTTTATCCCAACAAAGTGCATTAGACAGCTTTTCAAGCAGCACATCCTCTCATGCTTTTGTAGTCCATCAAGCTGGAAAGTTTTGCACAAATGCAATACTATGGGAAAAACCCTCATATTGATTACTTTTTCGACAATGATTACCAAGCTTGCCAATGTACAGCAATCTCTGTGCTTCAGGGCCCTCTCCAAGCAGCGTACAGAGGCCTCCAACCTGCATCAGCGCCTCACCAGGCATATTTCTTCAGCCGAATCGGGCGACCGACCAGCAGCCCAGCGAAAAGCTGCTGCTGCAGCAGTGCGCGCTTTTGCAAATGTCTGGTTCACCTGCGAGGACTTCGCCGCCAGCCAGCACACCCCCCAGAGCTTGGACACCATCATGTGTCTGTCTGTGACCAAGTGGGTGCACCTGAATCAAGGGGATGAAGGACTGAAGAGGTTGTTTGGTAAAGTCAAAGAAGCTCTGGTGCCAGGAGGGTGGTTCGTTTTGGAGCCCCAGCCCTGGAGATCTTATCAGCAAGCACGGCGCAAGCAGGTGAGAGGTTTTGTCTTGACTCAAAACAGGAATTCAACGATTCCATTATTGTGGTACTCCCCATTGGCTTACGGCTTCTCACATGGCACTTATTACTAAGACCAAGGACATGTGCCTGTAAGCTGAATAGGCTCAACTCAAACTCGTCTCTGCTGCCTAGCGGAGTATGCTGTAGTTTTTGGAGGTGCATGGAGCACTGAGCTTGGCATCAGCACATAGTGCCACTTCTTCTCAGACATTGTTGCATGCCTGGCACTGTTGCTGGTGTGATTGACTGGCACGACCAAAGTTGTGACCTAACCTGACCATCATGCAGCAAATGGGCTTGGCAAGCCGTACCAAATTGGACAGTGAGATAGAAGGTGTCAGATGAACTTTGTTCTGTTGCAGGACATGTCAGCTGCACCCTTTGCAAAGCTGGACATGCTGGAGCTCAGGCCTGAAGCTTTCCCTGATTACCTAGAGCAGGATTTAGGCTTCATACTGGCCAGGGAACTGCATGTTGCCACCAGCTCTGCAGGGTTCAACAGGCCCATGTATCTCTTTCAAAGAGGAATGTGACGCAATTGTGATACATTCCTCCACCCAATGAGTCGATGAATGAACACGACACCAGTTGAATGGATTTGATAGGCAAGGTTTGGGCAGAAGCGTTATCACATGTCCATGGCCACCTGTAAAATGAACTTTGAGAGGGTGTAGCATGCAACAGCCTGCGCATTCTGGCTGCACTTAATTTTGCAGGTTTTGGGACCTTTTAGGATGTACAGGCTGCAGACTCACTTCAGCATATACAGTCAGTGGTCTCTGACTGTTACTGGTGCCATCAGTGATGTGCTGTTCCTGCCTGGCTATTTAGCTTGCTGTTCCTTTCTATCTAGTGCTGAACATTAGCTCTTTGTTGCCAGACCTGCATTGTTGATCATCTATTTACTGACAAAGCAGAAATCTTTGAGATCTTTTGTGCTTCCAGCGGAGGCACAAATTCAGGCAAATGTGCCTTTTGTCTACAAGCAGTCAGCAACTTTGCAAGGCCACTTTCACACAGAACCGACTCAAAAGGCGGTTGATCCTGGTGAAGAACTAAGTGGTCCGAAAGTCAGACTGTGCAATATTTCTAAAGCTGGAGGCGTTGCCACAAAGTTGATACAAGTTGACTGCATATGTATCAGATGCAATACCTCTATGATCCAGGCATTTTACAATGCTCTGCAGTGTATCCTTGGGAAAGTGTATCTGAGATCCAATCTATCAAGGAAAGTTGATACAAGCTTGAAAGTGATACAAGCTGAAATACAAAGGCAGATTGAAGGGTTCAATGATAGAAATGATGACGCATGGTCAGGCAGTCAAAGGAGAGCTCTTGCCTTTTGTTGCAGGAGGAACCTCCTTGCAGCATGCTCAAAGTTTGGGTGCAAAAGTAGAGACTCTGTGTGCTGTATGAATGATGACTTTGACCTTGGTATGGCATGAACATACCTGAAGAGGCAAACGCAACAGTTGTGCTCGTGGTTCCACTGCAAAATGGGCAGCAGATCCTTGCAGTTATGCAGAGCCAGCTGGCTGATGTGGACCAGGTCCTTCTCATCAATGGTGCTCAAAATGGCCCCTCTAGTTTTACACCTCAAGGGCTTCTGGGCTTGCAAACATGCAAACCCCAAGATCAAACATGCATACCCCAAGATCAAACATGCATGCCCCAAGATCAAACATGCATACCCCAAGTTTGGCACAGGCAGAAGTGGCACCACCACTGGAAATAGATAGTTCAGGACATCACAGGTGACGCAAACCGCCTATCTATGATGTCCAGATCTGGACTGGTATAACTCACATGCAATTGGGACAGGCATGTCCCAAGACGGGCACTGGCAGAGCTGCCATCATTGCAAGAAAACAACATCAATATAATGTAGCAGACATCATCAATGCAATGCAGCCATCGGTTGTCTGAAGCGCTGAACAGTGCAACTCTCCCTAGCCTGGAGTCACACAGACAAGTCACAACAATGCAGGGCAACATGAGCAAGATCTGCCACAAAGGTCAGGCATGCTGCCACAAGCTGATCAGCTGTTTGTTTGACTTTGCTTCTTTTGCGCTAGATCTGAATCGTGATCTGTCTCATAAATCATAGCAGCTTCGGTCCAGCGACGGCCTGTGACATGCACTGACATGACCAATGTTTGCAACGATCACCCTGAGTACCAATGTCATTGAGGAAACGTGCACAAACAGCGGCAATCACCCAATTGGGCACTACAGGTGCTTACAGGTAATGCGCTACTGTATTGTGTTCAGTCAAGTCTCCAACGTGCCAACCATTACGTGTGAGCAGGGACTCAAGGATCATACATGAAGCGTATTTGAAAATGAACTTTTGAACAAATCCTGATCGGCTGCGCTACGGCTGAAAGCTAGGACAAAGCTGTATGTGTTGACAGGACTATCAGTCAACACCATCAAGCAGTAGGTAACACAGTGGAACAGGGAACCAACTGTTGTCATGCCTGTATCAGGTAAGATTCTTTTCTGAAAAGTATCATCAAAAAGTTCAGATTGTTAACGTTTCCATGGCTGTTTTACCCCTTGAGTGCATGCAAACATTGCTTGTAGTGTGCTCAGTTTGCAACTGAGTATAAAGAGGTGACAATTTCACAACAGCAACAAAACACAGTCAGTAATCGTCAGTAATCTTGCAACTGTTCACAATCTACAAGAACAATCTATGCCTATGTCCTATCCATGACTGCGCATCGTGATTCCAAACAGTGACCAAACAGTCAGCCATGAGTGCTGCTTAATCACCACCCCTTCTTGTGGATGAACTCTGTCAGGGATGCAACCACCCTTGCTGCTGTAAATCTCTGATCTGGGTCCTTCCCCAGGCAGCCAAGAACAATTCTGATCAAGTCTGGGTTCAGCTTGCCCTGCTTCAGGGTGCGCTCAATCCGCACAAGAACAGCAAAGGGGATTATCATCGCGCAACTAGCTCAGCAAGATTCTCAACCTAAGAAGGGTCAGCCTACTAAGTCATTCATGCTGTCAGGTGTTGCCTCTGAAGTTACCTTGTGCTGCCATTCTGTGTATCTGGCCTGGCTACACAGTTTGCTGGCAAATACCTAGGTAGCCCCATCCCGGATGGCAATCTGATGTTCATGGGGGAGTTGGCCCATGCGCTTGAAGAAAGAAAACAGCAGCAGCCCGAAACTCCACATGTCTTGCTTGGGGTCAGGATAGTAATACCCAGCATTGTGCTGCTGCTGTGCCATTTCTGGAGCCTCAATACCATCACACACCCTGTAAGGCATGCACTGCAAGTGAGGGGTGCATCCCAGCGTATTGCTGTACATCCTGAGTGCTTGTGAACCAGGTGACAATTCTGAATGTCCACAGTTGGACGGCAAGCCCAAGGCCTTTGTCTGGCTGGCTTTTGGGAGGGCACAAAACAAAGCTGTAAGGACAAGAACTTTGTGCATGCACGTCCAGCACAGCCAGCTGCAATCATGCGTCACGCTGTTGACGCTCAGCACTACAGTCTGCACAGCAGCCTCACAAAGCAGCCATGTGAGGCAGAACTTGAGGAAGCAGAAAGCATGGCCTCTTACCAGTATGCGCTGAATGAGCCTTTTATATCTGTGACAAAGAGCTTCTGATGTATGCACAAATGTATCACCAATTGGACAAGCTTCTGCACTGGCTTTAATCATGCATGGTTGCCTCGTCATCAGGTGCGTGCAACAAGAGTAAGTGAGGGCTTACATGGACTTCTCAAGACTGCTGTCCATGGGGACTGCCTGTTCCAGCCTAGCCAACTTCCAGTCGCCTTCCTGACCAACCAAGACAAAGTGCTGATGCACAGCCTGGTGCACAAGACCATCTTCACGAAGCTTGCCCAGCTGCTCTGCAAGGCTAAGCAGCTTTGGCACCATCTGCTTCATTGAGGGAAGACTGCAATTCACACACACAGAGTCAGTCATGGTGCACACATAGACACAGCCAGACAGACACACAGTTGTGGCACACACACACACAGACAGAGCAGGCGGCGCATGCGACTGATGCGAGAAATCACCAAATGCATATACCGTTCAAGACTGCTATATGAACTACAGAAACATCTGCATGGTACTACATGATTTCTCTGCATCAGCAAGCAAATTGCGAAATCCCACACAGTTTTGCAATCTGTCTCTGTTGTGTAAGGTACAAAGTCTGCACTATTTTGTGTTTGAACGCTTACCTTAGTGTGCGTTCTCTTCGGTGATGAGTGGTTTTGCGTATCATATCAAGCATGACAAGTGATAATGGCGTTGTTCTTGATGCGATCAATGAGTTGAGGAGCAAAGTAATTCCTTGTTTTTCAAACCCCAGACGTTCAGTGGACATCCATGATGAAACTTGCCTCACTGAATAAACTGGCGGAGTGCAAAACCTGACGCAGTGCAATAACATCAAACACCACAGCATTTAGTACACCGGACTACAACCAAGCAGATAGCTGAATGACAGGCATCACTGAGGAATGCTGCCTTTGATGGTGCCATAGTTTTCCAGAACCTTGCAATCCCACTGCAACTCCTGTCGAAGGTCTGAGTCTATTAGGCCAACAACCTCTGCCACCTCTTTGTCCAAGGCCTCACTCGAGGCAAAGTGAATGTGAATGTTGTTCCTCCTTGTCACAAGAGCATTGGCTTGTGTAACAAACACCCTTGGCTGAACACCAAGAAACCCACTAACAGCCTTGACGCGTGGATGCTGTACACCCAAGGCTGAAAAGTGATGAGTTGTGGTTTCATGGAAGTCCTCCACTCCACAGGCCAACAGCAAGATCTGTGCAGCCAGATTTGCCACACGGGGCTTGCTTACTATACTGACTTTGCCTTCCAATTGCTGGAGTCGCTGCAGCATAGAAGCCATCTGTTCCTGGAATGTCTGCTGCGCTTCCACAACTACAGTAAGTGGCTTAAGGCCTACACGACGCTCTTCCCAATCCTCAACAGGAAGTTTGTTCTCTGTGTAGAGAACACTGCTGACTGTAAGAGCACCAGCTCCTGCTTGGGACTGAAACGAGCTGATGGTGCTGTACACTTTGCTAGCAAGTTGCTCTCCCGGTGCAAAAGTCTTAGTCAGCACCGTGTTCTGTAGCTTGACGATGACCTCAGTTCCCATTGCTAGCAGCAAACAAAAGAATCAGGACAGCTTCACTCTATATGATATGTCTGCTGTGAAGGTTCCCTTACCTGACGGATTTCTGTATCAGTCCTCCGACGTGTCCTGCTACAAAGTGAGGCAACGCACTTGGTGGATCAACAGATGACAGCGTTTCAGCGACTCAAAATACCCGCTTGCGGTGACAAGGCGGGTTGTACGCTACTGTGTGGTTGTGTATGCGGACGCTCAAGCAACACTTTCGAAGAGGCTTCCGAACTGTGAAACCCTATGGGGGAGTATCAATCAATCAATCAATATATTTAATGTCCTGGGGGGCAACTGGGACCCAACAGACAAGAAGTTCAGTTCAGTGAATTCATACAGACAAGATTTGCTTCCTACATGCAAAGCATTCCCTAAGGAAACCACCACATGCATTTGGTTCACATAAAATCATAAAGTCTGCAATAGTACAACTGTACAGTGCTGCAGGCGGTCCAAATGCTGTGACCTGATGTGGCTGTACGCTGGGCAATAAAAACAAAGTGCTGCTCGTCCTCCACACAATCCAATGACTTGCACACTAGACACAGCCTGTCTGTCCTATCTAGGTGAACACCGTCTGCCCAGCGGCCTGTGTCTACCCGCAGACCATG
>JAABUP010007907.1_pt1 | contig 13870 bp, 20 predicted proteins | sample 5559201 | NCBI WGS metagenome assembly JAABUP01 (sample SAMN10711887, study PRJNA513373) | rock metagenome | isolation source: Antarctica rocks | place: Antarctica | reverse complement strand
AAACACACCCACACTCACACACCCACACACACACACACACACACCCACACACACACACACCCACACACACACACACACACACACACACACAGAAGAGAGAGAGAGATGGCTGCATTGGGCCTGTCTACATTGCTGGCATTGGCGCAATGTATCAGTCACATGGCTTGAATGCTCCAACAGTGAAATCAACAATGCTGCAGCGCTCTGCTTGTGGACTCAAGCAGGCAGCTCACAGCGCTGCTGTTGTGGTCTATGCAGATTAGCTGTCTTGTTTGCGGTTTGTTGAGCTTTTCCTTGCTGTGTCCTGTCTTGCCACAGTCAAGGTTTCATGTCACATGGCAGTGCCCAATGTCAAGCAGCAGCAGAATGTACAGGTCAAAAAAGGTGGTCCTGTAAGCGTGGGCAGGGATTCACAATTGCATAATGCACCGCTGATATGTTGTAGGCAGACAACGTGCCAGGTCAGCTGCCAGGTCGACAGATTGATGACTACCTGTCAATGCTATCTGATAGCAATGCTGCCCCAGATGATGATGCCACCGGCTTGTCAGACGCGAAGACTAGCATGCAGTCTATATCATTGATCTGATTGGAGATTGGTCAGTCTGGACTGGCTTTGAGATTGTGTCTTGATTGACTACAGCCATACACGGCGCTTCTGAACGCCGCGTATGGCTGTACTGATTTGCAGCGTCGTGTTTCTCACTTGATTTATTGCTGATAATGCAATGCATTGTCTAGCACAGCCTAGAACAGGCCTTGATCTGCCGGACATGCTCTACAGATCTGACACACTACCTCTATGATTCAGGCATTTCACCGGGCTCTGCAAATCAGCGCATCCTTGGGGGGGACGTGTATCTGAGATCCAATCTATTAAGGGAACAGAAATTCAAACGCACCCCTTACAGCTTTAGTCACGGCTTCCGACTCAGGTCGTTCATCTCGGACGACAATGCACTGGCTGCTTGACCGACGACAACCTCGCAGCAGAGTCTTAGTGCATATACTCGCTGATAAGGTTGGCCAAAGTCATGAAGCTGCCGTGCGTGGGCAGCAGTGTGACGACTTACCGGATTTCTGGCAGTACTCTGCAGCACTCTCGCTGCTCGACTTGTCTGCTCACAAGCAGCAGAGCATCAGGCAAACAGCGTCAGTGTTGTTCTGCATATCAAAGGACAGTCCTGATACCAAAGACGCGTATGTCTCTCACAGCAAGGTCAACACGTAGCGTAATATGTTCCGACAGCACTAGGCAGACTCAAGTAGGAACAAATTGCTGCTCGGATTTTTTTGGCCGTCGTGCCTGTCCATAGTGGCATTGATTTGCTGAAATGCAGGACCACGTCAAGCACGCTAGGACAACTCAGGTGGAGACAACAGAGGTCCTCGCTGACCTATTGCAGGCGCCAAACATAGCTGCCACGGCTAGGAACAACATTGACTCCATCAACGAGGAGTTCTTCATGGTGTCTTCAACTTACCTGGACATGGTATGTCACGTGCCTGTAGCATGCCACACCTGCAAATGGGAGCAATATTCTTGAAAGGCTTTGCTTTTGCACAAACAGGCCAAGAAAGAGGGCAACACTGAAGTTTGTCGTAAGCTGGAAGAGGTGCTCAGAGTTGCCATGGAGGAGAAGCAGAAGACACTTCGGCCCGAAATTCAGCTTTTGAATAATCTTATGGCAGCCACCACAGTCCCAGAAAGAGAAAGGGTGTGCTTGCATGCTAAGCTTTCTTTGCACAACAGTGCCATTGTCTTTTGCTGCATTGAAATACTTTCTAGGCGACAAGCATGATGTCAAAGTGGGATCCACTGACGCACACACTGCACAACAATAATCGCATTTACTGTCTGAGTTGCAGGTGCTCAGTCAAGACACAGCAAAGCAGGCGCAAACCATGAACAATGGCTATTTCTTTGGCCTACTGGACAGAAGGATATCAGGTAAGATGCACGCCTAATCTGTACTGTGTTAATTTGTCACAGGTCAACCCAAGGCTTGCCTGACCCAGAACGCTGTCAGGACATTGTTCCCATGCCTTGGGGATGGGCAAGCTGTGCAAGCTATAGCAACCTGCCTTGCTCTGCAGATGTGAATAGGCAGCCAGATAATCGGCGCAAGAAGGATCTCATGGATCAGTTGCAAGAAATCCACAAGAGGACAAATGCCCAAAGGCAAACTGTTCCAAACCACGCTAAGCACTGAAGATGCTACTTGTCCCCTTGAAATGAATGATTTCATTTTCAATGCATGACAGTACTGCTTACAACATAAATAGGGTAGACATTTTTGAGGTTCATTTACACAGTACAGCAAACTTGACTTTGCTTAGCCACCTGCATGGCACAAGTCTGCACAAGTTTTGGATCTTAAGTAAGATGGCACCAAACTTCATACATGCAATAGGCAGCTGCTAGCAAGGCATTTGTCAGATCATGTTTTCGCCCTGAGCAACTTGGCAACACAACTGCCGCTGGTAGGTGTTCCAAGAGCAGCTCGAATGGTTTTTACAATATATAGTTGTTATTGGATCAACGCACTGTCATTATGAGGTTGTTAAGTAATGCAAAGGTACAATCGGACATAAAATTTATACGCCATGCAGGGTTTGTAGGTATCCTGTTAAATACATGATGTGAATGGAAGTACAGGCTTGGGCTTGGACAAGGACTTCACTTTCAGTCCTACTGAAGATTGCTCTTTCCCGTGCACCTCGAAGAATTACAAATGTCAGCATCAGGACCTTCAACGGCCGTTACAGTAATACATGTATCAATCAGGCGCACATCTCTCTGAACTGTCTGCATCTTTGACATTACTCTTAACGAGCCATGCAGCAAACGTGCCAAACAACATGAAAAGTTATACGGCAACCATGGGCACAGGGGCATCAGGGAGTTCTTCTGCTTTCGCCTTTTCAGCAGCTGCAGCTTCTGCCTTTGCCTTTCTTTCAGCAGCCTGTTCTTCTGTTAAAGGCATCCAGTACAGGTAAGGCTTTGTGATAGTCTTCTTGAATAGATCATCAAGCGTTGGCGGTGGAGCCTCCTGAACCTGCAGCATGCAAATTTTCAGTGCTGCTGGCGACATCTACATCACTTCTTCAATTACGCCTGTCAATTGTAGTAATCTAAATTCAACCTCTTTCACTGGTAAATTAACATGTCATGATGCAAGGTACCTCATGGGACGCACTGCCCTGCAGAGTCTGGTTGTGATACCTTGCTGCTGCCAAGCAAATTTTACATTGAACACAGCGCACACAAAGCAGCCTGTTGCTATTCTTGTCAGCACACAACAGCTTCACTGCTGGTGCCTTGTATGCAAGCAGTCAAGCTCCTTGTACCATGGCACGCATGCCTGACATCAATGCATGACATTACATCATATTCCAGTTCACAAACAGCTGCACGTAATATGACCTAGCAATGTCTCAGTGCAGGTTTCAATTTGCATAATGAGTCAACCTGTTGGCGTGCAAACAATGTCACTTGTTTGAGTATAGTCAGGCAAAGCTATGCATGGCACACAGGCATAGCACAACAGGCGGTTGTGCTATGACATTGTTGGCAAATTCAGTTAGAGCAGTCAGATGCAAAGTGATGCAGCAGGATCACAAGCTTGCTATGCAGCTAGTGCTCTGTTACTTACTAGGGGCTCAGGGATTGCTTCAGGTATCGTAGGGGCTGCCCTTTCCTTGACTCTTCTTCTGTCATCCTCTCGGGGCCGCCGCCTGTCATCAAGGGCCTCCCTGGACCTTCTAGGCTCGTGCTCATCTGTCCTGCCGCGCTGGGGCGCAATGTCAGCTGTGTCTGGTCTCAAACGACCCTCCTGCAAAAGAACTCTCTGCTGAATGCTCACACAGACATGCAAAACTCTCTTTTGAGTCGTTTAAGAGGTTAACCAGGTCATGCTTCCACGTTTGCTGCATCAACTCTGCTCAGTAATCATGTCATAAAGTTTGCAACATACCAGATGCAGCTGAGCAAGGCTGCATGCATTTCTTCTTGCTGCGAACAATGCTGCTTGCAAAGTGATGACATCGAGTTCGACCAAGGTACAGCTGTGTAAAAGCTACGTTGGGAAGCATTCTGTGCTTTTGTGCTTGTTTCAGAGGCATGTAGCAAGTTCCAACCTGAGCAGCAGATGGGTCTCTAGATAGGGGCAGGCCATTGGCAACTGGGACTGTGGCAGCAGCCAGGACAGGTGCACCATTTGCCCTGGCAATTGCTGTCTCAGCTTCCTCAACTGGCACAAACTTGGAAGCCAATCTGTTGCAAGAGACTATAGATCAGACCAAGGTCCTAAGACGAAAATGTTGCAAGTGAGAGCAAGCAATGCATGGCGTTTTACTACGAATGCATGGTCTGCCTCCTTGAAAAGCAACAGCATCATAAACCTTGAAGTTGCATTGACGCCTACCAGTACAAAAGCCCAGCAGGCTGCACAAACGGCCTTACAATACAGCTATGCATTGCATTGATTGCACCTTCACTCTGCACAGGCCACTCACTTGCTGCTTGGGTTGTTTGGCGGCCAATTCAAGCCATGGGTGGCTTTCAGCGTGGCCTCAGCCTGCCCTTGTGTCGTGTAAATCACAAAGGCATGAGTCTTGATCTTAGGCATCCACATGCTCACAATCTGGCCGGTCTCTGACAACATTGCCCTGGCTGCTGGCTCTGTGAAGGGCCGTACAAAGCCTTCTATCTTCAGGGCTCTTGTGGGCTGGTTCCGCCTTGACTGGGAGGTGGTGCGGGGCAGAGGGTCTGCAGGGCGGGCGCTGGTGGGGGTGGGGAGGGGGTCTCTGGTGGGAGGCAAGGCTGGCGTGCCAGACCCTTCCCCTTTGCTTCTACATGCATGCTACTCACCGTTGACATGCAGGTATGTGAAGTTCAGAAAGCGCTATCTTCCTCTGCTCAAATGCACAATGGAAATCCCTTCAGGTGCATCCAGTGCTCTGGAAGCAGAGACATTGGCAGGGCAAAGATGCCAGGCAAAACAGGCATCAACAGCAGAAACACCAGCCTCGTGTGCATGCTAATGATCAGTGCCTAATTCTAGGCAAAAAGCCCTGCGTCGCTCTGACTCTCCTGTGCACAGACATGCCACAGTATTGGGCTTATGAGCAGCAAAGTGAGAGTGACTTTTGGCTCTCTGCCCAGATTTAGGTGCCAACAATGCGCATCCTTGAGCAGCACAAGTGAAGCTATCCCTGCTGCCTGTGTTGCATAGCATCTCTGTGCAGCCACGCAATGGGGACAGGTAGTTATGTTAGCAGCAAGTCCATATAGAAGTAGCTATGTCCGCAGCAAGTCCATACAGAAGTAGCTATGTCTGCAGCAAGTCCAAACCAGCTGAGCTATTGAATTCAGAATGGGCAATTGAGCCAACACTAAGCCATTTACTGTCACTGCTGTGCATGACGCTAGCAGCATTACTTCATCTCTGCTGTCCCCTCACACGTTTGACCACAAATAAGACGCAGCTAGTCAGTCTTGTGCAAATCATAGAAGGGTACCGACACAAATTGGGTAGCCAAATAGCTTGCTGCACAAACAGGCTTCCCTGGGTGGTGTATGCAACAACCCGGGAAACTTAGTGGAAAATACAAGCACTCACAATTGCAGTTTGCTTGAGTACTGCTGCTACAAACAAATGCTCAATCCAGAGGCCAGGCCACAGGATGATTTGGAAGACAGGACACAATGCATACCTCTGCAATCTTTCAAAGACTGACAGCTTATGCCCACTCTCTGTCCTAGACACAGATCGGTCAAGGCCAGACAGCCGGCCCTCCAATCCTGACCCCTGCTTGGGCAGAGCATCAGCGTCTGACCCCTTCTTGTCCAAGACAGCCTCTCGCTTGGCTGTCTCGGTGCCACCCTTGTCACGCTCTGCTCCTGAGGTGTGCCTCCCAGGAGGCTTGTACGAGATGGGCGCATGCTTACGCTTCCTCTCTGCATGCACGCATTCCCAGGCTTGCTCTCTGAACATGCACAGTGTTGCTGACAGGCAGTCTGCACCCACCCTAGTACCAACATGCCTAGAGCATTGTCATGTGACTTAGTTAAGTCAGTGGTGTCCTTTTCTGCCTGACAGCTGTGAAGTGTTCTGGCTGCAAGCCCTGTGCCAAAACCCTAGCAGCTTGCCCACACTGGTTTCAGTGTTGCAAGACTCTGTCTGGACAGTCATCATGACCCAACATATGAGACAGGTGCAGCACATTGTTGCAAGGCATCATGACACAACATACGAGACAGGTGCAGCACATTGTTGCAAGGCATAACGTGACGCAGGATCATCAGTCGACAAGTGCTGTACAGGCACGGTACAGGCAACTACAGCACATAACAACTGGGCTACAAATACCCCTGAAGAAGATAACAGCCTTACCAGTTGGACCACTGCCGTTTGCCTGTGTCTTCTCCCTTTGCTTGTCCTTGTCCTTTGCCTTTTCCCGTTCCTTCTCTTTCTGTGACGCACTTTTGTGATCGGTCCTGGGCGCCTTCCTGTCCACCTGAGCTGACTCATCAACCTCACGCTCTCGCTTTCGTACTGACCCATGTGGAGCTGACTCGTCCTTTGCTGCCTTGCTGGTGCTGACATGTCTGTCTCTATGAGATCTGCTGCTTTCGCTAGGCTTGCCATCTGAAGCCTTGCTCTCAGCTTTGCCTTGTTGCTTGGCAGCAGCAAGTTCATTATCATTAGATGGCTCATCATACTGCACCATTTCAACATCTTCTGCTGCTGTTGCAGCTTTTGCCTTGCTGGCATCTATTTCAGCAGCTGCCAAGGATGTTGCCTCATCAGCTGCCTTGTTGACTGCTGTTGTTGACGCTGCCTCAGGCTCTGAGACATCCGGCATTCTTGGAGTGGGTGCCTTACGTGCAGGCTCTACATCCATTGCAACAGGTACTGCATCATCTTGAGCTGAGCCCGTATCAGGAATCTGAGATTGAGCAGTGGCAGCAGCAGCATCAGATGCTGCTTCTGCCACATCAGGTTCGGGCAGCATTGGTGCATCTGTACTGGTGGTTGCAGCTGTTGCTGGCGCTTCTGCCTTAAGAACAGGTTCTGATGCAGGCAGAGTTCCTGTCTGATCTGCTCCTGACTCTTCCGCAACCATAGGGCCCTCAGCACTTTCCTTATGTGCCTTTGCATGCCGGCTTTTTCTGGTGCTGGCAGCTGGACCGGACTCTGTAGTGGTGTCCGGTGCAGCCTTGTCAATTTTGCCCGCAGAGCCTACGCTGTGTTCTGCTACTTGCTGGCCTGCAGCTGATGGTGCAGAATGCTGGCTTTTGCTGCTGGCTTTAGGGCTGTCAGCTGTGACAGGCTCAACCTCTGCAGGTCCAGCTGTATCCTGCACTGCGCTGTCAGAGACTTTGCCTGTGTCTTCATCAACTGGATTTGCACCAGATTCAACAATGTCCTCGGCTGCAGCCTCAACTTCCTTAGGGGCTCCAGGACGCAAAGAGGCATCCTTTTCTGATGCTTCAATGGTATCCTTCGCCTCCTCGTCATTGCCGTCAGCCTGCGATCCAACTGAGCATTAACGCGACATCACTGTGCTATGCGACCCCACCATGTGACATGAAAGGTGCGCCAGACTCAGAATTGATAGCAGGGTCACTCAACAACGATTCACCTTGCTGGCCTCGAACTGCTTCAGCCTTTCTATCAACTCCGCTTTCTTGCCTCCCACGAGAAGATTCCGTTTCTTGCATTCTTCTTTCAGATCAACTACCCTTAGGTCTTCGAAGTCCTCTGGCATACCGCCTGAGTCAAGCCAACTTTGCAAAGATCACAAAAGGGTGAACCTCGTGCTGCTTACTATGGCAGAGCGTGATCACAGCAGTACATGCAGGAGGCACATTGAACTCAAAACACAACTTCGCAAGAGCATGCTATACTCGCTATCCGTCTTCGAATTGGCTCAAGCTCAAGCAACGAGGACTGCCCACGCAAACCCTACATAGGGCGCATAGGGCAAGAACAGACTTGCCATCTCCTGTCGGAGTAGCTTTCGCTTGACCAGCGTTTGAGCAGCGCCGCTGCTTTGCAACAGCACTTCGCCGCTCGCTATCTTCAGAACTGCCAACTGCATCTGCTGCCTCAAAGTTATTGTCGTCTGCAATAAACACTTGCCAGAATGAGGATCATGATAAAGGGAGGGGTGTGGAAGAACACGGAGGTGCTTCCTCGGCACTTCTTTATGTAGTCCAGCCCCTTCTTTGTTGATGTGCAACGTACATCTGTTCATGAAGCTGTTTGGCACATGTGACTGTGCATCTCTGCAGGATGAGATCCTGAAGGCTGCAGTCATGAAGTACGGTCTAAATCAGTGGGCCCGCATATCGTCTCTGCTTGTCAGGAAATCTGCAAAACAGTGCAAAGCTCGATGGTATGAGTGGTTAGACCCCAACATTCGCAAAACCGAGTGGACAAGGGACGAAGATGAGAAGCTGCTGCATTTAGCCAAACTTATGCCTACTCAGTGGAGAACCATTGCTCCCATTGTTGGGCGAACCCCAGCGCAATGCTTGGAGCGCTACGAGAAGCTCCTGTAAGCTTGTATCCTACTACCTGCAAGAAACCCACTGTCACCATGGCCTGCAGCAGCATAACTGAATATCTACTTCACTGCAGTGACGCAGCAGCAGCCAAGGACGACAACTATGATCCTGCGGATGATCCAAGGCGGTTGCGCCCTGGGGAGATTGATCCCAACCCTGAAGCCAAGCCAGCTAGGCCAGACCCCATTGACATGGATGAGGATGAGAAAGAAATGCTGTCTGAAGCACGTGCACGCCTGGCGAACACCAGGTGATCAGCTTGTCGGCACTGACAGCCTATGCTTGCCAATGGCCGCTATATAGCGAGAACTATATGCAGCACCCCACATGTTCTCCACAGCAAGTCATCTGCTCCAGGGTGCCGTCACTGCAGCTGACTGCATGTTGATTGCTGCATGTCCAATATTTTGAACACTGTGCAGCTCAAGGTACATTGCAACAGGCATAATCTTGCTGATGATGCTCTGTTTGTACATTTGCAGGGCAAAGAAAGCAAAGCGCACAGTGTTGCTGACGATGCTCTGTTTGTATACTTGCAGGGGAAAGAAAGCAAAGCGTAAGTCCCGTGAGAAGCAGCTTGAAGAAGCCCGCCGCCTAGCCAGCTTGCAGAAGAAGCGAGAGCTGCAAGCGGCAGGCATTGAGCTCCGCCAGAAAGGCTCCCGGCGGCGCGGCATCAATTACAATGAGGAGGTAGCTTTTGAGAAGAAGCCAGCCATTGGATTTTTTGACACGGCTGACGAGAATCAGCGATCAAAGGAAGTTGGCGAGGAGTTCAGGCCACAGACACTGGAGCAATTGGAAGGCAGGAGACGCGCGGTCAGTCTGACCCTGGTTGCAAAATGTTTACTCGGCTTCATGTTGTTCTGATGGACCTGCTGCCTTGCATGCATGCACATGTATGTAAGTTGCTGTGCGTAAGCATCAGTTGTGAAGCAAACAAGGATGCGGCTGTGTACCAGACACAGAACGTCAACTGCCATGTCTCACCCTCATGCTTAGGCCACATACAATTATGGCAGTGAGCAGCAACAAGGTGGGTTCCAAGTAGCAGATTTTTGGCTAATGTTTGCTTACTTTAGCAGTTTTTGTTCTGTGTGCAGCAGCATGATTACAATCTGTGATGATTGCCAAACTTTTCTTTGATCTGCACCAAATCTCCTGCGCTCAGATATGTTCAGCCCTTTGTGCTTTTGCAGGCGTGAAGCTTGTTGTGCACATGCTGTGCAGGATATAGAGAAGGCTTTGATGAGGGCAGATGTAGACAGGGACAAGCTGAAAGACAGACACAATCGGCCTGATGCTGTCGCAAAAGGCTTGGAACTGAATGACGCTTCCAGAGTGCAACGGCGCAGCAAAATGATGCTGCCAGCTCCCCAAGTCAGCGAGCAGGAGCTGCAGCAAATTGCCAAGGGTGGTGGTGATGTGGACATGGATCCTGATCTGGCAGAAGGCGGCACAGATGCTACACGTCGCCTTCTTGGAGACTACCAGACCCCACAGAGGTGGATCCTACTTTACCCTGTCATCGCTACAGACAATCAACTATTCAGAGCTGGTTCCATTCTTTGCAGCTTGCCTGATGCATACAGCCTTTTCTGCAGCTGTGGCTGACAAGCTGCAAAATGCACAATCCCACATTGTGCATGTGTCATCAGCTTGAGAGACTTCATATCCCATTAGGCACTGGAGGGTTACTTTGGCTGGCAGTAACAAAATCATCTGTGATATGCTACCTTGTTTTGTTCTTTAACAATCATCCATCAATATGCTCACATGCTGGTCTTGTCTGTGTGGATGCAACCTGGGAAAGCATGTTTGTCACAAGTATTAGCTCTCTGTGCCCACATCAGGGCTGTTACACCATCTGATTGCTGCCTTGATAGTCTGCAACACAAAGCCACTGTCTTGTGCAGGTTTGCCACCCCAATGCGCACCCCCAGGGCAGCCTCAGCCAGGGGTGAGGACCGCCTGGTAGCAGAGGCTCAGAACCTGGCACGCCTACAGCAGGGTCAGACCCCTCTCTTTGGGGGAGACAGTGGGGTTCACATTGAGAAGGGCGATTTTGGGGATAGCTTGGACCCCAGGGCAGGGCAGTCAGTCAGGGCCACTCCCAGCGCCCTGGCAGGCATGACTCCTGCTGGTGGACAGACTGGCATGAGGTCTATTGGTGGTGTTTCTGGCACACCGTCTGTGGCTGGAACACCTTTGCGTACTCCAGGTCAGAATCTGCAAAGATACTCGGTGCTTTATTGCGGAAAAATGTAGTGCAGTATGCGCTTGTGATGTGCGCCAGGCTGACTGCCAGGTTTACAACATGCTCGGCAGTGCTCAAGGCTTTCCATCTTTGGATCAGTGAGGCACATTGCCGTATCTGACAATGCATACTTGCTACTCTCTCTATTTTGGCCAGTCTGATAGGGATCATTGCAGCGCTAATGTAGCACCAACAGCAATTGCTCACAACAAATGGGATGTATTTATGAGGTCTGGATTTTGTTAGGGTAACCCTTTTGACTGCTATGTTTGGCTTAATCTGTGATACCAACAACAGATGCAGAATGGCAACATTCGGTCAACACAGCACTCCAAGCATGCAGGGTTTGCACTGTTGCGCAACAGTAACAAGCAGCAATAGAGCTTGCCTGCATTCTAGGTCTCTGTAATGCCCAACTGCTGCTTGTCTTCCACCCAAACTCTGCTGTTGACTGTAGCATCATGTGCGGGCGCATGACTGAATCAACAACATTCTGGTGTGCAGCCGTTGGAGGTGGCGCTGCATCACAGTATGGCAAGACCCCTATTCGGGACGAACTGGGTCTGAACGACCCTGACAACCTGGCCATTGGCAGCAGCAAGCAAGCTGAGCGGGCTCGCCAGGCTCGCATGAACAGCGAGCTTCACTCAGGCCTGGCAAACCTGCCCAAGCCCCAGAATGAGTACGATATCAGGGTGCCGGAAGCTGAAGAGGAAGCTGATGAGGACATGGCAGAACCCATGGAGGAAGATGCTGCTGACGTTGCCGCCAGGAGAAAGGCGCTTCAGAAGTCTAGGGAAGAGGCAGAGCTGCGCAAACGGTCTCAGGTGTGCTGCCTGCATGTTGAGTGAGCTGCTGCTGTTAGGCAGCTTCATCACTTGCTGGCACAGCACCATCGGCGTCATTTTCTTCGCGAGCTCAGTTATTTTAGGTGACCACATTGTTTTTGCATGGTGCTGTCATCCACACAAATCACAGAGAACTCACACAGCCTCCTGTACATGGAGTTTCCAGCAGACCATTCCAAATAGCTGCACTTGGCACTAATCCAGAGTCGTGAGCAGCTGGCAATCTGTTTTATGGGCATTTCATCAATGAATCCTCATTTGCCTATGAGACACAGCACGGCATTGGGGCCTTCAGACTCTGCCTGCTTTGCACAGGTTCTGCAACGAGGGCTGCCAAGGCCCAAGACTCTGGACTCTCTGCCGGCTGTCAGACCAGAGGCTAGCCTACAGAGCCTGGCTCTAAAAGAGGCTGCAGAGGCCTTGCTACAGAACGAGCTGGTGCTGTTGCTGCAACATGACGCAGCCAAGTACCCCATCAAGGTAGGCCATGCTGTGGAAGCATTGATCAACATAGCTTTTGCAGTGTTGCTGTAGTTCAAACCTTTGCATTCACAATGTGTTGTTTTTAGCCCAGGGGCTGTACTCAAATTGATTGTGCATTTACAATTGGATCTGCTGTGTGGTAGCTGATAAGCGACATGGCTGTGACATTACGCAGCACCAGTTTTGCATTGGCAAATGTATTGCCATGCATTGCTGTCATGTCTGCATGGCATGGCCATACTGGCCATTTCAGCTGCAGGCCTCGGTGCTGTTGACATTACCAGACTCACCTTTGCTTTTGAGGCAGCATGTCTGATACATCACATCTGACTCTGTCTGGTGTCAGATGTAAACCGTGATTGCAATGTCTACTGAGGTTGGGCAGTTGCGGTGCAGGAGAGAACAAGCAAGAAGGACAAGAAGCGCAAGCAGCCAGAGCCAGCGCACAACTCTGCTCTTGTCAACTCATGGCGTGTCTATGAAGAAGCTGAGCTCCTAGAAGCTCAAGAGCTCATCGCAGAGGAGACAGCAATTGTCCAGGAAGCAATGGGACACTCTGACATCACCCAGGAGGAGTACAGAGATGCCTGGTCGACAGCTGTTAAGGACTTCATCTATCTGCCCATGCAGCACAAGTACGGCAGAGCTGCATCGGCAACTAACACAGACCGGTTGGACTCTGTACGTGGGGAATATCACATTGCGCTAGAGCTCATGAAGAAAGAGGCGGAGAGAGCAGCTAAGCTGGAAAGCAAGGTTGCTGTTGTGACAGGAGGCTTGGTGAATCGTGAGATCAAGCTGAATGAGCAGGTTGTTGAGTTGACTGAGAAAGTGCAGGCAGCTGCCAATGAAAATGTCAACTTCCAGATACTGTCTGCTAGGGAGCAGCGGGCAGGGCCTGCACGATGCACAGCTGCACAGAAATTGGTGCAAGAGCAGCAGGAACGTGAGCAGAAGCTTCAGCAGAAATACAAGGAGTTGCTGGACAAAAGGGATGCCCTACAGAATATCAAGATTTCTGCTGCGTCGTAGTGATCCATGTGTTGATCTGACTGAAGTCAAGTTGACATGCACTGCATGAAAAATGTGTACATTTAAATATCAGCTTGTCTAGCACATGCCTTACGGGTGCTTCGAAGCGAATTCGAGCACTGTGAGTCACCATCATGTCCAACAGACACTGTTAAACAACGAAGGCTAAGACAAGATTTACGATTTATATATATAAATGTACATATGAGTCTGACCATGGGCCAGATTCCAGGGTTTTGCAGGGTTATGTCACAAGATGAGTCAAGCAGGGGGGCAGTGACTAAACCCTATCAGAATGCTACTTAGCAATGCTGTCAGTTTTAAACATTCAAACAGAGCTGTCGTTATAAACAGGTACCCTAACCCCTACAGCCCTGTGCCTGCTGTCAGAACCCTAATCAACCAGTTTAACATCGTCTATTTTACTAAACTTTTGTTTCTAGTGCTTCATGTTACAGTGTACGGGCCGAACACCGAAAGCTTCGGCTGCCGAAAGGCACCGAAAGGCTTTCGGCCCGACCGAGACCAGAGGGCCCCTGTACCGATTGGCCGAATGAAGCCAAGGGTTTCTGGAAAACCTAAGATGTTTGACCGTAATTCATCATACATACATACAGAAATACCTAGTGCTTACACCGTATGTACGGGGTATGCTCGATATACCGTACTCGTACT
>JAABUP010007906.1_pt1 | contig 13871 bp, 17 predicted proteins | sample 5559201 | NCBI WGS metagenome assembly JAABUP01 (sample SAMN10711887, study PRJNA513373) | rock metagenome | isolation source: Antarctica rocks | place: Antarctica | reverse complement strand
TTGTTTAAGATGACAATGAGTACATCATTATTGTGTACAGAGCAGTGAGCAGCATGATCATGTCACTTGCAGTTGTCACAACACTTACTGAAATGTTTTGACATACAACAACATTTTAAAAAGAGTGTCATATCACATTTCTAACAGTCAGTACAACTGGCAGAAATCAACATGTCTTGACTTTGAATCAGAATTACATTGATGTACAACAGCTGATAAGTTCTTATTTGATTTGATGTGATACTGTTCTGTATAAACAGAACATTGTCATCAGACAGAGTGAGAATGATCATTGTCTGAGAAAAGTGAGCATATGAAGCAAGCTGCTGTTGAACAATCTTGAGAACAGAATTGACATCAACATCTGCACAGACAAGAGCAGCAACATAAGCATTGTACAAGAAAAGAATTCTACATGTTGTTAGCTTCAAGATACATATTTGTATGACATTTATATAATGATAATTGTTGATGTTGTTGTTGCTGCTGAGCTTGTTGTACAAGAGTCAGTACTGAAATGTGTCAATCAAGAAAGATTTCACATATGAGAGATGAGAGTGAAGAAGTTGAAAAAAAAAGAAAAAGAGATTTGAGAAAAAAGATGAGAAAAATTTATAACTCACTTCACTGAGGAGTAAGCTGAAGTGAATTGTTATCTGAATTGTACAAAAAAGAAAATCATGTGTTGACAAGCAATAAGAACTTTATCTGCAAATCTTATCTGTATAAAGCAGACAAACACATGTTAACAAACAATGACAACTGTACAACAATCTTTTCAGACACTTAAAGCACAACCTTGAAGAAAAAGAAAGAGGTGATGTCATAAGTTAAACTCATACTAAGGTCTTATGATCTAGTTGCTTACTAAGACTTTAAGACTAAAGCACATTATCTTTCTGCTTCTGTATAAAGCTTTTCTTTTCTCTTCATAGTATTCTTCTTGTATTTAGAAATTATCAATTGAGTGTCAGTCTCATTGCAAACTCATGACAACAATCAAGATTTAATAGAGTGAGATCATTCTATGCATAAGGTACAGACAGTATAGCATCACATTTAGTTTAATCAAATGTTTAAAGTACTATATAAAGCAGTTGCAGTGGGTTTACACAGAAGAACTGCCCTTTAAACTGACTGTACTGTACTGAGGTTTGATAGAGTAAGTTGTGTACAAGTATGTGGGGATATATCAGGGTTCTACACAATTAACTGATTTGAACCACTGCTTTATGCCTCACTTCTACTCACACCTTTGTCACAAGGCTGATGAAGTGATGTTAAGTTAGTTAAAATAGCAACACAGAGAAAGAGTGATTTAATTGAAGTTCTGATCAGCTCTTAGTCAGTATTGAATTCACTTACCTGACTTACCCTATCAACCTCTGTACAAGAGGGTATTATGAGTGGGTCAGCCACCTTGCTGTCAATACTGAGATGCATTTTACTGATCTGTCATATAAAAACTAAGTAGAGGACAGCTGACCCGCTCATGATTAAACTGATTGCACAGGTTGAGTTGACTCAGTTGAGTTAAATTCAGAGCTCTGATGCAGATCAGATTGCTGAATATTCAGATTTCATTAAGCTGATTTAAACTGAGATAAAGTTCAGAGATTCAATCTGATGAGTTAACTTAACTCATTAAGACAAATTTATGCAGATATATGTGACTGTATACTGCATTATTCACACTAATATGCATGCATAAGAGTTATACTACTGTATAAAGTTCTTAATGCAGCTGATTATGCAGAGCATCACTGTAACAAAGACTTTTGTTAAGTTTTGTTACAGAAATTAAATTAAATCAGTAGTGAGTTTAACTGCATTTAAAAAACTTATCTTAACTTAAAACCTTATATAATTTGAGTTTTATGTGCCTCACCTTAATTTAACTTAATTTGATGATCAGCTTAATCATGCATATACAAGTTATTCTCAGATTGAACAAACAGTAGTTAAATGTCTCAAAACTTTAAAATAGATACTTTATAATGAAAAACACCTGAACTCAAAGGCTATGATTTATGAATACTGTAATAAAGATAAGATAAACAGTTACTAATAAACTGTGCATTAATGTGCAATTTAAGTGAGTTAAAGAATGCATTAAAGTGACTTTTAAAATCAGCTTGATTTTAACAAAAATTCAGCTGCATACATTCTTTTTTAATGCATTTTACAGCTCTTTTATAACTTTATAATTATGATAATAAAGTATTTAAAAGTCATATCTATAAGTAGCTTAAGGCTACAGCTTTTTATTAATATGTTTTTTATATAAATTAGTGTATTAATTATAGAGTTATAAAAGAGGCTTTATTTCAGTGTTCTTAGCTTTAACAAGGTTAAACAAAATTGATGCAGCTGAAATGCTTAAATTGTAATGAGATTTTAACTTTAAAGAATGTGTATTTAATCAATTTAATTGATGCATCTGTAATTTCTTTACAAAAGCTTACTTTAACTTTAATTATTTATTTATAACTATGTGTAAGTTAATTAATATTAAATTGATCAAATATTGTAGTAAAATAGTCAGAGTCTCATACAAAAATAACATTCAGATTTTGCTTGTTTAAATCATTTAAAAAGATCAAAAAAATCAACTTTTAATTAATGAATTAAATCATAATAAAACCTATATAAAAATGTATATTAAAGTTAGCTGATTATAATAATCTGAATTATATATAAATTAATGTTGTTATAAAAGAGTTATAAGAGAGTTTATGCTATAAAAGAGTGCAGCTGATTTTTTATCAAAATTAAGCTGATTTTAAAAGTCACTGTATCTGAAAAAAAAGGTTTGAGCCTAACCCATAGTAGCTGTAGTAAATGATGAATCCTCATGTAATATTAAGAATTGTTAAATGTAATAGGGTCAGAATGAACATTCTTGTATTGCTTAAATTGTTAAAATAATATCTAGCTAAGTTTTATGTGTGCTGAAGGTCACGTGACCTTGAAATGAAATTTAAAATGATTCAATGCAGAACTGCACAATTTTCAACAAGAATTAAATTCACAATTTACAGAGTACAGTCTAATATAAGCTCAACCTTCTTCATGAGAAGTGATGAAGAAAAGATTGATTTCTCATCACTGATCACAGCATTCTTCATCTCTTTATCTCTTATCTTCTTGATTTTGTATGTTGACTTTTTGTTCTTTCACAGCAACATAACACAACACAACAATTCTCTTTTGAAACTCTTTACTTTTGTTGTTTTCTTGCTCTTGCTGCCTTCTCAGATAAAATATAACATGTCTTTTCATCAAACAGCTTGATTGACTGTTAAATCAGCCACACCTCTCAAGGTCAAGAAAGCTCAATATATCATTCTGAGTGAGAATGAGATCATTGTTAAGAATGCTGTGGTTGCTGTCAACCTGCTTGACTGATTCAAACAGAGCATTAACAACATGATGTTCTCATGAATCAAATATTTCTTTGTCATGAACAGCAATCTCACTGACAAGATCATCAAGGTGAACAAGGGTGTTACATGCTTCAAGATTGATGACTGTGTCATAAGCCACACAGTCAGCATGAATGAGAGAAGCAATAAGTTGAGTGAGAGAGTGTTTTAAAAATACACTGTGCTGAGAACGTATATGATCTTGTCTATTCTCAGCTCACTGTTTTATGAGAACACCTGTGTCTTGTTGCTTGACCTGTTAACCACTGTCTGCAGCATGTTCATGAAAGACTTTCTTGCACTGTTCTATCTGACTGTATTGCTTAAGTCAAACAGAAAGACCCTGCTTGTCTGAGGTGGCTTTACTAGTGTCAGAAGCAATGCTATTCAGCTTGATGTTGCATTCAGCCACAAGGTTATCACAACAGCCTCACTCAAGAACTTTGAGTACGTTCAGAGGCTCAGTGTCATTCAAGTCTTCAACTACAACAGTCTGACAGTTGTTAAAGACATCATTGAGGCCTTTTGTGACTGAGAATCCGCTGACGTATTTGCTATTGACAACGGCTCAATGAAGCCTTGCCTCAACATTTTAAGTGTGTCTCAGGACAAGAAATTTGTCGCTCAAGCAAGTGTAACCTTGTTTGACAAGTTCTCATCAAGCTCACTAGAATACATCTCATTTGAGATGTTTATGAAATGAGACAACATGTTCACAACACTCAAATTCAGAATGAAGCACATTGACAAGAAGTTTATCTTTGACAGCAACCTGATGGTCAACAAGGTCAGTTGCGCTATCTATAAAGACTTCTTGCTTACTGTCCTCACTTAAGACAAGTACATTGCTGTGTCAAAGCTACATGTTGTCAGAAAGGGCCTTGAGCACCTTCAGAAAGCTATGAACATGAACAAGAAGAGTGTGTTCACAAAGAAGATAGTTGTTTCTTTATAAACTGCTTTGTTCTTTCTGAATGATTGTCATTTCTTGAGTTTAAGTATTCTGTCTGTGTAGATGTGAATGAAAGATCTGCTCAATTCAATACATACATAACTGATTGATGCACTAATCAACTTTCAGATGTGAGACTCAGAATTGAGACACTGCTGAATTATCACAATATGTAATATCTTTCTCATTCAAAATGCTTTCTCAAGGGTCTAAAGAACATGAAAACATAATTGAATTGATGAGAAATGAAATTCTTGCTTTGTCTTTAATGTCAGTCAACTTTAATCTATTTGTAGCTTTTTGAACAGCCACAATCACAAAGAGAGAAGAAAAGGCACGTAAGGCGCTTTCTCATTTTATACATAACTGGGTTTGCAATCTGCAGTCATGACAAGCCCAAATTCTGAGTCAGAACATCAATTGAAGTTGTCTTTAAAAGTCTTTGAGTTGCTGAGACTTTTTGTCTCAGTCTTTTAATCTGCTTTCTCTTTTCTTCTTTTCTTCTTTTTTTCTTTCTTTTAAAAGCCTTTCAGCCTATAGAGCATGACAAGAAGAGTGAAACAACTGCAGTAGAAGTTGTCAGATAATAAATGCGGTCAAGGCCTTTGTTGTATGCTAATAAAAAGCCGTCAAGCTCATTGCTAGACACAGTTTGTCACATTTGAGTAGCATCAGCTGCTATGATTGATTCTGTACTGTCTCTGTGTGGGTTATTTCAAGTTGATAATGTTGAAAATAGAGGTTGTTAATCTTACTGTTTTGCAATTACCTTCCTAAAGTAGTTAGATCATTATTGTCACACAACAATGAAAACTCTTCATCATCACATGCAAGTTCTTCTTCTTCTTCTTCTTTTTCTTTAATAGTCACAATATATACAATTCTACTCTATTAAAACTATTCTTATAAGTAAACTGTTTAACATATTATAAGCTTAGTCAGTGTCTTTCTTTCTGTACCACTGTGACTGCTCAGTTATTAGATTATTAAGATAGTTAAGTTACTTATATTTAAATGTTATTAAGAAGGCTGTTAAGAACACAGTGCAGCTGTTATGTTTAGAGTTTAAAATCAATTAAATCAATTAAATCTTCACATTTATGACAAAAATCATCATTATGTTATGACAGTGATTTTTGAGATCTTTAACTCAGTTAAAATATTGACATATTAAATAAACTCAGCTCTGATTAAGTTAAAACTCAGAAATTAAGCAGTTCTTGTATAGATCTGACTTTTTACAAAGCATTAAGACAGTAGTCTCACTATACACTTTGTCAGTGTAAAGTGAAGATGTTAAAATTGACATTATTTTATTCAGTTCTTATTTTTCATTATCAGTTATTTTTCATCAACAGCTATGAAACAACAATCATCTGCAATTGAGCTTTACAAATTGAACTGAATGAAGTTTAAATATAACATAATCAATCTCACAGACACCTTTTAGAAAGCAATGTTCACACAGCATTTAGTATATTATCATTCTTCATCATTCATATATAAATGTCTTATCTTATTAATGACAACTATAATCTTTGAGCAAATTCAGTAAAAGTGAATCTGACTTGAAAAGACATTTAATATCTTATTGAAGAGAAATTCAAGCCTTCAGAATTCATAAATAAGAAGATAACTAGATAAAGAGTACAGAACAATAAACAGAGTAAAGCTTTTCTTTTAAAAGCAGTGAAAGTAAAAAACATAGAACATATAGTGCAGTTGAGAATGTTAAAAGAACAGTGAAATAAGCTGAAATAAGTTCATATTTTCATCAGAAAAGTACAACTTACAGATCTGTTAAAATAGTTCTTTATATATTGAATGAAGATAAATAAGAATGTTCATAAAATAGTCTTTAAACTGATGTTTTTACAAACTGAAATATTAACTATTAGTCTTGTGAAAAAGCTTACAGATAACATAAAGATAATGATTCTATTTAAAGCTCTAAATAATGCATTTAAAGTCATCACAGAAATTTTATGAAGTATTAAAGAATCAGATTTTAATAAGATAGTTAAAAGACTTTATGATACAGAGAAGTTCATTGCATTCAGAAATAAGTCTTAAACAGAGTCAGCTTTAGCAATAAAGAAAGACTGAAGCTGTTTCTTGTTTAAATTTTAAGAAAAATACAATCATTGTAAGAAATCAGAACATAAAAAGCTGAATTGATGCATTTAACCAATTACTAATGAGAACAAAAAGCATTTAAAGAAGCAAAAATGTACTTAAAAGAGTGAGTAAGCTAAGAAAGCTATCATTATGACATGAGGTGAATCTGACAGTGAGAAGGCTCACTTAATGACTGAAGACAATATTACAGTCACATCAGTTAAAGAAGCTTATATAATTACTGAGATAACAATTATGAACAGTACAGCATGAATCATTGATTTCAGTGCTAATAGTCATATAACAACTAATAAAAAGCTATTTGTTAATAGCAGAAACATCAAATGAAAAAGTATATTCACTGCTGAATCTACTGTGCTATGAGCAACAGAAATTGATGAAGTTAGAATTTTCTTATAAAAGAGTAAAATTCTACTTATTAAGAATGTTTTATACATCTTTGAATTAAGCAGTAGTTTATTATTCATACCTCAATTGATAAGAAAGGAAATGAATTCATTTTTTAAACATATTATGATGATATTTCAAAAAGAACAAAAGGCTATAACAAAAGGCTTTCTATAAGAAGGCACTTATAAATTGAATACGCTATATAGCAGTTATGCAGCCCTAATAGCTATTGCATTAATAGCTGACATTGTTAAATTATTCACTTTATACAATCTATAACATTGTGAATATAAACACTTAGAACTCAGAAAAATCAAAAGTCTGCATAAAATAGTTATAAAAGTGAGTTCATTAAAGGCCTCAGACAGTTATACACTATGTGAATCATGTCAGTTTGTTAAAAAACCAAGAATAGTCAATAGAGCTATGTTAAAAGCAATAACTTAACTATTAAAATGAGACTATTTTAATTTTTAAGGCCTTTATTGAGTTCTGTCACTAGAGGAACATTGATATATGCTTACATTTACAGATGACTATTTCAGAAAAGTTTGAGTAATGTTTATTGTTATAAGTTGAACTTATACTAAGGTCTTATGATCTAGTTGCTGATTAAGACTTTAAGACTAAAGCACTTTATCTTCTCATCTCTGTACAAGGCTCTTCTTTTTCTCTTCATAATATTCTTCTTGTATTTAAACATTATCAATTGAGCATCAGTCTCATTGCAAACTTACAACATTAAAATACTATTCTCATTGAAATCTGATTTACATTAAAGATCTTGCTGTATAATTAATGAAATCAGTGCAAAATGAGTGCAGAAACCTCTATAACAGATGAAGTAAAGATTGTTGCTGAGGAGATTTCTTCTTGAGCTCAAATATTTATGACAGAATTATGCAGCATAAAGAGTCATACAGAAGAGAACATACAGAACATGAAGACTTGTACAGATCTTCTTTATATCTTTGTGATGAATCAAGACAATCTCACATCAGCTACATCAGTAAATACAGCTATCTCAACATCAGCTGTTGCAACATCATCTTTTTCTCAAGAATAAGTCAATTGTATGAACAGTCTCACTTTAAAGCAGCTCATTACAGCAATGAGAATAAATCAGCATTCAAAGTGATGTCTTTCTGACTCACTCATGTTTGAAGAAAAAAGAGTGAAATTCAGACCTTGACTACAACAAATTGTTGTTAAATTGAATTTGAACATGTCAGACAACAATGTCAGTGTGCAGTTCTAATACTTACACAGTCAGCTGAAAGAGTTGACTTTAAGTCAAGTCACATCTTGAATTGTGATTTGTATTAAGTCAAATGAAGCTCTGAATCACACAATCATTGAAGAGTTGATCAATCAACTTCAACATGTGTATAACAACTCAAAATAAAGAGAGAGAGCAACTCATACTTTAAAAGCATTAAAACAGAAAGAAAAGTCATTTGTGAGACATCTGACCATCTTTAAACAGACATTTCTGAAAGCAAAAGGCTTAAAATGAGATGATGCTGTTAAGAAGACATTTCTAAGTAACAGTCTAAATGTAATGCTCACACAAGCCCTGATTGCAACATCAATCTCTGTGTTGTATGATGAGTACATTACTTTACTGCAGCAAGTCAGTCACAATTTAAAGTCAATTCAAAAGGCTGTTACTCAAGAGTGCTGTATAATGATTACTATCATCACTCAACAGTTTCACACAGACTTCATGAACTGAGAATCTATTAAACATGTCAGTGTGACAGCAGCAAAAACTGAGAAGAAATGCAAAACACAATGAGTGTCAAAGAAGAAAGTTACAGAGTGTTGTATGAAACAGCTGTACATGCAATGTGAAGAAAGTGAACATTTTGTTAAAGAGTGCAAACTTCTACCAACTGTATGATCTTGAATCATCAATGTTACTGCAGCTGAGATCACAGAAAAGAGAACAGAGACAGATGACAACTCAGAAAAAGAGTAGCTTTTAGTGAAAGTCACAGCTGAAAGTGTACAAGATGTGATAAGAGCTAAAAGAAGTTTGAAAAACAGATGAACAGTGTTTTCTTCACTATGTCAACATTAATCAATAAGAAGTCATATGCACATACCTTATACAATACAGAATGTCTGTTCTATAAAATAATCACTTCTTGCTTTACTAGAAATCACAATCTACAGTGCATGAAGATAAGATCTCATATGATTATGAGATTTGATGAACCTTCAGATTCATCAGTAAATGAAGTAGCTGTTGTACATATTGATATTGATGAACATCAGAAGTCAAGAACATTCTTTTATATTGTTTTTAAGTTAGCATTCTACAATCTTATATTGAGTTTATCATGAATGAAGCAGAATGAGATTAAATGAATGCAGACAGAGTCTCTCTTATGATTGAATTCATAAAAACTGTCATACAGAATAGAAAAGCATCTGCTGAAGATGAGTTCAATCATATTATGATGTTGGCTATGTTCTTTTCAAATCTCATACAGAAGAAAGAAAAGAAACAGAAGAAGATTGAGATGTTCTTAATTAACATGACTGATATTGAAAGAGTCTTAATCTCACAAAAGAAGACAGACTCAAGAACTATACTTTCTGATCATTATCATGAGTTTTTAGATGTGTTTGATCATATAATGACTGAGAAGTTGCCTCTCTTAAGAAAAGAAGACACATATCATTGAATTGAATTAAAAGAGATAGATGAAAAAGAATTAAAAGTACTCTGAGATTCTCTATACAACATGACAAGAAAGGAACTACTAGTGTTGCAAAAAACATTAACAGAACTTTTGAATAAGCAGTTCATATGAGTCAGTAATTCATCTGCTGGAGTGTCAGTCTTGTTTGTACAGAAGTCAGAAGGTGAACTTTGATTCTGTGTGAACTACTGTGATTTAAACTGAATCACTTAAAAGAATCATTACCTTCTTTCATTAATATATGAGACTCTGTGAAACATCAAATGAGTTCAATGATACATTAAGTTGAATGTCATAGCAGCTTTTCACAAGATTTGAATTGCTGCAGAAGACAAATGAAAGATGACATTCTGTACAAGGTATGAGTTGTATGAATAAATGATGATCCCTTTTGAGTTAGTCAATGTCTCAAGCACATTTCAGAGATATATCAACTGAGTCTTACAGAACTTTTTAAATGAGTTCTGCTCAGCCTATGTGAATGACATTCTGATTTTCACTGATGAGTCACTGCATCAGCACTGAAATTATGTACAAAAGATACTACTACAGCTTTGAAAAGTTGGCCTACAAATTGACATTGATAAATGTGAGTTTGAAGTCAAGTCAACTAAGTATTTAGAGTTCATTCTTGAAGTTGAAAAAGATGTACAAATGAATTCTCAAAAGATAAAGACCATCATGAACTGACAAGCTTTTAAGTCAGTGAAGAGAGTACAGAGTTTCATAAACTTTGCAAACTTCTATCAAAAGTTCATCAAGAACTTTTTTAATTTGATTATGTTTATAATGGCTCTCATACAAAAGAACACACTCTTTAAGTAAACTGAGAAAACTGATTAAAGTTTCAAGAAGTTAAAGGTCATGTTCATTTCAGTGTCAATTTTAGTATCATTTGATCACATTTGTACAACTGTGATGAAAACAGATTTCTCAAACTAATGCATAGATGAAACTCTGTTACAGTTGATGAATGATGTCTGAAGACTCTACATCTATTATTCAAAGAAGAATGCATCTGCAGAGTGTCATTATGAGATTTATGATAAAGAGATGCTGATCATCATACAATGTTTAAAAGAGTGAGATGCAGAATTGAGAAATGAGTCAAATTTTCAGATTCATACAGATCACAAGAACCTAAAGTACTTTATGACAGTGAAAAAGCTTACAGAGTGACAAATGAGGTGGTTTCTCACATTGTCACAATATCACTTCTTTATATTATATTTGCTGAGAAATCAGAATGAGAGAACAGATGCTTTGTCAAAATGTGAGCAAGATATGCTGACAGATGTCTCAGATGACAGAGTACAGCATTGTACAACACAAATACTACACTTTGAGATGTTGTGCAAGCCTATACAGGCTGCCTCAATGACAGTAATGAATATATTGAACTCAGTGCTTGTACAAGACCAAAATCTGTTTAATGAGATCACAGACCTTAAGCAGATGTAAGTAGAGATTGAAGTAAAAGATGAGTTGTATGATGAGCTTTGTCAAGCAATTCAAGAACAACAGAGATTCTTTTCTATCATTTTGAGAGTAAGGATGTTCATAACAGAATGCTTTTTGAGTGATAAAGAAAAGCTGCTCTTCTGTGAGAGACACTGAGTGTTGATCTCAGAATTTCTTTGTACAGAATTAATTCAGTATACACATGACTTAACAATGACTGAACACTCAAAAAGAAATTTAACTGATGCTCTTTTATTGAGACAGTTCTTTTGACCTGAAATGTTACAGAATGTTCATACATTCTGCAGAAATTGTGACAAATGCTGTACAAATAACAGCTGAAAGAATTGTTGACAAGGCTTCTTAAAGCCTTTACCTGTACTGAAGAGAATTTGACAGAAGATATTCATTGACTTTGTAGTGAATCTGCTGTCAAGTGAGAATTGTACAAGCCTTCTGATGATTACAGATTGTCTCAGCAAGAAAGTGATACTGAAATCATGCAAAAAGATGACTGCAGAATGGGTGACTCAGACATTCATACAATGTTTCTACTGAGCTCATGAGCTTTTTATCACAATAGTCTCAGACTGAGAAACTCAGTTTGTGAGCAGTCTGTGAAAAAGAATCTGTCAGTTATTGAAGATTATATGAAGAATGTTTACAGCTTATCACTCAGAAACTGATGAGGCAACAGAATGTATAAACTAAAATGTTGAACTTTACATTTGTACATTCTTTAACTACAGTCAAGACAACTGAGCAAATCTGCTTCTCATGACTGAGCTCATTATAAATAATCATAACTCAGTCTTTACAGAGGTGAGCCTCTTCTTCTTATCTCACAGATATCACATAAAGCTCTTGCAGTTATTTAAGAAACTGAGACTCATACAATCTGTGAAGAGTTCAGTGCAAAAAGCAAATCAAATTGTTCAAAAGATGAAGGAAATCACAGAGTGAGCACAGATGACCATGACTGTTGCTCAACAGATGCAGAAAAAGATGATTAATCAGAAGAGACAGCAGTTGTATGACTTCAAGAAAGAAAACAAAATCTGACTAAATCTCAAGAACATATGTACAGATCAACTGTGCAAGAAGTTTAATGCAAAGAATGTCAAGTACATCATTGTTAAAAAGATTAGCTCACATTTCTTCTGTCTGAATACACTGTCAGGGATTCACAATGTGTTTCACTCAGTTATGCTTTGATTAACAGCAATAGATTCTCTTTCTTCTCAGTGTATGACAGATCTGCAATTCTCATCATAAATTGTAAGTGATGAAGAAGAGTTTGAGATAAAGAAGATTCTGAAGAAGAAATTCATATGATGTAAAAAAGAATTCAAGAAGAAGTACTTAATGAAATGAGTCAGTTATACTCAATTTACATGAGAATTGATGTCTGTTCTGAAAGACACAGTGATGTTAAACTGATGAAAGTTAATGCAATTTAAGGTGACTAAATCTTAACTGTATGCAAGAAGATCTTCAAAGACCTTGTTAACATTGAGTGAGAGCTTAAAGAATGAAATCATGTCATAAAAGACTGAAGTGCTTCATGAGTTTAAGGAATTGTACAGAGTTCAAAATTTAGTGTTGAGTTTATTTGATTTATTTTCATGCTAATTACTAATGATGCCTTCTTGATTTTGTCAAAGCTACTTGTTTTAAGCATCACACAGAGATAAAGCATACAGCTCAGATGTCATACACAGTTCATATAACTAGACCTATACTAGAGGCAATGCAAGAAAAGAAAAAGAAGTCATACATATCTAAAGGTTGAGATCAATAACAACTGCCTCTGCTAACAGCAAAATTGATGCAATTTGCCTCAACCTAGCAACACACTCATTCTCATTGATGCTGTTGTCATTCTCATTGTTCAAGATGACAATGAGTACATCATTATTGCATACAGAGCAGTGAGCAGCATGATCATGTCACTTGCAGTTGTCACAACACTCATTAAAATGTTTTGACATATGACAACATTTTAAAAAGAGTGTCATATTGCATTTCTGACAGTCAGTACAACTGACAGAAATCAACATGTTTTGACTCTGAATCAGAATTACATCAATGTATAACAGCTGATGAATTCTCATCTGATTTGATGTGATACAGTTTTGTACAAACAAAATGTTGTCACTGAGCAGAGTAAGAATGACCATTGTCTGAGAAAAGTGAGCATACAAAGCAAGCTGCTGTTGATCAACCTTGAGAACAGAATTGACACTGATGTCTGCACAGATGAGAGCAACAATGTAAGTGTTGTACAAAATAAGAGCTTTATAAGTTGTCAGCTTTGAGACACATATTTATATGACACTTACATGATGATAGTTGTTGATGTTGTTGTTGCTGCTGAGCTTGTCATACAAGAGTCAGTGCTGAAATGTGTCAATCAAGAAAGATTTCACATACAAGAGATGATGGTGAAGAAGTTGAAGAAGAAAGAAAAAAAATTTGAGAAAAGAAGTGAGAGAATTTATAACTCACTTCACTGAGAGATAAGCTGAAGTGAATTGTTGTCTGAATTGTACAAGAAAGAAAACCACATGTTGACAAGCAATAAGAACTTTATCTGCAAATCTTATCTGTATGAAGTGGGCAAACATGTGTCAACAGACAATGACAACTGTACAACTTTTTCAGACACTTAAAGCACAACCTTGAAGAAAAAGAAAGAGATGATGTCATAAGTTGAATTTATACTAAGGTCTTATGATCTAGTTGCTTATTAAGACTTTAAGACTAAAGCACATTATCTTCTTGCTTCTGTAT
>JAABUP010007904.1_pt1 | contig 13873 bp, 28 predicted proteins | sample 5559201 | NCBI WGS metagenome assembly JAABUP01 (sample SAMN10711887, study PRJNA513373) | rock metagenome | isolation source: Antarctica rocks | place: Antarctica | reverse complement strand
ATACGTCCCCGACAGTACCTTTGACGCTGGACCCTCTTTGCCTATCAATCGCCACCTTCGGCCACGATCGCCAGTCGTAGGAGTTGGACGTCGGGCCTTATCACTGGTCGGCGTAGCACCCTGACATGTGGCGATTCGAGAGTGTTTATGCTTCGATATTCGACAATAAGGTCAAGGCGTACTCACACTATTCCCGAAGTCATCATGCTGGACTCATAGCCGGTTGTACAAGTACCAGTACAAATACCAAAAGCCCTAGGGTACATGAGAGGTTGGGGACTAGGGGTAGAGACAGCTGGATAGGAATGTATGGTTGCATCACGGATGTATAGCAATTGATACCACATCATACCAATCACTTGCCTCAGCTCACACTGCCAATCACAGCCTGCATCTTGTGTTCTTCTTGGTTTTATGGGAAGGCTCTCTTATCAGGACATGACGTATATCTCCAGCCTTGTCAGCCTGAGGGGTGCTTGTAGGACAAAAATCAGACCGATTCTCAGTAGACAACGGCTCCGTATGAGCCCTCTAGAGTGGAAGGAGACAGACTCAGACATGGTTGAGACAACCAGTTGTAGGCATGAGTCAGTCTCTTGAGTAGAAAAAATCTTCCAGGGCTGACTGAGAACAAAGACAAATCCAGGCAATGTGCTGTAGCAGTGAACCATATTGACCGCTACAATCAGCCAATGCAGATGCACATTGTCACGTATTGGATATTGCTTGTGAACATTGCGCAGGAGCACAGAAGACACATTGGGTTAGCGTGCGTCTCAGTGACTCCAGCGCTACACAAGCAACCAGTTTTATCTACTCGATATCAGAATAGGATGACCAGAGTAAGATAAAAGCTCTCCTGTGAGACAGATGAGGATCCAGCTATGCTAGGACTCATCTACTTAAGTAGAGATGAGGATAAACCAACGAATGATGACAAACCCCCATGAGGAGATGATTTCTCAACAAGAAGCATGTATTGGAAATAATGCTCTCCTACGGTGGCACCTCTCCTGACATGGGAATGATACAAATGTTATTCTCATAAATGTCTTGACCATTCCTTCGAAAGCCCTTTACGCACCCCTCAGAGCACCTTGAGTCTTGACTCCACACTCCCCTGAATCCCCTTTGGTACCCCTCTTAGCCCCTTGTAACATCCATTGAGTCCAAGAATATAAGGTGAGCCACTCCATACCTGTCGTATGAAGCCTTACCCCTCCTTCTCTACTCATCAATCTCAACCTGGAAAACCAAGTTGAAGTCGTTGCATACCTGACACAGCTGGATACCACCATGTTCAACAAATCCCTCACTCTTCTTTTGATGGCAATCATGGTGATCCCCTCTGTCACACCCACTCCCGACCCTCCTTCCACTGTGACTGTCACTGTGTTATCAACAGCTCCTGGTGGTCAGACAGTGACTGTCACCGAGATGAGAACCATCACCACAGCAGTATCTGGGTCGTCTGGGAATGGCGTGGATGGAGATGACGGGCCTGATGCAGGTGGCTTGCCTCATGGAGCCATTGGCGATCCCGGGCACTATTATGGGCCCTCTGGAGGTCCTCCTTCATGAAGGCGTGACAGAAGTGATGATGGCCAATGCATTATCCATGCAGCCATGTAATTTTAAATTCTACAGAATGTGTCAGAGCGCTACAATAGCATCGTTTCGTAGTACAATGAACAAGGTTGCACCGTTTCAGAGTACAATGCCGGAGACAAGCACTCGTTGCTTATTGTCGGCGATGTTCGGCGATATTATCCGAGCCTCAATTCACGATCGTGACAGCTTGTAGGGTGTAGGGTAATGTCCCTTTACTCTTGTAACAAGATGAAACCATCATACCTCACAGTGGAGTTGAGATCGAAGGCAACAAAGTGAAGTCAGCCCATCAATCGCGCTTTCTACAGTCTGCTTCCCTGCTGGCAGTAATGTTTTTGATCAACGCCCATGTGGGAGCAGTCACTACCATCACTGTTGTTGCCCCACTTGGATCCTCGTCTTTCTTTGAGGATCAGCACTCTGCCATCCAACGTGGTACTGCTGTTACCCATGACCAGCTGTTGTCCTCAATGTTGTCCTCGAGGTTGTCCTTGAATCAAAGCTCAGAGTATAAAGAAAAAGAAGGGTCAAGAATTGGTCGGCCTATTCGAATGACTACTATCAGGAGGTGTTGCATTTCAATCAGTCATACACCGAGGAGGTATTGGAATTCAAGGCATATTATTCCCATTATCTGATCATTCATCATGCCACCACCCAATCGTAAGAACCGTAAGTCCCCTCTCCGCGCTTCTTCCTCCCTCCAGATTCAGCTGACGTATCCAGCTCCCCGCCGAGCTCCAACACCCACCAGCAACTCCACTTCTCAACAGACGCAACACCGCTCCGACGCGCTCACAGACTTCCAATCCCGCCGTCTCCAACGCCGACTCGACGATCTCGAGGTGGGTCCCTCCTCGCTCAGCGCACACAATGACACCCAGCTGACGGGGAAAAGCGGACGAATCCCACTGATATCCCGGCGAGCTCGTTTGTCCCGAACCAAGGACAGGGGCAGACTCAGGCGCAGGGGAAGAAGAAGCAGTCGCCGAACGTACGAAGGGTATTGTATGGGAAGAAGTCATTGAAGGGTTGGTTGGAAGAGCTCGTGCGTTCACACCTGCAAGTATGTCTTCTTTCCTAATGGATGAACACAGCCGTCTGAACCCCGCCCGCCCTACCTATCAGCCGTCGCCCCGCCCCCAGCGACCCCGCCAAGAAGACTGTGCTCGTCGTGCGGGTATACCGGGGCGTACAAGTGTCAAAGATGTGGGGAATGGAGCTGTGGGATGGAATGCATGGGGGTGCATGAACGGGATGGGGGGTGTGGGGTCGGGGGATGAGGTGAGCGAGACGAGCGCCGCGAGCCGAGCTGCATCGTCATTGGAATCTCCCATTTCGACACACATCCTTATCAAATTTTCGCGCGACAGGCGATGCGACTCGATACGAGAGAGTGTCCCGGGAGTCCATCCGATATAGGGGGTCGAAACCAGACTTGTGACGCCAGGCAGCGATGGCTACGAAGGGAAAGACCTCACGAGAGAGGAGCTTCGTGACATGCGGAGTTGGAGCGTAGGTGATACTACGCATGATGATTGGCGATGCAAAGTGTCCAGACACCAAGCTACTGTGCTACTTCCCCGTCCCGTCACCCTGGTAAAACCCTCTTGCCTGCAAGTCCGCCTCGACGCTGCCCCTATGTCCCCTCACCTTTGCATCCGTGATCATCCGCCATATCGGGACGCCAATCTAGGACCGTCAGCAATTCACCCAGCGCCCACGATCCGCGAATAGAGAACGAGAGACAATGCGCTAGCCGCGCCGTCGTGTAATGGGAGAATGAAGGCCGTTGAGCCCACTCACCCCGCTGACGAGCCAATAGACCGTATCCAACAAAACATCATTCCCCGGCACGGCTCCCCGACTTTGCATCCGCATGAGGTCGGTCACGAAGTAACTCGTCGGTTGATAGTATCCCTTCTCCAAACCTATACCGCCCCATCGTATTAGCCTGTCCATGATCCAGATGAAGGGATTGGGTACCCCGTAGTAGATGCCCCGCACATTCCTCCGCACTGATCACCTTATCCCCCTCTTCGATCTTTCTTGTGATCTCTGGTTTGGACGCGTTCTCGGCAGCGAGTCCGGCGGTGTCTATCCCGGCGGGCATGAAGATGTGGACTGAGATTTGATGGAGGAGCATCTCGGAGCGAAGGGCATCGGCGAGCCCTGGAGTGGGTCAGCTCTGCGAGCGGTGCGAGGGAGAGGGCATGAGACAAAACCAGTGACAGGAAAATAGGGATGTGAATGAGAAGGTCGAAGTAAAGACGCGAGTCCAAAGCTGCAGCGTCGGCAGAAGGACTTTGAAAGACAGGTCAAGGCGGACACGCGGGCTCACCTCGCAAAGCATACTTCCCCGGCGAGTAAGTCGAATACCCAGCGAAGCTCGTATATCCCAAAAAGCTCGAGACGAAGACGATGCTGCCTCGTACCCGTTGAGACACCATCTGTTTCGCTGCTGTCTATGTCCACCTGATGTCAGTCCACCTAGACACCAGCTCTACAGTACCCTACAGATTTCGGGTGAAGGAAGGAGAAGGTGGACTGACGTGTGCTGTCCAAGCTGAGACCCAAAACGTCCCGTCGAATCCCTAAGCCAGTCATCCTCCTTTTCTGTCATGGCATGGTGGGAGCAGCATACCGATTGGAGGTCCTCGCTCGAAGTATCGACGAAAAACTTGGGCCTCGAGAACCCGGCACATAGGAAGACATGGTCTGGCGCGTTCCCTCCATTCCGCTCCATAGCCAGCACGAGCGCAGCGTCGGACGAAGCTGAGGACGTGAGGTCGGCCGATATCGTGGCTATCACCTGACTAGGTCCTGCTAATGACTGGGTTCATTGCTCAGCTTGGTTGATAGAGAGTTTGGTAGGGGACGGACCTGGAGAAGAGCTTCGGTCTGGGCGAGCTTCTTCACCTCGCGCGCGACTATGGTCACGCTCGCTCCTCGTTTGACAAGGATGATGGCGATTGCTCGACCGAGACCGGAAGAGCCGCCTGTTATGTAGCAGAACTACCCCAAATCATCCTTTGTGCGGATGTGGGAGAGTTGGGACGGACCTTGCCTCGCGGATCGAATTTGGAGTGGAAAAGCATCGAGAGGGCGGAAACCGAGATGATGAGGGCGAGAAGACAGGTGAGGGCGCCGAGGATGAGGTTGTTGTAGTAGGACATAATATGTGAGGTGAGGAGTATCGAGAAGTTCAGATTCGAGACTTTTCCAGAGAATTCCGGCGGAAGCGGGAGCATTTCGGGAAATCATCCTCGTCCCCGTCCAAAATGCTCGGCAGTTTCCAATCTAGTGTTGGACAGAAAAAACCGCTTTGAGTTTGACTTGTCTGCTTGAACCTCGTCCTCAGCATGCCCAAATCTACTCCCATACCATACGCACCGCAATCCCTGAATCCCGCGGAAGCCGAGAAAGAATCTGTGCACGAAGTCTACGAAGCCATCGCCCCGCATTTCGCCCAGACACGGCAAAGAGTGCGATCATCTCACCCAGTCCCCACTGATTCTTCACAGCCTATGCTCGTCCTCTGAGCAATCATTTTGATTTTCAGCTGACCCGAATCCCAGCCATGGCCCATAGTCTCCACCTTCCTCCACTCACTCCCCCCCTCCCTAGGCCTCGATTCCGGCTCCGGTAACGGCAAGTACCTCCCCCCTGCCCACTCCTCCGGACACCTCATGTTCTCCCTGGACCGATCCTCGGCCCTACTCGAGATCGCTCGTCACTCCAATGATACCGTCAACGAATGTATCCGAGCCGACCTCGCTCTCGCCGGCTGGCGAAAGGGTATCTTCGTAAGCTAATTTCGAGATTGGAAGGCAGGAGTTGATGGTATAGAGGACTTCACGATCTCCATAGCCTCGATCCACCACCTCTCCACCCCCATCCGACGCAGGCAGGCTGTACAGGCTCTCCTACCCCCGTTGAGGTTGGCGAGAAGGGAGCCGTATGCGCGGTTTTTGGTTCATGTTTGGGCGTACGAGCAGGGTGAGGGGTCGAGGCGGCGTATGGGGGCGGCGGCGTCGACTCATACCCATCCGACCGGATTAATCGAAGTAATAGAGGGACGAGGGGATGGGGAGAAGGTGCAGGATGTGCTGGTGCCATGGATTCTGCAAACGCCGAGACATAGCACGTCGACAGAAGGAGCGATTGGAGGCGATGAAGATGGGACGGAGAGGAAGACGTTTCATCGGTATTACCACCTCTTCAAGGCCGGAGAACTGCGGGATCTAGTACATGATGCCGCTCGGGAAGAGGGGTATACGATTGTCGAGGAGGAAGACGGTACTGCCGGTGGAAGCGGTATGAAGTCGGACGTGAAATGGGTGCGGGTGCGCGGAGAGGGGTGGGAGGCGGATAACTGGTGGCTCGAGGGGGAGGTCGGGATTGGTCCGCCCCCATCCCCGACAACGGGAGATAAGAGATAATGCGACGCTATGCAATGCCATGCGATGACTTGACACTATGCTCGACCTGCCGCCCTTCTTCCCAACTGTTCCTCGTCCCCGTCCCCATCCCCACCCTCATCCTCATCCTCACGTTCATCCTCGTCCGATCGGCCCAGCTGTCCTCCCGTACGTACTATCTCCTCATACCTTGTCCAAACCCCGCGAACCCCAAACGCTTTCCCCTCGATCCGCATCCTCACCGCCCGTCCATACACCTCATAATCCCCCAGCACCTTCGCAGCGCGAATGATCATTTTGCAAAAAGGTCTGATGTGCCTCTCATACTCCAACTTATCCCCATCCCATGCTTCCCCTAAGGTCGCGTGTCGCTTCATGGCAGATGAAGTGACCTCGAATACCGATCTCAGCTCTGCCGGGCCAAAGGCCGCTATCGTCGGTTTCTTCCATGCCCATTTCCCTCCCTTTAGACTGGGTACCCGGTGATACCGCGGTACTGCGCCTGGACCAGTTGGATTGTATATGCCGAGACCGCACCGGATCCAACATCGGACGATGATGTTTGCCGTTATCCGATCCGGCACAAACGCCCTATTCCTCTCCAGGCCGTCGATCAAAGCGAGCAGCCGACCGAGTCGGTGGAGTGACGGTTCGGGCGGAGGGAAGTGGGGACCGGGAGGCGGTGGAGTGAGACCGAGTGGAGAGATGGAGAATGGGTGGGAGGGTCTGGTGAGGAGGTAATTCAATTGTGCGTTGAAGTGGTTTTGAAGTTGCGCCTGTCTCGTGAGGTAGTTCGAGGTGAATGTGGGCTGAGGTGGTGGAGCGGGGGTGTATACGAAACAGGAAGGCGGTTTTCGAAGAGAGTCAGGATCGGGATCGGTCCACAGCGTCGCTTGTCCATTTTCAGAGTGAGTTCCAGCGGGCCAATCGAAACGAGGTAAATCCCAACCGCTCCGAAGGCGATGAGCCAACCTCGCGGCCCCCTCCGAATCCAGACGACGGGCTATTCGCTCCATCAGCTCGGTATCCGAAGCGTATTCGGGGGTATGCAGGAAGTGGAAAACGGCCATCCGGAAAAGACGATTGGAGAGGAGGCGGTGGATCGCGGGTGGAAAGGATGGGGGAGGGGGATGAGCGAGACGGAAAGCGGCGCGGAGACCGAGTGCGGGAACTTGTAGAGGGTTGGTGGAGGAGGTGGGGCAGAAAGGGATTCGATGACGGGTACGGTCCGGTTTGGGGGTGTGCGCATCAACGATCTTCTGGAAGGCGAGGGCGGCGATTCGGGCGTGGGATGGAGGACCATTGTGAAATCTCGGAGAGGCGCCTGGGTGGGTTCTCTTGATCTTGGTGGCGTGGTCAAAGGGCGTCGTGGGGGTCTTCGGAGCCGTCTCGTGCGATTCTTCGGTGGACTTGGCCGTGAATCCAGTATTGTTCGGTTGTGAGTTTCTGAACTTTTCATGCAGGGTGGGGGAGGAATACAGTGTGACGGGTGTAGGATGATTAGGCGCAGGACGTGGAGAGTTAGCGGGTGATGTCGAGGGTCCGGGCTCGTGTCTTGGAGACTTTGAGGGAGTCGGCGTGGGGGGGTCGAGCTTTTGACGAGGTGGAGCAAGAATTGTCGGTGGTTCGGCATCATGTGAACGCGGCAATGCGGGAAACCGAAGGATGTTCGCGGACAAGTCCGAGCCCGCAGATGACCAGGGCAGGGGTTGTGCGGAATATGATGAACCTCCCTCGAGCTCCTGTGCACTCTTCGCCGCGGTCGAGCTAGTGAAGAAGATGCGCCTGCCGGTACTCGCAGATCTGTTTGCGAAGTATGGAAGAACAATAAGCTGGAAGACGGAGCGAGGCATTCCATACCGAGGGGTAGTACCGGGATAGTAAAGGTACACCAGAGTGTTCAGTTAATCCAAGATAGTCGACAGAAAGCAGGACAGGAACCGACGGAATCAAAGCGCCACAGTCGAACTTCGGGAATCGCCGATCCTGTCTCATGGGAAAACTCCGGGCGGTGGTGGAATTTCCTCTCGGATTTGCAGTCACAACCTTTCCTCAACCGCTACGTCTTTAAATTCCTTCTGATTCCAAACGGGATCAATTGGTAGACCAAGCACGCTCGTCACTCACTTTACCTACCTCATCTTCGAATATCGACAAAATGGGTGCATCTCGTGCTGAGAAGGAGGTCTACTTCACAAAGCTCAAAGCTTTGATGGAGCAGTACCGTGAGTCTTGAGACCCGCTCGATATTCTCTGCTGACAACTCCATAGCCTCTATCTTCCTCGTCAACATAGACAACGTTTCCTCGCAACAGCTCCATATGATCCGTCAAGCCCTCCGAGGCAAAGGTGTCGTCCTCATGGGCAAGAACACGATGGTCCGCCGCGCCCTCCGAGTCATCATGCCCGAGTACCCGCAGTTTGAGCGTCTCCTCCCCCACGTCCGTGGCAACATCGGCTTCGTCTTCACCTCCGGGGACCTCAAAGACGTCCGCGAGATCATCCTCTCCAACAAGGTCGCCGCTCCTGCTCGTGCCGGTGCAGTAGCGCCCAACAACGTCTCTGTCCCAGCTGGAAACACCGGTATGGAGCCGGGAAAGACTTCGTTCTTCCAAGCTTTGGGTATCCCCACCAAGATCGCGCGGGGGACTATCGAGATTGTGAACGACGTGCAGGTCGTCCATGCGGGAACCAGGGTCGGGCAGTCCGAAGCCACGCTGCTCAACATGCTCAACATCTCGCCCTTCACCTACGGGATGGTCGTGGTTCAGATTTACGATAACGGCGCGGTCTTCCCGTCCTCGGTGCTGGATATCGAGGAGAAGACGTTGATCGACCAGTTCATGTCGGGTATCAAGACGGTCGCCGCCATCTCCCTCGCCATCAACTTCCCAACCGTCACGTCGGTCGCTCACTCGCTCGTCAACTCGTACAAGAATCTCCTCGCGGTGTCGCTTGCTACGGAGTACGACTTTGAGGGATCCGCCAAGGTGAGTGTGCCCGGTGAATCTCCTCTTCCCATACTTTCGCTTGATGCCACATTCTCTTTCTACTGGAGATTGCCTAGGGTCTGGCTTCATCGCGGACCCGACGATGGAGCCTTTCATATCTGACCCCATCTATCGTCCGGAATCAGAAACCGCCTGCCATTTCAGAAGAGCGATGCTGACATCGCACAGATGAAGGAGTACCTTGCTAATCCTGAAGCGTTCGCCGCTACCGCTCCCGCCGCAGCCGAGCCTGCTCCCGAGGCCGCAGCAGCTGCGCCCGCCGAGGCTGCGAAAGAGGAGGAGAAGGAGGAATCGGATGATGACATGGTGGGTTCCGATTGACTTTTTCCTGTTTCAATGCTGACTCGTTGCGCAGGGCTTCGGTCTGTTCGATTAGGCGCTTCTCGCGGCCACGTAGAATACGAGTCGGACGAAAGAGTTTGGCAGGCATGCATCTCATCCTGACCTATTGGTGGAACGCGAACCGTTCAACACCGCTCGAATCAGTGATCTTCAGAGAGTTTGGTCATTGTTTACGCATTCTGCTGCTTTCCGAGTCCGCGGATACACTAGAGGGACCTTGAAAGCCGCCATAGCGCTAAATCAGTGCCGCGAAAGCGTATATGGTGAGAGTTTCCCTTGACCGCTGGCGGAAGGCGGGGTCGCCACTCCGTAGAAGGGAAAACGGCAAGGCACTCGTTGTCGTTTGTGTTCGATTGATGGCTCGCCTATCAACCTTGAACATGCTCCCACTCGGCCTACATAGACGGCTGGATCCTCCCACAGTCGCAAGGAACGCTACGGGTTCAACATTGTAGCGGTTGTTGACGATATGAAGAGTATTCGCTACCTGCATCGGGGCTTCAGCGCATCCGCCAGCGATAATCGTGTTCGGAGGTCAATGCGACTCCATACGAATCCAGACGATTACTCCGATGATGGGGAATACGTCCTAGGAGACTCAGGCTTCACCTGTACACGCCACATCATCGTCATGTTTACTCGTCTAAGGGGAGAGGCAGACCTGCAGGGAGACCGGTGAGTACAAGCTTGAGACTTGAGCGTTGATCTCGTAGGCCTATCTCAAGAATAAAGCAGCTACACCGCGTGTCAAGGTCGAGCACGCATTTGGCGTACTTAGAGCTCGCTGGTCTAGCCTCCGCTACCTCCGCTTGAAAGTCAAGTCGCTCAAAGACGAAGCTCGAGCTCATGGTTTCATCCAAGCAGCTTACATCCTCCATAACATCCTGATCTCAACATGGCTTGACGTCTTGAGCGAGGAAGAGGTTGAGAAGATCATGCAGAGGGAGGCTAGGATGCGAAGGAGGCGTTATATCCGGCGGCAGACCGAAGTAGACATCATTGAGTCGCATCGGAGAAGGGAGAGGTTTGTGGATGAAATGCTGGAGCTAGAGGAAGACGAGGTCAATGTCAATGTCGACGATTGGACGTTGTAGGGCAATGTACGCACTGCTCTCATATGCTGTCCATCAGCTCCGCAGCCTTCCTCAACGCCTCAACCCAAGACAAGCTTGGATCGTCTTTTCTCAACATGTCCGGAGCACGCATTTTCTCCCCAACACTAGCGGTCTCCGCCTTACTCTTCTTCAGTTGCAATAGCTCCTCCCTGTAGCGCGCCTGCCCCTTCATGTCCGCCTCTTTCTTCTCCCTCCAAGCTTGTTCGCTGCAACAATAAGCCGCTAGCAGACATGGAAACCGACACATCAGCACTGCTTGCAACCTCCACGTACTTGTCTGACACTCTGACCATCAGCTGCAGCCTACCGTAGCAACGCACTCGGAAGCCTGTCAGAGATAAACAGAGTATTGAGTTCGCCCGAGGCCGATGCATTGAGTGCCTGGGTTGGCAGTCGAGCCTCAACATCGACCTTCTCCTCTTCCCTGTCCTCTAGCTCGGTTGCCGTTGGAGATGGGCTTGCAGACAGTCTATGAGCACGTAGTCCAACCGGGCGCGGCGTGTGTGGAAGCTATAGGGGAAGCATGAATGGGCTGGGTATTGAGAAATGCGGCAAGGGTTGGGTTGTAGCTTTGCCGCGCTTACTCCAGTCTATGGCTACCTTCCAGCCGTCCCACATGTAGTTGATCTAGAAGAAATCAATAGCAAGACAAGCAGAGGAAGGGACAGGCCCACCCGGACTTGTCTCTTGCCCTTCACACCAAACTTGAAGGCTTCAAAGCTGTTCCCCAAGCCTAGCCGATCGATAAGGAGACAGAGAGACGAAGGAACGTCCGCAGTTGCGTCGTTGAACCAGTCCCGCGGACCGGCAACGGCCTCACTCCAGTCCTCGGTAGCCCTTTTGGCATCCGACGCCGTTTGGCAGGCCTGGGACCGGCTTGAGACGAAGCAGGACAAGGTGTAGTGAGACGGATGGGTGACGGAGAAGGGGTGTGTCGGGCGATGGCGGAAAGGTGATGGGGGCTCTGCTGCAAAGGATAACATGATGCGGACTAAGGGATGTGGTCTGTGCGCAGCGAATGGCGGTGGTTTCAAAGTAGCCTCAACTCTGAGCGAAGCAGATGGAGTTGAAACACATAGTCTCAATGGAGACGTTGTCGTGAACCAACGAGACAACATGCATTGTAGTAGGGCCACATGCATGGTTTGCCTCTGGGGAAAGAAATCAGTCTCGTACCTTACTTCTTGTACACCCAACTTTGTTTCGTATAATTCTCCTTGAGGCCTAATCTGATTCACCTGTCGCTTATTCAGGACAGGAATTGAGGCATTCTTCTGATTGGTCGGAAAATCCCTCAACCTTTGCCACCCGTTCTATTTACGCCGCCTGCAAGGTATAACGGTCCATACAAGATGGAGACAGAGCCCCCAGCTCTGGATCATATGTCAACCGTGATTCTTGATATCAAAACTCCAGTTAACGTCCACCTCATTGGGTCACAGCCACATTGCCTCCAGTGCAAGTCAGAGACACTCCGTGTTTCAGTCTTAGTCTGTGGCACCCCCGATCCGATCCGTCATCCGTGACAGCATCCGTGACAAACGTTGACGAAGCCTGTTCCACACCAACGGGCCAGAGACAAGGGGACGTCAGAGCGTCTTCTACCCTAGTCCTGGCCACCCCCTTAGTCCTTTCGTCCACACATGACAGATCCCCTGGGACTGAGCTAGCCCTTTTGTATATCCTTTGAAGTCAGTCTCCTTGAATGCTATAAAGGGTGACCATTCTCCTGCAAGCGAATGCTTTAAAGGGCGACCATTCTCCTGGAAATCAAAGGCATAGTGACCAATTGGTTGGCCAGTATTCTGCCTTGTTGTTTTTAACCTTGCATGGCAGAGCATAATCATCAACTTCAATCCAGCTGTTTCCCTCATCTATTGCTTTCCTCTTTCCCCATAGTGGCCTTGACATTCACCCATGTTCTGCTTTAGACCCTTTCCATCAAGGTGAAGACCCAGATCCCCTTACCGATAAAAATGGTAAGCCCACACAGGTTAGGGATCTGCTGACATGAACAAAGCAGAGGCACATAGCAATACCCCTCATCCAGGCTATTGGACAACCGTGGATCTTCTGTCTGCAACAGATAGTATCTATGGTGGTCCACGGCCAAGCGGCCTGCCTTCATACTTGCTCTTATATGCGGGCAACTGGACACATCTGAAGAGCACCGGTGGTCCAGAGAAGTGGGAAGAGTATGGTTGGGAGTGTCGATATGCGATCGTGACAATAGAAGAGCTGAAGACAGATTGACATAATCAACAACTGTCGAGCACAATCGACGACGAGTACGGGTAAGACGCAGACCTACCAGTCTAGTGTTACACAGCACAAGAGATCATTCAACCTGATAGTGGAATGTCTCCACAGCCAGGCTGGTCGTTGGTAGGTCAGGTCCGCTAATCACAAAACGTTGCAGAAACTAGCTACATGAACCTTGATACTAGATCTCTAGCGGATATCAGTCAATCTGGTAGCTTCATTATCTCTGCGTACCTTGGTCTATTCCGCTCTTGCCACTCTCATGCCCGTGGCTTCATGATCCTTCTCCCCGTTTCTACAGCACTCTAGAGATTCACCATGTCCTCTGCTCGTCCGCCAGACTCATGAACACCCGCAATAGTTGGGTCCGGCCGATTTGAGGGTGCGGACGTAGCCCATACCGAGGCAAGGGGGGCAAGTACAGTGGCGAGGGTGATACATTGCTCAATCTGAGGGGTCGCCATGAGTGCGCAGTGTCTGAGAGTATCTACCCGCTGCCCGGTGTTGATTGAGGCATCAATAACTCTTGAGACCTTGAAACACGCGGCTATCAGCGGTCGTACCCCTTTGGTCATGGATGTGCTCGACAGTTCTGGACATGCGGTCATCCTCGGTCTGAGTGGTCAGTATCATGTATGATCCCCTCTTGGTATGAGTTTATAGGTATGTTGGGTGATGTCGACGACCGATCGAGACATGAGGAGATTATTGATTGAATATCCCGATGATATTGTAGATATAACAATGCGCAACTATTCAAAGCTTGGTCAGCAAGCAAAAACCAGACTGATAGCAGCAGCTGTCACGATCGCATATCGAACAACGACGGCAAAACCACGTTTTCGCCAACTATCGCCGAGAGTCGCACATCCCAGGACGCCCAAAAACGGCAACGCGCGTTCTTTCGGCCTCCTTGCGTTCCGAACCCCAAGATTGCCGAGATTCACCTTTTGCGCCACTGCAGAGATCGAGACGTGATGTTTGGAAGACGAGACACGGAACACAAAGCTATGGAAGTATATAGGTACTATAGATCGCTGAGGGATAGCCTCAGCGATTCGAGATTGGAGTCATTGAAGTCATTGAAGTCATTGAAGTCATTGAAGTCATT
>JAABUP010007899.1_pt1 | contig 13878 bp, 12 predicted proteins | sample 5559201 | NCBI WGS metagenome assembly JAABUP01 (sample SAMN10711887, study PRJNA513373) | rock metagenome | isolation source: Antarctica rocks | place: Antarctica | reverse complement strand
CTGTTGAAGGACACCCGTTCGTCCGTCGTCAGACGTTCTGCAACAGCCAGCAAAGCATAGGAATCTGATACAGCCACGCCTGAGCCGTGGCCGTGGCCGTTTTCACACGTTTTCCTGCTCTGCTGGGCTCTTGAGCCATCAAGTTTTCCAGCATGTCAAAAGCGTTGGAGTCGAAGCACGATAAGATCCTCAAAAGCTTGCTTCGGCAACCTGACAATAAGCGATGTATTAATTGTGAGACGTTGGTATGTGATTAGCCTGCTCGTCTGGCAACAGGCTTCACTATTATATGGGTTAAGTTCACCTTTGCTGACTTTGCGAACGTGCAGGGCCCCCAGTATGCTGTATCCGATCTGCAGATTTTCGTCTGTACTATATGCAGCGGCGTGCAGTAAGTTTGCTTGCCTTCAGTATGTTTGTGCTTGTTTATTTTTCCAGCCAGTCAGGGTTAAACAGTGGCTATTGCTTTGCTTGCAGTCGGCAGTTTTCTCACCGGGTCAAAGGCTTGTCCACTTCAACTTTCAAGCCTGAGGAGATCAAAGCTCTGGAGGCTGGTGGTAACAGGGTATGCCTTGTGGTTAATGCCTTGTGCGGCAACATCAGGCAGTAGGCTGGCTTGTATGAGGTGACGCTGACTGTCAAGTGTCTGCAGATTGGTGCATACACATATTTAGCCAAGTGGAGTCCCTCAGATCTTCAGAAGCCAACAGACAGGCATGTTGTGCTCTCCAGCTTATAAATGTTGCTCTGATCTGCCAGCAGTCGCGTCTGTCAGTGTAAGCCTTCCGTGTTTTTGCAGAAACACTGGCAAGATCAAAGACTGGATTGATGCTGTTTATGTCAAGAAGCGTTTCTACTCAGCTGAAGCAGCTGCTTCAGCTGCAATGCACTCCCCTCCGCCATCACAGTCACATGTAAGCTCAGTCACTGATACTCTACTCTATGACTCATCATTGCTTCTGCACTTCCCTTTCTGTCTCAGACACCTTGTACTGATTACTGCTTATCAAACTCTTCATTGTTGCAGCTGCCCAGGCGGAGCATCAGTAGTAATGCATCCTCAGCTGGAGATGATGTGCCTGTCATGTCAATGGCAGGCTTGTTGGGTGATGTCAAGCTCAAGGTAAGGCAAATGCTCACACCTTTTTTTGCTGAGGGCATAGTCTGAGTCAGTGCTGACCCCTTTATTAGCTGCAGGTTGACCCAAATCACATTGTCAGCAACGCTCCAAACGGCCTCAACCTGCGTGCCACCAGGTAACCCTCATGTCTGCTGTAACCCCACTTGACACACATGCTGGCTGCTTTGATGCTGACAACAGTCTTGTGCATGCAGTACGGCTTCTTCCCACTCACATGACAGCCCAGCACCCAATCATGTGACTGCACAGCTGTTCAACATCCTGGATGAGCCACTGGCAGAGTCAGCAGCAGCACCTCAGCTGCAAGCGGCAGCCCCCTCTGCAGGCTGGGATGCCTTTGCTGACCCTGCTGACTCAGCCCCTGAGCCGTCAGCACCACAGTCCATGAGCTGGTCAGCTTTCGACAATGGCACTCCCACCCCTGCTGTTCCTGTGCTGACTACCCACCACCAGTTGCCACCACAGCAGCAACAGCAGCAGCCTGACATGAGTGCGGCTTGGGCGGCTTTTGGTGAGGATAACAGTCAGCCACAGGTGCAGCCATCCCAGCAGGCACAGCAGGGTCAGCAGGCACAGCAGGGTCAGCAGCAGGTGCCACAACAGCAGCAGCAGCAGCGCGCTGCTGAGCCTGCGCCGCAGCCTCCCAAGCCAGCACCCAGACAGGAGCTGCCTCTGGTCAGTCTTCCTGTGTCACTGCCACCTAGAACCATCACACCTCAGCCAAGCTGTGCATAGCAGCGCTGCTGAAACCTTATGCTGCCTTAGCATCTGCAGTATGGATCTTGTCTTGAGTCAAGCATTGCCATAGATCACTGAAAGGAATGACACCTTCTGCACTTATATCTGAGAGTTGATTGTGATAATGCCTCGACATTGCATGGAACCTCACGACAGGAAGCTGTGCTCTGCAGGATTTGTTTGGAGATGGTCTGCTGAGTTCATATGCTGCACCTCCCAGCATTGCTGGCATGTACGGGCAGCAGCCAGCCAGGCCTGCTTTCCAGTATGGTCAAGCTGGTGCCTACCAGCACCAGCCTGCCTCCTTTCAGCAGCAGAGTGGCCCCTATCAGCAGCAACAGCCTTCTAGACCTCCAGGCCTGCCCCATGGGATGTCCTTCAGTGGGTATGGGCAGGGCCCTCCAGCAGGCATGCCCCCTACTGGGCCCTCAGCAGCCTTTGATGGCCCTGTCAGACAACGCAGTCATTCTGATGCTACCGGAACAGGTGTGTGTTCTGTTCTGTGTGCGAAGTTGAGCTGGTCTGTGCATGTTTAGTAGATGTGCCATCACCAGGCCAAGGATGTTTGGGACATCTGCAGGCTTCATCAGTAGCCAAGTTGGTTAGTCATATGGTCAATTTGTGCATATTGTGAGAGAGCTGACTTTCATGGCTCTGTTGCGGACACTGTGCCTAGGCTGTGACAGTTGTGAAGGGTCTATGTTGTCCTGAAGCATCTGTCAAGACATATCTTGTTTTTGGTGAAATGTATTTGTGGTGTGGTGTGTCTGCGGGTTCTGAGATCCAATCTTGTCATGTGGCAGGTGAAGCGAGTGTGCACGATCCCTTTTCAGGGCTAGCACCAGGGTTGGGTGGGGCTCTGCCCAGCAGGCCTCCCTCCCGCCAGACATCTGTGTCATCAACACACTCAGGGCAGGACATGCCAGGCCGTACTGCTTACCCCTCCAATCAAGGCCTATCACAATCATTTGGTGGGCAGCAGGCACAGCCATATGGTGGGCAACAGGCACAGCCATATGGTGGGCAACAGGCACAGCCATATGGTGGGCAACAGGCACAGCCATATGGTGGGCAACAGACTGGTTCAAGCACTCAGCTCAATGATCCATTTGCTGGAAGCAGCTATGTCTCACCTGCTCAGAATCAGTATTCTGCACCTCCCACAGCCAGCAGGCCCCCACCAAAATCATCAGGAAATCCATTTGCCTAGGTGGTTTATGTCAAGCGTTTGGCATTGTGACAGCAGTGATCTAGATGAGCAGCTGTCTTGACTGGTCTGCACCATTTGGAGACGTCTTTTGTACCTGTTCAGGGTCTTGCAAGCTGTTTTGCTGTGCAATTGTGCTTTTCATGCAGATGGACTGCACACTTGTAGTGAAATGGCACTGAACCACAACAGTCTACTATTGTTTGGTTGTTGGCACATTATTGCATCCTGCAATTTGCAGGCATACAGGTGCTTGAATGTCTGACAAAATGCAGTCACTGTCATGTTGGAAAGGTTGCACAAGGGCAGTAATATTCAATAAGCACTACTAGCAAAAGGGATGTGAGTTGGTCTGTAGTCGGTTGTACCATCGTAATATACAAAAGAGAGCTGATTGTCCCGTACACCTATTCCTTGCCATTTGACATGCATGAAAACACTCGACCTCAAAGCTGAACAATGATGAGATCTCAGGTACTGGTTGATATTGACCCTTCAAGAACATCACCGCCCACAGTCGTACATATAAACTGACTTATGACAAGACAAACGACAAGCAAAAGCAATCCAATGCCAAGCATGTGTCACATACAAATTTGCACCATGCAACGTATGGACGTTCCCTGGTCCAGTAAAATATGGACGAAGAACCATTTTTGTCAGCATGTCAGCCATGCCTCAGTGAGTGCACAAAATGCTAAGGTCCCCAGCCAGCAGGTTTGTCCCATGTTGTTTCACCAGTGCGTTGATTATGATAGTACGGCTCCCCGCTATCTGGCGCTCGATATTGTGTCCACCTGCATCATGGGCTGAGCAGCTAACTTGTGCCAACTATCACAGGATTGCTCGTGCAGGTGAATGGGGTCGTGCAAGGAACGCTTATGCTGAGCGATGCAATTTTTGTTACCTTGCCATTGCACACAGTTATAGTCTGCCAACAGAACCAGACCTGCTCAGTCGGCACACTGGACATGCATTTCCCATCATTGCTTGCCTACTGCCAAAGGCAGGGCACATGGCATGCTGAAGCAATACACCAACTAAACTATACAAGTTGAACTGCAAAGCACAAGTTGGACTGCTGAAGACAGGCAAAAAGCACAAAGGCAAGATGGACTGACCCTCCTGGTCCAGTTACAGGGTAGCCTTGTGCTGCCCATAATGGGTTGGCTTGATTGTTCATTTGGCCGCCATCTGCTCCATTCCTGCCGCCACGATATGCCCCCCCTGAGCCCATACCAGCCCCAGCATAGCCTGCGCCATTGTAACTTGGTCGGTACCCATATCCCCCATTGTTGTAGCCACCCTGCAGAGTTACTCAAGGGTTGAACACGCACAACAGCAGCTGTGACAGTCTTTGTGATCTGTGCAGGAATGGCATTTCGCTGCAGCCCTTGATGGATGAGACGACACCTTCCACAATAAGCGTTTTTCAAGGAAACTGGTTGACACAGCCCTTCTTCAATATGCCTCAGGTGTTGATAATGGAAAAGGTGGACTCAGTTCCCGAACTACTCACCCCTCCGCGACCTGCAGGAGTCCCATAGCCCTGTCCATACCCACCCCTTGGTGCTGAGTACACTCCTCTGCCTGGTCCTTCCGTGTCCCCTCTGGCAGGCAGTTTTCGGAGTTCTTCATCTCCGTGAGCAAAATTGCAACGATCACCGAATCTGCAGTGACCAGCCCTCCACCTGGCGGAAGCCACAGAGCGTCAGCCCCTTCGACTGCTGATCAATGATCAATCATACCACTTTTGTGCTCTGCATAAGGCAGACCTCATACAGATCTTTGTCTTGGAATTTTCGCTGGTACCCCTGAAGCCTCTTTTGTCATCCGAACCGTAGTCGCCTTCAGCACCTGGACCTTCAGCCTGAACGGCTCCGTCCATTTCAGACAAAGCTATTCCCAAAATAGTTTGGTTTGCTAGGAAATCATGGACATGCAGCGCAGACCCGCGTGCGTGATGGGTAGGCAAACCTACGGGAACGGCAGGTGTTTGCGCTAGCAGGCAATCAACAGTACGTTCTCAGGAAGGCAAAATTTCTCGCACTGCCCTGCCTCGGGCTGCGACTACGTCCCTGGGATTCGTTTGTGAGACAGATGCATCAAGGGTCAGCAACACCCTGCCTTGTTGTGATACTGCAACAAGATTTGCTCTAGGCCTTTTCTAGAAGAGTACATCTCTTCTTCAGGATCCTATAGAGTGAAAATGTCACATGAGCAGCTCAAACACTATAATGAAAGAAATGGTACCCTGAATTCAGAGAAACTCCGTGCACGTCACAAAACGGCTCATTAAGTTGAATGAGAGCAATTTGTTGGCAGCTGCAGCCTTTCCACAGCCTGAGCAAAATGCTAAACAGCATCTGGCTGCACGAATAGGCACTCATAGCCTTGCTGACATCAGGGCAATGGCAGTGATGCCTTATCCAGGCATCACACTGACATTCCGATGCGTCTGATTACTCCCTATAGGCTCCTATTGGCAGTATGGCGCATCAACCTTAGCCCATCCAAAGATCTGCTCATATTCCTGTGCTGCTTTGTCCCAGCTGCTATCTCGCACCATGCCGCGTGATTGCAGGTCTCTGAAGGAGTCAGTGTGATTTCTGTATGTGTCAAGGGCCTGTCCCAGAGTAGCAGTGAATGCATCCACGGTACATGGAGAGAAAGTCCATCCTGTGCCGGTCACTGCAGTCACACAGACAACACAGCTTGACATGCCCTGATTGCATCTTTTCTTTTGTCACCTTTCCTTGCTAATGCATAGGAGGCAGGCAGAATGCGGGCACCCAGCAATGCTTGTGTATGCTGCCGCACGGCATAATCTCATTGTGCAGCATCAGAGCATGCAATCTTGTAAATGTGGTGAGGACTGTAAAGCTTGAAACAATGCGTTTTGTAAATGATGTCACAGCCTTCTTGATCACATGCAGAGCATACACTGCTCCACAGACTCGTAACTGCCAATCAGACAAAACCCATTCAACACGATAGCTGTTTGAGCTCTGCACATGAGTGCAGCTGAGTAAGCATGGTAAAATATGCTGCCTTGAGAAGATCCGCTTCCTACCTTCCCAGGGGTTGAAGGGCAGCACTGTGTCCCTGAGGCCACCGGTTGCATGGGCCACGGGCACAGTTCCATAGCGCATGGCATACAGCTGATTCAGCCCGCATGGCTCAAAGCGGGAGGGCATCAGCAGCAAATCACAGGCAGCTGTGATCTTGTGGCTCATGGGCACATTGAAGCCCACCCAGCCTCGCGCCTTGTCCGGATATGCGCTTTCTAGCCACCGCATGCCCGCCTGCAGACATGCTGTCAGGCTACAATGCTTCTCAATTCTGACAATGCATGTGCATTAGCAATGCCACCATAAGCCAGGTAGCAGATGAGTGCAGCCTGTGAATTGTGTTGGCTTTCATATGAATGTATGGCGGCCATGCAACATCTCTTGCATAGGCCCTGCGCTTGCACCTGGCACACCAAAGAGGGATTGGCAGTCGCCAAGCTTGATGTGGTATCTGACCATCATTTGCAGCAAGACACAGTCATACCACATGCCCAATAGGCTGATTTCCATTTCAATCAAGGTGTAGCCACGCAAAGCTGGCGCAACTCAATTGTGGACCTCATCTGTATGTAACAAAGCGATGAAGTAATGATGAGGGGCAATGAGCCTGCTGTTGGTAATGACAATGAGCTTCACCTCCAGGTGCTTGTCCCCCGTGCCTAAGCAGATGATCTGAACATCTTGATTCAGCAGCCAATGTGCTGCTCCCAGCACCAAATCTGCGCCCTTCTGGTAGTCCAAGCGGCCTATGAAGCCAATGACGGGCACCTGCAAGCGACGCAGAGTCCACACATCAGGGCATGACAACAATTGCACGATGGTGCAGAATTGCAGCGGGTGCATCTGTTATTTGAGATGTTGGTGTATGATAAATCTACCTTGTTTAAGCTTTTCGGCAGTAGTAATTGCCGCTGCATATCTGCGGCAGTGCCTGCAGTCACACTGTCAGCAGCAATGCAACAGCAAACATACTGGCAAGCAAATGTGCACTGCATTGTAGCTGGCAATCACTGGCTGACGTGCTATGTGCAAGTGGTTTTTATGTTGACAGCATTCGCTCTGACATTCTTTCCCCGTATTTGACTCTGACAAGCAAGTACCTTGTCGTGCAAGCGAACAAGACCAAATGACTGAATGAGACAAACGACTGAAAGGATCAACAGACAAGGAACGCTATGCCGGCTGTGCAAGCTGCCACTCATGAGACCATGGAGCTTGTGGGGCAGGGCAAGGGTGTGCACCTCAGGCCGCTCTGGCAGGCCCATCTCCTTCTGCAGGCCAGCCTTGTTGACCTTCTTGCCCTCAGCAAAGTTGCTTTCATTGAAGTTTTGGTAGATGTGTGGGTCATTGTCAGGGTCCCACTCCACCAGGTCCACACCGTTGAGGACACCATTGAGAGCATAGCTCCGGGAGGTGAGCATACCCTCCATGCCCCACCCCCCTTCAGGGGTCTGGATCTCCCAGGCATACCCAGGGCTGACTGTGACCACCCGGTCAGCACAGCTGATGCCAGCCTATCACAGCCAAACAAACCTTGAGCGAATGGTGTCTGTGAATTTGAGCTGCTGTGTCGGTGCCATTCACAACAAAATGCAACAAGCAATGTGACGTTTTGTGCTTTGCAAGGTGTCTTATTGTGCTGGCAGGATAATGCAATCAGCATGTAAATGATTCTGTTGTGACAGATGCTGAGCCAGATTGCATCAAGGGAAATGCTGTATAAAGTCATTGCATGCTGTGCAACATGGGATGGGGTGTGGCAAGCATAGGCAGCATGGCACACACAGGCTTCACATCTCAACTGTGAGTCCATGCTCAGCGCGTCAAGCCTTGTATCCGTGGACAACAGAAAGCAGAAGCTCAAGGATGACATCAGCTGAGACGCTGCTCATGGCAGAGTCATGAAGCAAGACAGCTTGACACTACAAGCGCATGAGCCTTCCTTGCTGCGTAGTTGTGCAACAGCCATCTGTAAGCAGTGCAGGCAGTGCGGACGCGATCTTGCTCTTGCAGCATGTGTTCATTGCTTTGCAGTGTGCAATTGCAAAGCACAGACAGATGTAAGCACCTTCATGGTGTTGACACACCGGCCCTCCTCCTCATAGCTTCCCTGGCGCTGCACAGGACAACAGCATGTCTTGACCACTATTCGACAGCTTGAGCTTCAGCTATGCTTGATAGGAAATGAATGCAAGTTGCAGAATCTCAAAGTTACAAGAGCCAGCAGATCATATCAGCCCAATACTGCATCAACAAGAAGGGATACAGAGCAGCGCTGAAACATGTAACTATTGCCCAAACTATGAGCTTTCAAAACTGGTTCACAGATAGCTGACAAAGCATGAGTGCCCTAAGTGTGGGTTGTTCATCTGGGAGATGGAAGGCTACCTGATGAGGGGGGTATTGCCACTCCAGGGCATTGTACCACTCTTTGGGCAGCTGCAGCATACTGAACGTGCCAGGAGGGTATACACCCTGCAGCAGCACTGGTCATTACTGCCAGGCCCAGACAAGTGAGATCTGGCGCACAAGTACTGAGCCATTTGCAGCACAGCCCGTCTAAAATGGGCACTGTTGTTGATAGCCTAAATTGGGCATTGTTGTCCACAGTCTAAAATGGGCATTGTTTTGCGCTGGCATTGTCAGGAACAAGTTCTAAGATTGTGAGCTGCATCAGGGTAACAATACAACACAGACGTTGCTGGCAAGCACAGCTTTGCGGCAACTAAGCAGCAGGGACAATGCAATAATGCCGCCACAGCAAAGGAGGCATGCAGAATGAGGCACAATGTGTGCACCTGGTGTCTGAGGTTGTGCACAGCCAGGATAGAGCGGGCCTGCTGGTAGACACCATGAGGGCGGTACTTGGCAGCCAGGTAGACTGGCACCAGGGCCCCATGCCAGTCATTGGCAATGAAGATGCAGTCATCTCCAAAGAGGCCCTCGTCCAGTTTTAGGATGAGGGGTGCCTCCAGGGCCGCTACATTCAGCAGAGCAAACCGGAACTGCACCAACAGATACAAGAGTGAGGCACTGGTGGACAACAGCAACAGTGAGTAGGGTGTGTGATTGACAGCTTCCTCAGCACAAGCATCAGAGCTCTGCTTGATGTTTTGTTGACAGGTCAGTTGAAGTGAGCGTTGTAGAGCCGCGTGTGCACATGCCCTTCATGTTGGGTTACACATTCCAAAACTGTCTCCACACCCAGGCTGGCTGTAGTGTCACGAAAGAGTGCTAGGCACACAACAGCCACCAATACATAATGACAAAGCTCTGCAATATAAGGGGGGGAGAGGATCAGTTTGGGCAGTAGAAGTGCCTGATTGTCGCCATAAACGCCGCTCTCATCACCATACAAGCCTCCAGGCCGGTCATATGAGTCATGCTCCACAAAGACCCAGTCCACCCCCTTGCTGCTATAGTGGGAGAACCCAACTGTTGTGCCCAGAATGTCAGCACTGACCTGCGCTTTCCAAATGGATTTTGTGCAAAAAAGTTTCAGGTGTTCAAGTGTGGATGATGTGACATGAAGTTTGTAGTCCAGGTGGCAAAGTTGTTTGCCCAAGGTCACTGATGCAACCAGCTAATTAAGTTTGGTGCACAGCCCTGTGATGGTATTGGGCAAGCCTGGAACTCATTGATCTGCTGCACACAGATGTCTGCAGCAGCTTATAACACAAATAATGTTGGCGTGGACCACAGTGCGCTGCTAGTAACTCATGCATTGAGGCATTGTGCAGATGCAAGTCAAGCTGAATCTGACTGGCTAGCAAGCTGACATAGCCCAAAGCAGCGCAGAATGCTGCTCACCCCTGTGCTTGAAGGCTCAGGATACTGCTGATACTGAGGTGCTACCACCATGACACGATGACCACGTGCAGCCAGGGCAGGTGGCAATGAGCCGCAGACATCACCCAGGCCTCCTGTCTTGGACCATGGCGCTACCTGAATGCAATGATGATTTCTGGGTAGGTAGTGTGTCAAACAAACATCCAATTGTATACACAGCGCCAGACTGGCTGGGATTGTGCTTGAACATTTGCTGTGATAGAGCTTGCCGAGTTGGCGCAACTGCAAGCTTAAGGTTTACCTCAGAGGTGACAAAAACGATATTCAAAGCGGTTTTAGCCCTGTGAGACCTCTTGTGTTCCGTCTCCTCTTGAAGGAAGTCGTCAGAAGTGTCCCTGTTGATCGACTGAGCACGGGCTGCGTCACCAAGCTTGGTGTGTTCTTCTATAGTTGATGGGTGTGCAGCAGCGCAGAACCCTTTCGAAAGGCTGTTGCCGCGCCTCAACGAGATCGCGACAGTTTCTGTGCCGCTAAGACGTGCGACCGCCTGCATCGCATGGAGTATTTGTACAAGGTGTCGAAGTCAAATAAGCGTGCGATCCTAGCAATTCTGTCTGCGCACCCGTTCAGCATGTGGTGCTGCTAAGCGCTTATTTCTGCGACTGCCGCTTGATTTGCATGATGGTGAGGTTGCTGATTGCTGCAGCAATGCTGCAGCGTTGACCATCAGGCCTGGTGAAGCTCTTGATGGCCACTCTAGTGATGGGTGCGTTCCTGCCCTGGCGCGTCTTGACGACTCAGTTGACACGCACGACAATGTACGCAGGACTGATATCAAAATTTAGCATGCCTTATGATTTCTGTGTTGCCGGTTGCATTGAGCACAGTGTGAGATTGCCAAGACCAGCTCTGCGGGTGATAGTAAATGTGCCTTGACCTCCTGCATTAGGGAATGACAGCAGTGATGTCCATTTGATATTAAATGGCTTTAGTCTGACTGCGGAGATTGGTCTGCTGATTTATCTAAAGCACAATTGCTGGATCTGCTGATTTGATCATGACACTATAACAATGCTGACCAGGACTTAACGTTTCAGAAGTCAGTCAACAGACAATATGTGCTGAAGCTGCTTGTCTGAGTGTCTCCATCTTGCAAGACTGGCGGCCAGTGCTGCTCTCTTCCAACAGCGCTTTCCCAAGCCAATGGCAAGCTATCATACAATTCTGACCGATGCTGTCTGTCACTGTGTTACATTTTCTAGGTGATGATCTCATGGATACCAAACCAAGTCATGAAGACATGAGGCATATAAAGCAGGTGTATAGCAAGATCACTGAAGTAAGCCAGACAAGGTAGGACAGGCGACTAAATGCAAACACGTATGCGGCTTGATGCAAACTACGCAGGTTGCAAAGCAGCAATTTAAGAAGGTCTTCGACTCATGCATCATGTCAAATTTTGGGCACTCATTTGCATCTGCCACTGCTACAGATGGCAGCTCAAGTAAGGCATTGTGAGGAATGGTGCAGCGTCTGCCTGAAGCTCGGCGACGCTTCTGATTTTTTGGGGTAAAGGGATGGATGGACTCCCATAAGAGTTGGTATTGGTACCAGTAAAGTTGTTCAGTGTGACGCCTCCCATTGCAGACCTTGGACTGTGCTCCACCACAACCGGGGTATGCTTTTCTTGGATGTCAAAATGAGGAGTGAAGCTGGAGGAAAAAGGGTCTGCAATAATTTAGGCACAACTATTAGTTGACAGAGAGCAAGCCTGTGTGAGAACAACTTGTTCTGATGTGCAATAATGTGCCAATTCACCTTGGTTTTCCTTGTCGAATGTTGGTTTGCTTCTGTTGACATCTATGCGCCTGTTGGTATGAGGGACAGTCATCTCCTCCTCTTCCTCTGCAGCGTCCATACAATTGAGCTCAGATTATCTTATCAGCTTAAGTCAACATGATGAGCTCCGCCCAAAGAAAGTGTACAAGTGCAGCACTGAACCTGCAGCAGTGTACCAGCATGGACTGTCATCCAAGGTGCAGCAGGATTCTCAAAATAATACCTGAGTCAGGCACCACCAACATTGCATCATTGACATCCTTGCGGCTGGCCGCGCTGCTGAACTGCCGGATATCAGTCTGTTCTAGCTTCTTTGACTGGTCTGGGCAAACACCCAATCAGCTGTGAGACACAAACAGAAAAGCACACCATTGCACAGCCAGCAGCAATGAACTTGCAGATACGCACGCTGTAAACAAACTCCCTTTGACAACCCAACAGATTGTACCTGAATTGACTACATTGCCATGCTGGGTCAGACCTAGCTTTTGAAGATGGGCCAGTGCCCTGACTTTTTGCTGGGCAGCTGTCCCTGCCATGAATCTCTTCAGTGGGTGTCCCTTCTTTGAGAATACAATTGCTTTTTTGCCCTTCAAGATGGAATGTGACAGATACATTGGCAGGGTTGGGTCGCATTTGACGGCTCCCGCCCCCCTTTGAGGGGGCGGAGGTAAACCCTTGGCATGGGCCTCCATGCACTGTTTCAGGCGGTCTTCTGCCAGGGCCAGTTTTGCTTCCATGGATATAGCTGGTGAACAGAAGCAATGGGTAACGCCTGATGCAACGTCTTTGACTACATAGCCCTTTTGCTGTATGTTGTCCCTCACGCTTATATTGACACTTCGATCTTGTTGATGCTTCCTGTTCAGTAGCTCTCTTATTGCCGTAGAAAGGGGATACCCACATTTGCCTCCAATTGTCAAGTTATAGTTGTTCGGGTCCTCAAACGTGTTATACTCTGATATGGCGCGGATCTCTGCGTCATCTGCCTGCTCTGCTGCAACTGTCTGTAGCGTTATGCAAACAAAGGCAGAGGGCCCATGATGACAGATAGCGCGGTTCAAGTGCCTGCAGCCTGGTTGGCCGCTGAGGGCTTCATAGACATGTTCTTTCCAGCGACCAGCTGCGCCAAATGGCTTGCCTGATCGGTATTGCTTGGCCTGTCCCACGTACATGTGGCCATTGATCTTGTTTGTACACAAATATATGTCCACGTCGGTGAAGACACTCTGCATTGACGCTGGTGCGCGTCTACTAGCATTGGTTTGGCTGTAACTTGCTATGCACCTAATATGGTAAACCTGGTAAACCTAATCGACTTCGGGAATCGAATATGGGTGAACAGGTGAGTTACAGAGGGGATCATGCCATGGCAGAATTGGTGACATGCAGCAAACAAGCAGTAAACAGGTGAGAGTTGCATTGCTTACAGAGGGGATCATAACATGTTGATAAGATGGCGCCAAGAGTTTGGTCTTGATACACAAGTGGGGTTCTTGACTGTGAATGTTGGTCAAAGCATCATGCCATGCGGCATGATGATATGAGAGATGCTGGTCCCAAAACGCGTTCGAACGAATGAATCCAGATTCGTGCACGCTCTGGGACATGCGTGCAAGTGTTCATAGTATCTGGCTGGCTCATTAAAGTACACACGCATGGGTGGGAAAGCACTGTGGTTCCTGATAAGCAGTAGTTAGAGCTGAATTTGCTTCGTCCTGATGTGTAATTCGCAGCATCCCCGCCATGGGCACATGTACAGTCTGAGGGGTTGCAAGGTACCGTAGAGGCCTCTAGGGTAGCCCTGTAGGCTAGCCCCCTAGGGTACCTGATGCTTGACTATTTTTGCCTTAATGGACTGCGCTGCGCACTCTAGAGAAGATCTTGACTTGTGACTTGGACAACAACAATACATTGTCGCTTCGTTAGTCAACGATGCACGTGACATTTACTTGGCTCTCAGAAATGACTGGGATCGTGGCCAACCTGCAATTCCCATTTTGAAAGCTTATTGGTTGTGGCTTATGGCGTCCACATGCACCTTTGTTTGGTCATAAGCGGACGCTCGTACTGTCAAAATCTTTGATCGATCG
>JAABUP010007896.1_pt1 | contig 13881 bp, 16 predicted proteins | sample 5559201 | NCBI WGS metagenome assembly JAABUP01 (sample SAMN10711887, study PRJNA513373) | rock metagenome | isolation source: Antarctica rocks | place: Antarctica | reverse complement strand
CCGGCAAAACGCCTGTCGACCGCCCGATCATCCGGCGTGACGTCACCAGGCGCGACGTTGTTCGACGTTGACGCGAACTCGTCCGGCGCCGGGTCCGGCAAAAAGCTCGCCGGCGGCTTCGCGCCCAACCTTGCCGTTCCCGGCGGAGTTTGCTGCGGTCTAAAGCGCACATTCGATCTGGCCGACGGCTCCCGCGTGATCGATGGCGGAGGAGCAGACGTGGTGGACCTTCGCATAACAATTCGGCCGCTCCGTAGCATCAGCGTGAGAGCCGGGAACGGCCGACGTCGAGGGCGAGCCCAACCAAGTCGCACGCGCGAGATCGCCGACCTCGATGCGATGATCAGGCAGTCCATCCCCCGTCGATCACGAGAATCTGGCCTGTGGTGTAGGTAGCGGTGGCCAGATAGAGAACCAGATCGGCGATCTCGTTCGGCTGGCCGATGCGTCCGATCGGCTGGCGCGCCACGAAGGCCGCGCGCGCCGCCTCGTAGTCGCCACCGGCCCGCAGCCGGTCCTGCAGGGAGGGCGAGTCCACCGTGCCGGGACAGATCGCATTGCAACGGATGCCTTGCGCGACGTAGTCGGCCGCCACGGATTTGGTGAGACCGATCACGGCGGCCTTGCTGGCGCTGTAGGCGAAGCGATTGGGAACGCCCTTCACGCTGCTCGCCACGGAGGCCATGTTGATGATGACGCCATCGCGCCGCTCCAGCATGCCGGGCAGCACGGCCCTGATCGTGCGGACCATGGCCTTCACGTTGAGATCGAGCGCGAAATCGAGATCACGGTCGCTGCATTCGAGGATGGTGCCGCTGTGCACGACGCCCGCGCAGTTGAACAGGACATCAATGGGGCCGATGCGACCGATGACGCCGTCGACGGCGCCGGAGTCGAGGACGTCGAGGCGGTGGATGTCGATCCGCTCGCGTCCGGCGACGTCCGCGAGTTTGCTCTCGTTGACGTCTGTCGCGATCACTTGGGCTCCCGCGGCCGCGAAGGCCTCGGCGCTCGCGCGGCCGATGCCTTGGGCGGCGGCGGTGATCAGGACGGTCTTTCCGTTCAGCAAATGCGTCACTCCTTCGTTCGACCGCGCTCATCGCGCGGTTTGGATCAGCGTCACGCGCGGCGCGACCTCTCGGAGGCGGCGGAAGCCAGCGATTGCACCACAAGGGCCACGCCCGTCGCCCGGCGCACCGTGATGCCGCCCGCCAGCACGAAAGCGGTCGGATAACCGCCAGTCGAGCGGATGCGTCTCCGCAGACGCCTCCGCGGGCTCGCCATCGCCCTCTGGGCGGCCGAGGACATCATGTTTCCACCGCCGTCGCACGGCGAATCGAGGCGAGGAGGATATGGTCGCACGCCATCACGGTATCGCCGCGCTGGTTGATGACCTGGCAGGTCTCGACGATGCGGCCGTGGGCGGGCCGTTTGGGATCCGGCTCTTTGGCGGACACCGTGAGGCGCGTGCGGATCGTATCGCCGATGAAGACGGGCTTGGGGAAGCGCAGCCGCTCGTAGCCATAGGTGAAGGCGAGCGGGTTGATCTCGCTCGCTGTGAGGCCGATGCCGATCGCGAACGTCATGGTGCCGTGGGCGATCCGCTGGCCGAAGGACGACGCCTTCATGAACTCGGCGTCCATGTGGTGGGGGAAGAAGTCGCCCGTGTGCCCGGCGTGGACCACGATGTCTGTTTCCGTGATGGTGCGGCCCGTCGTCTCGCGCATCTCGCCGACGACATAGTCCTCATAATGCCTGGGGCGTTCCATCGGGGTCCTTCCAGCTAGATGGTCGTGCGGACATGCGCCTCTCGCCCGTAGAGCGAAACGAGGCCGACGATGACGAAACCCAGCGCCGCCTGCACGGCCGAGGGCTGCAGTCCCAGCCCGATCAGGAGCGTGTTGAGTTCGGTGAGCACGAGGGCGCCCGCGATCGTGCCGAGGTAGGAGCCGCGCCCGCCCACGAGCGCGGTGCCGCCGATCACCACGGCCGCGATGGTCTGGAACAGGTAAGGCTGGCCGACATCGCCATAGGCGGAGCCCGTGAAACCGAGCAGCAGGATCCCGGCCACGGCCGCGAATACCGCGCTGAGCCCGAATGTCGCCGCCCACATCGCCACTGGCCTGATCAGCGCCAGGGGCGCGGCGGCGGGATTGCTGCCGAGCGCATAGAGTTGGCGCCCGTAAACGGTGCGGGCGAGCACCAGCACGACCCCTGCGGCCAGCACCGCGAAACAGGGCACGAGCCAAGGGACCGGCAGTGGGCCGGCGCTGCCGCCGATCGACACGAAATCCGACACCGCGTCGGGCGCCGATCCTGAGGGAAAGCCGGCTGTCCACAGCAGCACGGCGCCCTGCACGATCGTGCCGACGCCGAGCGTCACGATAAGCGGATGGATGTCGAGGCCCTTGGCGATCGTCCCGTTTACGCAGCCGACCAGGAACGCGAGGACGATCACGACGAGGCAGGCCAGCCCGAAGGTGGCGCCCTTGCCGACGAGTTCCGCCGCCACGACGTTGGCGAAGCCGATCACGAACGGAATCGACAGGTCGATGCCGCCCACGATCACGACCAGGGTCTGGCCGATCGACGCGACGGCCAGCAGCGAGGCCAGGACCAGCATCGAGCGGACCGAAAAGGACGAGCCGTAGCCGTCGATCAGCAGCGAGCCGGCGAGTTGCAGCGCGGCGGCGATCGCAAAGGCCCCGACGATCCGCGTCTGCTCGGGTGTAAGACGCAGGCGGGGGCTAGACATGGCCGACTCTTCGCGACAGCCGCCGATCCTGCAAGGCGGTGAGCACGACCGCGAGGACCAGGATGGTGCCGTAGGCGACCTGGAGCGCGTAGGTCGAGACATTGAAGAACGTCAGGGCGCTCTGAAGGAGGAAGATGTCGATGGCGCCGATGGCGGCGCCCACGAGCCCGCCGCGCCCCCCCGCAAGGCTGACCCCGCCCAGTGCGACGGCGGAAATGGCGATCAGCGTATAGGTCGGCCCCGTCGCCGGGTCGGCCGAGCCGATGAGCGCGGTGAGCATCAGCCCGGCTGCGCCCGCAAAAAGGCCGGTGAGCACATAGGACAGGAAGCGAACCCCCGTCACCGCGACGCCGGCCGAATAGGCGGCCCGGTCGTCGCTGCCGATCGCCATCAGCTGGTCGTAGACCGGGAGCCGCCGGAACCCCACCACGTGGCGAGAACGACGCCGAGGGGGAGCACCGCCGCGGGTCCGGCGAGCGACTTCAGCCAGAGAGGGGCGACGCCCATGGGTCCGGGCAGCAGCGTCAAGGTCACGCCGGTGAGGATCAGGTAGGTGCCGAGCGTCGCCACGATGGGCTGGATGCGGATCACCGTCGCCAATAGGCCGTTGAACGCTCCGACGGCGGCGCCGAGCCCAAGCGCTGCTGGCACAAGCACCAGGGGCGATGTGAGGCCTGCATCCACCGCTAGCGTCTTGATCAGCACCGCGTTGACGAAGCCCATCAGGGGGCCGACCGACACGTCGATGCCGCCGCGGCCCCCGAGGATCGCGGGCGTCGAGGCCAGCGCCGCGCCGATCAGGGGAGCCGCGAGGCCGATCAGCGTTCCCCAGGCGGTGAATGCGAAACGGGCCGGATTGAGCGCCACATTGACGATCAGCAGCACCAGCAGGAACCCGATTGCAAAGCTCGACCGGCCCGACAGCGCGCGCCACAGGAACGAGGATCGGCTCAAGCGGCTTCCCCGAACATCGCGGCGATGACGCGCTCGGACCGCATGGCGCCGGCATCGAGGCGAGCCGCGAGCGCATGGTCACGGAACACCAGCACCTGATCGCACAGCACCAGGATCTCCTCGATCTCGCTGGAGAGGACGACCAGCGCCATGCCCTCGGCGGCCAGATCCTTGAACACGCCATAGAGGGTCCGGCGCGTTGCGACATCGACGCCCCGCGTCGGATCGTTCAGCAGCAGGACGCGGGGATTGAGGGCCAGCCAGCGCGCGAGCAGCACCTTCTGCTGGTTGCCGCCCGACAGCGCCGTGATGGGGAGGTCAGGACGCGGCGCCACGATGGAGAGGCGGTTTCTGTACGTCTCATAGCGGGCTCTCCGACGTCGGGCGCCGATCAGCCCGAGAACCGTGTCGTGCCCCGCCGTCGGAAGGGCGAAATTATCCAGGATCGACAGGCTGGGAAAAAGCCCCGTCCTGCGACGGTCCCGTGGCAGATAGGCGATCCCTTCGGTCACCGCCTGTCGGAACCGGACGATCGGGGTCCGCCGCCCGTCGGATCGCTCGGCCGTGATGGTCCCGGATGCGGGGACGAGCAGCCCCGCGAGCATGGTCAGGAAGGCCTCCTGCCCGTGGCCGTCGAGCCCTGCCAGCCCCAGGATCCGGCCGGGCTCGACCAGCGCGTCGAAGGCCGCATGGTCCCGCTTGAGTGTGATCTTGTGCGCGTGCAGGCGCAGCGGTCCTTCAGGCATGCGCGAGGTCCCTCGCGGTTTCGGGCGCCATTAGCCCTAGCAGTCCCTCGGGGTCCTCCTCGCCGCGCTCTAGCGTTCTGACGAGCCGGCCGCTGCGCAGCACGGAGATGCGGTCCGAGAGGCGCATGACCTCGTCCATACGGTGAGTGATGAACAGCAGCAGCAGACCCTCGCGCGCCAGTCGCTCCATGCACGCGAACACGGCTTCGCGGTCGGTGAAATCCAGGGCCGCGGTGATCTCGTCGAGGATCAGGACCGCCGGGCGGCGCACGAGCGCGCGGGCCAGCACGACGAGCTGCTGGGCGGCGAGCGACAAGCGGCCCGCGGGTTCGTCCAGGGGAACCGAGGAGCGCGCGACCATGCCGAGGGCGCGCTGCACGAGTGCGCGGCGATCGCGTCTCGGCACGGCTCGGGTGAACCAGCCGTCCAGACCAAGCAGCACATTGTCGAGCGCGCTGCGGTCCGGCGCGACCAGCACTTCCTGGAACACCGTGGCCACGCCGGCCCGCTGAAAGGCCGCCGGCGTGTTTCCCGCGAACGGCCGTCCTGCGACCTCGATCCTGCCGCTGTCCGGCGTCACGATGCCGGATAGGAGCTTGACCAGCGTGCTCTTGCCCGATCCGTTCTCGCCCAGGATCGTGTGGATCGTTCCTGGGCGGAAGGCGATCGAGACCCGATCCAGCGCGACGGTCTCGCCGTAGCGCTTGGACAGGTTATCGATGGCGAGCGTGGCGAGGTTGCTCACGGGGTGGCGCAGGCCTGGGGCACCTTCGCGTAATCCCAGGTCGGTACCGGCGCCGGTTTGGCGAAATAGCCGTCCATCAGGGCCACCGGCATCGGGTCCTCGGGCGGCACCGGAAACAACGAGACGGCGTCCGGCGTCATGCAGGGCTTGTACCATCGGGCGAGGTCGTCGCCGTGAACGACCGGGATCGGGATCAGCAGGGTGTTGAGCTTGGGCTGCTCGCCTTGCAGGACTTGAACGCCGGCGCGGAACAGGGTCTGCGCGGTCCAGCCCGGCAGCACGCCGTTGCCCTCGAAGCGGTAGCGGTCGGGATGGGCCTTCCAGTAGCCCAGCGCATCGCCGGTGATCGAGCCGGTGATCAGCGGCGCGGGACGGCCCGCCTGTGCAAAGGCTTCCGCAACGACACGGCTCTCGCTGCCCGTCGTCCAGACCGCGTCGATCTTGCCCGGATTGGTCGCCAGGGCCTGCAACACCACCGTCTTCGTGACGTTGGCGGTCCAATTGCCGTTCACGGTCCGGACCACCTTGAGGTTGGGTGACTCCTTCAGCGCCTTTTGCTCGCCCTCCCGCTCCTGCGCCACGATGGGATGCCCGGCGATGCCCTCGACGACCAGCACGTTGCCCTTGCCGCCGAGGCTCTTGTCGATGGCCTTGATCATGTCGTAGCCCCAGCGGGAATAGTTGGAGTCGACGTTGATCGCTTTGGCACTGCTGACCGATCCCGCGGCCGTGACGAACGGGATGCCGGCCGCAAAGGCCGCCTCGACCGCGTCGTTCAGCGCCGTCGCCGAGCCCGGGATCGAGGTGATGATCGAGCACTTCTTGTCAATAAAGGCGCGGATCTGATTGATCTGCTGGCCCGCGTCGTTATTGGAATCCGAGACCTCGAAGTCGCTGACGATACCCTGGCTCTTGAGCCCTTCGACCATATGGCGCAGTTCGTTGGTCACCGCGACGCGCCAGGGGTTGCCCTGGTAGGATTCGGAGTGGCACCACTTCCAGGGCTTGGGCGGCGGCGTGAAGCTGTCGTAGGCCGAGGAGGCCAGGGCCTGCGGGGCGCCGACATAAAGCGCCTGCAGCTCCGGCGGCAGCGTCTTGGTGAGTGCCGTGGCGTCCTGCGCCGAACCAGGGCTGGCCCACCCCAGAAGCGCCGCTGTCGTGACACCTGCCAACATGCAGGTCGATCTCGTCTTCATGTTCATCCTCCCTTGCGATTGTTAGGCGCTCTTACGGCGCCCGGCGGAAACTCTGTACAAAGGCCCGATCGAGGTCGGCCAGGACGCTCTCGCCGTCCTCCCGTGTCTGCAGGCCTGTGTTGAGCCGATCGGCGGCCCAGTGCTGGAACGGCATGTAGCCGTCGTGGCGGGGCCGGACCCACGCGCCCTCGAGGGTCGCGCGCGTCTTGGTGTAGAATCCCGCGACCGGCGCGTTGACGGCCGGGTCGGCCCAGGCCGACTCATGACCAGGCTGCCCGCCCGACGAGGCGTATAGGCCACGCTGCACGGCACCGCCCGCAACCCAGAATGCGAAGTCCGTCGCGGCTTCCACATGCGTCGAACGTTCCGACACCGCGATCCCCGTCCCCCCGAGGGCGGAGCCGACCGGGCCTTGCTCGCCGAGGACCGGCATGTCTGCGAAGCCGAGCCGCACCGGGCGGAAGCCTGCCGTCGCGTAGCTGACATAGCCATAGATGAGCGGTGCGCAACCGATCGGCGAGGCCGGCTCCGCCATGGCCTCGAAGACCGCGATCGGGTCCATGTCGAAGCAGGCAGGGTCGAGCAGTGCGATGAGGTCGGCGAGGCGGCGGTAGGCGCGCAGCCCCGCGGCGCGGTCGACGAGCGGCCCCGGCGCCACGGAACAGGGATGCCCGAGGGTCGCGGTGAGTGTGTAGAAACACATCAAGGAATGGGGCGGCCGCATCGGGCACAGCACGAGGCCGGACCGGGCGAGGTCGAGCACCTCGTCCCACGTGCCGAGCGGTCCCGAGAGGCGATCGGCGCGCCAGGCCTGGACCTGCGTAGCGGCATCGATGGGCAGAGCCCATTGTCGACCCTGCCACGTATAGCTCGCGAATGAAGCGCCGACGCTCCCCGCCGCCAGCGCCCCGAGGTCCACCTCGCGTGCCGACGTATCGAGAGGACTGAGGCACCCCTCGGCCGTGATCTGCCCGACATGCGGGTGATCGATGACGATCAGGTCGTAACGTCGGGCGAGCTCCTCGACGGGAAAGGACTCGAAGTCCTGCAGGGAGCGCTTGTCCCAGGCAATCTCGACGCCGGTCTTCTCCCGCCATGCCGCCGAGCAGGCGACCATCGGATCGTAGCCGCGCGGATGGCTCCACGTCATGCCGCGCAAGGTAATGGGCGCGCTCATGTCAGAGCCCCAATTCGCGGCGGATGGCGGCGCTGTGCTCGCCGACCAGGGGCGCCGCGCGGGACAGCGGCGGTCGCTGGCCGTCCACGCGGATCGGCGATCGTGTCGTCATGATCTTGGTGCCGTCGTCCCGCTCGACCGTCTGCAGCATGTCGAGGGCCTTGAAGCCCTCGCTCGCAAGAAGCTCGGGCCATTGCAGCACCTCGGCGCACCAGATGTCGGCCGGCTCGAGGATCGCCAGCCAATGATCGGTCTCCTTCGTGGCCACTGTCTGGGCGATGATCGCCTTGATCTCGTCGCGCGCCGTGAACCACGTCGAGGAATCGTTGCGGTAGGGGTCGAGGTCTTTCAGGCCGAGTAGGTCGGCCAGCTTCGAGATGGGGGCCATGGCGATCGCCAGGAACCCATCGCGCGTCGGATAAACACCGTAAGGGGCTGACAGGTAGGCATGGGCACTGCGAAAGCTGGAGCGCCGCGGCAACCGGCGACCATCGTTGAGATAGGTCGTCAGGACCTCGAACTGGAAATCGACCAGCGCCTCCAGCAGGCTGGTCTCGACGTGGCTGCCGCGCCCCGTCGTGCCGCGCCGCACCAGCCCGGCCAGGATGGCCTGGGCGGCGGCGGCCCCCGCCAGCATGTCCGCGACCGCGAGGCCGAACGGCACCGGACCCTGCGTCTCGTCGCCGTTGAGCCACATCAGGCCCGACCGCGCCTGGGCCAGCAGGTCCTGCCCGGGCCTCTTCACCCAGGGACCATCATCGCCGTATCCCGTGATGCTGGCATAGACGAGGCGCGGATTGATGGCTTTGACCGCCTCGTAGTCGAGCCCGAGCCGCTCGATCACGCCGGGGCGGAAATTCTGCATCATCACGTCGGCCCGCTCTAGCAGGCGCTTCAGCGTGGCGACGTCCTCCGGGTTCTTGAGGTCGATCGCAAGGCTTTCCTTGTTGCGGTTGATGGCATGGAAGATCGTGGAATCGCCGCCGATCTCGGTGTCGCTCAGGTAGAGCCGGCGGCTGAGGTCGCCGCCGTCCGGGCGCTCGATCTTGATGACGCGGGCGCCAAGATCCATGAGCCGCAACGAGGCATAGGGGCCCGACAGGAACTGGCTCAGGTCGACGACGAGAAGCCCGGACAGGGGCAGGTCCTGCGGCGAGTCCTGATGATCCGGTGCGGCGCTCACGATGGGTTGACCCGGTCGGCGGCGGGTGCGGGGTCCCGGTACGTCACGGTCTGGATATGTTCGCAGTAGAGCACGATCGCGCCTTCGCCCTTGAAGACCTCGTAGCTGGCGCGGATCAGCCCGAGCGTGTCGGTTTTCGGCTGCTTCGAAAGGTTGGTGCGGATCGTGTAGATCGTGTCGCCGATGAACACCGGCTTGATGAACCGCAGGCGGTCGTAACCGTACGAGAAAGCGTTCACGCAGTTCGTCGCGACGAGCCCGAGGCCCGCCGAGAACACGAACGCTCCCGCGACCAGCCGCCTACTGAAGATGCCTCGCGTTTCGGCGAAAAGCTGGTCCTGGACGTAGGGGTGGATGTCGGTGACGAGCAGGTTGAACTGGTGGCTGTCGGCTTCGCCGATGGTGCGGCGCAGGGAGCGGATCTTCTGGCCGACCGGCCAGTCCTCGTAGAACCAGTTCTCGGCGTTCCAGACCGGCAGCGCCGCGTGCGCGGCCGGCATGTCGGCGGGATGGGTCGAGGAGACCCCGACGGTGGGGCCCGGTTGGGACGCGGCAGGCTGGCTCATGAGCGGGTCTCGGCGGTCTCGGGCGAGGTCGGTACGGGCGTTGCCAATGCAGCGTTCGAGCGGAAGCAGGCCTCGACCAACGCCATGGTATGCCAGGCGTCCTCGACCGAGGTCAGCAGGCGCGGGTCCTCGCCCGAGGCGACGCGCTGCAGGTTCGCCATGGTGCCGATGAGGCATGGGGGAACCAGCTGCCCTGGAGGGGCACCTGGCTCCACTCACCGCCCCTGCGCGTGATCCAGAGTTCGTCCGGCTCGCCCGTCGGATAGACTAGCAGCTGGCCGAGCTTCACGACCGCCGCGCCTTCGGTCCCTTCGAACCGGAAGCCGGCATGCTGAAAACGCCGGCCGAAGTCGTGGTCGTGGTTGATCGACATCGTGCAGCGAACGTCTCCTGCGAACTCCAGGATCGCCGAAGTGCGGGTCTGCGCGAGATCGCTGCTGGGGTGCTTAAGGGTGCGCGCCATGACGCCTGTCGGATTGCCGAGCAGGCTGCGGATCAGGTCGAGGTAGTGAATGGAATGGACTGCGATCTCCACCCGCGGCATGCCCTTCAGGAACGGGAACAGGTGCCAGGGCGTGAAGAGGTTGAGGTGGACCTCGACGTCCGTCAGTCGTCCGAAGACGCCCTGGTGCAGCGCGTCCGCCACCGCCAGCATCATCGGCGCGAAGCGGAGCTGGAAGTTGACCGCCGCCGCCAGGCGTCGTTCGCGAGCCAAGTGCAGAATACGCGTCGCATCGTCGAGGTCGCGGCCCATCGGCTTCTGCAGCAGCACCGCCGACCCCATCGGCAGGGTGGGCAGGACGTCGAGATGCGCCTGCGGCGGGAGGGCAAGGTCGAACACGGCATTCGGGAGGGCGGCGGCGTGCGCGAGGCTGTCGAAGACGGGAACGTTCCACGTGGCCGCCATCGCCTCGGCCCTGGCGCGATCCCGATCATAGAGCCCGGCGACCGGGAAGCCAGCCAGTCGGTAGGCGGGCAGATGCGCGTCCTGCACGATGCCCCCGGTTCCAATGATGACGATGGGCCGGGGCGCGACCGGTGGAGCCCAGGCCTGCTGGAGGGCGGGCAGCGCAGGCGCGGTTCTGGTTGTCGCTTCCCCGTACGATGCCAAGACCCGCTCCTCATCCGTGTCGTTCTTCTATGAATGATATTTTCACTTATGGGCGGCTCGCGCAAGAGCTCAGTCGTGGTGGAAAACCTCCTCCAGCATCGACCACCACTCGCCCGCGCGGCGGGGCTCGACGGGTTGTTGCATCGGCATGCAGAGCGCCCACCATTGCTGCGTTACGGGATCGGCCGCCATGGCAGCCGCGTCGGCCGCAAAATCAGTTCCGTGATAGTCCCATGTGCCGAACAGGATGTTTTCCGGCTCTTTGAGGTAAATCGAGTAGTTGCGGATGTGGCTTGCCGAGATGCGGGCCAGCACATCTGGCCAGACGGCCGCATGAAGGCGCTTGTACTCGTCCTTGCGTTCGGGCTTCAGGCCGATGCACATAGCCATCCGTTGCATGATGCTCTCCTGTTCAGGCCAGCCGGAAGAAATGTGCGGCGTTCGCGTGCAGAAGTTTCGCCTTCTCGTCCTCGGTCGTGCCGACAAGCAGCTCATGGGTGGCCGCGACCCATCGGGTGAGGTCCGCCGTTAGCGTGCACACCGGCCAGTCGCTGCCCCACACCACCCGATCCCAGCCGAACGTTGCGATCACGTGCTCGACGAAGGGGCGCAGGTCCTCGGCCGACCAGCGCTCGGGGTCCGCGTAGGCGACGAGGCCGGAGATTTTGCAGGCGACGTGCGGCAGGCGCGCCAGGGCCGCGATGTCCGCGCGCCATGGGTCGAGCGCCTGTGCCCGCACGTCCGGAACGCCGCAGTGGTCGAGCACGAACTGCACATCCGGGCAGGCCGCGGCGAGCGCCGTGGCGATTGGCAGCTGGCGGGCGAGAACGCAGAGGTCGAAGGTCAGGCCGTGCGCCGCGAGTCGACGCAGGTTCTCGGCGAAGAGCGGGGTTTGGCCGAGTGCGTCGGGCGAGGTGTGCAAGATGCGCCGAAGGCCGCGCACGGCGGGGTTTTCGACCAGACGATCGAGTTCGGCCGCAAAGCTGTCCGCCTCCGGACGGCAGGCCGCGATAACGCCCGCGAGCGGCGCCGGCAGGGCGGCGGCCCAGGCGGTCTCGCCGGCCCGGTCCGCCTCGGCGACATCCACCTCCATGAACAGCGCCGTATCGATTCCGCCGGCATCGGCCTGCGCCCGATAGGCCTCGAGCGGCCAGTCGCGGTCGAGCGCTGGAGCGTCGTCCAGCCAGGGGTAGCGGAATCGGCCGCGCTCCACGAGATGCAGGTGTGTGTCGATGATCCGCACGACCGTCCTCTCTGGTGTTCGTTGTCTCGCTCGCCTTCAGACCGGCTCAGCCGCCCCGCCGGCCGCCGGCGCGATGCGGTGGGCGGCCATGCGCAGCAACTTCAGGGTCGCTGTGATATCCGGCGACGAGGCTGGATCGGTCCAGGTGAGATAGGGACAGGTGAGGGCCGCGGCGACAGTACCGTTCGGCCCGAACACCGGCGTGGACAGGTTCTGCACACCGACGGTCTGTTGGCTCGGCATGAGCTCGAAGCCGCGCTCCTGCACGGCCTCGAGTCGGGACTCCAGATCCGCCGGCTGCACCTCGCCCGGCATGAGATCGTGCTTCTCGATCATGAAGGCGCGCTCGCGGGGGCTCGCAAAGGCGAGCAGCACGTGGCCCGACCCAGTGTTGAACAGCCCAACGCGAGAGCCGACCCGGATGGCCAGACCCCAATAGCCCGGCGACTCCACCTGGCACACCACGACCACATGTCCGCGATCGTAGATGGCGAGATGGCAGGCCTGTCCGGCCTCGCGCACGAAGGCACGCAGCTCCGTTATCGCCTGGCTGACTAGACGGCGCACGGGCGCGTGCTGGTGGGCGAGGGCGAAGAGCTTCAAGGTCAGCTCGTAGCGGTCGCCGGCCGTGCGGGCGACGTATTGCCGGCGCACCAGTCGGTCCAGCATCCGGTAGATCTCGTTGGGGGTCCGGTCGAGCGCCTTGGCGATCTCGGCCTGCGACAGGCCCTCGTCCGTGGCGGCCAGCAATTCGAGGATATCGAGCCCCTTATCGAGGGCTGGCGCGCGATAGCGATCCCCGATGTCCTCCACCACCTCACCCATGCGTGTCCTCCGTCTGGACCGTTGACCTCGCGCGCCTTCGGTGCTTACCTGCGAACGTATTCTTTAAATATGAGATTGCCAACGCCTTCTTGGCGAATACGGCAGCGACGCGACCAGATGCCCAGGGAGGACGAAATGCGACACTCGGTTACAAGGACGCTGACCTGCGCAGCCGCGCTGATGCTGGCCGGCGTTGCCCATGCCGAAGATCTCGGCAAGTTTCAGGGCTACACGCTGAAGGTCAAGCTGATCGGCGGCACGCAATATGAGAAGCTGTATTCGCGCATTCCCGAGTGGGAGAAGGCAACAGGCGCCAAGGTCGAAATCGTGTCGTCGAAGAACTATTTCGACCTCGATCGCGAGATCAAGCAGGACATGGCGTCGGGATCGATCACGTGGTGCGTTGGCTCCAACCATACGAGTTTCGCGCCCCAGTATACCGATCATTACGTCGACCTGAAGCCGATGCTGACCGCGGATGAACTCACGGACTACGTCCCGAGCGCGATCAAGAATTCGACCCTCGACGGCAAACTGGTGCAGTTGCCGCGCGTCACCGACATCTCGAACATCTACTACAACAAGGCCGTCTACGACGATACGGCCACGCAGGCGAAGTACAGGGCCAAGTTCGGCATTGATCTTGCCCCGCCCAAGACCTATGACGAGTACAAGCAGCAGGCAGTGTTCTTCGCCAATCCGCCAACCCTTTATGGCACCGCGTATCCCGGCAAGGACGAGGGCTTGACTGGGCGGTTCATGGAGATCGTCCGCGCCAACGGCGGCGACATGCTGGACGCCAACTACAATCCGATCTTCAACCAGAAGCCCGGCGTCGACGCGCTGCAATGGTTTGTCGACCTCTACAAGGCCAAGGCCGTGCCCGCCGGCACGGTGAGCTACACCTGGGACGACATCGGGCAGGGCTTCGCGGCCGGCACCATGGCGCTCGACATCGACTGGCCAGGCTTCGCGGCCTTCTTCAACGATCCGCAGAAATCGAAGATCGCCGGCAGGATCGGTCTCGCCGAGGCCCCCACGGGTGCCAGCGGCAAGCGCGGCGGCTGGTCGGGCTCGCATTCCTTCTCGGTAACGCAAGCCTGCGACAACAAGCCGGCTGCCGTCAGCTTCGTCAAGTTCCTCACAGACTACGACAGCGAGATGATGGAAGCGCGGGCCGGCAACCTGCCCACCCGCACCAAGGCCTTTGCCGACGTTGAGGCGGAGTTTAAGGCGAACAACAACCAGTACATGGTGTCAACGCCGGTCTGATTCCAGGCCAGCGGGGCGGAGTAAAACCAGGCCAGTGGATCGGGCAAGCCGACATGGAAAGGGCCCCGATCGGGGCCCTTTCCATGTCGGCTTGAAGTTTTGGATCAG
>JAABUP010007894.1_pt1 | contig 13883 bp, 21 predicted proteins | sample 5559201 | NCBI WGS metagenome assembly JAABUP01 (sample SAMN10711887, study PRJNA513373) | rock metagenome | isolation source: Antarctica rocks | place: Antarctica | reverse complement strand
CGGTCTCCGGCAGCCCCAGGAACCGCACCCGAAACCACCAGTCCTCGACGTTCGTGAGGTGGTAGAGCAGCCCGGCAAGTGTTATGGACGACGGCGGCAGCCGCTTCGCCAATTGCTCGCGGGTCAGACGCTCCGTCTTGAGCAGCACCGTTTCACGTAGGAAGTCGAGGAACCTGGTCAGCTGCAGCAGCTCAGGGCCAGACGAGGGCGGGTCTTGTCGCATGCCGGCATCTTCACCGCAAGGAAGGCGACGGCGCCAACGGGTTACGTCCAACGTCGACCCTCAGCCCACCCGCACCGCAGGCGCTGCCCAAAGCGGCCTGGCCCCGGTCGCCGCAGCATGCTCGCGAAGAAGTCAGCCCACTCGCGGCCTGCATCTTCGGTCTCGAGGTAGTCCCGTAAGGGGATCGCTCGGCGGGGCTGGCGCTCTCGGCGTTATGCATCGGCGGCATGCTGTGGCGGGTGACGATGGCCGGGAGCGAGCAGGACCGTCGGCTGCTGGCCGAGTGGGCCAGCAGCTGCGCTCAAGGCGTGCTGCCGATGTTTGAGGTGCAGCACCCGACCGACGCAAGGCCTCGGGAGGCCCTGGAGACGGCGCGTGCCTGGGTACGCGGTGAGGTGAGCGTGGGCCAAGCCCGCGAAGTCGCGTTCGCGGCGCACGGCGCCGCCCGCCCAGCGGCGGACCCAGCAGCGCGCGCCGCCGCCCGCTCTGCCGGGCAAGCGGTCGCCACCGCTCACATGGCCGGACACGCCCGTCACGCCACGGACTATGCCCTGACGGCCGTCCGCCTCGCACCGTCCGGCGACAACGAGTCAGTCGAGCGAGAGCAGACGTGGCAGACCGAGGCGCCGCCCGATGCCGTGCGGCAACTCGCCACCGGAGCCTGACCAACTCAGGCTCGGCCCTGCCCGATGGACGATCGCCCTGCGAGCCGGTGCCATCGTGCTGCGCGATGATCTGAGTGTGCTGGCTCTGGTTGACCTCGACGGGACGCTGGTCGACCGCGAACAGGGGTTTCACCGATGGGCACAAGCCCTTGTCGGGAACCACGATCTCGGCAATGAGGCGCTGGTGTGGCTGGAGAAGACTGACCTGGCCGTCAAGGAGCGGGGCAGGTTCTTCGCCCTGGTGGGTGAGCATTTCCCAGTCGTTGGTGATACGGCCGCGCTGTGGGACGACTACCGCGCCCAAATGCCGCAGCTGGCGCCGCCCTTCCCGGGAGCCATCGAGGCACTGACCCGGCTGCGAGAGCAGGGATGGCGTCTGGGAGTAGTCACCAACGGGCGGGTGGACAACCAGGTGGGCAAGCTGCGCCGTACTGGCATCCTCGATCTCCTGGATGGTTGGTGCGTCTCTGAGGAAGTCGGGATCCGCAAGCCCGACCCCGCCATCTTCCTTCTGGCGCGGCAGCGATGCGGCGTCCCGGACGGGGAGCAGTGCTGCTGGGTGGTGGGTGACGATCCCCAACTCGACGTAGCCGGCGGCCGGGCCAGCGGGATGCGCACCATCTGGGTCAGCCACGGCCGGCGGTGGCCAGCTGGTGACCCTCCGCCCCACCGAACCGGGCAGACGCCAGCCCAGGCCCTCGCCCTACTCAGCAGCACGTAAAGGAACCCCGACACGTGCCGCTGGCCCATCGTTCACTGGGACGGCCGACTGCGCTCGCGGCCACCTCGCTCATGAAGTGCGTGGTGCGGCGCCAGCCGTTCTGGTTGCGGGACGATGCCCTTCGACCAGCAGCCGGCGCTACGAGCGTTCAGGACGCGACGTTGCCGTAGGGCCCAGGCCGGTACCTCGGACAGGCGCTGCGCCAGAAGAAGCCGTCGCGCAACCTCGTGTACATCTATGGGTGCCACTTGCCGCCCGGCAGGAGCACCGCCTGAAGCGCGGCGACTACTCAAGCGAGTTCTCCTGCGTGACGAATGCGGCGGCGATCTCGGCGATGCGCCGGAGCGCCGTGCGGTGGCAATTGCGTCCATGTAGTCGTCGCCGGCGCCCGGCAGTCAGCGACCGACGCTGACCATCGAAATCAGGACTCAGGGAGCGACGCGAACTTCGTCTTCATGTCGCGGTACCAGTCCATCGACCTCTTCGGATGCCGCCACCGGCTCTTCATCGCCCCGCGCGCTTGCTGGTGGCCGGCGTCGCCGGCCTTCTCCGCCTCCTTGAGGTGGCGGTCCTGAGCTTTGATGACGTCGTCAGGCGCCTCGCCTTGGTGCTCCAGGTCGCAGACTCCTCCTAGCTGACGGCAGGTCATCGTCTTCATGCCCCTACTCCCGTCGGATGCTCCGGGTGCGCGGAACCTTCTTCTGGCTGACGGTGCGCGCCCTGCGGGTGTGACCAGCCGCCGCGCGTTTGATCCGCGTTGTGCGAGGCAGCGGCGCTGACGAGGGCCTGGAACGCGGCAGCGTCGAGCCCATCGCCCTCGCGCAGGTCGATCGCGCGCCAGGCTTTGCCGCCGAGCCCGTTGTTGAAGACCTGCTCCGGGTCGGGCAGCTGTGCCCCTTGCGGGAAGGTCAGCTTCACCTTCTGCTTGTGGGCGTTGCCGACGGCGAGGATGCCGTCCTTCTCCCAGACCGGGCTGCCCATCCACTTCCACGTCTCGATGACGTCGGGCAGCGCCTCGTGGATCAGTCGGCGGACCTGGGCGAGCGTGTCGGCCCGCCAGTCACCGAGGCCCTCGACGAGTTCGTCGATCTTCTTCCCGGCCGCCGGTCCTGTGGGCGCCTCTGTCGCCTTGCTCATCGGTTGACCGGGTCGGCGATCAGCGCCTGCCATGTCCCTGACCACCGCGACGAGGCGGCCGCCGCCGACGTCGCGCGGCTCGTCGATCACCGACCCGCCGGCCGTGGTGATGCGCTGCACGGCGGCGTCCATGTCTGGCACGTGCAGGTGGGGGCGGACGACGGTGGCACCCAGCACTAGGCCGATCTGCTGGCCGTCGACGTCGAACCCGACGTAGTAGGGGGTGTCCGCCGTCGGCTCCGCGCCGAGCAGCCCCTGGTAGAGCTCGCGCGAGGCGGCGATGTCCGTGGCCGGGAGAAGAACTGTCGAGAAGCCGGGCATGGGTCACACCTTCCGTCACACGACGCGCCCTGTGCACGTCACCCCGATGACGGGACCCAGACAAGGAGTGTGACCAGGATGGATCAGATCGATGCCTTCGAGGCGGAGCGGCCGCGGCTGCTGCGCATCGCGACCCACGTGCTGCGCGACCCCTTCGAGGCGCAGGACGTCGTTCAGCAGTCCTGGCTGCGGCTGCACGGAACGACGACCATCGAGAACCTTCCCGGCTGGCTGACCACCGTCACGACCCGCCTCTGCTTGGACCGGCTGCGGGCGACGACGCCCGTCCCCGAGGAGGACGTCGTCCCTGTCGAAGCCGCCCCGGATCCCGCCGACCAGGTAGCCCTGGCCGACACGGTCGCTATCGCGCTGCAGGCGGTGCTGGACCGGCTGACCCCCAGCGAGCGCGTGGCGTTCGTGCTCCACGACAGCTTCGGCGTCGACTTCCCGACCATCGCCGAGATCCTGACCAGCACGCCCGTGGCCGCTCGCAGACTCGCGTCGCGGGCCCGCAGCAAGGTCGCCTTATCGGGCGACCAAGGCTCGTCGGCAGACTGGCAGGTTGTCGACGCCTTCGGTCGTCGTACATCCTTGCCCCTTCACCCTCGGCAAGGTAACTTGGCAAGGTGGGCGAGGGCGCGTACGTCGCGCCCAGCGCCCGCAAGCACGGAATCGATGCCCAAGACATGCTGCACGCTCTCGCCCACCCGCTTCGCGTCTTCGACCTCGATGACGGCTTCACGATGCTCGTGGGTGCCGACACTGCTGGGCGACTCCTGGAGGTCGGAGTCGTCGAGGGCGATACCGCTCTGGTCATTGTCCACGCCATGCCAGCCCGCCAGAAGTTCCTGAGGTGATGATCATGCCGCGCACGGTGCAGGATATTGTCGATCACGGTGACGAGCTCGCGAAGCGGTTCGAGGATTACGAACCTCGGCCGAGCGACGCACGCCCGCCGGACGCTTTCGCCGCCTTGCGGCGCGCCGTGATGGAGCGCGCGAAGGCCGAAGGACTGCTGCAGCAGGCCGTGAGCCAGGCGCGCCACGAGGGGTACTCCTGGCGCTCCATCGGGTCACTCATCGGAACCTCAGGAGAGGCCGCTCGCCAGCGGTACGGAACCAAGCAAGAGGCCTGACGGGCCGTCCCGGTAGCCGATCCTCAATCGGCATCGATCTTGCGCTGCAGATGCCACGAGAAGTAGCCGTGGTAGCGCTGCTGCAACTCGGGTCGCCGCCAGTCCTGACCGTCGATGGTTCGACGACAGCTGCTCGTCCCACAACGGCAGGTCGTGTGCCCTGCGTAGTCGTCGAACATGGCGTAGTCAGTGCTCAGCTCCTCACCCGACGCCACTGCCCGCATGCTGACGAGGACGGTGTTGCCGCCGAAGCCAACGTTGGGCTCGCAGGAGTGGTTGATGAACAGCATCACCGCCTCGTACTCCTCGGGTGGCACGAGTGACGAGGTGCAGGCCGTCCGCAATCTGGATCTCAGAGTTTGGCAAGGGGGCGCTGAGCGCGTGCAGATCCTGAGTGGTCAGGATGTGGCCACCCTTGACGGCTACGACCTCACCGACGCCGATCGGCTCAGTGGCGAAGAGGCCACGGCCGGGGATGCCCGCCTTCCACGCCCTTCCGTGCCTTTGGCGAGATCCAGGACGAGATCATGCCCATGAGGCTAGGTCGAGCCTGCGCAGTGCCGCTAGCCGATCCTGCTACGGACATTGCAGGCAACCCGTCACGGGTGGTGGCTTCTCGCCGGGACACTGGGTTACTCCCGGTCATCGAGCCGCTGGTGTGTAGCTCACTTGCAGCGCGCCGCTATTCAGCGACTTGACGTTGGCGAGGTCGAGCCCGACGCGAGTCAGCGGGTCGCCGGCGGATGCCTCGGGGAACAGCCTTGGTCCGGCGCCGACGATGATCGGCAGGATGATCAGGGCGAGTTCGTCCAACAGGTCCTGAGCGAGCAGCCAGCGCACGAGGGTGGGACTGCCCAGGACGAGGATGTCCTTGCCGGGCTGCTGCCTGAGTTGCGTGAGCTGTTTGTGGACGTCGCCACTGAGCACCGTCGATTCCGGCCACGCCACTTCCGCCGGCGTCGTGGAGACCAGGTATCGGGAGACCCGCTGCAGGAAGCCGACCACTGGTGAGTCGGGATTCGCGCGGCGCACCTCGTCGAATCCCTCGAAGGACCGCCGTCCCATCAGGGCGGCGTCGACGCGGTCCCAGGCCGTGGTGAGGGCGCCGAATGTCTCGTCGTCGAGGTAGGCGAACTGCCAGTCGTTCTCGGCTTCGACGACGCTGTCCAACGAGATGAACAGATTGTCACGAGCTTGCGCATACGATCTTCCTCTCTCGGTGCGCTGGCGCATCAGACCGACGCGGCCAGAACGGGTGTCCACGGGAAACCGCTACCGACTGGCAACAGCGGTGTCTCTCTGGACCGTCGTCGCGGCGGCTAGGTAATGCTGGCGAGGCCGATCAGGTGGCCCTCAGGGTCGGTGAACTGGCCCACGACCAGGTCGGTGCCCGGGTTCTGCTCGGGGCCCATCCGCCGCGTCCCGCCGAGGCTTTCGGCCTTCTGCAGCGCGGCCTCGACATCGGGGACGCCGACGTAGAAGACCGCGTGACCGTCGTAGTTGGCGCCGCCGCCGACGCCGCCGGGGATCCCGGCGCCATCACTGGTGGTGTTGTTGTCGGTGAAGCCGTAGTTGCCCGCCTCGGAGACGGCCGGCGAGACCGGCCCGCTGGTGTCGAACTCCCATCCGAACAGCTCGCCGTAGTAGCCGCGGAGTCGCTGCGGGTCGGTCCCGATGATCTCGAAGTGCACAACAGGGTTTCCCATGGTTGATCCCTTCCGCGCCGGGTGCCCGGCGGCGATGACGGATGACTGCCCGAACCCGCTGGTCGTGCTCGGGGTCCCGACCGAAGGCCGGTCGGCGTCGATGTCGGCGCTGACGATGGCGCACCGGGTGATGGTGCGATCGGTGACGCGGCCTTCGCTCAGCGGGACGAGGGCCAGCGCAACCGTTGATCCGGCCGGCGCCACTTCGACCTAGTGGGGGTGCCGTAGGTGAAGTCGACCCGCTGCTCGAAGCCGAGGACGTCGCGGTAGAAGGTGATGGCCTCGTCCTGGTCGTCGACGGGCACGAACACGGTGGCGATCTGGGTGAGCGCGGTTGCGGTCATGAGCGGGCTCCTGCGTAGGGTTCGGTCGATTCAATGTCGGGGTTGTTGGTCGGGCGGCGGACTGCCTTGGCGCGCTGGCCGGCCCGGTGCAGCAGGGTGCTCGCGACCAGTGCGCTCAAACCGGCGAAGACTGCCCCGCCGAGCATGCTGCGGTGGAACGCGTCGGTCAGGTCGGTCGCTCCGCCGACGGCGAGCGACACCAGCAGCGCGAGCCCGCGCGCGCCGCCCATCTCGCGGGCGGTCTCAAGTGCCCCGCCCGCGAGCCCGGCTTCGTCGTCGGCAACGTCGGCGAAGGCAGCGATCTGGACGGCCACCTGGGCCAGTCCGAGCCCGATGCCTACGATGCTGTAGGCCGGGGCGAGGTCGCGTAGGTAGTTGGCGTCGGCCGGCACCCGCAGGAGCAGCAGCAGGCCGAGCGCTTGGATGGCCATGCCGAGAGCCAGGGCCGGTGGGGCGCCGATGCGGGTGATGAGCCGCGGCGCGATCACGGCGGAGACGCCGAGGGACAGCACCGCGATCGGGATGGTGCTCGCGCCGGCCGCGAGTGGCGACCAATGCAGCACCTGCTGGACGAACAGGGTGGCCGAGTAGATCAGCCCCAGGAAGCTGGCCCAGAGCAGGCCGGCCGCGGCGTTGGCGAACGCGAGCGTGGGCCGGGTCAGGGTTGCGAGCGGGATCAGCGGCATGCGTGCATGCGACTCGACGAGGACGAACGCCGCGAGCAGCGCAACTCCGCCCAGCACAGGCCAGATGGTGTGCACGGACAGCCAACCGCCGGCGACGCTCGCGTGCACGCCGAAAGCGAGCGTCGCCAGACCGGCCGTCAACGTCAGCGCGCCGGCGAGGTCCAAACGAGTGCGGCCGGTGCGGTCGGCGTCGGTCGGGATCCGGGTGAGCGCGAGCACGATCAGCGTCGCGCCGAGCGGCACGTTGAGGAAGAACACCCATTGCCACCCGGCGCCCTGGACGAGCAGGCCGCCCGCGATGGATCCGCCGATCGCGGCCGTGCCCGCGGCGGCTCCGAAGATCCCCAGCGCCCGGTTGCGCTCCGGCCCTTCGGCGAACGTGCGTGACAAGATGCCCAGAGCGTTCGGGGCGGCGAGAGCGGCGCCGAGGCCCTGCCCGGCTCGCGCCGCAATCAGCAGGCCGAACGTGCCCGAGACCCCGCCGGCGAACGAGGCAACCATCAACACGCCGACACCGATGACCAGTACGCGACGGTGCCCGAGCAGGTCACCCAGCCGACCACCTACGAGCAGGAAGCCCGCGACGGCGACGCCGTAGGCGACGACGACCCATTGCAGATCGGTCGACCCGACGTTCAGGTCCCGCTGGATGGATGGGAGGGCGACGTTGACGACGGACAGGTCGAGCACGGTCATGGCGACGACGCCACACAGGACCGGGAGCACGGAATTCTTTCTCATACCGGGTAGACCGGCGCCGGCGCGACCATTCATCGGTCAATTAGGAAGTCGCTCCGGCAGACCGAACGCGGCAAAGACATCGGGCGAGAGGAACGCGACGACGGAGGCGATCCGATCACCCCGGATCTCGATCACGTCGAGTGCATACGCGGTGTAGCCGCCGGTGTCATCGCGCAGGTAGCTTGCGACCGCAAGCTGCCCGTTTGCCTGAGTCGGGATGTGCCGCCACGTCTGCGTGAACGGGCCGGCAGCCAGGAAGGCCGCGATCGAGGACTTACCCCGGTACCAGTTGGGCAGCGGCGGCATCGACCAGGTGGCGTCCTCGGTGAGCAGCGCGAGCAGCGCGTCCATGTCGCGGTGTTCCAACGCCGCGGTGTACCGGTTACCAGGTCGCGCTGCCCGGCATCACCGAGGTCGGCGAGCTGAGCGCGTTGGCTGTGAGCGGAAAGCACAGCGGCGAGACGCTCCCGCGCCCGCTGCAGCGCCGAGTTGACCGAGGCCGGCGTCGTGGCCATCGTCTCGGCGATCTCGGCCGCCGAGAACCCCAGGACGTCGAACATGATCAACGCCGCACGCTGATTGGCCGGAAGATGCTGCACCGCGACCACGAAGGCGAGCTCGATGCTCGCCAGGTATTCCGCGCGCTGCTGCGGGTCGGACGGCGTCGGCTCGACCCACAGGACGTCCTCGAGCCGATTGTCAAACCCGTCATCCGGACCGGCAGCGGGACCATAGTCGACCGGCATGATCCGACGTTCCTTGTGGTCCAGCTCATTAAGGCAGGCGTTGACCGCGATGCGGTGCAGCCACGTGCGCAGCGAGCTGCGGCCCTCGAACTCGGCCCGGCCCCGCAAAGCCCGCAGGCTGACCTCTTGCAGCACATCCTCCGCATCGTGGTGCGAGCCGAGCAAGCGGTAGCAGTGCGCGAACAGCTCCGACCGATACGACCCAAGCGGGTCCTCGGTCTCCAGCACCTCCATGCACCTGATCATGACAGAGCGGCTCGACGAGCGACCGGCGCTCGATGCAAGGACGTCGCTCAACATGCTCGTGCCGGTGGTTCGCCTCACGCTGTGATGTCCCAGTTGAGGTTCCCCTATTGGCGATGGGTCACGTGATACCCCACGCCACCACAGCTGCCGGCGTAGGTGTTCGATCTCGCGGGGAATCCGTTCAACGGTGATGACGAGGGGACGCCGATCCAGCCCTCGCACGTGGTCGAGAACCACTACCGCACAAGCGCGGAGACGGCCGCGTCAAGGGCAGCGGCGTAACGGGCCAGTTCGTTAACTCCTCCGGGTGAGCCGCACGGACAGTACCCTGGCGCACTGCCTTCCAGGACCAACCGGATGTCCGAGGGTTGCAGTAGAACATCGGCAGGACGACGACTCTGGACGGTGGTTCCATGCGTACCCAGGTGACCTTCGACGTAGCCGACCCGCATGCGCAAGCTGCCTTCTGGGCGGCCGTCCTCGGCATGGAGGTCGAGGACCACTCGACGCTGGTCGACAAGCTGGTGGCCGACGGCCGACCGGCGTTCCGCGAGGTCGCCGCCTGCCGCGACCCGAACGGCGTCGAGCCACGGCTGTACTTCCAGCAGGTGCCCGAGGGCAAGGTTGCGAAGAACCGCGTGCACCTCGACATTCACGTCGACCCCGAAAACAAGGAGGCCGAGGTTGCCCGGGCTACCGGGCTCGGTGCCGAGCTCATCGGCACCCACAGCGACCGCGGTCCAACGACCTACGTGCTGCTCGATCCCGAGGAAAACGAGTTCTGCCTGCACTGATGGAGCGCACCTGGACCCGTCGAGATCGCTCGAGGGCGCACCTGTCGTCCGGCCAGTCAACGTCTGCACGAGGATGTCGAAGGCATCGCGCGACTGATCCGTCGAACGTCTTGCCTGTTCCGCAGGCGATCCCCTACCGGGACGCCGTGCCCAGCTCGGTGACGACTGCGCCAGGTGCCCCGGCTGACGCGTACCGGGACGGCTCCTGCTCGGCCATATCCCAGAACTGTTGCAGCAGGCTGGCAGCTTGGTGGGGGTCTTGGATCATCCACCAGTGCCCGAGGCTGGCGAGGACCTCGAGGTGTGCGCCGGCGCGGGCGGCGGCGGCGCGGCACATGTCGTTGGTTCCGGTGGCGTGGTCCAGGGTTGCGAGCAGCACCAGGCCCGGCCTTCGGCTGGCTGCTGGCAGGTGCTGGCCCAGTTGGGTCATGGTCGGCTGCGCCGCGCTGCGGTACAGCTCCAGCACGCACTGCCCCGATACCTGGCACTCCGCGGGCCAAGAGCTCCGCGACGCTGGCCGGCACACCGATGGAGGTCAGGTAGCCAGCCCGGTCCTGCACCCCTCCGGTCGTCATCGCGGCCACGGATGTTTCGCCGACGCCCGGGGTCTGCCATGCGCGGGCGAGGGTGTGCCAGGCGTAGTCGGGCTCGAACCAGCCGATGCTGTCGGTGCACCAGCTGCGCAGCAGTTCGGGCGGGTCATGGCGACGCCGACGACGTGCGCGCCTCCCCAGTCGTGCCCGACCAGGTCGACGGGCTGGGCCAGGGCTTCAAGCTTGGCGGCGAGCCAGTCCCGGTACGCCGTTGGGGTCGCCCGCCATCCCGGTGGGACGGGAGCGCAGAAGCCCGGTGGAGACAGTCGCACGACGTCTCGGGCGCCGAGTGCGTCGACCAGCGGCTCCCAGATGCCATCGGTCTCGGGGTTGCCGTGTACCAGCACGACCGTCACGACGTCGCTTCTCCTGCCGTCAGCGTGGCCGGCTGGCCGCTCAGGTGCCGGCGCAGCCAAGCGACGGCGTGCTGGTCGACAGTCGCGGCGTGCGGGGTCTGTGGCGCCTGCGTGACGCCCGGCTCGTCGGCCAGCGCGTGCGCCATGTCGGGGACCACGACCAGGTCAATTCGGGCAGGATCGCCGTAGCGGTTCGCGAGCGCGGCCTGAAGTCGCTGCGCCGGCTTGAGGAACCCTTCTCGGTCGTCGTCCGCCCCGACGATGAGCTGGACCGCCGGCTGTCCGGCCGACAGCAGCTCGTCGGCACGGGCGAGGAAGTCCAGCCGCGCGGCAACTGCCAGTGACGCCGGTCCCCACGGGTAAGTGACGCCGAACCGGCGGCCGGTGGCGTCGACGGCAGGGCGCAGCTGCACCATCGGACTGACCAGCACCGCCGCGCGGGCCTGGACGCCGGCGCTGGGTCCGGTCTCGGTCAGGACAAGTTGCGCGACGGCGGAGCCCATCGACCCGCCGAGCAGGCCCAGCGGCGCGGCTCCCAGGTCGAGCTTGTCGCGCAGCTCGGCGTAAGCGGCGGGGAACTCCTCGGCGCCTTGTGCGGCGATCGGGCCCTGCAGGTTCAGCACCGCGTCCGCGTAGCCCAGTCGCATCAGCTCGTCCTGCCCGCCGGCGGGCAGCCGGGCGCCGCACATCGGCAGGCCAAGGTAGATCCGCCAGGCGTCCAGCCGGGCCAGCGGCAGCGCTGCGGCGAACGCAGTCTCGGTGCGCGGCGGGTCCATCAGGTGCCAGGCCACCACGACCGAAGCGCCGGGGCGCGTGCCGCCGGGCGGCGGCAAAGCCAGGAACGGCACTCCGGCAGCGGTACCGGACACCGGACTCGGGGATACGGACACGGCTTCTCCTCACGGAACGAGTTGGACGCTGTACAGCATAACTGGACGCCGTACAGTAAGCACCATGACCTCAACGAGGCGCCGGCCGGGGCAGCGGGCCGGGCTCGACCACAGCGCGGTGCTGGCCGCGGCCCGTGAGCTTCTTGCCCAGCATGGCGGCGACGCGGTCACGATCCGGGCGTTGGCCCGCCAGCTGCACGTCGCGCCCAACACCCTCTACAGCCATGTGGCCAGCCGGACCGCGCTCCTAGACGAGCTCCTAGACGAGCTCCTGGCCGGAGTGGAGGCGCCCGCCGCCGACGTCGCCGACCCACTTGCCGGGCTGCACGCGCTGATGGCCTCCACGTACGACGTGCTCACCGCCGCTCCGGACCTGGTGCCGCTGTACCTGGCCCGGCAGGGCGCCCGCGGCCCGCACGCCGTGCGGCTCGGCGAGATCACCGACAGCCTGCTGGTGCGCGCGGGCGTCGACCCGCAGGTGGTGCCGACAGCCCGCCGGGTCCTGATCGTGCACGCCATCGGCTCGGCCGCCTTCGCCACCGGCACCGCCCCGGCCCGCAGCACGGTCGAACCGCTGGAGGCCAACCGGCCGATCTCGGGGACGGAGAGCCGGGACAACTTCCGGGTGAGCCTGAGCTGGCTGCTCGCCGGCATCGGGCGCAGTGAACGGTAGCGACGTGCCCACGCTCGCCTTGGAGGACGCGGGCAGGCGCGTCTGGTCGCGCAGCGGCTCGCTGGGCTCAAGGCACCAACGCCGGCCGAGGCGGTGCAGTGGCTGAGCGCGATGCAGGCGCAGGACTACTCCGGCGCCCTCACCTCGGTCGGGCTGCGCACCCGTGCGCGCCTGCGCGCCGAGGTGGTGGCCGCGCTTGACACTGGCGACATCGTGCGGTCCTGGCCCATGCGCGGCACGCTGCACCTGACCGTGGCTCGGGACCTGTCCTGGATGCTTCGCCTGCTCGCGCCCCGGGTGATCAGAGGGTCCGTCGCCCGCCGGAGGGGGCTGGGCCTGGACCAGCCGCAGCTAGAGCGGGCCCGCGAGCTGGCCATCGAAGCGCTGTCCTCCGGTGGCCGACAGCTGCGGCGGGCGGACCTGCTCGCCAGCTGGGACAAGGCTGGGCTTGACCCGGGCCGGCAACGCGGGGTCCAGGTCCTGCGCTACCTCGCCATGACCGGCACTTTGGTCTTCGGTCCCACGGCCGCTGGTGAGCAGCTCGTCGTCCTGCTCGACGAGTGGGTCCGGCAGCCCCGGGACCTCGAGCGCGACCAGGCGCTCTGCGAGCTGGCTGTGCGCTACTTCCGCAGCCACGGCCCGGCCACGGCCGTGGACCTGGCCGCCTGGAGCGGGCTGACCGACGGCGACACGCGTACCGCCGTCACCCTCGCCCGGTCCTCACTCGCCTCCTTGAACATCGCCGGCACAGAGCACCTGCTCGACCCGCAAACCCCCGATCGCCTAGCCGCCGCGCGTGTACACGCCGCGGGCATCCTGCTGCCTTCGCGACCTGCCTGACCTTTCGGGTAATCGATCACCAGTGGGCTGATGAGATCCGCGACGGCTTGTAGGCGTCTTGCTCGAGGCACTGCCCGGCGCTCCGTAAGGGGATCGGCGAGTGGGACGTTGGTCATCACTTCGGCGGTTGTCAGGCGTGGTCGGCGCGGGTGACGAGCATCTGTTCGTCGAAGTCCCAGGTGTCCCCGCCGTCATGGGACGTTTCGGCTTGCCAGGTGAACGAGTCTGCTTTGATGTCGGTGAATCGCCAGCGCAGTGGCGGGTCGTCCTCCGCTGAGCGGTGCGATGTCGTCGCCGTCGGGTCGACCGATGAAGCGTCGTACCCGGCCGTTGATCGGTTCGATCCAGGTGGAGCGCCAGGCAGCGATGGTCGGGTCGTAAAACCGGATCGTGGAGCCCTGGAGGCCCCGCGGCGCCTCGTTGTGCCCCGGCTGCCCGCGGCTGGGGACGATCCAGATGTCTTGGACCGCGCGGCCGCCGAGTACCCACCCGAAGTGCAGCTCTCCGGTTGCCGTGCTCGGTGGGCTGCCGCCGGTCCAGTGCAGAGTCCAGGAGCCGACGAAGCGGCCGAACAGCATCAGCTTGTCGGCGTGCTCGCCTGTCGGGCCGTCGACGTGCAGCGCCGTGATGAGCCCGCTGCCGGCTCGGGTGGCGGTCACGGGTGGTTCTCCTCCGAGTGGGTGGTCAGTGCCTGGTCGAGGTCGGTCCACAGGTCCTCGACGTCTTCGAGTCCGACCGACATCCGCAGCAGCCGGTCGCTGATGCCCGAGGCCTGCCGGTCGGGGGCCGCGAGGATCCGGTGGGTCAGTGAAGCCGGGTGCTGGATCAGCGTGTCGACGCTGCCGAGACTGACGGTCGGGGTGATAACCCGGACCGCGCCGACCACCGCACGGGCGTCGCCGGTCACCTCGAACGAGACCAGCGCACCCCCCCGTCCAGCGCGTGGCACGAGGCCGGAGTCAGGACGCGAGGTCCGGCAGGTCCGCCCGACGTCCTTCCAGGAACGCGCGCTCGGTCTCGTTCCCGACCAGCGCGAGCGCCTCGTCGTACGCCGCCGCGGCCTCGA
>JAABUP010007893.1_pt1 | contig 13883 bp, 6 predicted proteins | sample 5559201 | NCBI WGS metagenome assembly JAABUP01 (sample SAMN10711887, study PRJNA513373) | rock metagenome | isolation source: Antarctica rocks | place: Antarctica | reverse complement strand
GCTCACGCCACTGCGGCAGCGGCCCAAGCCATTGCCCGCCGCGATCGCGTCATGGTTCCGCGTCGTCGACCAGATCAGTCAGCTTGTCCGACTGACACGAGCGGGGATGTGGTGACCTCCAGTGGGGGCCAGATGAGATCGCCACGGTGGGGCCAACTCGGGTTGACACAACCGTCTCTGGCCCGGTCGTGCGGGTGCTCATCTCGCCCTCCTCGGGCGTCATCAGGCGGTGCTCGGCACGGTAGCCGCCGGGTGCGACAGGTCACCTGCGACCTGCAACACATACTGCTCGAACGAGCAGGACTCGGGGTAATCCAAGGTGTTGCGCGCGGTGTCGGTCTGCTCGGTGTGGCTGCCGCTGCGGCCGCAGCCGTGCCGGTCCCAGTCCCGGATGCGCCGCAGCGTCCGCTCCAGCGTGTCGTGCCACCGCGACGGTCGGTCGGGCTCGGCCTCGGGGTCGAGGTAGGCGGCGGTCCACCCCGCCCGCAGCGCCGTCAGGTCTGCGGTCATCGACCCGTGTCGGTACCAGCAGTCCGGCAGCTGCCCGGTCGGGACCTCGTAGGTGTCCACCAGCCAGGTGACCCACTGGTGCAGCGCCCGCAGCCGCTCGGCCCGCACACCCGGGTCAAGGCCGACCCAGCTCCACTCGGGAAGAGCCGGCTCGTCCGACTCTGCGTCCCCACCAGCGGGGCGCGCCGGGGTGCCGCGCTGCTCGACCTGCTCCAGGCGCTCGGCCAGGGCCTCCATCCGCTGCCCCATGCCGCGGACGCGGTGGAAGACCACGGCCAGCTGGTTCGGGTCCGGCGCCGCCGGCGGCGGGCCGGTCGGGTCCGGACCGGTCGGGTCCTGGCTCACCGGTCCACTTCCCGGTCGTGCTCGGCCTGCCGCTCCCGCTCGCTGTGCAGGCTCTGCTCGTAGTCGCTCTCCTGGACCACCTCGCGCTGCCGGACCCCGTCGACGCCGGCCGCGTCTCCGCCGGCGGCGGCCTCCAGGCGCCCGACGCGGTCCTCCAGGCGGCCCACGACGGCCTCCTGCGCGTCCAGGGCCTCCAGCACGTCTTCCAGGGAGGCAGGTCGGGTCACGGGCGTCTCCTCGTCGAGTTCCGGCGCGACCGCCGGGTCATTGGGGGCATCAGGGTTGCTGGGCATGTTCGGGTCAGCGCCCGGCCCGCAGCCGGCGCCGCCTGACCGACGGCCGGATCGAGGTCCAGGACCGGCACGGCACCGTCGGAACGTCACCTGCACGCCCGCGGAGGCCGCTCTGCTCCGGCTTGTGGTCGACCAGGCCATCACCGAGCTCACCGCCGGGGCCAAAACCCACCGGTCACCAGAGACGCCCTCGCCGGCCGCCTCGAGGCCGCCTGCTCTGTTCTCGCCGACAAACGCATGTCGGCATTGAGCGGCTGATAGTCCGCTCTCGGGATCGGTCGTGCACTTTCACCGACTCCCTGCTCGCAGAGCCACTGTCACGGCGGCGGAACCGGCCTTCGGCGTCAGCCCCCGTCGCGCTGCCGGTAGCAGGCCAGCCACCGCGACAACGCCGCCAGGTCCCCTCGCCGCCTCGCCATCATCACCACCACCACCACCACCACCACCACCACCACCACCGTCGTCGTCGGCACCGAGTCGCTCGCCGTGCTCCCCGTGCTGGTGGCCGCTCCGGGAGCGCGGTCACGGTGACCCGGCAGTCGGCGTAGCCCGAACCGCGGCGGCGGGAGGCCCCCGGGTCCCCGTCACGCGCCTCCGCCATGTCGGCGCCGCGGCAGCCCGCTGGCCGCCCTCGCCGCTGCCCGCAGCCGGGGCGTCGCCGACAGCGTTGTTGCCGTGCAGGGTGACCCGGGCGACACCCGGGACACGGCTCACCGTCCACGACAGACCACCCGCCTTCGGCCCAGGGGTGACAGTGACCTCGACATCGCCGGCGCGGTCCCGGGCACAACGCGACGTAGTCGGCCTCGGCGAGCACCAACGCCCGCGGGCGCGGGCCGGCCAGTCAGGGCGAGCAGGCCGTGCCGCGTCACGCTGTCCCACATCCGCGTGACCACCTAGCCGCCCGCGGCCCGGTCGCGAGATGCCCGAGCATCCACAGCACTCGGTCGCTGCCCCGCCGGGCCTCAGACGCCGCCACACCACCCGGTGCCCCAGGTCGTGCGCCACCACCGCCGCCCACACCGGGACCGTGCCCAGGAACCCCTTTGCGGCCAGCCACGCCAGCCACCGCGGTGCCTCTTCCAGCGTTGGCCATGACACCGAGGCTGGCAGTCCGCCTACCATCCGCCCGACGCCGGTGAACGCACCCGGGCTGTGCGCGGCCAGCAGCAGCGCCGCGGTGGCGACGTCGACTCCCTCCACCCGGCGACCCCCCGGCTCGCGCACGGGCTGCCGGGGCGCCCCGGCCAGCCGTGGTCACGTCGCTCCGTGCATGCAGCACCTGTGGTGCCGCCGGCAGCCCGGCGCTTGGCACCGAGAACCATCCGGTGCAGGCGAGGGCCCCGGGGCGCCGTGACGAGGCCCGGCCGTACCCCGACACGACCCGCGAGGGGCCGCGAATGCGGTGGCTCGATAGCGCGGGCATCGGGTGCCGGTCAAGCTGCAGCAGCTCGGGGGGCCGGTGTGCCAGCAGAGGCGCCGGCCCCGTCCGGGGTGGCCGCGACGGGTGGCACCGCCGCCGTCCCCGGCACGTCGGCCTGACTCCGGCCGCCGGAGCCGGGCTGAGCGTCGGTGGCCCCGGTCTCCTCGGCCGCCGTGCTGCGCATCAGCCGCCGCAGCTCGGTGAGGGTCAGGTCGGCTAGAGAGGCTGCCCGGTCCAGGGTCACGCCCGGACAGGCCAGGAGCTCACGCAGCGCGCTGCTGACGTTCTGCTCGGCGGCCTCCAGCTCTGCGACGACCGCGTCACGCGCGTCCAGGGCGATCAGCGTCGTGGCGGTCGCCTCCTCCACCTTGCGGTCTGCCTCGTCGCGGCTGCGGTCCAGCGTCAGGCGGCGCTCGCGCGCCTTCTGCCGGGCCACGGTCAGCGCCTGCTGCCTGGTCGTGGTTGCGGTGGCCATGGCCGTCCTCCTCCATCGCGGCACCGGGCGTGCAGCCGGGCCCCTCATCTGACCGGCGCATCGTCACACCCACCTCTGACAGCGACGGCCGAGAACCGACGGGGACAGCCCCGGCCCCAACCGAATGCGCTGCCATCAGTGCACCTCGACGACGCGAGGGCCACCACCCCCGGCCACCCAACGAAGCTCGACCGACGCTGCCGGACGGAACGCGTTACGAGCCTGACCACGCGCGGCCCGAACAGAGCGTGCAGTCACCCCAGATCCCGCCTGTCACACGGACCGCCCGCCCGGCCGGACCTCACACGCCGATCCGCAGCCAGACCGACCCAGGACCTCGACGTCACCCCGACGTCACCCCGACACCCAGATCCGACACACCTCTTGCATCACGGGGTCGATTATCGACATTTGAGTCAACGCTGGTGAGCGTGGTGTCAGAGGCCGCGGTCACGGTCGCGGGGTGATGTCGGTCCACAAGCTCACCGCGGGCGACGGCTACACCTACCTGACCAGGCAGGTCGCAGCTGCCGACGCCACCACCCGCGGGCACTCCGGGCTGGCCGACTACTACGCCCAGAAAGGCGAAACGCCGGGGGTCTGGATCGGCCGGGGCGTCACCGCGCTCGACGCCGAGACGGTGCTGGCGGCCGTCGCAGCGGCCCCACGCAGGGCGCCCGCGGCAGTACCGACGCCAGGGCTGGGGGAGGGTGTTGCAGTCCCCGCACCCGGCGTCGACGGGGCGCAACGCACGGCGCCGTACTCGGCTGGTGCCCTCCTGCCGCAATCCCCGCTGGACCCCGCGGCGGATGGTGCGGAAACCGGGCCGGACGCAGGCGCCGCGACGGTTGGGACACCGGTCCGGACAACGCACCAGAGGTTCCGTGCGGGGTGGATGCCGCGGTTGCGGCCGGGGGTAGCCGTGGGCGCGACGGTCACCGAGACCCAGATGCACAACCTGTTCGGGCTGGGACTGCACCCCGACGCCGACGAGATCACCCGGGTGCTGGCGGCTCAGCGGCGGGGCGTTGTCCCCATCGGGGACGCGATCGGTCTCGGCACCCCGTACCGGGTCTTCGACAACGCCGACGACTTCTCGGTGCGCACCGCGCGGGCCTTCCGCGAGCACAACAAGACGCTCGGCCTGACCGGGGACACCCCGGTCCCGGAGGGCGACCGGGCGGCGATCCGCACCGCGATCACGCGGACCATGTTCTTCGCCGAGCACGGCCGGGAACCCGCCGACGCCCGTGAGCTGTCCGGGCACCTGGCCCGGGTCAGCCGGCAGAAGACCACCGCCGTCGCCGGCTATGACTTCACCTTCAGCCCGGTGAAGAGTGTCAGCACGCTGTGGGCGGTCGCCCCCCGCGACGTCAGCGAGGCGGTCGCCACCGCGCACGCAGACGCGGTCGCCGACACGGTCGCCTGGTTGGAGGACCGGGCCGCCTACACCCGGACCGGCCGCGACGGGGTCGCCCAGGTCGAGGTCACCGGCCTGGTCGCGACCGCGTTCACGCACCGCGACAGCCGCGCCGGGGACCCCGACCTGCACACCCACGTCGCGGTCAGCAACAAGGTCCGCACCCTGGACGGCAGGTGGCTCGCCCTGGACGGGCGAGCGGTGTTCGCCAACGCCGTCGCCGCCTCCGAGCACTACAACACCCGCCTGGAGGCGCTCCTGGTCGACCGGCTCGGCGTCAGCTTCGCCGAACGCGACGACACCATCGCGACCACCGGTCGCACGGGTGGGCAGGTGGGCGGTCAGACGGGTGGTGCGGGCAGGCGGGCAGTCCGGGAGATCGTCGGGATCGACGGTCCGCTGCCCCGGCTGTGGTCCTCCCGCCGGACCGCGATCGACGCCAGGCGCGCCGAGCTGTCGGCGAAGTTCCAGGCCGACCACGGCCGGCCACCCAGCCCGAAAGAGGCGATCGCGCTCGCCCAGCAGGCCAACCTGGCCACCAGGGCAGATAAGCACGAACCCCGGTCCCACGCCGAGCAGCGCGCCGGCTGGCGCGCCGAGGCCATCGCGGTGTTAGGCGACGAGCCGGCCCTGTCCCGCTACGTCGCCGACGCGCTGACCACCACGCCGGCCACCGATGCCGGCGCACCGAGCCGGGACGACGGCCCCACCCAGTGGGCGCTGGCGACCGCGCAGGCGGTCATCGCCACCGTGCAGCAGACCCGCGCCACCTGGAAACAGCACCACGTCCGCGCCGAGGCCGAACGCGCCGCCCGCACCGCCGGGATCGCCCTCGCCGACGTCGCGACAGCCGTCGAGGAGGTCACCGAACGCGCCCTCGCCGAAATGAGCATCCGGCTGGACCCCCACTCCACCGGCACCCCCGTCGGACCCGCAGCCACCGACATCAACACCGGGCCGACTGACCCCGTCCTCACCCCCACCCATGACGAACACCCGGGGCGTGCCGGCGAGGCCCGGCTACCGGCACGGGAGCACGACGCAGCGGCGGCCGCGGACGCTCTCCTGCCCGCAGCGCTGACCCGTTCCGACGGCACGTCGGTCTACACCGTCGCCGGGTCCACCCTGTTCACCTCCCCGGCCGTGATCGACGCCGAGCAGCGGATCCTGGCAGCCGCCGGACGCGTCGACGGCCGCACGGTGACCGACCCCGATGTCGAGGTCGCGCTGGTGGAGTCGATCGCGAACGGGGTCGAGCTCAACCCCGGGCAGGTCGCGCTGGTCCGCGCGCTGGCGACCAACCCGGCCCGCGTGCAGCTGGCGCTCGCGCCGGCCGGGACCGGCAAGACCACCGCGATGCGTGTCCTCGCCCGCGCCTGGACCACCAGCACACCCGCGACGGCACGACCTGGGGGACTGCCCGTCACCAGCCGGTCGACCGGCCCGCCCAGGGTCGTCGGGTTGGCCCCGTCCGCAGCAGCGGCGAGCGTGCTGCGCAACGACATCCGCAGCGACCTCCGCGACGACATCCGCGACGACATCGTCAGGACCGCCGGAGACCAACCCGACGCGGCCGAGGGCGGCCGGCCACCAGGTCACGCATGCCACCACGTTGCGGCCGCGGTGAACGCGGACACGATCGCCAAGCTGCTGTTCCATGTCCGCGACGGCAGCGCCGACTCCGCATCCGCGCCCGGGTGGATCCGCGGCATCGACGCCGCGACGCTGGTCATCATCGACGAGGCCGGAATGGCCGGCACCGTCGACCTGGCCGACACCATCGACTCCCTGCTCGACCGAGGCGCCACGGTCCGGCTCGTCGGCGACGACCAGCAGTTGGCCGCGATCGGCGCCGGCGGCGTGCTGCGCGACCTCGCGCACACCCACGGCGCGGTCACCCTGTCGCAGGTCATCCGGTTCACCGACCCCGAAACGGGGGCGCCGAACCACGCCGAGGGCGCCGCCAGCCTGGCCCTACGCGAGGGAGACCCGGCCGCCATCGCCTACTACACCGACCATGCCCGGGTGCACGTCGGTGACCTCACCACCGCCACCGACCTCGCCTACACCGCATGGCAGCAGGACCGCACGGCCGGCCGGGACAGCATCATGATCGCCCCCACCACCGACCTGGTCACCGGCCTGAACACCCGCGCCCGCGAGGACCGCATCGCCGCCCGCACCCGCGCCGGCCGCCCGCAAGGACCCGCCGTCACCCTCGACGACGGAACCCGGGCCAGCGCCGGCGACACCATCGTCACCCGCAGGAACGACCGCAAGCTGCCCATCACCGCCACCGACTGGGTCAAGAACGGAGACCTGTGGACAGTGACCAGCGTCCACGACGACGGCGCACTGGCAGTGCTCCACGGCCGCACCGGACGCCACATCACCCTGCCCGCCGGCTACGTCACCGCCCACGTCGCGCTGGGCTACGCCAGCACCGTGCACGCCGCCCAAGGCGTCACCGCTGACACCTGCCACACCGTGGCCACCGGCGCGGAATCCCGGCAGCTGCTCTACGTCGCGATGACCCGCGGCCGGCACGCCAACCACGTCTACCTGACCACCGCCGGCGACGGCGGCGAGCACACCACCACCGCCCCCGACACGTTGATCCCCCCGACAGCGGTCGACATCCTGACCCGGGTCCTTTCCCGCGACGCCTCCCCGACCTCGGCCGCCACCGCCGGCCGGGAGCTCGCCGACCCCGCCACCCGCCTGAAAGCGGCGGCCGACCGCTACTACGACTCCCTGGTCACCGCCGCCGAACGCATCCTCGGACCGCACGCTCTCGCCGCGATCCACGCCGCCGCCGAGCACGCGCTCCCCGGACTGACCATCGCCGCCGCCTGGCCCACGCTGCGCGCGCACCTCGCGCTGCTGGCCCTGGACGGCACCCCCGCCACCGCAGCCCTCGCCCACGCCATCGGCGGCGACACCGGGAGCCGCCGCTCCTTCACCGACGCCCGCGACCCCGCGGCCGTCCTCGACTGGCGCCTGGACCCCACCGGCCGGCACTCCCGCCACCATCCCGACGCCAGAACCACTCCCGTCACCCGCGAGGACGACCCGGCCAGCGACCCGGACGACCCGAGTCGCCTCTCGTTCCCGACCACGCTGGCCTGGTTCCCCGCCGTCCCCCACCGGGTCGCGACCGACGCCGACTGGGGCCGCTACCTCACCGCCAGGGCAACGCACCTGCGCGCGGCCACCGACGTCGTCCGCGCGCAAGCCCAGCAGTGGACGCCCACCAGCGCGCCCGACTGGGCCACGCCGATGCTCGGCATCCGGTCAAACGGCCCAGCCGGCCCAGCGGGCGCAGCGGGCCTACCCGACGGCGGTGACGCGCCCCCGGCAATCCAGGCGGACGCGGCGCTGGTCACCGACCTCGCCATCTGGCGCGCCGCCAACGGCGTCACCGACACCGACCTGCGACCCACCGGCCCCCCGCGCCTGGCCGCCGCCGACGCCCGCGCCCAGGCCCGTCTCGACTCCCGGGTCAGCGAACTGATCGGCCGCGCCGACACCGCGACCACCCGATGGAAGCCGCTGGCCGAGCACCTGAACACCCATCTGACCGCCGACCCCTACTGGCCGCAGCTCGCCGCCAAGCTGGCCGTCGCCGAGCGCGCCGGGATCGACGTCACCACCCTGGTCACCACGGCGGCCCGTGCCGCGCCGCTGCCCGACGAGCAGCCCGCCGCCGCGCTGTGGTGGCGCCTCGCGGCCCACCTCGTCACCGGTGCCGTCACCGCCACGTCGAACACGGCGACCGCGACGCTGCGCCCCGACTGGACACCCGTGCTCGCCGACGTTATCGGTGCCCGCGCCGCCGACCGGGTCCTCGCCGACCCCGGCTGGCCATCCCTGGTCGCCGCGGTCAACCTCGCCCGGCGCGCCGGCTGGGACCCCAGCCCGGTCCTGTCCACCGCCCACGACCTGCTCCTGGACGGTCAACCCAACGACACCCCCCTACGCCCCGCAGAGCTCGCCACCGCCCTCGCCTGGCGCGTACGACTGCTCACCGACAGCACCACCGCACCCACATCCGACACCACCGCACGCACCCAACCCGCGAACAGCACCACCAGCCAAACGGCGCCCTCGACGGCCGACGGCAGTGGCAACGACGCCGACGCCGGCACCGCCGGCGCTGCTGACCCCGTTGACCTGACTGTCCTGGGCGTCACCGACGACGGCACCAGAGACGACGCCTGGCTAGCCAGCCTCACCCCGCCCGAGGACGAGGACGAGGCTGCCACCTACCCGAGCCACTACGGCGCGGCCCACGACGCGCCCGACCCCACCGGCGCCGACCGGCAGCCGGCAAGGACGCCCTCCCCGTCGATGCCCAAGGCCCGGTGGCCGTCTGACAGTCCGCCACCCGGACGGCCAGACCCCGCGGCACCCGCGCCGCCCCAGCCTGTGGACGCGCCGCCGCCGGACACCCCTGCCTGCCATCGGCTGCCGGCCGCGCGGACTGCCGCCACCCCGGTGCCAGCCGCCGCGACGAGCAACGACGCGCCCGTTGCTGCGCACCCGCACACCTCCAACGACCCGTGGGCCCTCCCGCCCGACTTCGACTACGCCGCCGCACTCGCCGCGCTCGCCGACCCCAGTGGCGACGACCCCAGTGGCAACGACCCCGATGCGGCCGACGCGGAGTCCGCCTCATGCGCGACCGGCGACACTGACGACCACCCCGACGACCCATCCCCGACTGCAGCGGCTCCCGCCGCCCAGCAGGACAGCGGGCACCCACGGCCCGGCAGCCCCGACACCAGACCTCCTGCGACCGCCGACCTCCCCGGGGTCGGTGAGCTCGCCGGCGCGCTGTTCCTCGACCACGGACAGGCCACGGCCGACACCGTCACCCGCCGGGAGCTCCTAAGGCTGAACACGCTCACCGCGGACTTCTACGCCGATCACTACACCGACGTCTGGGCCGCCGGCTACGTGCACGAACGCCTGGGCACCGACCTCGTCGACGACCCGCGGTTCCCACTCGGCTACGCCCCCGACGGCTGGACGCACCTGGTCGACCACCTGCGCGCACGCGGAGCCCACGACCAGGACCTGCTCGCCGCCGGCCTGGCCACGACAGCCAGCAACGGCCGGCTCATCGACCGCTTCCGCGACCGCCTGATCATCCCCATCCGCAACAGTGACGAGATCCACGGCTTCATCGCCCGCCGCAACCCCGACCATGACCACGACGACCCCCAGCAGAGCAAGGCCGGACCCAAGTACCTCAACACCGCCGACACCCTGGTGTTCAGCAAGGGCCGGGAGATGTTCGGCCTTGCCGAGAATGCCGCCGCGCTCGCCGCCGGTGCCACGCCCACTCTCGTGGAAGGGCCGCTGGACGCGATCGCCATCACGCTCGCCGGCGACGGTGACTACGTCGGCGTCGCCCCACTCGGGACCGCGCTCACCACTCATCAGACCGACTTGCTACTGACCCACGTCCGCCGCCCGCGCACGGCCGGCGCCGGCGCCAACGTCGCCGACAGCGATAACGTCGGCGACCCGCCCCGCACCGCGACGGGACGCCCGGACATCGTGGTGGGCACCGACAACGACCGGGCCGGACACCAGGCAGCACACCGCGCGTTCTGGCAGCTCGCCCCCCACCGCATCACCGCGACCCACCTGCTCGTCCCCGCCGGGAAGGACCCCGCGGAGCTGCTCCACGTCCACGGTCCCCACGCCCTCCGCCACGCCCTGGCCACCGCCCGCCCCCTCGCCGAAACCCTCATCACCACCCGCGTCCACGCCCACCACGACCAGCTGCAATGGGCCGAGGGCCAGGTAAACGCCGCCCGTTCCGCCGCCGCCGTCATCGCCGCCCTGCCGGTTTCGCAGTGGCCTGAGCACATCGCCCGTGTCGTGGACCGCACCGGAGTCACCCCAGTGGTTGCGCTCCTGGAAGTCACCGCCGCCGCACGCACCTTCGACGACAACCCGCACGCCGCCGCCGCCCAGCACGCCACCTGGCGCCTCCCCGCGTCCACCCCGTTGCCCGAAGCCGAGCCACTGCCACCGACCGTGCGCTGGGTCTCCCTCGCCGAGCGAGCCGCACCCGGGATCATCACCGACCGCTACTGGCAGCGCCTCGCCGAGAGCCTGGACCGGGCCGACGCAGCCGGCTACGACGTCACCCGGCTGCCCCAACTCGCCGCCGCCTACCGCGCGCCCACCGCCAACATCGGCAGGCACCTCACCGAGATACTCGTGCAGGCCTGCCCCGCAGCCGCCGACCGGACCCGGCACCTCAGCCAGGGCTTTGGCACCAGCCCCGAGCGCAGCGCCGCTGATATTGGCCCAGCCCCGCGACTACCCCGACCCATCGAGCAGGGGCCCCAGCGCTAGCCAGAAGTTGGCTCGTGCCCCGCTGGGATACCTCGGTCGCCTGCCTCAGGCTCCAGCACTGTGGTGGTCCGCTCACTGCGGTCACGGCGGGCGGCGAACACGCCACCAGGCTCGTTGACCCAGTTGTACGGACGACTGAAGCATGGGTAGGTTCAGCCCGTGTCGGTCGCCCTCTACGTCCGGATCAGCCGCGACGCAACAGGCGAAGGCCTCGGCGTGGAGCGACAGGAGCAGGACTGCAGGGCAGTGGCTCTGCAGGGCGGCTTACAAGTCAGCCACTGCCTCGTTGACAACGACATTTCTGCCTACAGCGGGCGACGCCGGCCGGGCTACCTGCGCCTGCTCGAGCTCCTGCGGACCCACCAGGTGGACACAGTCATAGCGTGGGCCCCAGAGCGACTGCACCGCTCACCCCGCGAGCTTGAGGACTTCATAGAGCTGCTAGAGCGCACAGGAGCATCGGTCCGGACGGTCAAATCAGGCGTCTGGGACCTGTCAACGCCGCACCACAGGCTGCTGGCACGGATGCTGGGAGCTGGCTGTCGAGGTCGAGGTCGAGCGCCTCGAAGGACAGGACGTCCCGCGCCTGCACTCCGGTGACCTTCACAGCGGCCCCCGACGCCGTGTGCCGCGCGCCCCGGCGGCCGGGCGGACGGGTGGGACCCGGCCCGCCCGTCGGACCCCGTCCGTGTCCATGCCACCTCGCTGCCGGCCGTGCGTCGTGTCCGGGGTGGACGGGGCGCGGGACCCAAGGTCTCGCTGTCGCCACGTGACTTCCCGCCCCGAGTGCCCGTCACCCCACGCCCCTCGGCAGACCAGGACGCCGACGGCGCTCGGCCGGGACACGTCCCGCGTGGACCCGGTTCGGCAGAGTTACGTGTACCTATAGGCGGAAGTTAGGTGTACCCCCCGTCGGTGGGTGAGGGAGGAGTTGAACCCCCACGTCCTTTCGGCCGACGGAAGTGTCACGCGTCAGCACCCGCGCCGTCGACGGGCCCACCGACGCGATCACGGTACGTGGGTACTGCGCCTTGGGCTCCGGGGCGGTGAGCACGACGCGATCGGCTCCCGGCCACCCGCTTGTCGACGGTCACGCAATTCCCCACCTGGTCCGTCAAACAATTCCCTGGTGGTCCGCGGTGTCTGGTCTACCCGATGTCGGCCGGGATGGCCAGCGGTGGGGGGTCGATGACGTCGCGGAGTTGGCGGGCGAGGTGCTCGGCGGAGGGCCGGCCGAGACCGATCGCGACGATGGTCTGGTGGTGGCCGCGGCGCAGGCGGACGAGCCACACGTGACCGGCGGGGCGGCTGCGGCTGCTGGTTGAGCCGTGGTCGACCTCGACGAGCAGCGGGGCGTGGGTGTCGGGTGCGCGTTGGCGGTGGGCCTCGGCCCGGCAGGCGGGGGTGCAGTAGAGCCGGGGCCGGCCGCGGGGGTTGCGCACGACCGGCTGAGGGCAGCCGGGCCGGGCGCAGGACTGCGCGGGGGCAGCGACTTTCGTCGGTGACGAAACGGCCTGTTCGGGCGCGCCGGTCACGACGACGACCCGGTGCCGGTGCCGGTGCCGGGCCGGTGTTGGGGGCGGTAGCTGCGCCCTGGCATCTGGATGTGGTGGGCGCTGTTGACGAGGCGGTCCAGGATCGACTCGGCGACGACCGGGTTCGGGAACAGCGGATACCAGTCGGCGGGTGCCCGGTTGCTGGTCGCGATGATGCTGCGGCCGGCGCGTTCGGTGACCGGCTCGTAGAGGTCGTCGGCTTGGGGCAGGGACAGTTCCCGCATCGCGAAGTCGTCGCAGATCAGCAGTGCCGGGCGAGCCCAGCGGCGCAGCCGGGTGGCCCACGTGCGGTCGGCGTGGCCGCCGGCGAGGTCGGCGAGCAACCGGGAGGTCTTGGTGAACACCACGCTGTGACCGCGCCGGCACGCGAGCTGGCCGAGGGCTTGGGCGAGCATCGTCTTGCCGACCCCGACCGGGCCGTGCAGGATCACCGACTGGCCGGCCGTGAGGAAACCCAGACCGGCGAGATCCCGGACCGTCCCGGCGGGGATCCCCGGGTTGAAGCCGAAGTCGAAGTCCTCCACCGCGCAGGTCGCCTCGAAATGCGCGGCCATCCCGGGCAGCTTCAACGACCGCAGCACCGCCTGCAACGCCGGCACCGGGACCGGCGTGCTCCCGGCCGCGGTCGTGCCTGTCGTCGTTGCGGTCCGGGCGGTCACTGCCCCACCGCCCACGCGCTGCTGCTGCCGTCCGTGCCAGTGCCAGGGACAGGGACAGGGACAGGGGCGCCGGCGTCGTTGTCGTTGTCGTTGCCAGCAGTGCCGCCGCCGCCGTCGTTGCTATCAGCGAGGTGGGCGAGTAGCCCGTCGGGTCCGTGCAGGTGCGCCGGGGTGCCCACCGACGCCGCACCGGGACTGCCAGGACTGCCAGGATCGGCTGTGCTGGCGGTGGTCTCGGTGCCGGCGGCGAGGATCCCGCGGACGGTCCGGTAGGTCGGATCACCGGCGGCCAGCGCCAGCTGGCAGGCCAGGTCGACCCGCTGGGCGCCGTGCTTGCCGGCGAGACCGATGATGCCCTGGGCTGACCGCAGCCGATGCAGGGCCTGCACCGCGAGCAGCCCCTGGACCAGCTCGGCGACATGCGGGCCGAGCCCGGTGGCCTGGCTGCGGCACCACACCGGGTTGCGCGACAGGAACGCGATCTTCTCCGGCGGGTAGTCCGCGGTGTCGGTGCACCTTCCCTTCGCGACCCGCGGCCAGGTCCTCACCAGCACCCCGCCCACGTGGATCGCGACCATCCGTTCGGTGACCTTCGTGTCGGTCCGGGCCCCGATGTGCTGCCAGGGCACCGAGTAGAGAACCTTCTCGACCTGCACATGGCAGTCCGGGGCGACCTTCGGGCTGACCCACCGGGCCAGCTCGAACGGCCGGGACGGCAACGGCCGCAGCCCCGGTGCCTCCACCGCGGTGAACACCGCCAGCGGCCGGGCACCATCGAGGCTGCGGTGCGCCCGCTGGCCGATGTCCACGCACCAGGTCAGCGCGCG
>JAABUP010007892.1_pt1 | contig 13890 bp, 13 predicted proteins | sample 5559201 | NCBI WGS metagenome assembly JAABUP01 (sample SAMN10711887, study PRJNA513373) | rock metagenome | isolation source: Antarctica rocks | place: Antarctica | reverse complement strand
GGGTCCTTTGGGGGTTCGGCTTCTTGGTCGAAACCGATCCTCAGACCAGGACCCCACGTCTCACGCTCACGACACACCCACACCGCCAGTCACATCAGTCACACCAGCCCCAAGTGAGAAAACCTCGTTGATCCACGTCGGGGTCATCCCCTGATCGGCGTAGGCCTTTTTTACGATCGCGGGCGAGTTGACGCTGTATACGTAGAAGCACAGCGTCCCGCCCATTGTGATCAGAAAGCACAACAGAAGCGGACGCCACTGCGCAGTCAGGAGGTAGCGCAGCGAACTGGGGGGACGCTCACCGTCTCGGACCGCTTCCAGGTCACGGTCTGACAGCGACTCATCCATGCTTGTGCGCATCCACAGGACGACGACCGCCGCGACGCCACCGATGCCGAACGCGATCCGCCACCCAAAGCTCTGCATCTCGCTCTTGTCGAGGAAGACCTGCAGAATCAACAGAGTGAGCTGGGCCAGCACGGCACCGCCGACCAGGGTGAGGTACTGGAACGAGGAGAAGAACCCGCGGCGCTCCCGCGTGGCGGCCTCGGACATGTAGGTCGCCGAAGTGCCGTATTCGCCGCCAGTGGCGAACCCCTGGACCAGGCGACACAACACGAGGATAACGACGGCCCACGGCCCTATGGCGCTCTTTCCCGGGATGATAGCAATCACCATTGATCCAGCCGCCATCAGCAGGATCCCCGCCATTAGCGCGGGTCGCCGACCGCGACGATCCGCGAAGACGCCGAAGAACCACGACCCGACCGGCCGCATAATGAAGGTGACGGCAAAGATTGCCGCCGTATAGATGCCGGCGTTCGGCTCATTGCCACCGAAGAAGACCGGGGCAAAGTAGACGCCGAACACCGCGAATACGTAGACGTCGTACCACTCCACTAGGTTGCCGGACGATCCTTTCAACGTGTTCAGGACTGCGCGCCGGGTGGCAGCGCGATCGCCCCCCACCGAACGTGGCACTGTCGCTACGGGCATGGCTCTCCCAGTTCGTCGCCGGATCGCCTCCCGGTTGAGCACGAGGTGTCCGGATCTGGTACTACGCTAAGTAGTGGCCCACATCACCTTGTCGAGATCGACGGCAGACTTTACAAAGAGTTTTCGTTGACCGGAGGAGCGAGCAAAGTGCGGGTACTCGTAGTCGAGGACGACGACGGTGTGGCCGACGCCCTGACGGACGGTCTGCGCCAACACCACATTCGTACTGCACGCGCGGCCACGGCAGCCGAGGGTCTGGCTGCAGCAGCCACCGCCGACCTGGTCTTGCTCGACATGGGTCTGCCCGATCAGGACGGGCTGTGGTTGGCACGGCAGATCCGGCAGAGCAACGAAGTCCCGATCATTGCGCTCACCGCCCGTCGATCGGAGCCGCTGATAGTGGCAGCCCTGAGGGCTGGCGTCGACGACTACGTCCTGAAGCCGTACAGCCTGGCAGTCCTTCTGGCCCGGGTCGACGCAGTGATGCGCCGGGCACGACCGGCCAACGACACCGGTGAGACCGAGCGACTTCTCGACTTCGGAGTCAGCCTGGACCTGGAGCGCCGGCACGTGCGCACCGCGCAGGGCACCCCACTGCACCTGACTCGCAAGGAGTTCGACCTGTTAGCCGCGCTGGTGTGGGCGAACGGAGCACCCACGACTCGCGAAGATCTAATGGAAGACGTGTGGGACGTCACCTGGATAGGCGCGTCGCGCACCCTGGACGTACACATCGGCACCCTGCGCGCCAAGCTCGGTGACAGCGCTACCATCGAGACGGTACGAGGTACCGGCTACCGACTGGTTCCCCGGATTGTTCCTGATGGCTACCCGGCTGACGGGCACGCCGAGACCTAACAAGTACGGACGCAGCCCACGATGATCGCGCGTTCGACTGAGCCAACGTGGTCGTGCTATTTGTCGTGGTGGGATTGGTGGCGGCCGATTTACCTTGGCGTGGCGCAGAAACCTGGGCTACTGACCCCATGGTGCCGGCGGGCGGCGGCGGGCGTCGAGATCACTCAGACGGTGCAACCCGGCCGGCGCCCACCGGAAAAGGTCAGCGGGACCCACCGCGGCGGGGCGAACCCGACGGACCGGCGGTGTCGCAGACCAACCCGGCGCCACGAATACCGCGCCGACGGTGAGGAGCAGGACGACTCCAGCCACCGCGCTCACCAACCCACCGGTCGCAGTGCGGGCACCGAACGGCATGTTGCCTCGGCCGCGACACCTGCAGTGGTCTCGGTGCTCGCATGGTGCAGGTCGCCGACCCACCGCGCTACCTGCTCGCCGGTGGCAAACAGTGGCCCTCGGTCGCACGTTGGCCCGACCGAACCGACGTTTCAAGACCACCAGTGGGTGTAGCTCGACCGGCCCCAGGCTCGCCCCGACCGTGCCCTCGAGCTCCAAGACCGCCGTGGCCAGGGCGTGCCGCGCTGCGGGGCCCGCAGCTCGCGCGGCCAGCTCCGATAAGCTCGAGGTAGCGGCTGGGATGGGAGGAGGTGGCGTACCCGGTGGGGGTGCTCAGTGCTCGCCGAAGTCGATGGTTGAAGTGTCCACCACCAGCTGACTGCCGTTCCCGTTGGACGATCGACAAGCGGAACGGTCCCAAGAGCCGCCAGCCGGTGCGGTAGTTGGCTCCGTACCCCGCCCAAGAAGTCACCCGCGGGTCGCGCCGCCAAGCAACCCGATCCGGCCGACGTCAGCATCCTCAAGCGCTGAGTGAGCGCCGACAGGAGAGAGCGAGCAGACGGGTCGAACGTGCGTGTTGACTTAGAGCGCACTCGCAGTTGGAGACTGCCTCGCGTGGGAGAAGGAGAACTGGGCCTGAACATCCCGTCGGACTGGCTGAGCGTTAGTGGCGCGGCAGGAGTCACCGGGATCAACGCACACACCCTGCGCTACTACGAACGCGTCGGGCTGTTGCAGACTCCGCGGACAGCGAGTGGTCAACGTCGGTACGGTCCGGATCAACTGCTCGCCGTCGAGTTCATCAGTCGACTCCGGGCGACCGGAATGCCCATCCGCGCCATCAAGGCCTACGCCGACGTGGTCCGCGCCGGATCCGGTCGCGAACTCGGCTTACCCCTGCTGCTCGCCCACCGCGATGAGGTAATCCACGACCTTGCGCGACGCCAGGCGCACCTCGACGCCATCGACCGCAAAATCACCGCCTACCGCGACGCTGCACCCACTACCAAGGAGCCGCCATGACCACGTCAGAGCCCATCAACGACGCCGCTGAGCGCACCATCCTCATCACCGGAACGTCCACGGGCATCGGCCTGGCCACCGCCGTGGCCGCCGCGCAGGCCGGGTGGAGGACGGTGGCCACCATGCGCGACCCCGGCAAGGCAGGCGCGCTGCGCTCGGCGGCCGACGCGGCGGGCGTCACCGTCGACGTACGCGCACTCGACGTCACCAACCCTGACTCCATCGCCACGTGCGTCGAGTCCGTCGTCGCGGACCTGGGCCACCTGGACGCGGTGCTCAACAACGCCGGGGCGGCACACGTCGGCACCATCGAGACCGACGACCTCACCGCCGTCCGCGCCTGCCTCGAGGTCAACTTCTTCGGAGTCGTCCAACTGACCCAGGCGGTACTGCCCCATCTGCGGGCCGCACGCGGGCGCCTGGTCACGGTCACCAGCGTCGGTGGCGTCGTCGGGCAACCCTTCAACGAGGCCTACTGTGCGGCGAAGTTCGCCGTCGAGGGCTTCATGGAGTCCCTCGGCCCCGTCGCGGCCACCACCGGCGTTGGCGTCAGCGTCGTCGAACCCGGCGCGGTGGCCAGCGAGTTCATCACCAACGCCCGCCTGGACCCCGAGGCCCTGCTCGGTGCGGCCGGCCCCTACGCAGATGCGCTGCGGGCCTACCTCACGCGGGTCACCACCCAGTTCGCCGGCAACGCCCAGCCCGCGTCCGACGTCGCCGACATCATCGTTGCCCTGCTCGCCGCGGAGGAACCACCCTTCCGGGTGCAGACCTCCGACTGGGCGCGGCAGTTCGTCGCCACTAAACTCACCGACGTCGACGGCGCCGCCGTACAAGCCTTAACCACCCCCTGGGTCACCAGCTGAGACAGACGGACCAATCCGCACCGGTACCCGGCAGCCGACGGGTGCCCGCGACGCACGACAGAACATCCGCATGCGTTGGATGACAGCGAAGATCGCAGCACCGGACAGTGCAGCACCGGTGACGATGCTGGAGCTGTTCTTCGACCGTGTTCGTCTTCCTGATCGCCCAGCTGACCAGCCTCCTCACCTCCTCGCGCGGTTGGCTCGGTTACGGCAGAGCAGCGTTAGTCCTGCTCCACCTGGTGGATGTACGACGGCTTCGCTTGGTTGGCGAACAACGTTCCGCCGGTCACCACAGCAACCCGGCTCCCGATGCTGCTGGCCATGACCTGCTTTCTCACCATGGCCAGCGTGGTGCCGGACGTGTTCGGCGCCGGGGCATGGCTGTTCGCGGTGGCCTACCTCGTCGTGGTCAGCGTCCACGCAGTGCAGTTCTCCCGATCCTCCCAGGGTGAGTCCGCGCAAGCGATCCGGCGGATGTGCCCGTCAACTACGCGGTCGCGGCCTTGTTGCTGCTCGCCGCGGGACTGGGGCACCGGTGGGGGTGGCTGAGCTGGATCGTCGCGGTGCTCGTGCTCGTCAGCACTGTTGCGGGGCGCCGGAACACGACGTTCGCCTTGCGGAGCGAGCACTTCGCCGAGCGCCACGGACTGCTGATCATCATTGCGCTCGGCGAGACGATCATCGCCGTCGGGGCCGGCGCACAGGGGCAGCTGACCCACCTGGCGGTGGCCGGTTGCGCCGCCCTCGCCATGGTTTTCATCAGCGCGTTGTGGTGGATCTACTTCGCCGTGGGCGACGACATTCGCGCGGTACGGGCAATAGAATGACGCCGCGCCACAGCGTCGGACACCGCTGGCCTCCCGGGCGTACTCCTGCGCACATCTGCTCCACGTCGCAGGCCTGATTCTGCTGGCGGCCTGCATGCACACGGTGATACGGTCGCCGACCCTTCCCCTCGACACGGCGCTCGCCGTCAGCCTGTCCGCGGGCGTCGCCATATCCCTGCTCGGCCAGGCAGCGTTCCGCGCCATCCTGTGGATCGGGCCAACCGCGGCACACCTGACCGTTGCGCTGCTCAGTGTCGCCCTCGTACCGGTAGGAGTGCTTACCTCCGGCATGGTCCAGCTCGGTGTGATTGCGGTCGCGCTGGTCAGCCTCGCTGCGGTCTTGCAGCTCAAGCGCTTGCCCCGGCCTGCGCGTGAGTGACGCTGGTCAGCACCGTGGTGTCGTCGCCCCGGAGCCTCAGTGAACCGCGCATCTACTGTGGAAACATGCCGACCCGACCATCCGAATCCGTCTGGGACTACCCCCGTCCGCCCCGCGCCGAGACCATCGACCGACGCGTGGTGGTGCGGCACGCCGGCCTGACGGTGGTGGACACCCGCGATGTCGTGCGGGTCCTGGAGACGACTCACCCTCCTACCTACTACCTGCCGCGCGCCGCGTTCGCCGAGGACCTGCTCACCGCCGTCGACCGCCGCACCATGTGTGAATGGAAGGGCACCGCCCGCTACGTCGACCTGGTGGTGCCCGAGGCGAAACCACTGCACGACATCGGCTGGTGGTACCCCACCCCGGACCCCCGCTACCCCGAGCTCACCGACCGCGTCGCCCTCTACGCCGGCCCGCTCGACGAAGTAACAGTCGACGGTGAGAAGGTCCAGCCGCAGCCAGGGGGCTTCTACGGTGGGTGGATCACCACAGAGCTGGTCGGGCCGTTCAAGGGCAGCCCTGGGACAGGCCGATGGTAGGGCACGGGTGCAGGGCAGACTGATCCGATGATCCTCCGCCCGCCCGTGACCGCGTTGCTCGACACCGCCCTCGACTCCTCGGTGGTCCCCGGCTACTCCCGCCTCGGCTACCTGATCCGGCGAGGTAGCTGGGCGCAGGGCGATCCCCGACCCGGTGCCTTGCACGGCAAGACGGCACTCGTGACCGGCGCGAACTCCGGGATCGGCAAAGCCACCAGCACCGGGATGGCCCGGCTGGGGGCGACGGTGCTGATGACCGTGCGCAACCGCGAGCGTGGTGAGCAGGCCCGCCGCGAGGTTCTGGCCGAGGTGCCCGACGCCGATCTTCGCGTCGAGATGTGCGACGTCTCCAACCTGGCTGCCGTCCGCACCTTCGCCGCGGACCTCAACGGGCGCGGGCAGCAACTGGATGTGCTGGTGCACAACGCCGGAGCGCTTCCGGAGTCCCGTACCGAGACCGACGAAGGACACGAAGTCACCCTCGCGACGCACGTCCTCGGCCCCGTCCTCCTGACCGAGCAACTCACGCCGGCTCTTGCGGCGTCCACCGACGCGCGGGTCATCTTCGTGTCCTCTGGGGGCATGTACACCCAAGGACTCCCCGTCAGCGATCCCGAGTACCGCCGGGGCCGCTACCGCGCTGCGAGCGCCTACGCCCGCAGCAAGCGGATGCAGGTCGCCCTGCTTCCCGTCCTCGCGGATCGATGGGCGGCCATGAACATCACCGTGCACGCCATGCATCCCGGCTGGGCCGACACCCCCGGGGTGGCCTCCTCGCTCCCGGGTTTCCACCGGCTTGCCGGCCCCCTGCTGCGGACGTCCGAGGAAGGCGCCGACACCATCATCTGGCTGGCCGCCACCAGTCCCGCGCCACCGTCGGGACAGTTCTGGCACGACCGGCGCGCACGTCCCACGCACTACCTGCCGCACACCGGAGAGAGCGCACACGACCGCGCACAGTTCTGGCAGTTCTGCACCGAGGCCACCGACCTCGACGCCGGAACCGGAGATCCAGAGAACTGAGGTCGCACTCGTCACCGGCACCGCGATCGGATTGGCTCGCACCGGGACTGCATGTGGTGGCCGCGTTTCAGTGCAGGTGACGCTGCCAGTCGGCGGAAACCTATGGCAGCAGATCCCGGCACGGGTTGCTCGGCAGGATGGCTGGCCGGCGCGATGAGTCCCGGGACGTCGACGAACTGGTTTGCCCGGTGGTCCGAGACGCAGTCCTCGCCGGGTTCGAAGCTCTGCGCCAGCCGGCGACCGGCCCAGAACGCCAGATGAGTCGTTTTGTATGCATTGGAGTTGCTCGGGTGAAGGGTGTGCGCACAAAACACTAGACAGTCGCCGCGATTGCATACACTATGTCGTGGAGCGAAGGGACGCTGATGACCGTCACAGATCGTGCTTACGCGTCGCTTCGGTCGGAGATTCTGGCCGGTGTCCGCTCACCAGGGGTACGGCTGCGTGAGGATGAGCTCGCAGTGGAGTTCGGCATCAGTCGCACCCCGATACGTGAGGCGTTGCAACGGCTGGGCATCGAAGGCCTCGTCGAGCACCTGCCCCATCGTGGTGCGCGGGTCTGCGAATGGAGCCGCGAGGACCTGGGTGAGACATTTGAGCTGCGGGCCGCGTTGGAAGGTCTCGGGGCTCGTCGTGCGGCCGCACGCGCCAGTGCCTCCGACGTCGCGCGGCTGCGAGCACTGTGCGCGACGATGGAACAGACCATCCAACCCGGTGGGCCGCGTGACCTGGATGCCCTGACCACTCAGAACCGCAAATTTCATGATGACCTGCTTGCGCTGTCCGCCAGTGCCCAGCTGGCGGCGATGGTGCACACCGTCGTCCACGTGCCGCTGGTGATGCGGACCTTTCACCAGTACTCCGACCACGCCTTGGCGCGTAGTCAGCACCATCATCGCGAGATCTGCGACGCACTCGAGCACGGCGACGGCGAGTGGGCCGAGTCCGTCATGCGCAGCCACGTGTTCGCCGCCCGCACTTTCCTCGATCATTCCGCACCAGTACTAGTCCAGGAGGACCCAAGATGACCTATCGACTCGGTGTCGATGTGGGGGGTACGTTCACCGACGTGCTCCTGGTGGACTCGGACAGCGGCGCTACGTGGCGGGCCAAAACCGCTTCCACTCCCGATGATCAGTCCACCGGGGTGCTGCACGGCATCGACCTGGTGTGTGCGAAGGCGGACGTGGACCGGAGCCGAATCGACTCGGTACTGCACGGAACGACCGTCGCCACCAACGCGATCCTTGAGGGCAAGGGCGCGAAAGTCGGGTTGGTCACCACCCTGGGTTTCCGTCAGGTGCTGCAGATCGCCCGTTCGTTCGTACCGGGAGGGTTGGCGGGCTGGATCATTTGGCCGAAGCCCGAGCCCCTTGCTGCGTTGGAGAACACGGTGGAAGTGCCGGGGCGCATGGCCAGCGACGGCACTGAGGTGGTCGCGTTGGACGAGGCCGCGACCCGCGCGGCACTGGCATCGTTGCGTGACAATGGGATCGAGGCGCTCGCGATCTCGCTGATCAATTCCTTCGCCAATGACGCCCACGAGCGGCGGGTGGCGCAGCTGGCCGTCGAGGAGCTCCCTGGGGTTGCCGTCTCGTTGAGCAGCCAGGTGCTGCCGGAGATGCGGGAATACGAGCGCACCGTGACCACAGTGGCCAACGGGTACGTTCAGCCGCACGTGGCGCACTACGTGCACAGTCTGCGGGACCAACTCCGAGGCAGCGGTGTCGCCGGAAACCTCGCGGTGCTCCGGTCCGACGGCGGCCTCTCGGCGGCGGAGGCTGCGGTGGACAACCCGGTGACGATGCTGCTCTCCGGTCCTGCCGGCGGAGTCACCGGTGCGGTGTGGGTGGCCGAGCAGTGCGACGTCACCGACCTGATGACCTTCGACATGGGCGGTACATCCACGGACGTCGCTCTCGTGCAGGGGCTCGTTCCGCGGATCGGCCGGGAAACGCAGGTGGGTGACCTCACCGTGCGCGCCTCCTCGGTCGACGTGCGCACCGTCGGGGCCGGCGGTGGTTCCATCGCGCATGTACCCGAGCTGACCAAGGCCTTGCGCGTTGGTCCGCAGTCCGCGGGGGCGGTGCCGGGGCCGGCTGCCTATGGCAAGGGCGGCACCGAGGCCACCGTCACCGACGCGAACGTGGTCCTGGGTTACCTGCCGGCGACCCTGGCCGGCGGGGAGATCACCCTCGACGTTGCGGCGTCCCGGGCGGCCGTGCAGGCAGTCGCCGACGCAGTCGGGCTGCCCAGCGCGGAGGCGGCTGCCGCGGGCATCATCGACATCGTCAACGAGAACATGCTGGGCGGTCTGCGGCTCGTCAGCGTCCAGCAGGGCTTCGACCCCCGAGACTTCGCCCTGACCGCGTTCGGCGGTGCCGGGCCCCTGCACGCCAACGCCCTGGCGAAGCTGACCGGCGCCTGGCCCGTTGTGGTGCCTCCCTCCCCGGGGGTGCTCTGCGCGCTGGGCGATGCCACCACCTCGGCCAGGGATGAGTCGGCGCGCACCTGCCTCCGGCGGTTTTCCGACCTCACCGGCGCAGAACTCGCCCAGATTCTCGATGAGCTGCGCGCCACCACGTCCGAGCGAATGGTGGCCCAGGGCGTGCCGAGCGACGAACAGACCATGCGCCTCGAGGTCGATGTCCGCTTCTTCGGTCAGGGCTTCGAGATAGGCGTCGAGGTTGATCCGGCGTGGCTGGAGCACCTAGACACCGCGCTCGCCACCGTGGCCGACGCCTTCGACGCTGACCATCAGCGGCTGTTCAGCTTCCTGGTACCTGCCGACCACGAGCTCGTCAACGCCCGGGTGAGCATCAGCGGACCTCGCCCCCGCGTCACTCCGACGGTCCTGGACGAGGGTGCGGGCGACCCGGTCGCCGCACGGTCGGCGACCTCCCCGATCTATGTCGAGGGCGCCTATGTCGATGCAGGAATCTATGAACGCTCCGCCCTTCGGGCCGGTGACGTGGTCCACGGCCCCGCCATCATCGCCGAGATGGACTCCACCACGCTCGTCCTACCCGGGCACCAGGCGTTCACCCACGCTTCAGGCAGCCTCCTGATCACCCCGACGGAGGGCTGAACCATGGCACAGATCCTGCAGACCGCAACCGAACACCTCGGCAGCGTCGAGGTCGACCCCGTCACCCTCGACCTCGTCGAGAACGGGCTGCGCAACGCGCGCCACGAGATGGATGAGGTGCTTTTCCGCACCGCGCTCAGCCCCGGCATCCGTGAACAGCACGACGAGTTCCCCCTCATCGCCGACCCCAGCGGGAAGATGGTCGTCGGTCAGTTCGGTCTGTCCATCCCCGACTTCCTAGACGGCTTCGACGGCGAGATCGGCGAGGGCGACGTCCTGCTCACCTCCGACCCCTACGCGTGCGGGGCGGCCATCAGCCACGCCAATGACTGGCTGGTGGTGATGCCGATCTTCGAGTCCGGGCACCTCGTGGGCTGGAGCTCGATGTTCGGACACATGTCCGACGTGGGCGGCAAGTCGCCCTCCTCCATGCCCACCGACGCCACCACGATCTACGAGGAAGGGGTGGTGATTCCCCCGTTCAAGCTCTACCGGGCCGGGGAGCCGAACGAGGACGCGCTCCGCATCATCCTCAACCAGGTGCGCATGCCGGACTGGAACCGCGCGGACCTCAACGGTCTGGTCGCCGCCTGTCGCACCGCCGGGCGCCGGGTCCAGGAGATGTGCACCCGGTTCGGCGCCGAGACCTACCTCAGTGCGCTCGACCTGCTGCTCGCCCGCAATTACACCGCCATGAAGGCCCTGCTGCACATGGTGTTCGAGGAAGGTCGCACGCTGTCCTTCACCGACTACATCTGCGACGACGGCGTCGGCTTCGGACCTTACGAGCTGGTGCTCTCGCTGACCCGCACCGGTGACACGGTGCACCTGGATTTCACGGGATCATCACCGCAGGCCGTGGGGCCGATCAACTACTACATCAACGAGAACCTCATCCGGATGTTCTTCGGTATCTACATGATCACCGTCGCCGACCCGCAGATCTTGTGGAACGACGGCTTCTATCCGCTCGTCGAGGTCACGATTCCCGAACGTTCGTTCTGGAAGCCGGAACATCCGGCCGCGCTCAACGCCCGCAACCACGGCATCGGCAGGGTGTTCGACCTCTTCGGCGGACTGCTCGGCCAGACCAACCCAGCACTGCTCAACGCTGCAGGGTTCTCCTCGTCGCCGCACTTCATGTACTCCGGGCACTACAGCACCGGCGAGCGCAAGGGTGAGTGGTTCCAGCTGTACTCCATCGGTTTCGGTGGTATACCGGGGCGACCGCTGGGCGACGGTCCGGATGGACATTCACTGTGGCCCAGCTTCACGAACATTCCCTGCGAGTTCCTGGAGAGTTACTATCCGCTGCGCATTGAGAAGTGGGAAACCATCGTGGACACCGGCGGGGCAGGGCTGCACCGGGGCGGGAACGGGGTCGACGTGGCCTACCGATTCTTCGAGCCCGGGACGATCACCATCCACGACGACCGCTGGCTTACCTACCCGTGGGGGGTCAACGGTGGCACCCCCGGTGCGCGGGGCACAAAGCGGCTTGAGCGGGCCGACGGCACCAACGAGGTGCTGCCGAGCAAGTGCCTTGACGTCCAGGTGCGCCCCGGGGACCTGTTGCACTTCGTGACCTGGGGCGGTGGCGGCTGGGGGGATCCGCTGGAAAGAGCACCCGAACTCGTGGCCCTCGAGGTGCGCCGCGGCCTGGTCAGCGCCGAGGGCGCAGCACGTTTCGGCGTGGTCATCGGCCCTGACGGCAGCATCGACGCCGCCGCCACCGATACCCTGCGCGCCGAGCTCCGCGGCACCCGCGGCGAGCTGTCGATCTTCGACCGGGGTCCCGCGCTGGAAGACATTCTTGCCCGCTGCGAGGCAGAGACCGGGTTGCCTGCCCCGAAGCGACCAGTGTGGACGTGAGCAACTTCGGTGCCAGGCTGGGCTGGGGGCATCGCCCGGCCCTGCTGCTGGTCGACGTGGTCCGCGCATACGTCACGCCAGGCAGCCCGCTCTATGTCGGCGAGCAGGGCGCGCGCGTGGTGGCCAACTGCGCAGCACTGCTGACCGGCGCCCGGTGCGGCGGGGTCCCCGTTGTGTTCACCAGGGTGGCGTACACGGCAGGGCTGGCCGACGCGGGACACTTCGGCCGCAAGGTTCCGGCGTTGGGCGTGTTCGCCGCAGACCACGGCGAGGGCTTGGGAAGCATCGCGACGGAACTCACTCCGGTCGCGGGCGAGCTGGTTGTCGACAAGCACTATGCGTCGGCGTTTTTCGGTACCTCCCTTGCGTCCACCTTGACTGCCTTGCGCGTCGACACCGTTGTGGTCACAGGGTTCTCCACCTCGGGGTGTGTGCGGGCGAGCGCCACCGACGCCATCCAGCACGGTTTTACCCCGATGGTGGTACGACAGGCATGCGGTGACCGGACCACCGACGTCCACGAGGCCAACCTGTACGACCTCGACGCCAAGTACGCCGACGTCGTGAGCAACGCCGACGCCCTGTTCCACCTACATCAAGAGGATGCTCATGGCTAACTTAGTTGGTCCACGCCCGAATCCGCGCCGCCGTCTGCGTGAGCTGCTCGCCGCCCCCGACCTGCTTGTCGCCCCCGGCGCCTACGACGGCCTGTCCGCACGCCTGGTCGAGCAGGGCGGCTTCAACGCCGTGTACATGACCGGCTTCGGCACTTCGGCCACCCTGCTCGGTCGACCCGACGTCGGCCTGCTCACCCAGACCGAGATGGTGGACAACGCCCGCCGCATCGCCCAGGCCGTGGATGTACCCGTCATCGCCGACGCCGACACCGGCTATGGCAACCCCGTGAACGTCATTCGCACCGTGCGCGAGTACGAACAAGCCGGCGTCGCGGCCTTGCAGCTCGAAGATCAGGTGGCTCCCAAGCGTTGCGGGCACATGAGTGGAAAAACGGTGGTCAGCGTCGAGGACATGTGCGCGAAGATTGCCGCCGCTGCTGCCGCGCGGCACGACCCAGACCTTGTGATCATCGCGCGAACCGATGTCGCTGAGACGCAGGGCATCGCGGCTGCGATCCAGCGCGCCAAGCGCTTCCGGGACGCGGGCGCCGACGTACTCTTCGTCGAGGCGCCCCGCACCACCGAGGACATCGAGACGGTCGCCGCCGAGCTCGCCGGTCACCCTCTGCTGTTTAACTGGGTAGAAGGGGGAAAGACACCACCGCTGTCACTGAAGCGGCTCCAGCAGCTGGGCTTCCGCCTCGTCATTTTCCCAGTCAGCACCCTCTTGGCGGCCACCGCAGCGATGCGCGGCGTACTGGATACCATCAGCCGCACGGGGACCTCGACCGAGCACACCCCGCCGATTCAATCCTTCGACGGCTTCCTCGACCTGATCGGCGTTTCCGAGATGCGCGAGCTGGAGCAACGCTTCACGTCGTAGTCAACTACATCGGGGTGGTGGCCCTGACCCAGCTGGTACTGCCGCTGATGCGCCAGGCCGGGCGCGGACGCGTGGTGACCGTGACCAGCGTCGGCGGTGTGGTCGGGCAGCCGTTCGCCGACCCATACTGCGGGGCGAGTTTGCCGTCGAAGGGTTCAAGTAGTTCCTGGCTCCGGTCGCCGAGCGGTTCGGTGTCGGCATCACCGTCGTCGAACCCGGGGCGGTGGCCAGTGAGTTCGTCGCCAACGTCGCGGGCGCGGACCCCGGCGGAGACGCCCAGGCGCACGACGACGTGTACTCCCTACTGCGGTCCTATTTGGACCGAACTGCTGCCACGTTCGCCAACGCGCAGACCGCTGGTGGCGGGCCGCATCGGCGTCGACGGGTACGTTGTCCCCACATTCGTTGTGGCGTGAAGTGAACGGGGAGCCTTGTGAGGGTCGTTTTTGGGCGGCGGCTGCGCCCGGCGCTTGCCGTGATGGCGGTGCTGATGGCGTCGGTCGCGTTGTGCGCTGCCCCGGCGACGGCGGCGAATGCGGCGGGCACCCCGGGCTCGGTGAGCGTTGTCTGTCCA
>JAABUP010007889.1_pt1 | contig 13896 bp, 12 predicted proteins | sample 5559201 | NCBI WGS metagenome assembly JAABUP01 (sample SAMN10711887, study PRJNA513373) | rock metagenome | isolation source: Antarctica rocks | place: Antarctica | reverse complement strand
CGAAACGGCGATCACCCGATACATCGCCGCCACGAACAGAAACCCCGAACCATTCGTCTGGACCGCAACCGCCAAGGCGATTGCGACCAAACTCGCATTGAACCATCCGTCTGAGTCAGTGCACTAGATCGACTTGAGGACCAACCGGCTTATGCCCCTTCCGAAAGCCGGGAAGGACGACAAATGCAGAGTCATTCGCTACCCGGACCATGGGTGCCTTCATGCCGATATAGACTGTTTTGCCTAAAGCTCTACCGACCGCAACCGCCGTGTAGCCGATCGGGTAGCAAGTTGATCTGTTCGCCTCCGCATAAGGTCCGGCGCAGCCGATCGCGTCAACGTTATGCCCCCGGCCTTTCGGATTGCCAGAGGTCGCGCATATCGCTTTGGCCTGTTCAAGAGCGATCCGTCCTTGAAACAATGCGAAGAGAGTTTTGATGGCTGGATCGTAGTTGAAACCGCCGCCGCGTTTGAGAGCGTACTCGGTGAGCAGCCAATCGCAGACTTCCTCGGGAGTGGTGCGGAGAGGCGTGTGGCCGAAGGCCCGGCCTACGTCAAGAATGTTGAGAAGCAGAAAGCTGGACACCGTGGTCTCCGCGCTGGAGGGCTTATGATAACGCAAACCGATGCCGAAGGCTTCTGAAATGTGCCTGGATATCCTCATCTTTGATACGCAAGGCTAAGCGTCCAAACGGCTGATGCGCGTTCCACAGCAGGTCCCAGGGAGAGCCGTGCTCGTGAGTAATGTCTGAGAGTTGCCAAGCGTCATACACATAGTAAGCGTCAAATATGTTTGTAATAAAACTACGATCATCTGCCGTAAATTCAGGCACAACCTCGACAAACTCGCCAGTATTTATAATAAGTCGAGTTGCTCGCTTATTAATATAAGCCTTTTTAGAATCTTTAAATGCATCTCGAACGACTTTAACGACGGGACCGTGCTCCCAGGCTTCAAACGGCTGAGAACAAAGGGGGCGATCTTTTGTTGCTAAATACCAGCCGTGAGCGAAGTATATAATCTTCAATACTGACATCTGCGTCAGCGAAACCCGTCGCTCATCCGCCAAATCTAGCAGCAAATTAGCGACCGCTCTTGCGTCGTATGGCGCGGACTGCTGCATTTCACGCCTTAAAACCACCCTCGGCAGGTTGACAGGCTGACCATATGGTCGGACATGTTGAAAAAGGATGCATCGCCGCGCGAGAGTGTTCCTATTTTGTTCTAGTGTCCAGGGCTGATGATATTGGCGCGCTTGTGCTCCGTCCACCTACCATGCCGTGTGACGGCGGCTCGCCCCTCCGCGCAGCATGTTCGCTCTCCGGCTAAGCTCTTTTACAAGCGACGAATCAGGCTACCTGAAAGCGGACCTTCTCAAGGTGCGCCATGGGTCAACTCCGGTTATCAAGCCGTGCTCGAGAACGGCCATGGCAGGTGCTTGGCTCGCTCAGCGGATCAGATCAACTGTTAGGCCTACCGCGTCGGCGACCTCACGCCAAGACCGGTCGGCCGTTAAGGCAGGAAGTCCAAGGCGAGCAGCCAGGGAGAGACAGAGGCGGTCCCCAAGGCTCAAACCAGCCGCGCGCGTCAGTGGCAGGAGAAGGGCCGCCCGGATTGCAAGGTCGTCGTCAACCGGCACGAGCGGAAAGACAAGTCGGGCTCGCAACGAGCGGACGAATGCCTCATCGGCACCATTGCGGATAAACCAACTCGCGACCTCGCTGAAATTGACGGTCGCCATAATTGCACCGCCGGCTACGATGGCTTCGAGCACGCGCTCGCCACCGGGCTCCTTTCTCCGGTAGGCGAGCAGCGCCGAGGCGTCGAGGACGCTACCGGGCAACCTTGCGCTCCGGCTTCTTAGCTGCGCGTGCCACAGGCTCCGTGGGCAGGGGCGGGGGCTCGTCGTTGAACTCCCCTTCGTCGCGAACCGCTTCGGCATGACGCTCCGCGATGAATGCGTCCACCGATGATTGCTCATGCTGGAGGAAGCGTGCAGCATCGACCTGGAGTTCGTTCATGGCAGTCGCCATGGATCTAATACGAACTTCATCGCCCACCAACGTCACAACGACCGGGCCACCGCTCTCCAGTCCCAGGGCTTTGCGGTGTTGGGCGGAGATGCTCAGCCGTCCAGCGAGGTCGATCCTGGTTATGTTGGCACTCATCCGACACCACGCGTTTGGGTAACAGGTGACGCGCGGATCATAGCCGAACCCGTTGCGCATAGCCAGCCCCATCCCTCCGGCCCCTGATCTACCATTCACCCCAGACCTCAAGCTGGAGCATTCTGTTGGAGGAACGGGCCCCACGCTCATCGGAGCGTTGTTATGGCATTTCTAGCTCCCAGCGGGAACCAAGCTCTTTCTGGGTTACGCAGGATTTTTGGCAAGCGCTCTGTCACCTTTTCTGTTTGCACAATGGTTTGCAGCGCGTAGAACAAATGACGGGTTGCGTGACAGCAGGGGTGTCCTGCCAAGCCGGTAAGTTCGTTTGTCACTTAATCGCTCGTTTGCGTGACATGGTTTGCATCGGCTCGTAAGCGGGCCTGGGGAGGCGAACGGTGCTGATCGGCTACATCCGGGTATCCAAGGCTGACGGTTCTCAGGTTACCGATCTTCAGCGCGATGCGCTGGAGGCAGCAGGCATCAGCGAGGATCGGTTCTACGAAGACCATGCATCGGGCAAGCGCGACAACCGACCAGGGCTCGACGCTTGTCTAAAAGCGCTGCGGGAGAGCGACACGCTCGTGATCTGGAAGCTTGACCGGCTCGGGCGCGACCTCCGCCACTTGGTCAACACCGTCCACGATCTCACGAAGCGCGGTGTTGGTTTGAAGGTCTTGGCAGGGCAGGGGGCCAACATCGACACGACAACCGCAAATGGTCGGCTCGTGTTCGGGATTTTCGCCGCTCTCGCAGAGTTCGAGCGTGAGCTTATTATCGAACGCACTAAAGCTGGGCTTGCCTCAGCTCGCGCGCGAGGCCGCAATGGTGGGCGCAAGCCAAAAATGACATCTGCCAAACTGCGTCTCGCCCAGGCCGCAATGGGCAAACCAGAAACAAAGGTAGCCGAACTCTGCACTGAGCTTGTCGTCACGCGCCAGACCTTATACCGTCACGTCGATGCTAAAGGCGAACTCCGTCCAGATGGATTGAAACTGCTAGCGCGGTGACGAAGCTAGTTTAGAGCGATATTTGTCTGCATGACATCAACGGGAAGTGCGCAGAAGAGTTCAATCGATCCGCGGCCGTCCGCTGATCTGCGGATAGCATGACAGTTAATGAAACTCGGACAGAGGCAACCGGTTCGCTATCCGGATCGAACCTCGTTTAGGAGACCTTATGCGGGCCGCTACTCACCATCTCCCAACGCGTAACGCTGCCCGTGCTGGGATGCTGCTGCTCGGTGTCGCTATTGCCTGTCCGGCATACGCCGCGAGGGCCAATGCCAGCTTCGTCGAAGTCGCGACCCACGCGGGCCTGTTCAAGACGTTCCTGAGCCTGGTCGATAAAGCGAGGGCGGCGGACAGCCTGGATGCGGGGCCGATCACGGTGTTCATGCCGACCGACCGCGCTTTCGCGCTTCTGCCTGCAACGCAACGAGATGCCATCTCGGCTCTGTCGCCCGACGATGCGCGAAGCTTCGTCAATCACTTCGTCATCCCCGGCGTGGCACTCGCAACCAACGATATCGATCCGGATATCACTGCCGCAGACGGAACGTCCTACAATGTCACCTGGTATCAGGGCCGTCTCTCGCTGCGCGACCACCGGGGACCAGCGACCGGGCTCGCCTTCGTTGTGAATGGCGACAAACCCGCGGGACGAGGCGTCATCGATGCGATCGACGCCGTCCTGCTACCCGCCTCGCTCGGAAAGCCGGGTAGGACCCAGGCGGCCGACGTGCAGGCCACGCCAATTGAGGGGGCCCCCACGGGCAATGCTGCACCTCCTGAAACATCAGGGCCGAGTATTGCAGCCGCCGTACCGCCCGCGACGATTTCAACCGTGGAGCCCGCCCCGTCCGCTCCGCAACTCCCAGCACCGAGCGGATCCGGCAACAGTCCCTCGTCAGGGTCGCAGCCACCGTCCAAGGCGCTCGACTCGTCAGTGCCCGAAGCGACGCCTGCGACTCCCCAACCAGATCAGCGCGCAACCCCCGTTAGCCCGTCGGCATCGGCCGCGCCAGATCAGGTCACGATGCTAGCGCCTTCGCCACTTCCCCAGCCGCTGCCAGCGGCGTCTGCTAAAGCGCAGATCAGCGTCGCGGCCGCCGACATTCGTAGCTGGCAAGTCAAGGTGAGCGGCAGCATCACGGCCGGGAAAGTGAACCGGATCATAATCGGCGTCCCAGATGGACAAATCACAGGTATCATGGCCCATTTCGGTGGTTACTTCGGCTTCGGAGGCAGGCAAGCTTACATCCCTTGGCGGCTTGTGACCGCCGATCCGCAGCAGAAAATTCTGGGGGTGCGCATGACGGCGGACGACTTGAAGGCTGCACCGTCCATCCCTCCCACACCGTGAGTGAACGACCCATTGGGTCGCTTGCGGCCGGCCTGTCAACCGTCTGCGCTTCGCCAGCCTGGGGCTCGGATATGCCTCAGGCAGAATCACCGTCATTGACGAGGAGGGCTGCGCCACGCCGCCTCGTTGCTGGCTTGCGTATCGAAGCTGTGTCGGCGCGTCCGACTGGGCGATCCCGATCTCGCCCGGGTACCTTACCGACCTGCCGCCGATCCGACCCGTGGTCACACGCGTGCATCGGCATCGTGGGACCTGTCCGTGCTGCCGCTCCTCTTCGGCTGAAAAAGACTTGCGCGACGCGGGCCGGTGTGGACGATGCAGAGATTTGTAGCATTGGCTGCGTCCTGCCGGCCGGGATTGACCAAGCTTGACGGCGCTCTAGCTGTGCGGACATTGACACAACGGTCGGACGAAGGAGAGATGCTATGGCGGACCACGATGGAGACGTTGCGCAGCCAATAATAGTACTTGCCACGTATATTGGCGCTTTGGCGGACCTGTTGACTCAAAAAGGGCTCGTGTCAAAGGATGAGTTGATTAATGCTCTCGGCACGGTAAATGCATCACTCCTGGACGATGAAGGGAGGGCGCAGGCCGCGATCTTTGAAAAGCTAATCTTAGGGAGCTTCTGACAACCGTATCAGAACTGCTCGCGCCGTCCCCTGCGATTGGTCCAGAGCGGCTGGGAGGACGTGCGCGACGTCTTGGCCGGGCGTTGCAGCTTCAGCGCCAGTTCGATCAGTTCGGACCAGTTGGGTAGACCTCGCTCCAGTGCGGCCTGACAAGCTCTGGATACGCCTGATCGCAATTGCAGGCCCGCCACCACGCACCGTCGCTGCCATCGCGCGGGTCCAGGCGGGCACACAAGCTGGACACCTCCAAAAACCTCCGGACGGTGTCCGTGAACGGATTTCTGCGCGAACGTACGGGAATCAAAACCGGAACACATTGGAATCAAACGCCTAAAACTTTCTTTCTCGGTCTATCGGAGGAGGTTTTTAGAGGTGTCCAGGTGGTGATGGTCGATGACGTAGAAGCGTTTCTTGGGCCCGAGTAAGACCGGAATCATATGTCTCGCCAGGAACTCCGGACGATCAGCTTCCGGCATGGTGTCCCATTCCCGACGTTTTTCGGCGACCTCACGGAGACCGACCGTGATCTGCGTTGGACGGAGATCCGCCACCGCTAATGGCAGGTGTTGCTCGCGCGTTGAGCGCCGCTTCAGTCTATGGCCCCCCAAGGGTCAATTCCTGTCCGGTTGGCGCATGCCGGTACCGATCAAAAATGGTGTAGCGGCCCGGGTGCGCTCGATGGAACCCAGGCGAGTACGATCTCGGCGACGCGGTCGATCGGCAGCTCGACGGCGCGGGGCAGGGGCCATTGTTGACGCCGCCCTCCGGTCGTGTGTATGGTACGCACCATGAAAAGTGTGGACCTGATCCAGCATGTGAAAGCCGCCGGCTGGGTTTTGGATCGAGTTCGCGGTTCGCACCACGTTTTCAAGCACCCGGTTCGACCCGGCCATGTCGTGATCCCTCATCCTAGGAAGGATCTTGGGATCGGCTTGGTCTCAGCGATCCGCAAGCAAGCGGGCCTGCAGGAAAGGTGACGATGCGCTATCCAATCGCGATCGAACCGGGAACCGAAAGCACGGCCTTCGGCGTCGTAGTTCCGGATCTGCCCGGATGCTTTTCGGCGGGTGACACGCTTGACCACGCTATGGCGGGTGCCGAGGAGGCCATCGCGGCCTGGATCGACGCGGCCCTCGATGCTGGCGAAGCGATCCCGCCACCTTCCAGCCTTGATGCAATCCGCACGACCGTGGATTACGCCGGCTGGACGTTTGCCGTCGTCACCGTGGATCCGGGCCTGCTTGATGACACGATCGAACGAGTGAACATTACCCTGCCGCGCCGCGTTCTGAAACGTCTGGACGCGCTGGCGCGGGCCGCTGGCGCGAGTCGGTCCGGTTATATCGCGCAGCTGACTTTGGAGGAGCCGCTTTGATGGTGTAGTTCCATTCACCGTGGAACTCGGCACGGCTGATAGCGAGAGCTTGCATCTGTTGGTTCGAAACGAGCATGCCTTTTGGATATGTGGACTCGTCAAGCTCGCATCGGACCGTCAGTCCTGTTTTGGTGGTGGTGGCGCCGATCAGGTCGATGATGACGCGGTAGCTGACGAGTGGCTTGGCTCGCCAATTCATGCTGATGAATGAGAAGAGCTTGTGCTCGATCCGGTTCCATTTGCTGGTGCCGGGTGGCAGGTGATGAACCTCGATGCCGATGCCGATCTCATTGGCCAAGTCTTGCAGTTCGACCTTCCATAATCGCACGCGCGAACCGTTGGAGCCGCCCCCGTCGGCCGTGATAACGAGCCGCGTCGCCCGGGGATAGCGTGGGCGGCCGACCTCATTCCACCAACGTCGGATCGTGTTGACCGCGAAGGCCGAGGTATCGTTGTCCATGCCTACGCTCACCCAACCGGTATTGGCCGCGAGATCATAAATGCCGTAAGGAACAGCGCGTCCAAGTTCCTTGATCAGAAAATCATGCACGCGAACCTCCTCGGGATCGCCCGCGGGACGCCACTCTCGTCCGTTGTTCTTGAAGTCGCCGACGAGTTCCTTCTTCTTCGTATCGACCGAGATGACGGGCTGGTCCTCGGCCAAAGCCGACTTGACGGCCGCGTTGATGAAACCGAACTGTGCGTCGCGATCGGGATGATGGCTGCCTTCACGCGTCTTGGCGTTGGCCTGCAGGCTGAACTTTTCCCGCTTGAGGAGTTCGCCCACCACCGTGTGGCTGACCCGATGGCCGCGCTCCGCCAGATCGGCCGCGAGACGCCTCAGGCTCCTGCAAGTCCAGCGCAGCGGAGACATCGGATCGCCACGCGCATCAGGCTCCACCAGGGCCAGCAGGTCGTCGACCAGGCCCCGATCCGTGTCCACCAAAGCTTTGCGACCCGCCCCCGGCCGACGCAGGCGACCTGGATCAAGCGCCTCGCCGCTCGCAAGTTGTTTCAGACCGCGCCCGATCGTGCTGGCCGCCATGCCGGTCACATCGGACACGATCTTGATGCCACCGCGCCCCAGCGCTTTGGCTTCCGTGGCGGCCAACAAGCGGCGCCCCCGCTCGTCAAGGTGAGGCGATAGGGACGCAAAACGCTCGCCAAGGCTTTCAATGTCACTCATGCACTCCAAATAAACGAGCCATCCCCCATAGTGAATCCCGGTTCACCATTCGATTCGTTTATTTCCTGACAAGCCCTAAGAGTACCTAACAAAGCCGTTTGTTAACCATGTTCGGGTGAGCTTGGCGACATGGCCAAAAAGCTCCTTCCCGATGCGTTGTGGGACGAGATCGCCCCACTGCTTCCGCCTGCAACTGAAAGCATTTTAATCATTCCCGACCCGCGACTTCTTTAGCGAGGGCGGCGCTGGCGAGCCGATGACGAGGTAGGCCCTGAGCGGCCTCGTCCCCGTTCGTTCAAGCATGGTGCGCTTCCTTCGAGGTCACGACCATATGAGCTGCAGCCCGGCATGGGCAACAGGGCGCAACGGGCGTGGCAACAACAACACGACCCCACGCAGCTTCTCGATGTCCTGGTGGGGCAGTGGACGGGTGAGGCGGATCCCGACCGCGTAAGCGAGCGCTCCGGCCAGGATGGCGGCCCCAACGCCCGTGCCGTTCGGCATCGCCAGCACGATCAGCCGGGCCACGACGGCGCAGAGTCCCGCCGCGACGAGCAGCTTGGCCAGGACCGCGATGGGCGTCGGGCAACGGAGGTGGCGGTACATGTACCAGAGCGTCGCGCCCGCGATCGCGACCTGCACGCCGCCGCGGCTACAGGCGGCTGCTATCGGGCCGAAGGCCGGCACGATGGTCAGTCCCGCCAAGATCGACAAAGCCGCCCCGAAGACCGCCGTGCCGAGCAGGAAGCGGGTACGCTCCACGGCAATGAGGTAGACGGTCGCGACCGACGCCGTGGCCACGAAGGCCGCGGCGCAGAGCAGGATGGTCGCGGTCGGCACGGCCGGTGCGAAGGCCGGGCCATACATCAGCGGCAGCAGAACCGGGGCGATGGCCGCAGTGCCGAGGCAGGCAGGGAACACCAGCAACGCCATCAAACGGACGCTGGTCGCATAGACCTTCCGAGCCTCATCTCCCTCATCCCGACCGATGTGGTCCGACAGGCGGGGCAGGAGCGCGCCGGTGAGCAGTAGTGGACCCTGCGTCGCGAGGTTCGAAAGCGTCAGGCTGACCGTGAACAGCCCGACCGCGTGGCTGCCCCAACTGCGCTCCAGGAAGAAGACCTCCATGCGCGACGCGAAGAACGCCGTCAGCATGTAGCTGCCCCAAGTTTCCAGGGAGAAACGCGTGACCCTGCGCCGGAGCGAAGCCGAGATCGGACCCTTTGCGCGGGGCAACTGCGCCAGGATGGCGACGGCTATCAGAGCACCAGCCCCCAAAGCCGCCATGGCGCCCGTCACGCCGAAGAGCGAGGCGCCCAATGCCGTGCCGAGCGCCTGGACGAGACAGCTGGCCAGCGCGACCCGCACCAGCATCCCGAAGTCCTGCAGGCCCTTGAGCCAGCTCGTCGCGAAGTTGCCCAGGGCTTGCACGACGCCCGCCAAGCCCACCAGAAGCCAGAACAGTGGCGAGGCGCTGTAGGTGTCGACCGCAATGGTCCAAGCAAAGGCATCTGGGTTGCGCCAAAAGAGCCATGCGGCATAGAGCGCGAAGCACAGCGCAATCGCGCTGATGTAGCCCAGGAAGGATCTGAAGAGCCTGTAGGTCAGACCGTCCGCTGCGCCGGCCTCGCCTTTGCCGAGCAGTTCGGGAAGGAAGCGGGGCAGGCAACCCGTGAGGCCGAGATCGGACACGATCACGGCGATCGTCACGGCCCAGGTCGCGAAGGCCACGATGCCGGTCCCACTGACGCCCAGCAGGCGCGCCACCAGGATCGTGCTAAGGAAACCCCCGAGCGTGGTGAAGATGCCGGCTACGGCGTTCACGACCGAGTTGCGGACGAAACTGCTCGCCATCCTGATCGGATCCTTCCAGGGCCGTCAGGCCGCGAGATGCCGCGCGATCACGCGCCATTGCGGGGCCTCGACACCATCGACGGGATAGAGGTTGTAAGGGTTGGACCCGAAATGAGCTCCGAAGAGCCACAGGTTTACCGGAAGGCAATCCTGCCGCCAGAACGACAGTCCCGCGTCCAGGACGGCCGACCAGCGCGGATCGTCGGTCCCGACGTTGATCTCCCCGATGTGGCCCCTGAGCTTGCGGTCCGTGCACCATTTGAAGAAGCCGCGGGTGCGGTCCACCAGGACCGTCTCGGGGAGGCCGGCCTTGGTCAGCGCCGCATAATCGTAATGCGTGCCCGAGGCGTCCGGGTCTGGATAGCAATGGGCCGAATAGGTGATGCGGTCGTGGGCATCGCGCAGCGGGTAGCCCGGGTTTTTAGCGACCCAGTTGGCGGCCGAAGACCATCCATCGCCCTCGACATAGATGGTGTTTCGGGTCTCGACCGCGTCGATGGCGTCGACCGACAGCTGCATGATGGCGGCGAGGTTCTGCCCATCGTTGAGCGCCTGGGGTTCGTTCATGAGGTCCCAGCCGGCGATGCCGGGATGGCGCGCCAAGGCCGTGGCGAGCCGGTGCCAGAGGTCGGCCAGGTGCTGACGGGTCAGCACGCCGTCCTTGGCGTCGACCGTCCGGTCCGTGCCGTCGACGAGTCGGTGCATGTAATTGTGGCAGTCGAGGAACACGGAGCGGTTCACCCGCGCGGCCGCGTCGGCCACGGAGGCGATCTCGCCGAGATAGGTCGGGTCAAGAGGGCCGCCCGGGCTGCGCTGCAACCGCTCCCACCGGAACGGCAGGCGTGATGGGCCGGTGGTCCGCGCCGCCACATAGGCGAGGTCCTCCGGGCTCGGCACGAAATAATCGGTTTCGGCGCGGCCCGGGATCGTCGAGCCTCCCTCGAGACCCTGGAAATTGACGTTGATCCAAAAGCTTCGGTCGTTCCGTGCAGAAGCGGCAGCATGCAACGCCATGGGCAGGAGACAGACGGCACCGAGGACGGCGCGCCGGTCGAAGGCCATAGGGCTGATTGTTTGCGACATGGCATGCGCCTCAGATGGTCTGGTTGTAGGGGCCGACGCCGTCGTTCTCGCGCAGCACGCCGTCGATCGCCTCGAACATGGCGCGCATGCGGGCCTCCGACACTGGGCTTTCGACCACGACCACCAGTTCGGGCTTGTTCGACGAGGCCCGCACGAGGCCCCAGGTGCCGTCCTCGACCGTCACCCGGACGCCATTGACCGTGTTGATGTGGCGGATCGGCTGGCCCGTGAACCCCTCCTCGGCCTCGGCCATGGCCTCGAAGCGGGCCACGACCGCGGCCGCGACGCCGTATTTGCGCTCGTCCGCGCAGTGCGGCGACATGGTGGGCGAGCCCCAGGTCTTCGGCAGGTCGCGGTAGAGGTCCGCCATGCTCTTGCCGGGCGCCCGATCCAGCATTTCGAGCACCGCGATGGCGGTCAGCAGGCCGTCGTCGTAGCCCCGCCCGATCGGCGCATTGAAGAAGAAATGACCGGATTTCTCGAAGCCCGCCAAGGCGCCGAGCTCCGACACCCGGCGCTTGATGTAGCTGTGCCCGGTCTTCCAGTAATCGGCCTTGACGCCGTTTCTCAGCAGGACCGGGTCGGTGGCGAAGAGTCCGCTCGACTTCACATCGACCACGAAGGTGGCGTTGGCATGCAGGGTCGACAGGTCGCGCGCCAGCATGACGCCGATCTTGTCGGCGAAGATCTCGTGGCCCTCGTCATCGACGACGCCGCAGCGATCGCCGTCGCCGTCGAAGCCGAGCCCCACGTCGGCCCCGACCGCCCTGACCTTCTCGGCCATGGCGTCGAGCATGTGGAGGTCCTCGGGGTTCGGGTTGTAGCGCGGAAAGGTGAAGTCGCCGTGCGTGTCGAGCGGCACGACCTCGCAACCGAGCGCTTCGAGCAGCCCCGGCGCGAAGGCGCCGGCGGTGCCGTTGCCGCAGGCCGCCACCACCACCTTGAGCTTGCGGGCGATGGACCGGCCCTTGAGCAGGTCGGCGAGATAGCGCTCGGGGACGTTCTCGACCGGCCGGTAGGATCCGCCATCCGCCGGCGACCCTTCCCCGCCCAGCACGATGTCGCGCAGGCGGCCCATCTCGTCCGGGCCGAAGGTGACGGGCCGCTGCCGGCCCATCTTGACGCCGGTCCAGCCGTTGTCGTTGTGCGAGGCCGTCACCATCGCGACGGCCGGCACGTCGAGCGCGAACTGCGCGAAATAGGCCATGGGCGACAAGGCGAGCCCGATGTCGTGGACCCGCATGCCGGCCCGCACGAGGCCGAGCGCCAGCGCGTGCTTGATGGAAGCCGAGTAGGCGCGGAAGTCGTGGCCCGTGACGATGTCGCGGATGCCGTCGCTCCGCAGCATGGTGCCGAGCCCGAGGCCCAGCGCCTGGGTGCCGAGCAGGTTCAACTCCTGCGGGAACAGCCAGCGAGCGTCATATTCCCGGAACCCCGTCGGCTTGACCATGGGCTGCGTTTCGGATGCGAAACTGTTGGGGTCGAGGCCGGACACGGGCTTCATCGAGGTTCTCCAGAAACCAGCAAGCGGGCGGACGGGGCGATATCAGCGCCCGTAAACGTCCTCGAAGCGGACGATGTCGTCTTCGCCGGTGTAGGAGCCGACCTGAACCTCGATCAGTTCCAGGTTGATCTTCCCGGGGTTGGCGAGGCGGTGCACCGAGCCGATGGGCAGGTAGGCGGCCTCGTTCTCGTGGCGCAGGATGACCTGGTCGTCGATCGTCACCTCGGCGGTGCCGCGCACCACCACCCAATGCTCGGCCCGGTGGAAATGCTTCTGCAACGACAGCCGGTGCCCCGGCTTCACCATGATGCGCTTGACCTGGAATCGCTGGCCCGTGTCGATGCGCTGGTACCAGCCCCAGGGGCGGTACATCCGCAGATGCTCGTCGACTTCCGGCCGGTTTCGCACCTTCATCTGCGCCACGAGGTCCTTGACGGCGTCCGACCTGTCGCGGGACGTCACCAGCACGGCGTCGCGAGTCGCCACCACGACCACATCGTCGAGGCCCACAACCGTGGTCAGCATGTCGTGGCTGTGGACGAGGCTCTTGCGGGTGTCCACGACTTCCACCTCGCCCCGGAGCGCGTTACCTGCCTGGTCCTGGGTCGAGGCTTCCCAGATGGCGCTCCAGGTGCCGATGTCGGACCAGGCGAACGACACCGGCAACACGCCGGCCTTGGCGGTGCGCTCCATGACGGCATAGTCGATCGAGGTCTTGGGCGAGGCCGCGAAACTTTCCGGGTCGAGCCGGATGAAGTCGAGATCGGTTCCGGCCTTGTGGATGGCGGCATGGGCGGCCGCGAGAATGGCGGGCGCGAAGGCGTGGAGCTCGGCCACCATCACGTCGGCGCGGAACAGGAAATTGCCGCTGTTCCAAAGATAGCCCTGTTCCATATAGGATACGGCAGTCTGGCGGTCGGGCTTCTCGACGAAACGCTCGACGGCGCGGACTGCGCCCTCGCCAACTCCTGCGCCGGGCTGGATATAGCCATAGCCGGTCGCGGGCTCCGTCGGCTCGACCCCGAGCGTCATGATGAAGCCGGCGCGTGCGCCCTCCGCGGCAGCCCGGCACGCCGCCACGAAGGCGTCGGTGTCGGGCACGAGATGGTCGGCCGCCAGGATCAGCGCGACCGCCTCGGGATCCTGACGCGCCGCCAGGCAGGCCGCGACCGCGACGGCCGCCGCCGAGTCGCGGCGCTCCGGCTCGAGCACGATGTCGGCCTCGACCCCGATAGCTTGGAGCTGCTCGGCCGCGATGAAGCGCACGTCGGTCGTGGCGACGACCACGAGGCGGGCGAAGTGCTCGCCCGCGACACGCTGGGCCGTGGTCTGAAAGCTCGATAGCGGCCCAAACAGCGGAATGAACTGCTTGGGCATGCTTTCGCGCGAGGCCGGCCACAAACGGGTGCCCGCACCGCCGCACATGATGACCGGGACGATCTTGCCCGCATCTGCGGCTTGGCGTGCGTCCCGGGTCTCACCCAACGCGTCGCGCCGGCTCGTGTCGGCGACCTTGATCTGCATGTTCATCTTATTATCCGTCTAGTGTCGCATCATGCGGGCGAGCCGGTCAGGCGCCGCGCCCGGAAAGGTCGAGGCTCACCGCCCAAAGGAAGCGCCAAGAGTTGACGAGGTAGCGCCGGAACAGCCGCTGCGGCTCGCAAGCCAGACGCCAGGCCCATTCGAGGCCCGCCGCTTGCATCAACTTCGGCGCGCGGGACCGTGTGCCAGC
>JAABUP010007888.1_pt1 | contig 13899 bp, 20 predicted proteins | sample 5559201 | NCBI WGS metagenome assembly JAABUP01 (sample SAMN10711887, study PRJNA513373) | rock metagenome | isolation source: Antarctica rocks | place: Antarctica | reverse complement strand
CGTATTGGCCTGCAGCGGTCTGGGAAGGCCAAGGCCGACAGGCGGCTGCTCAACAGTGCACTCGCCCTGCCCCTCAGGTTCACGGACCACGCGCTCTGCAGGATGGACTGCAGGCGCGCCGCCGGCACGCCGCCTGCCTGCAAGCATGGCCTGTACCGGGAACCCCCGGCCCTATCGTCCGGGCAGGCTTGAGTCTCTTGGCTCCCGCGTGGCACGCCAGGCACATATCAGAGGGCCAAGTGCGTGCAGCGCTCCGGACCGGCAGCGTAAACCAGAGGAAGAGCGACCTGAAGATCCTGCCGTGTCCAAAGCTTGTTGTCGACGCGTATGTGCCCGAAAAGAACGTGCAGGTGCGCAACTGTGCCGCTGAGCGCAAGTGCAGGTTGGCTCCGGCGCGCAAGCCTGCGTAGGCACTGAGCGCCACCCTGGCCGGCACGCCAGGCGGTCCTGTCAGCTTGTCCGCACCGCACCGACGTCGTCACGGTCATCGACAAGGACACAAACTGGGAGTGCTACTGTCCATGACGCCGCAAGGGTGGGTCGCACAGTTGCTCATGATGTTTTCATGGGCCAATTCAAACTGGCACAGTGTGTACACCATGGAGAGAGAGAGAGAGAAGATGAGGCTTGAATGTTTAGCTTGTTAGCAGACTGTCATCAAAATATATGATTCACCAGTTACAAGAGGCCGTCACTCTCATCCTGGCAGATGCACTGAAAGGCAGCACCCGACCAGAGCCCAGCATGCTGCATCATTTGCGCTGGCACTATGCAGTGCGCACCATGGCCCATAAACCGTGAGTCACTGCCAGCAACCTCCGGGAAGGAGGAGGCAAGCAGTCCTTCGCTCCCAAGCTAGGCGCTCTGATTGCACTAACTCTCCCTCTCTTGAAGGTGCTACCCCGTTCGCAGCATGAGCCGCTAAGGGAAAGAATGGCAGGATGCAGCAGCACAGCGAGCATTCAGACTTGTTGGCTGACAGCCAACAACAGGGTGGGCAACACACATGTGAGACAAAACACAGTCCCAAAATACTGACTCAGCCGACAGCTAATCCCACTAGGGCTGCTACTTGCGACATCCAGCAGGCCTGTCACAGCAGCACAAAGTGCGCAATCCCGATGCACACAGGCTGATAAAGAACTGACCTCAGCGGACTCGCCGGATGGGCTGGTGAGGGCCCATGCGCCGGGCCCCACCAGGGCATTTGCTGCAAGCCCTTAAGAGCTTGGCCTGGCCGATATTACGCCGCCCTGCAGCTCCGGGCGCCGCGGGCGCCGCACGCGTCAGCGCCGCTGGTGCAGCCGCAGCGTGAACACCAGGCCCAGGTAGGCGATGCCCACGAACGCGACAAAGCTCAGCGCCTCGTACGCCAGGAACGCCCACTCGCTCGTGCCGTCCAGGCTGTAGTAGGCCAGGATGTCCTCGCCAAAGATCTCGACGCCGCTGCCGCGGAAGGTGTTGATCATGGTCGCGCCCCAGGCGTACCACAGCCTGCGGCGGCGCGCCATAGGTTTAGTATAGGGTTAGGTAGCCCTACCCCTACCATACGCCATGCGTCGGCGCCGCGCGCCGCTGATGTGGCACGCAGGTCCCGGCGGCGCGGTCGGCGAGCGGGCTGAGGCGCACGGTCTCGCTGTCGGCGCCGACAGGCATTCTGCGCGACGGCCCGTGCAGGGCGCAGCGGCTGCAGGGCCGGCAGCCTGGTCAGGCATGCGAGAAAGCCTATGCGCCACACAAAGTACAGTCGGAAGGCTGGGCGCGCCAGTTGATGTAGCCAAACCAAATCCAGTACCGCGGAATGTCGCGCCAGCGCAGCAGGTAGCCGGCCGCAAACAGCAGCGCGGTCGGCAGCGTGAGCAGCACCGCGTTGGCGATATCCATTGTCGGCGACAGCGCCGCGGTCGCATATGCGAACGCTGCGCGCGCGCCCAGCCATTCAGGGTTTGGGCAACACGGTAGGTCTTTCAGAAACACGCTAGGTCATTTATATACGCCCGCCGATTGGCGGCGGGCGACCTGATGTGGCCCGCACAGGTCCGTGTGCGGCATGCGCGCGGGGAGGGGCGGCGGCGGGGGCGCGCCGATGCCGTCCGCGAGCGACACGAGCCAGACGAGCCAGACCAGGAAGAATGAGCCGTGCAGGTCGCAGATATAGTACACGGGCAGCGCAAACGCGATGCTCATCAGCACCGCCATCACCAGCTCCTCAATCATCTGCGCGCCAGCGCCCGAGGGCTCGCGGCCCGGGCACTCGCGGCCCGTGCGCATGATGCAGGCCGCGGCGCTCGCCGCGCGCGGCGACCAGGCAGGGCCGGGAGTTGAGCGGGCAGACGCTGTCGGCGCCGGGTGCCGGGCAGTGCCGCAGAGACGCCTCCCACGGCCAGGCCCAGCACTGCTCGCTGGAGTCATGCACACCAATGCCCGCACTTGCGCGCCTTTCTCAGTCCACAGCACTATGCTGGACCTCAACAGCGCTCACAGCAGGCCCCTGCCGGAGCAGCAGTCATCAGCGTGCACGAGTATGCACACGCGCAAGCTCCGTCGCGTGTCCCCGCGAGTCGCTTTATTGCAAAGCCTGCCCTACACCGCGCAGAGTCCGCTCAAGCTCTGGCAGCTGGCGACCCGCGAGACAGGCAGCCGGGCGCCGCGCAGCGCAGCGCGCGGCGCGCCTTGTACAGGAGGTAGGTGAAGGCGGTGTAGAGGCCGTCGCTGATCTCGCGCACGTACACCGGCCGCTCCAGCATGATGGCCGGCAGGTACGGGCCCGCGCCGTACGCCGGCAGGATCGCCCTGCGCGCCGCCGCAGCGCCTCGTGGCCCGCAGGACAGCGCGACGGCCGCGACGGACTGGGGTGCCACCCGGCGCCGCCGGGCAGGACAGGCGCAGCAGGCCAAGCCAGCCGACGAGCCGAGTGTTGGCAGAGCCTGTTCGGCATAAGTGTGCGTATCAGACAGGCGCGCCGCGATGGGCGTGGTGGCGCGGCCGGCCAGCGGGGCGCGCACCACATGAAGAGCAGGCCTGCCAGGTTGGGCGCGTTGGCGGGCGTCATGGCCGAGCCGGTGCGCCAGTAGAACGTCGCCGTCAGAAACGCGAAGCACGTCTTGTCGAACAGGCGGCCGAACAGGTAGGTGCCGCTGCATTGTGCGCGGCCGCAGCGTCAGGGCGAGGGACGTGTGCGTACTCTGTAATTTCCTGGCATGCTGTGATCAGCACAAAGTCTGCACATCGATTTGTCCGAGAAGCCATGGGTAAGCACTTTAACCAAGACCTCTCTACGCAGGCAGTGGCGGGGCAGAGCACGAGACCGCCCAGCTTTTCGCCGCGTGCCGCTGCTCCGCCGGGTTGCGGGGCGCGCGCCTGCGGTAGTTGCTGCTCGTGCGGTACTTGAGCATGACCCAGAGGCCCTTCCACCACGGCGTGACGGTTGCCTCCCGCGTGGCTAGCGCCTGCCGCCGCAGCAGCGGGGCCGCGCGCCGCTCAGTGGCTGTTTGCGCTCAAAAAGGAGGAGGGGTCGTTGGCAGCCACAGAGAGACATGGGAAACCTTTTCCGGCTCCAGTTCCAGCAGGCCAGCAGAGCTTCCTCTGAGCTGCATGCAGGCAGGATCGTTCATGCAGGGCTGCTGCAGGGCTGCCGCGGGCTATCGCAGGGCCGCCGCAGGGCCGCCGCAGGGGCAGGCCTGCCCCAGCCTGCACGAAGCGGCGCTGCGGCCTGCAGGCCGGGCTGCACAGCGCGCAGACCCAGGGCGTGCAGGGCGCTGCGGCGGCGCCGCGCACCGCGAGCGTGCCCTGCGACAGCGTCCCGCTCTCCAGCTTCAACATCTCCCGCAGCTCCGCGTCGGCCGTCTGCTTCTGCTGCGACCTGCGAACGCGCGCTCTCGTGAGCCCGCGCGTGCAGCGTCCTGCGCACCGCCTGTCCGACCAGTTTGCCGCTCGCGGGCGGCTTGGGCATCCTTGAGGGCGGCAGCCTGACAGGCACTGCGCCATGCAAAGGGCAGGCGTGCGCGCCCCGCGCCGCTGCCGGATGACGAAGGCAAAAGCCATTCAGATGCTGTGCGGGTGGGCTGCGCCCGGCTGGCGCACCGCGCGTATGCCTGCACGAACCCGTCGTCGCCCTGTCGGTCGGCGTCGGTGGTGATGTGCACGATCCAGTCCGCGAGGTTTTCATCGGCGCCCTTGGCCCGGACCTGCACATTGCCCAGCGGCGCCTGCTTACTGCCCCAAGGGGGTCGACTTTTTTTGGCAGGCATGCAATACAACGGTGGTGCCAAGGCACCGCTGCGGCTCGTCGGCTGTGGCTGCGACTCATCAGAAGACTGCAGCAGGCATCGCAAGACACCCATAGCATGGCTCTGTGCGCAGACCCGGGGATGCGCTTGCACGTTGTCCGCAGCCCGGAGCGGTGGGGGGCTCGAGCGCCCAGGGTGTGCCGGGGGCCACGCCTTGGCGGGGAGGCCCAGGAAGTAGGCAGCAGCGCTCGGGCCGTTGGCGCCAAAATAGGCCGCCCGCCCGCGCTGCAGCACGAGCAGGCGATCGAACAGCGCAAACGTGTGCGGCGGCGGGCAGTGGATGGTCGCCACCACGGTCATGCCCTCGCGCGCCAGGCCGCGCGTGACGCGCATCACCTGCGCCCAGCGCCGCACGCGCGGGCTGCGAAGCCCGGCCAGGGTGCTGCACGCTGCGGCTGCCATTGCACCTGGAAAGCGTTCGGGGGTGGTTTTTAACAGCCTTAGATGCGCCGGAGCTAGGCCGGAACCAGATGGCCGCAACAAGGGTGGCCCACCAGGGCAACAAGCAGCGTCCATCCCTCAGCCTGCGCGCGCAGGCTTGGGGTGGTAGGCGATGGCCGCAGGGTGCCGCTGCATGCAGCACTTGGCGTCTGCTTGCCTCACTGTAATGCTGATTACTGTATGGCTTACAGCAATCAATCTACGGATGCGCAAGAACGCACCTCGTGCGCAGTGTATGAGTCCAGCCCCGACGTCGGCTCGTCCAGGAACAGCACGCGCGGCTCCGTGATCATGGCGATGCCGATGTTTGTCCGCTTCGCCTGGCAGTTAGGAAGCGCAGTAATGAGTGCGCTCACTATTGCCCACTGCCAGTATTTTGGGCCTGCCTTGCTTCACATGATGTCCCTTTATACAAGTGCATGTAATGACAGACGAATGGCCATTGCAAACTGACCGCCAGTCAGTTGCCTCGGCAGACGTCCTAGCCTGCCACATGTGGTCATTCACACCTCCCACAGATCAAACCAGGTGGAAAGAAACTTCATTGATGCTAACATTGGTGCTGAATTGGTGCTAATGCCTGGTCGCCAGATCAGACTAATGCGGAGTGCTTTGTAGAGCCGGGCCGCTATGTTGTTGACGCATGTCTTATGCGAGCTTCAGGCGCCTCTCCCACCCGCTTGCTGGCCGGCTGCACAGCCTTAAACTCAGCCGGCCAGTGTGAGCCGCCGCGCGCCTGCCCGCCAGAGATGCCGCGGCTGAGCGCGTCGCCGATGGCTGTGCCCGCGCACGCCTGCAGCGCCAGCCGCTCCAGCAGCGCGTCCACGCGCCGCCGCTTGGCCGCCAGCGGCTCCGCCAGCGCGCACCTGCGCCGGGTACTGCGCTGGCGAACGACAGGCGCGACAATTGCGCCCTGTTATGGCGCTTGCTGCCCAAAATTTTGCTGCCTGCCCAGCCTGCAGCGAAGGAAGTTCACCGCGACCTACTAGCTATCTGCATGTCAGCCATTGTCCTACAGATAGGGCATCTGCAGGTGCTAAGGCCTGGATGACCATCATAAAGCAGTCGTCCCCAGGCATCCTATACCCAAGCTCAAAATACCCTCTCGCATGCCCTCTCGCGGGCCGCGCACTTCAGCTCAGCCGTGTACAGCAGCATCTCGCGCACGGTCAGCTCCGGCAACATGGTGTCAAACTGTTCCACATACCCTGCGCCCGTGCACGCATGTCAGCCTGACGCACGCAGCAGGCCGCCTCTGCACACAAGTGCACGTGCCCGGGTGCATGTGAAAGCGTGACCAGCCAGCATCCCTCAAGATTCGGGGGCTGCCTGTCATGCGAGTCAGCAACTCGCATGCCCGTGAAAACAACGCGCGCGTGGGCACGCTGCATGCATCAGAAACACAGATGAGAAGGCTGGCAGTGGAGCTGGGGTTGACCACGGCAGCCCCAGGTCGGGATACCAGCCGGGGCATGCATGCCGCAGATGCATGCGGCGGGCGCTGGCGGGCGGGCGGCGTGGGCCGCGCGCGCGCCTGTGTAGCGCCGCAGGAAGGCCTGCGTGGGGCGGATGCCCGAGTACAGCACATCGCCGGTCAGGTCGCCGACCGTCTTCCGGCCCGCCACCAGGTCCAGCAGCGTGCTCTTGCCTGCGCAGCGGCGCAGCTTGGCAACTCACGCGAGGCTGCCAGGCGCGCCCGCGCGCACTCGCGGCAGCGCTCCTGCCCGCCGCCGTTTCCGGCAGCGCGCTCTTGCCTGCGCGGCGCCGCAGCTTGGCAGTGCACACGGTGTGAACAGCCGCAGCTGGCTGATGCATGGCTGTGCTTAAGCTCTCATGAGCCTGCCAGGAGCGCCCGCCCGCGTGCGTTCGCAGCAGTGTTGCCATACGTGACCCAGCCCAGTAGCGCGCTTTGCAGCTGCACGCCTCCGACCTGTGGCCGGGCCTGCCTGCTGGAACTACAATGTAAAAAAAATGGTCAAGAAGCGCTGCCGGTGGACGCCGCAGCACAGCTGGACTGCCAGTGGCGGTGCGCAGCATATTGGACGTGCACGGCTGGGGCTGCCGCGCTGTTGCTCGCTGGGCGGGCAAGGTACGTGGGCGCACGGTGCGGGCGCACCGCTGCCAGACGGGCCCATGACCGCGGCCATCTCCGATGGGTTGAAGTAGGCTGAGACCTGGGACAGGATCGCCAGCCGCTGGCGCTTGTCGGCGCGGTTCCTGACCTGGTAGCACACGCCCTGCACAGGCACAGGCACTTTGGGCTCACTACGACCTTCCTTCACACTCGCACGCAGTGTCCTCGCAGTGTCCATAACCCTCCTCCCTGCCTGCTATCGCCAAGCCGCAAACGCTTGCAGGGTGTGTGCCAGAGAGAGCAGACGCGCAGCACCTGACACGTCACACGCATGCCGCGTGGCCTGTCGTCGCTCTCGCGCCATACGGGCAGGCCCCAGCAGCCCAGGCCGCCGCTGCGCTTGCCGGCCGGCGGCTCTGCGCCCAGCGTCACTGGGATGTGCACGCACGCTTCGCCGTCAGGCCTGCCGCTGTGCTCCGCCCCTCCTTCCCTCCGTGCAGCCTCCATCTGAAGCCGCGGAACAGCAAGCAACAAGGAGAGCCGCTCTCAGCCGACGCATGCACAGCGAGCGGCTGCACTACCACTGGCTCTGCAGCAGACGGCCAGCTACGTGGAGTATTAACAGTGCTGCTATACGTCCGAAGCCTGCAAGACCAGCAAACGCAGTGTGAACAGGCCTGCTGTTTAGAAGGAGAGTAGACCGCTATGGCCGCCCCGGCCAGCTACAAACTCACAGAGTATGCCAGCCTCTCAGCGCGCTAACGTTAGGGGCTCAATGCGTCGCTTCCTGGCCAAGCACGCTGCAAGGTGCATGCAAAGAGCAAAATCAGTCTTATTCTTGTTCCTCTGTCCAAAGGGATGGAAGGCCAGTTTTGATTGATTGATGCAATCAAGCGATGCAATTCTAGTGCGCATTCTTTGGTTTCTCAAGCTGATACTCGTAGCTGACCAGCAGCACAGAGGCGTGAAAGATGCCGGTCTGCTTGCACCACACCGCAGGCAAGCGTATGAGATTTGTTTTGCACTATATGGTTCAGAACGTTTGCCCACCGCCTGCACCCCGTGCCCCGCTACATATGTGGCGCTTGGAGTGCTGACCTGAGCCTGTGCGGTCGCAGGACTCCAGCACAGGCTTGCACCTGCGCATGGCCATGCAGCCTTGAGTCGGGTGCGCCTTCCCTAGGACTTACCTGGCGTATGTGCTCTGCGTGCTACTGGGCCGTGCGTGCCCTTGCTGCGCACCGCGGTTTGCTGAGCGTCAGATCCTGACAAGTCATCAGACACACAATTGCTGGCAAGTACGCAAGCCCCGTCTTGTTGGCCGTGTCCCTTGTAATAATGCAGACATGTGTAAGTATTCTTTCGGAGGTGTCCAGCTTGTCCCAAGTAGACTGAGCATTGTGGCCATATCGCTGCCAGCCTCGTGTTTGAACAAGCGCGTCTTGTGCACAGTGGCGGTGAACGTGTCAAGGCCAGGCCAGCAGGACGGACAGCTGCAAGTAAACAATATGTAAGCAGCTATACAAATAAGGCGAACCTGCTGCTTTGCGAGGCGCGCAGGCAGGCCGAGCGCACAGGATGGCACCGGCAGGCCTGGACAGCGGGCGGCCAGAGGTTAGGCAGAGGCGGTCGGTCGCGCCTATGGCGGCCGGCGGGGACGGGCGTGGCGCAGTCGGCGGCGTGCGCGAGCGAGCGGCGGAGGCCGCGGAGGACGCGAAGGAGCGCGTCGAGAGCCTCGGCCTGGTGCAGCGCCTTACGGCCGCGCACAAGGAGCTTGTCGCCAGCGGCGTCGACGTGCCCAAGGTGAGCAGAGCTGACGTTGTGCAAGACGCGACATGGCTTGTTTCTCTATGTGAGGCTATGTGCGGCGGTGTATCTGCGCTCCTTGTATTTAGAGTTGTGCTCAAGCAAGGTATGAAAGGACGGTCAGTCCTGTCTTTAGATCACGGCATGGTAGGTGTCGCCCAGGCCACAGTCTGTGGTGTTGGTCGGGAGTGGGTATGGGGCAGTCCGTGTGCAGCTGGCTCAGGTTGCGCCAGCTTTTGCAGGCCAATCATAGACTGTGCATCCTGCAATTAAAGCGCCCTGTGACTCTGGGACAGCTGCTGCTCACGGCGCTCATCACCAGCTCGACCTTCGGCCTCTTCATCCAGGTTTCGCACAACAACGGCTTCCTGCCGGTGCGAGCCCCGCGCCCGCTTCAGCCCGACGCCAGGACTCTGTACGCTCCTATCTGGAGTTGACATGGAGTAAAGAAGCAGGAGTTAAAGGCAGGTAAGGCACTGTTTGCACATGTGACCTGCGAGTGGGAGGCTGTCATCACGCTGCCGCACTGCCGGCCCACTTCTAGGGCACTGCGCATGTCACGTGTGGGCCTGCGGTGCCTCACTTTTTGGAGCATGCAAGCGCTGCGTACACTCTTGAAGCAGAGTGGTCACAAGGTTGCAGCGAAGTTGTAGAGCTATCCGCCCCAGGCAAGCAGAGCTGCGGCGCGGCCGCTGACGGCGCGTGTGCGTGAAGCGCAGAAGTATGACGTGCTGCAGTTCAAGGTGGGCCCCGCGTTGGAGTCGGGCATCATCCCGGTGGTGCTGGCGCCGATCTGGCTGCTGTATGGGTACGTGCAGCCGCTGGTGGACACCGCCTTCAAGAACGACCCGGCCACCAAGGTGCCGCCGATTGCCTGGCTCCCCTGCCGCAGTTGTCAAGGCCCTGCCTGTTGACCTGTGGCTTTCGCTTTGAGACATGCACATGCATGCCCACGTGCAAGCTTTGCTTGGACTGGGGAGTGAGGGCTGACCAGTGCTTGCAGGACCACATTCTCTGTGGTTCAAAGGCCGGCTGGCAGCTGGTTGTGCTCGGGCGGGAGGCATGAGCTCCGAGGCGTCATGCGGGGCAGGTGGCGACCGACCGCGCGCGCTCGCTGGCGTACGTGCTGCTGAACTGGGGCGTGATCGTGGCGATGTTCCTGGCCAGCGACTACGTCTACCTGGCGAACTTCCCGCACTGGCAGTGCTCCGCCATCCTGGCCGCGATATGGGTCGCCAACTGGAAGGCCTTTGACAGCACGAAGCAGGCGCGCGGCTGCCGCGCCTGCTCAGGCTTTGGACGCGCGTACACACCTGCAGTGTGTGCGGTGAGGAAGCCGGGTATTTCAATTGCCAAGCGAGTGGAGCCTGTATGACGCTGTCCAGCACACCATCAGTCGGCGTCACAAGTGTGGCGCTGTGTGTGGCGGTGCGCTGCCTGGCATTGCGGCATGCGTGGTCAAGTTGTGAGGCGGCGCGCCGTCACAGGGCCTCATTCTGGCGCTGCTGCTGCTGGTGGGCGCGCCCCTGGGGGAAAGCTTCATTGTCAACGTCCTGCACCTCTGGCATTATGGTGTGCCCACACTCCATGTTTGACGCTTGACATCCAGACCAAACAGCTCACCTGGCCCGGATGTAGTGGCGCCCATGCAAGCAGGGCTGTGACTCCGGCGCAGCGGTTGTGCACACTGCGCTTTGTGGCCCCACCTGAGCCATGTGCATGCCTGTGCGGGCTGGCTGCCTTGGCGCTGGTGCGCCTTGTGAGCGTATGACGGGGCATGAGGACGGGCTGCGGCTGCGTGCTGCGGTGTGAGAGCGCGCCAGCGGCCGTGCGCAGACCGGCCGGACATCCTGGGCGTGCCGCACTGGGCGGGCTGGTGCTATGCAGCGTACACGCACGGCGTGGGCAACTTTGCGCGCTACTGGGTGCACCGCCAGCGCGAGGGCAAGGCTGTCTGATGCGCAGCCGGCAAACGCATGCGCAGACGGTTAAATGCATGCGCGGAGATTGTTGTGTGAGCGGGGGAGCGCGAGCGGCGCTTAGGGACATTGTACACTGCACTTGACAGATTACCGTATATGTGCGAAGAACATGTATGTACGCGCCTAATTAAGCTTGTAACTGTGCATTGACCATGCTTCTCAGCTTGCGCGCGTGCTTCTGTCAGGCCATGAAGCTGCCCTGGTCTTTTGAGGCACAGAAAGTGGGCAGACCTGCTTCATACCTAAGAGACTGCCAATCAGCTCCTGCACAGCCTGCTGACCCTTGCACAAATGTTGCATGTATCTCATCGCACTGCAAAGCGGTGTAAGTGCTGACTTGACAGAAATCATCTCTAAGAAATGAAAGTGGCGATATGCATGATTGTGTTATTTGTGTATATGGTGTATGAGGTATACGACCCCGCACTCGATGTGCACTGAATAGACATGGTCTGCATAATTGCGCACCTCGAGAGTCTAGCATTTTAACGGCACCCAGTGCTTGAAAGCAAGCAAACCCAGGTAAGTGCCCGGGCGTGACTTTCCCTTTTTTTTCCACAGCGTTTGCGGAGTTGCGAAAAACTGATACTTGGATCATATCACAGCGTCTGCAGCATTGTGACACACCGATATTCGAACATGGTCTGCATAATTGCGCACCGCAAGGATCAAACATGTCAACGGGCACCCGGTGCTGAGAAAGAAGCAGACAGCGCGAAGTGCCCAGGAGTGCCTTCCTTCATATCACAGCTTTTGCGGAGTTGTGAAAGACTGATACTTGCGGAATTATGAGAGACTGGCACTTACATCATAAATATTCATGACTACTGGCGCAGCACAAGGTAGTCACAAGATGCCTTCAGCCTTGTGTGGTAAGGCTTGCGGGCACGCAGCATGGGAGGGTCAATACGCCTGCCGACATCGGCCATGTGCGGCACGCAAGGCAGGCCTGTGGCAGGTACGCAACAGCACTTCTGCAGGATAGCACAGGGAGCGGAAGGAGGTTACCCGGTAGAGCGCATCTCGGGGGGGGCGCCTGTCATATCATCAGGCTTGCTGGTCTGAGGATTTCACTCCATGCAGTGTTTCTTGCCACTTTCACATGCAGTGCGTCTTGCTATTTGCATGCTGTGTGTCTTGCTGTATGTCTCGTACTTTCCAGTACATGACACGCTGAATGGAAAGTACAAGACACACAGCAAAACTAAAGACACACAGCATGGAGTAAGACACACAGCATATGAAAATAGCAAGACACGCTGCATGGTGTGAATTTTTAATACACTGCGAGCCTGATGATGTGACATGCGCCCCATGAAATGTGCTTTACTGGGTAATCTACTTCCGCTTCTGCGCCAGGCTTGCCTTGCGCGCCGCACTTGGCCGAGCGCTCCTTGTCCAGGCTCTTGGCAAATTCTGCAGGCGCATTCGGATTCCCGCTCCGCATGTTTCGTGCCCGCTCGAGCAGGATCTGAACAAGCTGGCGCTAGTCGCCAACACGCTCTTGCACTGCTCGGTAACTGCTGGCCAAAAGTAGGGCTTGTTACGGAAGGGGACGGAAGAAGCTGTGTACTACAAGGACACGAGTTTGCTACGGGCTGTCACCCGCTGAGGGCCTGACAGCATGGTGGCGCAAATCAGTCTGTCAGTTTGCACTAGCCCCATGGCTGCCCGCGTGGCGCCCGCAGAGCAGGCGGCCAAGGAGGATGGGCGCCCTGCGGAGGCCATGCCGCCGCCGGAGCGGGCGATGGAGGGGTGCTCATGGTCTGCATTGGGCACATTGGTGTACGCGGCGTATGGGGCATCCGCGGCGGCCTACTTCGCCGTGCGCTGCATCTATACGTTGGACCTGGGCGCACTGCGATGGCGCGCCCGCGCCGCGCCCTGCGCCCGCTTGACAGAAACCGCGCGGAGCTCAGGCGAGCAACAAATTGGCCAGCTGCCGGCGCTCGCAAGATCTGAAGCTGCGCAGCAGGCGCGCGGCCAGTAATGGCTGCGGCGGGTAAGCGCGCATGCTGAAGCGGCGCGGAAGCTGCGAGCTGCGCAGGTACGGCTGTGCGTTCCTGGCGGTGGAGCTGCTGAGCGCGGCTGCGGTGCTGCTGGGCGGCCTGGCGATCATGCGGCGCGCGCCGCGCGGCGCCGCGTTACCCGCGCGGCGCTGGAAGGAGGATGCCGAGGCCGCCGGCTGCGACACGGACATACAGGTCCGCCCGCCGCGCCTCAAGCCGGCCGCGGGCCGCCGCCGAGCGCGCGGCGCGCCAGCGCGCGCCTGCTGCAGCGCCCGCAGCGCCGCGCGCCTAGGGCGCTGGCCTGGGAGCGCGCTGCTGCAGCGCCGCTCGTGCCCGGTCGCAGCTGGCGGGACACTGCGCACCCGCCTGCCGCGTGGGCTGATGGCAGCGCTGCATCAAGCGCGTGCGGCCGCCGCGGCGACAGGTGCTGCTGCCGTGCTATGCGGAGACGGCGGACATGGTGGCGGCGGCGGGCGGGTCCGTGCTGGCGGCGCGCCTGCCGCCGCGCTGCTCGCTGCGCCTGTGGCTGCTGGACGACGGGCGTGACCCGGGCAAGGCCGCCTGGGCGGCCGCGGCCAACGCGGCCGCGCCGCCGGGCGCCGCCGTGCGCTACCTGGGCGCGCGCGCGGTCTCCGACAACGAGGTGAGTCGCGCCGCGTGCTGTTAGCGCACCCCCGGTTAAGTGGCGACGCGGGTTGCCGCCGTGCGCCGGCTCCGTGCAACAAGCGGCGCCCGAGGCGACGCGCGCCGGGCGCAGGTGGACGGGCGCGCGGGCGCGCTGAACGTGGGCCTGGCGGCGGCGTACGCGGGCGGGCCGCCTGGCGCGCGCGACGCGCTCGCGGTCGTGCACGCGCACCAAACGCTTGCACCGGCATTCTTCGAGCGCGCGCTGTCTGCGCTGGCGTGCGACGCGCGGCTGGCGCTCGTGGCGCCGCGGCAGCGCGCGGGCAACGTGGGTGCGGCGGCGGACGTGTTTGGCGCGGCCGGCCGGGCGCGCTGGGCGCGCCTGCTGCCCGGCCGCGCGGCCTGGGGCGCCGTGGACGGCGCGCGCTCGGGCTTCCTCGCGCGGCCGGGCGCGCTGCTGGTGCGCGCGCGCCGCGGAGGCCGTGGGGCCGCTGCCAGGGTGTCAGGGTGGCGTGGGAGCGGGCGTGAGCAAGAGTCTAGGGCCGACCAAACTCGGCCAGGCTCCAGTGCTCGAGTGGCCTTCATGCAATCCTTGCTCAAGTTCTACCACTGTGTTTGAAGACGATGCATACTCATCTCGGCGGAGGCCCCTGCGGGCATTGGGTGAGCCCAGA
>JAABUP010007887.1_pt1 | contig 13900 bp, 16 predicted proteins | sample 5559201 | NCBI WGS metagenome assembly JAABUP01 (sample SAMN10711887, study PRJNA513373) | rock metagenome | isolation source: Antarctica rocks | place: Antarctica | reverse complement strand
ACACGAGGACCTCCCGGTCGTGAGATGGATGCCTGAGCAGCCCCACCTCACGACGGGAGGTCCTCCCCGTCCAAACACCTCAGACCGTGTCGTCACAGATCTTCAACCAACGTCCCTGGTCAGTACAACTAGGGCACGGAAGTGACGGTCGCGATCGCCTCGTCGATGAGGTCTGGGACGGCGTCGAGAGCGAGGTCGAGCACATACTCGATCAGCGTGGCCTAGCGACTGTGGTCGACGTCGATCATCCCGGTCCACCGCGCCGGGCTGGACCTGGTCAGCATCGAGAGGCCGAACAGAACGGCGTGCCATACCAGCAGTGGGTGCATCACATCCGGGCGCCCGTCCAGCACCGGGTAGGCGACCCGCTGCCCGCGGTAGAGGGTCAACCGTTCCCGTAACGCGTCGGGGTCGCCGGCCAGTTCACCGCCAGCCCACCGCAGCCTCAGCTGCGTCGACGGCGGCTGGGGCCACTCGACCGGCGACCCGTTAAGTGGCGTCCGTTCCCACCCCCGCAGCTGCGGGTAGCGGCCCACGAAGCTGGCGAGCGGCCCCGGCTGGGTCTCCTACCAGCGACCGCCCGGCGGATAGCAGGCCCCGTAGAGCTGTAGCGAACCGGTGACCACCGAGGCACCGTCGTTGGTAACGGTCTCGGAGTCGACGCGCACGAACAGCGGTGCCGGAGTCGGCGACTCCGGCCGCTCGTGCAAGACCGTCTCGACCAGCAGCGGCCAGACCTCACCCAGCGTGAACGCCACCAGGGCGTCTGAGCTCAACAACTCCGACACCCGGACGAAGTTGCCCGACCCACCCGCCCGCCACGGCTCCAGCCGCAGACCCAGCACCTCCGCCACGTTGAGGTCCGGGGCCTTGATGCCGTGGCCCCGGAGCTCCCACTGGCCGCCCGGTGCAACGGCCGCGATCGCCCGTTCCGCCTGGGACAGGCCGTAGAACAGGTTCAACGCGCGACTGTCGTAGCCGACGACAGCAGCCGCCGCGAACTGCTGCTCGGCCTGCTCCAAAGAGCTGCGGAACGTCTCCGCCCGGACGTCATCTCCGTCCGGATCCGTGTCTCCGGCCGGAACCGGTTGAGCCGCCCGCCGCCGGCGCAACGCCCGCCAGCTCTCCGCCGACCCGCGCAACCCGATGTCGAAGTAGGTGGGCACCATCGCACGGTCTCACCGCCCCAGGCGCCCAGCCCTTCCCGGGTCAGCAGCCGACCCGCGCGGCACCTCATCCGGTGACACCGCCGCACGCGGCCGGGAACGGCCCCACCCTGCGACCCGTCGGTGGAGCGGCGCCCCGGGCGTCGACGCTCGGCGGCTGGCGGCCAGCCCCTGCCGATACTGGCGGTGTAAACGCCGTCAAGACCTCGGACGGCGCGGTCCACGGCCGGGTATGGCTGGCGGCGCTACCCGTTGAGCTGGACAGGCAACGGCGGCTACTGGACCGGTTGGTCGACCTCTGCCAGACCACGCCGCTGGTCACATCACTGTCCGTCGGCTGCTCGCTCGGCCGGGGAGCCGCCGACGCCCTCTCCGACGTCGACGCCGCCCTCGGCGTCGACGCCGAGCCCGGCGTCGAGCAGGTCAGCGCGGTCGAGCAGGCCGTCGTCGACGCGCTGCCCGGCCACGGCACCGTCGTGGACGTGCTGCGGCACCGGGTCGGACCACCGGACCGGTTCATCCGCCGGGTGTTCGCCCAGTTCCACGACGGGCTCCAGCTCGACCTCGCCGTCCTCGCCGAATCCGAGGTACGCCGGGGCCGGGCCGCCCCGGACTTCGTGTCCCTCTACCGCTCGCCCACGCCGACAGGGACGGCCACCGCGGTCATCGCGGACGGCCCGGCCGCCGGCGGGTTCCCATCCGCTGACGAGGTCACCGCGGACCAGGTCCGCGAGTGGGCGTTCCTCGGGTGGTGCGCCCTGGCCGACACCGGCAAGTATCTGCACCGCGGCTCACCGTGGGAGGCGCACAACCGCCTCCACGAGGCCCGACACCACATCTGGGCGCTGTGGGCCGCCGCCACCGGCGCCCTCCCACCCCTGGCACGGGCTCACCCAGGTCCTCGACCACGACCCCCGCGACCTCCCACCCGGCATCGAAACCACCGTCACCGGACTCGACCCCCAGGACCTACGCCGCGCCGCACGCGCCGCCGCCGACGTCCTCACCCACGTCAGCGAACTCGCCGCCACCCGACACCACACCCGGCCCCCCACCGCCCTCGGCCAGCACGTCACCGCACGCCTCTGACGCCGCCAACCGCCGGCCGACCCAGACATCAGACGCACTCCATGGGCGTAGCGCAACGCGCTACGCTCTACTGCGCGTTGGGCGGCGGCCTCACTTGCGGCGGCGTACCTCCTCGCCGCCCGCTCGGTCGAGGTCCTCAGCTGCGCGGGGGAATTCTGGAGGAGGGACCGGGGGCGCCGCGACCCACCACGGCCGGATCATGCCCTCCTCATCTATGATTACCTCCGGACCGGCTCGCCCCCAGCGGGCCCGCTTCCCGGCAGCGGTGGGACCGGTGGGTGGGTGGCTTGCCGTGTCGAGACTGGCATCGAGATCTGCGGCCTCCCGTCGGTCTGCGCGTGTCCAGGCGACGAACAGGACAGCCAGGACAGGCAGGTCCCAGACCTCCCCGACCAACCAGATCACGTCGCCAGCGCGATGCTGATCGTTCAACGCGTCGAACCCGGCCGCCCGAGACAGCGGCGCCCAGAAACCGCCCTCGATCAGCGTCGATCGGTATCGCAGGAGGATTCCCGGACCAGAGTCGATCAGGAGTTCGACAAATGCTGCGAACATGGCGAGCGGGTAAGAGAACGACGCGGACTTCAGGTCGCCCTCACCGAGGGGATAGGCGGCCAGCAGACCGAGGGTGAGCAGGAGCAGGGCGAACACCTGGCGGCCTACCGGGTCCCGGGCGAGTCCGGTGGCCAGCGGGGTGAAGTACATCGCCAGCGGTACCGCGGCGATGACCAGAGCACCGATGACCGGGTAGGTCAGCGGTCGGAACAGCGGCAGATCAAGCAACCGCCGCAGCGGCCGGCCGACTCGCACGGGAGCGGCCGCACTGAGCAGCGACGCGGGTGAACCGAGAGCGAGGAGCAGCGGAGCGACCGCGAGGAGCCCGAGCAGCTGCACCGCGTTCACCCAGAGGAGATCCGCGGCGCGGGCAGCGACCCAGCCACACATCAACTCCAGGACCGCGCCGACTCCCATGAAGTAAACGACGGTTCGGGCGACCGGCCAGCTCCGGCCGCGCGAGCGAAGACGGACAAGCGCCGCCAGGTAACCGAGAGAGAGCACCGCAACCGTCACCATGCCGGTGACCGGATCAGTCACGAAACCTTCGCCCCACCACCATGACCACGCCGTCCACTGTCCCCGCCGACCGGCTCACCTGCCAACCGGGCTCGCACCCATCTGCTGGTCCTGCGCAGCTGACACGTGTCGCCCCCGCCGACGCTTCCTTCCCCGCGTCCCCGCAGACCACCGACAGCGTGCTGATGCGCAGCGACCATGTTGCACGGGACCAGCCCAAGGTCGTTGACGTAGCCGTCCCACCGCCGGCCTTGTCCGGCTCGGCGTCGACCTGCTTCGGCTGGAACGCCCGCCCGATCAGCTGTGCGGGCCCCGGGTCACGACGGGTCGAGCTCAACCCCGACACCGTCGCCCGGCAGCCGGCCCGACCGGGTGACCCCGTGCGTGGTGAACGGATTGTTGCGTAGAACAGCGCGCTCAACCACAGCGATCACCCACACCGACCACCGGGCTCTGTCAGAAGTTGGACGAGGGCCGACGCCGCGAAGATCGCCACCGCCGCGGCCGCCGACCCGAACCACCGCCTCGACCGGGTACCGATCCGAGCTTTCTTCGCCACCGCTTGTCCCCGCCCAGTCATCCCGACGACCCGACACCCGTCACCACCGGTCCAGCGCCGGCTGCGACCGTCCCGAAAACGGCGCGCATCCAACTCCCGCACACTGAGGTTGCGGCACGGCTTCTGGCACGCCACCCGTCGGTGTGTCGCCGTTCCGCGGTCATCGTGCCGTTAACGATCGTCTCGGCACGGGCTCGCCAATCCGGGGGAGTACCAGCGCGCGGCCTCGATGTCGGTCACCAGTGGCGCCGGGACTGGCGTCCCTCGTGCCTGGATCAGAGCGATGTTCTCGGTGTACGCAGGACGCCGGCAGCGGCCGCGACGGTCAGGACGAGCACGGCGGGGATCGCGAGGGCGGCGCGCAGGCCGACCAGCCTGCTGGTGAACCCGATCAGGGCCGGCCCGAACAGGAACCCGGTGTAGCCCATGCCGACGATGACCGACAGTCGCCGGCCCGCCCCTCCGGTGGTGAGCCGGCCGGCGGCCGAGTAGACCTGCGGGGTCAGCCCGGCCAGCCCAGCGCCGAGACCGGCGAACCCGAGAACCGCCGAGACCGGGGTCGCGATGACCAGCCCGCCGATCACGAAGACGACCGTGGCGAACACAGCGCTGACCCGGACCAGGCGCACGGGCCCGATCCGGGTTACGACGCGGTCCCCGACCAACCGGGCCAGCATCATCGCGACCGAGAACCCGACGAACCCGGCGGCCGCGAACCCGGTACCCGTCCCGACGGTGGTGCGCAGGTAGACCGCACTCCAGTCCCCCGCGGCGCCCTCCGCGACCATCGCGGACATCGCCAGCAGCCCGAGGAGCACGACGAGGCCCCACCGAACAGGCACCCCGGACTCCGTGGCCTGGACACCGCCACCGCGGTCACCGGCCGCCCGAGCGTCGCGGAGCCGCCACCGCGCCGCGACCACGCACACCGACAGCGACCCGCCACAGACGACCGTGAAGGTCGCGCGGGCACTGAGCCCTGCCCCCGCGAGGACGCCTCCGACAGCGGCGCCCAGGAACCCACCGAGGCTGAACACCGCATGGAAAGAGGACATGACCGGGTTGCCCCACGCCCGTTGGACCTCCACGGCGTTGGCGTTCATCGCGACATTGAGCGTGCCCTGCACGGACCCGAGGACGAACAGGGCCGCGCACAAAGCCCACGGCGCGCGGGCGAGAGCAGGAGGGACGAGCAGCACCCCCTGGACGGCCCCCAGGACCGCCATCACCAGCCCACTGCCCAGCCGGTCGACGACCCGGGCGAGCACCACTATCCCGCCCACCGAGCCGACAGCGAAAGCGACCAGAGCGGCACTGAGCTGGGAGTCGGTCAGACCCAGCCCCGCCTTGATCGCGGGGACCCGGCTCGTCCACGCACCCACCACCGTCCCGAAGGAGAGGAACACCAGCCCGGTCGCCACCCTCGCCCGGACCAGACGCGCCCGGACCACCGACAGGACAGGCACCTCACGGGTGACCTCCGCGGCGTCACCGGTCACGGCGTCGTGTCGCTGCTCGAGCGAGGCTGACAACTGTCCATCGATCCACCACCGACCCGGCCATCCTCCTCACCACCAGAGAGCCCGCAGGACGGGCCGAGGCGGGGCCCGAAGACGACGTCGACAGCCTCCCCCGGGCCGTCCATCAGATCACCCACGCCGACGGCTTCGACACCCTCTACCGCGACGGCGCCCCCGGACTGCGACCACTCAGCGCCATCGACCGGTCCTCGAACACGACACCCCCTCGACGTCGAGGGATCCGGACCCCCGGTCCGTCGCTGACGACACCGACTGACGACCGAACGGACCGTGCGCAGACCACGTGAAGGCAGGTGCCGTATGGGGTTGGCGGCGACCGCCAGCACCGGCTCACGGGCGGTTGAGCAGCAGCGCCGGTACCCGGCTGGTGGCTTGCAGGTGCTGGGCGAGCTCCGCGTTGATGAGGTCGGTGATCAGGACGCAGTCGGCGTACCGGCCGGCGACGTCGGTCTGGAGCAGGTGTTCGTGGTGGGCGACCCGGTTGCGGACGTCGTGCAGGCGCCCGACGGCAGCGTCGACGGTGCGCCGGTCCGTGGCCGGCCGGAACGCCGGGTAGAGGTAGGGAACCCAGAGGGACTTCTCGTGGGCGGCGGAACTCAGGTACCGCCAGAACCCGAACATCAGCTCCGCGATGACCTTGCCGGGCGGCGCTGTGGTCCCGCCCGCCTTCGCCACGGCCCGCGCGAGCGCGTCCCGCTGCTGGGTGTTGATGTCGACCTGACCGGACCCGCGTCTGCGGTGCAGCGGCGCGAACAGCACCGGCCCGGCGGACGACCAGTGCCCCGGCCCGGGCCAGCGGGTCGACATCGCGGTGTCGTAGGCGTTGCGCAGCGCGACCTCGACGTGCGCGAGATCCCGGAACAGCGCCGCGCTCAGGTGCGCGTTCCACTCGTACAGCGCGAGCGCCCGGTCCTGGTCTCCGCCAGCGGCTGCCAGGTACACGTCGTGCCGGGGTCCGCCCAGCCACCGCCGCACCCAGGGACCCGCCGGCGGCGGGCCCACCGCGGGGCTGGTCATCGTCTGGCCTCCTGCGTACCCTGGGCAGTGAAAGCCCCGGTGGACCGCTGGCCCAGGCCATGTCGCCGGGGCTCAGTCATGTCGTGACGACCGTGTCGAGTGCTGCTAACGGCGCTGACGGCCGGGGCTGCGCCGGGCGGTGTTGGAGTCGTCGAGCATCGCCTCAGCGATCTGGTCCGGGCTGAGCTGCTCGGCGAGGCGGGCCACGGCGAACCGGATGACCCCGCTGTTGGTGACGTCCCGACTGCCGGCGAGCAGTCCCGCGGCCCCGCACCGGCGCAGGACGTCCATCGTGGGCTCGTCGAGGTACACCTGCGTAGCCTTGACGGGGGCAAACGCGCGCCGGGACGCCAGCGGCGCGGTCGGCGCGGGCGCTTGATCCGCTCGCGCGGTGGCCGATTGGACGGTCTCGGCCATAGGCGGCGGAACCTGGACGGGGCGCTTCGGGTGCTGGGGCGCCGGCCGTGACCGCCGCCTGCTTTCCAACTGCGACAGGCCGTTCTCGATCTCAGCCACTGGTGTAGCTCCTCACAGCGTCGGCGACCTGCCGCAGCCCGGCCACGAAGTTCCGGGCAGCCATCGGCGTGGGCTCCTCCGCGCACAGCGCGGCGTGCCGCTTGCGCGTACGCAGCGGCCGGTACAGCGGCACAACGGGGCCGACCTGGGTCTGGGAGTCCTCGACCAGGCGGCGCAGCCGCTTGAGCTCGGCCTGGGGAACGGACCGCTCGACCATGTTCGGGACGAGCAGCAGCGGGTAGTCCGGCACGTCCTCGAGGGTCTCCTCGAGCGCGTTGAGCTCGTTGGTCGCGAGCACGACAGGGACGACGACCACGTTGGCTGCCGCCATCGCGCCGTGGCCCGCGGACGCGGCGCCGGGGTGGGTGTCGATGACGGTGAAGTCGTGGCCCCACTCCCCCGCCCACTTGGCGAGCAGGTCGGCCATCTCCTCGTCGGCCGGCTGATGGTCCGCGAAGTCTGGGTGACCTGGCAGCAGGTCGGGCTTGCGCCCCTTGCCGGGTACGAGCGCGGGTGTGTGGCCGGAGGTCACCGCGTCGATCAGGGGTGCTCGGACGCGCTCCTCGGGTCGGTAGCCCCACCGCCTGGTGCTGCTCCCCCGGTTCCAGTCCAGGTCGACCAGGGGCGCGCCGAGCAGGTAGGCCAACTCGTAGGCGAGCGTCGTCTTACCGACTCCACCCTTGCCCGCTGCAACCGTCACGATCTTGACCACATGTCGACGTTAGAAGCTGAAAGACTCCGTTTTGCGGACCTCACTGCGCGTGTCGTGCCAACAGTGCAAGGGGCGTGCAATTTGCAGAGTCAGCAATGTGTACACACTGCGCACACTCCGGTGATTGCAGTACTGCTATCAGCCAGCCCGGGGGCTGGCTGATAGCTACGCAGGTGGTCAGCCTGTCCACTCCCAGGGACCGACCGACGGCGCCAGGTCTGTCAGGGGGCGGGCACGACGTGCGTCAGGTCGGCTGGTGGTGTTCAGGGGTTGGCGAACGGGGGGCCATGCGACCGGCCCCGCGGGTATGCCGCTGGTGTCGCCAATGGCGAGCGGGGGTGGGGCGTGGGCGTGGTGGGGCGTGGGCGTGGTGGGGCGTGGGCGTGGTGGCGCGCGCGGTGATGGTGCGGTCGTGGTGGGCGAGGACTGGCTGGTCCGGTGGTTAGGGCAGGTGGCGGGGGAGTGCGGTGGCTGCTTCGTGGACGGCGGGGTGGGTGAGGTCGAGGGGTTGGATCTCGCTGAGGGTGGGGGTGGTCCAGCTGGCGAGGATCGGCCAGGTGGGGTGGTGGTAGGACCACCACTGGACGGCCTGCCAGCGGGGTTGGCCGGGGGTGGCGGGGTCGGGTTCGTCGTGGATGCGCCGGCCCCAGGCCTGGGTGACGGCGGGGTTGCGGGCGACGACCTGGGTGGGGCGCAGTCCGAGCGCGGTGAGCTGCGCGGGGTCGTCGAGGTCGAGGATCCGCAGGTCGTCGGGGAGCCGGTAGACGCCCAGGGCGCGCCGGGCGCCGGGGATCAGGGGGAAGGCGAACATCGAGGGGTCCCAGGTGGCGAGGTTGCCGAACACCTCCCCGACCGCGCCCTCGGGGTGGCGAGCCAGGTACCAGACGTACCGGTCGGGGTCGTCGACCCGCCCGCCCCGTTGGGGGCGGTGCTCGTAGAGGGGGTGGCCGGGCTCGCCTAGGCCGGCGCCGGGGTGGTGGGGGAAGACCCGGTAGACCAGCACCGCTCAGGCCGCGCCGTTCCACGCCCCGGCGTCAAGGGCTTCCAGGACCGCGCCGACCCCCCGGGTGGCGAGGGTCTGCGCCGGTGACACCCCGGAGAGGTGCGCGTTCGGGCTGGTCAGCCAGGTGGTCGCGGCCGGCTCGGCCCAGACGAGGCGGACCCGGGCCAGGACGTGCTCGAGGTCGATGAGCGCGGGCGCGACGCGCGCGCCGGGCTGTTCGTCCCCGCTGGCCCACCGCGAGGTCTGGCTCGGGCTGACCCCGAGCATCCCGGCGAGGCGGCCGCTGCCCCCGACCGTGTCGGCGAGCCACCGCGTCCGGGCCGGGGCGAGCGGGTCGTCCCCGTCACCGGCCCGACGCCGCCCGACCGTTGCCGGCCGGGCGACCGGTGTGGACCGCGTCACCGTCTTCGTCGATCCGCCGGCCGCGGCCTTCAGGGACCTTGACGACGCAGCAGAGCGGGCCCGACCGGTTCGGGGAACGGGAGAGTTGACCACCGCCCCACAGTACCCAACGGATTCCTTGGGTGGCCACCGACGGCTGCCGGGGTGCGGAACGGTGCCGCTCTACGGTCCGGCCGCGTTGCGGCCGCTTAGTCGAGGCAGAACTCGTTGCCCTCGATGTCCTGCATCACCTGGCACGACTCGTTGACTCCATCGGCGAGCAGAAGTCGCACGGGTACCGCTCCGAGCGCGACCAGTCGCGCGCACTCGGCCTCGAGGGCGGCCAGGCGCTGCTCGCCCACGAGCCCGGTGCCGACCCGCACGTCCAGGTGCAGCCGGTTCTTGACGACCTTCCCCTCGGGAACGCGCTGGAAGAACAGTCGCGGGCCCGCACCGGTGGGGTCGATGCACGCGAACGCGGACCCCTGACGGTCAGGCGGGAGCGCGATCGAACTCCTCCCACGTGGCGAACCCCGCCGGTGGCGGGGGTACGACGTACCCCAGAACCTCACACCAGAACCGGGCGACACGCTCGGGCCGGGCGCAGTCGAAGGTGACCTGGAATTGCTTGACAGGTCGGCCCCGGCTCGACTCTGTCGACATGTTCGAGCTCCTGACCAGCGGCGACGTGGACCCGCGGACCGTACCGGCCGGCACCGACACGACCTGAAGGTCGGTCGTCAGGACGAGCTGGCGGGGGAGTGCGGTCGACGGACGGGTGGCCAGGCTCGTGCCGGACCGGCCTGGAGCGCTGCTCGGGCGGTGGTCCAGGCGGGTGGGGGAGTGGTGGCGGCGTTGGCCCGGTCGGCGGCGGTGGTGGCGCGGGCGGTGCGGAGTGCGGTGTCGCGGGCGGCGCGGTGGGCGGTGGTGCGGTCGGCGTGGCTGGGTAGGGGGGTGCCGTCGGGGTGGGTCCAGTCCCGGAGGCGGGACAGCAGCCAGCCGGCGGGGTTGCGGATGGCGCCGGGGCTGGTGGTGGGGGTGTTGGTGAGGGGGGCGTGGGGTCGGGATCCGGTTTCGGGGTGCTGGTCCAGGGCGGTGAGGACGTCGTCGATGGTCCAGGCGGCATCCAGCCAGGGGCGGAGTAGGTGGCGGAGCTGGCGGGTGGACCCGACCCGGGTCAGTGCGGGGGCGATCGCGCGTAGCTGTTCGACCAGGCGCAGCCGGTCCCGGCCGGTGGTCGCCGGCGCGGTGGCCGGCCACGGCTGGCGGCGCCGGCACCGGCACGGGCACGGGCTGGTTGGTGGGGCAGTGGTTCGGGTCGGTCCGGTCCGTTCGGCACTGGTCGGGCCGGTCGGGCTGGCCTGGCTTGGTAGGTGCTGCCACGAAGTGGCGATGTTCTCGCCGCGCAGCGGCGTGGTGGCCCGTCGGTGGCAGCGTGAGCAGGTGCGCTCGCGCGCGTTTTGGGTTCCCGCTTCGCGGGACCACTTGGGGGTGTCAATTCTTTCCACAGTCCGCCCTCCGCCGGGGGACCGGACCAGCTGGTGGGTGCCCGCCCGCAGCGCCACGAGCTGGTCCGGGGTGAGCTCGTCCGCGGCGATCGGGCCGCGGCGGGTCAGGTCCACCGCCCGGCCGTGCTCGTCGACCCCGAGCCGGCCCGTGGCCCACCGGGGGTCCAGGACGAGCAGCCCGGGGTCCGCGTCAACCACGGGCCGCTGGACCGGGCGCGGCTCGACCAACACGTACACGGCGGCCTCGTTGCCCGCCTCAGCCGCCGACCCGGCTCCCGATCCCGTTGTCGGGCCGGACAGCGCCATCGGGCGGGTCAGGGACCCGACCCGGCCGGTGGACACCACCCCGATCAGGTCCCGGGACCGCAACCAGGCCAGGAACCGGGCCACCGTGGACCGCGACACACACCCCCGGTCAGCCAGCAGGCCCCACCCGGTCCGCACCGTGCAGGTGCCCCAGTCGGTGTGGGTCGCCAGGATCGCGGCCAGGCAGATCCGCCGGTCTGCGGCGTCGACCCGGAAATCGGCCAGCGCCGCCTCCCGGACCGCGGCCATCCAGTACCGCAGGTCCCGGGCGGTGCGGTGCCCGGCCGGGACCGCGCGCAGCACCCGCAGCGGCGTCACCTGCCCCCGGTACGCGGCGGGGCCCTGCCCACGCCGACACGCCGGCGACCACCCAGCCGCCCTGCGGCGGCGGGCACGGCGCGCAGCAGCCGCCCGGGCACGAGCCTCCGCAACGCCCGGAGCGGTAGAAGCGCTGGCCAGACGGCCAACGGCCGCCTGGGCGGTCACCGCCGCAGGCGGCGCCGGCCACACGCTGAGAGAGAGGACGGGACACCGGACTCACGGCACGCCAAAACCACGGCGCGCCATCCGTGCCCGCCCCGACGGGGCGAGGTAATGTCTCCTCCTGAGAGAACCAGGAAGCCCTACATCCCAATCTCGGCGGCCAAACCAGACTTGGGGGTGTGGGGCTTCTTGCTGTCCGGGCACCGGTTGGTGCCCGGGGTCCGATCAGCCAGCGAGTAGCTGGTCGTCGGGGGAGTAGCGGGGCTCGTAGATGGCGGGATGCCCCAGCCCGACGGCCACCGCGTTGGCGATGACGTCGGAGTAGGACAGTCCCTGCTCAGCAGCGCGCCGTCGCACGATCGCTTCCTCGCGGGCAGGGAGCCGGGTCAGGATCGCCCATCCCTTGCGCTGTCGAGGCATGCCGCCAGCCTGCCCGTATCGGTTTCCCGGATCGGTGATCTCACTCGGCGTGTCGAGCGCGACTTCAAGCGTGTCGAGCGCGACTTCAAGCGTGTCGAGCGCGACTTCAACAGTCAGGCGATGGCGAGCTGACCAGCGGACGCCTTCGACCTCGACCGGGACGCCTGGTGCCGGCGGTGCTTTCGCAGAACCCACGGTGACGGCCGCCGCAGGGCGCTGCCCCGCCCGATGGTCCACGGCCCCAGCGGCGGCTGTCTACCGTTTGACGTGTGGGCGGCGTATCCCTGGGATCTCTGACCAGCGGAGCGCTCGGCGCGCTCCTAGCAACGCTGGGAGCGTTCGCCGTGGCGTATTTCACCGTTCGCCACGACCGATCGGTGGTCGCACGCCGTGAAGAGCTGGAGCACACGGCGCAGGACCGCGCCTTACGACAACGGGTCGCTGCGACCGCGCGCCACGTGGTTCACGCCTTCGCAACCGAACAACGGTGGTCCCCGCTCTTGCAGGGCCAGACAGAGCTGGCCCTGCTCGACCTCTTGGGCTCGGCATGGGCAGACCTCGGGGCGACTGAACACTCAGCTGTGGCCGAGTGGATCAGTCTCCGTTACGACGAGTTGGCGGTGCTGCCGACCTGGCGTGGATGGGGCAGGGTGCTCAGGTCGGGTCACAGCAGAGCTGCGTACGCGCATGAACTGGGTTTGGTCGCGGGACAGCTGACCGCGTGGGCCGCCGGACGAGTCGATGACAGCTGGTTCACCACTGACCTGGTCCATCGGAGCGCGCTGTGACGTCGACGCCAGACTCGGACGGTGCAGTCTCGCGCCCGCCGACCTGACGAGCCGGTCCGGTCGACGGCGGCAACTTGGTCGCGGCGCTCGCCAGCGCCCGCTGAGTTCGCCTCGAGGCGCAGGCGCAGGCGCAGGCGGGGAAGTCGTGTTGGTAACCCCCTAGAGGCGAGGCGGTCGAGCCGCCAAACCGTCCTGATCGGGGGACTGGGCCAACGTTCGTGGATAATGAGGGTTATGCACCACAAGGGCGCTCCTCGCGGGGGCCCGACGCATCTCCCAGCCCTGCTGCGCGGTCGTTCGTCGACCGGCAGAACACCCGGTCGTGGTACCCGGCCAAATGCTCCTGAGTGTCGTCAAGTCGCCTGGCCCCCGCGTCGGTAGGAGCGCTGGCCTCGGTCTGCCTACCCAGGGCTGAGATTCACCCGTCGGCCTTGGTGCTGTCGCGTTCACGAGGTAGCGAGCTGCGCTCGAGTGAGCACGGCTCGGATTTCGACGCTCACGTCTGCAAGTGGTCCACTGGCGGAGTCGCTCCGGTCGATCGCGCAGACGACGACGCCGACGTGTGCGCCGTCGGCTCGCAGCGCGGTGGTGGCATCGCGGACTGCTCCACCAGTCGTGATCACGTCTTCGATGAGAGTGATCCTCTGGCCGGCGACCTCAGCGCCTTCCGCCAACCGACGGGTGCCGTAGGTCTTGGCTTGCTTGCGGACGAAGATCGCGGGTAGGCCAGTGAGTGAGCTGACCATGGTTGCGATAGGAACACCACCGAGTTCCAGTCCTCCCAAGAGGTGGGTGTCGGGCGGAAGCAACGGGATTATCGCCTCGGCCACTCGCCGCAGTAGCACCGGCTGCGACTCGAAGAGGTACTTGTCGAAGTACTCCGTCGATGTCTGACCCGATCGAAGGACGAACGTCCCTTCGAGCCGGCATGCCGCGTCGATGTCGTGAGCCAGGGCTTTGAGATCCACGGCGCCGATCGTCGCATCCCCGCACAGCTGGCGGCGGCGTACGAGAACGCGAGGTCACGCCGGCAGCCGGCTCACGCGGTGGCGCCTTGCGCCCCGCGGACGGCAAGTCGACCGCCAGCTGGCAGAGCTGCTCACCTCGAACGGGAGGGTGTATGAGCGACTTGAGCCGACATCGATCAGTTAGTCGCGGTACAGCACAGGGGTCCCAGAGATGGGTGACTCTGCGCTGCTCGACCCCGGGATGACCGCGTCCCGTGGAGTGGTGTAGGTGGTTCGCGTGTTGCTTCGCGTTCTTACTGCTGTTGATCATGCCGCTTCTGGTAGGGCCGCGTCAATGACTTCCGGGGTGTCGATTTCCTTTTGTGCGGG
>JAABUP010007886.1_pt1 | contig 13904 bp, 16 predicted proteins | sample 5559201 | NCBI WGS metagenome assembly JAABUP01 (sample SAMN10711887, study PRJNA513373) | rock metagenome | isolation source: Antarctica rocks | place: Antarctica | reverse complement strand
TTGATTCACCACAAAGATGTAAAGAAGATTCATACAAGCCTTCATGTTCTGCATGTCCTCTTCTGTATGACTCTTCATACTGTGTAGTTCTGTTATAAGTATTTGCGCTCAAAAAGAAATCTCTTCAGCAACAATCTTCACTTCATCTGTCATAGGGGTTTCTGCACTCATTCTGCACTAATTTCAACAATTGTACGGCAAGGTCTTTAGAATAGGCCAGGTCTAAATGAGAATAGTATTTTAATGTCATGAGTTTGCAATGAGACTGACGCTCAATTGATAATTTCTAAATACAAGAAGAATACTATGAAGAGAAAAAGAAAAGCTTCATACAGAAGTGAAAAGATAATGTGCTTTAGTCTTAGGGTCTTAGTAAGCAACTAGGCCATAAGACCTTAGTATGGGTTCAACTCATGACAAACACACAGAAGTTAAAGTCATTAAACAGCACTTGTTTTGAACAGTTCAGTTAGGCCCTTTTTGCTTAAAATACTACTTTGTCTTCTTTATCAGATCAGTGAGCACATCATTGTGCAAATAACTTTCATAATCATTCTTGTTGTGAGTCTATTGTCATTATCTAGAAACAAGATGAACAGTCATTTTCTCAACACAATCATCTCAGATCAATAAGAGTAAAGAATCTGAATCTGTTTAGACCCTTCACTGATCAACTGTGTTTTCTTTTTCATCTTCACAGTGCAAGCAGTTCACATATCATAGCTTGTAAGAAGAATGACTTTGAAAGCTTAAGAGTCAGTGATGTCTCACATATAACTGATTGCTGATGATCATTCAGTGAAGTTCTGTGAGGTTTTCTTGAATGCTGAGGCATTAATTCAATTCAGCTTTGAAGCTATCAAGCTCTCTGACTTGTCACCATATGCAAGAACTATTGTTAGCTCAGAAAATTGCTCTTTCATCTTTCTTCACTGATCTATCATCACATCTGACAGACAGAGAAGTAGAATTGATCAGTGAATCTTCATATGAGTATAGGCTCACAGTGCATATATGCACATGAAAAGATATGCAGTAAATGTCTTCTTTAATCTCATTGTATCACAGAGAAGTTCATCAAAGGTTTGTGAATCTTTTATAGCATGATTGTTGACAAATGCATCAGTTTTGATGTAGGCTGTACTGATAAAAGATGATGATACATGTTTTAAGGTTCACTGCAGCATAAAAGCTGCACTGTTGATTTGAGAGTTCAGAAATTTGAATTTGAAGCTTATACAATGACATTTGCTTTTATTCAGAATCTGCTTCAATTCATGCTTAAATGTGATGATCATCTCAAGAAGTCACTTGCAAGGCTCAATCAAGAGATTAATTTGAGCAGCATTGTCAGTAAATGCATTTTGAATTGCAAAATACCTCTGTTGATCTTCAATTTTAACCAGCTAAATGAAGAGTCAATCTTCATATCAATATAAAGAAACACTTGTGTGTAGAAACTTACATTGACAGATATATTTGTCTCATGCTGCAGTCTCTTTACCTTCTTCAAAGTCTTTTGTTCTGTGATCCCCATCTTTAATAACTCTTTTGTCACTGACCTGAATCATGACTGACTGATGCACACATGATTTACAGTGATGTGTTGTCAGAGTCTTAACTCTGTTAACTGTCTTGCATCAATATCAGAGTAAATCTGGTCAAATTTGATAGGATCTTGAATGTAAACATCATTAAGACTGTTGAAGGCAGATTTTCTAAAACCTTCAGAAGATAGCATGACCTGTTGTTCTGCCTTTCTCTGTAGCTGAACCTGATAAATGACTTCTGCACACTCTGTTCTCAAAAAAATAGATGAAGTTAATTGATGTGCATCTAAAGGCTTTCTCTGATCAATTAAGCCTTTCTCATCAGCCTTCATACTAATATGAATCTTGCTGTTATTGAAGAGGTCTTTCTCTTTGATTCATGTAACATTGTCAGTTAAATTCACATAGACAGTGTCTGCAATTGCAAGTGAGAGATCAAAATATTCAAAAGAGTATTTCTCATCATTCAGAGGCCTCAAGATGTATGTGAATGAGACTTCAGAATCATCAGATAGACTCATGAGTTGAGTAATCAAGTCTGTTCAAAGACTGATATCAGTTTCTGAAAGAAGGGTTTCTTTTATATTAAGATATCTGAATGTGATGCTAACAAAGTCAACTAGCAAAGCAGAAAATCTCAGCTGTCTCTGAATCTCATTTCTTCACTGACTGTCATTAAGATAGTGATAAGAATCAAACTCAAACTTGCATGTACCTGACATGCTCAACAGATTCAAATTCACATGATTGATGATATGCTCTCTTAAGTCATTGATATAGTGTGTAATTCAATCCTTCTCTCATATCAATATGAAGAAAACTGCCGGCAGCACAGCAACTTCAATACTAATAAATAATTGCTTCTGACTTCTGAAACACATTCACTTCAGTTTAAACACATTCTGAATGACTTCTGAGGCATACAAAGAGATGACTGTTGGTTTAAAGAACTCATTAAATCAGAACACTGTTGTCTGTAATGACAAGAACTGAAAGAGGTTCAATATACAATTTGTGGCCTCAAGAAAGTGCTCTCTGTCAAATGAGCCTAATTTGAAGATTTTGATGATATCACTTGAATTGAATTGTGAGATTCTTCTATTTCACAAATGTTCAAGTCATTTGATGACAGTTGTCTGTCTGCCTTTAACTGCATTTAAGATGAGGTCTATTGTCTGCATCAATTCATACATATATAGAAGTAGTTTTGTCAGAACCTGTGTCTCTTCAACCCTTCTTGTCTTAGATTTGTGATTGATGATGACTGCTTTCTGAGTTATTTCATTCAAGGTCAAATTCATTGAAATAGTTGAATTGATATGCTCAAGAATTGCGTTCACTGTGTCTTTGTAGACTGATTTGACCCTTATGTCCTTGAATACTGAAAACAGCTCAAGAACAAGGTATGAGAATTGAAATTGTTGAAATGCTCCTTTGTCTGTGAATTCTAGATATGCTGCAAGTTTAGGCTCATTCTTGTAGCAATTCAAGAACTTTTTGCCTGAAAGACTGAGTTGCTCATGTTGAGTTGACTTGAGTGTGTGTGATTTAGTTTATGAAAGATATCAGCTTCATATTGATATGAAGGTAGAGTCAATAAACATATCAACTTTTCTTTGAGTGTGAATGTGAGTTTGAACACAGTTGATGCAGATGCTGCTGCTGACATAGAAGATGTAAAAGATGTAAAAGATGTAAAAGATGCAGGTGTTGCAGATGTTGCCTCTGTTACCTCTGCTGTCTGTGATGTTCATGATGTCTGTGATGATGATGATGCTTTTGATGCTTTTAATGCTTTTGATTCTTATGCTTCTTGTGCTTTTTCTGATCCTCATGCTTGTTTTAATCCTCATGCTTCTTATGCTTCTTGTGCTTCTTCTGATTTTTGTGCTTTTTGTGATTCTTTCTGTTGAGGGTGTCAGCTTTATATCAATATAATGATAAGTCACTAAATCTATCACTTGCTTCTTATGAGAAGACATTGTGAAAGCTGTACTAAGTCATAAAGATATGAAGATGTGAAGATGTAAGATGATGAGTTGTGAAGATGAGAAGTGTAAGATGAGTTGTGAAGGTGTAATGTGTTAAGATGTAATGTGTGCAGATGTAAATGTTGATGATGTGACAGTGAGTTGACAGTGAGACTACTCTGAAGATATGTATTAATGAACTTGACAACTAGAAGCTGATAGAAAGGTGTAGTTCAACAGATAATAACTTGACAATATAAGAACATAAGAAGATGAGAATGTGAAGTTAAGAAAGAAATGCAAGAAGTTGTAAGTTGATGAGAATAAGGCTGACTGACAAGGTGATCTTTTTAAGATGTGTTAATGAGCTCAGATTTCAGATATTGATGTTGAGGTAAGGTAAGGTAGAGTTACTTACAGAATGTGTGATATTCATCACAAAACAGCTTCTTAAAATACTTTGCTGTAGTAGGTGAGGAAGTAAGTAATCAAGCTGAATAATCAAGGAAGTTTGTTGTGAATAAGATGAATAAAATTGTCAGGTTGTAAGATTGTCAGATTGTACAGTGATGAAAAGATACAAAGATAAGAAGGTAAGAAGGTAAGAAGATAAGAAGATAAGAAGGTAAGAAGGCAAAAAGGTGAAAAGTTTCAAGTGCTTGAGAAGAATAGAGTGTGTAAGAAGAATGAAGATTTTGTGAAAGATATTCTTATACTGATACAGAGTCAGTCTTTCAACAGTGTTCTTATACTGATACAGAGTCAGTCTTTCAACAGTATTCTTATACTGATATGAAGTCAGTCTTTCAACAGTGTCCTTATGAAGTCAGTCTTTCAATGGTGCTTCTGCAGTCACTGTCTTCTCTGTTGCAGTCACTGTCTTTTCTGTCATCATCACTGTCTTCTCTGTCACTGTCACTGTCACTGTCATTTCTGTTGCTGTTCAAAGTGTTACATCAAGATCTACATGTTGTCTTATCTCACAGACAGCAACACTCTTTGATGAAGTGTATCTGAGTTACATTTCTTTTGACTGAGTAGTGAATATTGATATGATGTCTATGCTAAAGTGTTGTTGTGATCAGCATCTCATTCATATCAGTATGAGAAGAACATACTATGTTTACATTGACTAGTTAAAGAATAACAGCAAGTCTACAAACTGTTGGGTCAGGTCATGAGCCATTGACTGCTACAGTAGTGAACATAGGTATAGTGTTCTTGCTGCAGTGTTGTTGAGGCTGCAGCTCACCATATAGTATGAGAGGAACATTCTATGTTTATATTATTACTGACTACAACTACAATTGACACCAAGACTACATCTTATGAGGTGATTTAACCCACAGCGTCACTTGCCTGACATTTGACATTCGAAATCTGAAAACTGAAAACGAGGTTTTTTCAGTTTGCACGATATGGACTGCCGTAGGACAGAGCATAAAAGACGCGAGATGGTTGGATGAGAAGCTGAAATGGTTCTTCGGTACAGGACAGAAACGCCCCGACTTCATGGATGAAAAGACACATCTACCCCACGCACTTAATCGCAGCCATCTCTAAGAGCTCTATATTAATATGCGTCCTTGTTGAGAGGAGAGACGTGTTCACGCCGACCACGCTCTTTTCGCTCTTTTCTACTGGGTAGTCCTTCGGACAGCCTCTAGCTCCACTTTCACTCTAGATATAATGTTATTCAGCTTCACAAGACTGCTTTGGTCTTGACGAAGACTTTAGCCGCTGCAGAAGTGATTGTATAGGTAGAGTAGTGCCATGCGTCTTGGACTTTATGTAATCGCTGAACTTCATCGATGCCGGACATGCGTGAACTGATAGACATGTCAGTACATCCTGCCACGCTGACAACATTCGTCCTGTCCTTCGTCCTTCAATCTTAGTCCTTATACCTTTGTCCAAACAACGTTTCGACTCCGAACAGTCTCACTTCACCACCAACACCATCTCTCAGCCGCAGGCCTAGTATATCGCCATCCGCTCCCGCCTTCTCAACTACTTCCTTGCCGATGAATCCTAACAACTTCAATCTGGGTCGACTACGTTCTTACACATATGGGTCTAGGTTTGATTAATCACTTCGGCAGCTATCAAATACTTTCTCCACAGCTTCTGCCCTTACGACAAGACGCGAAGGGTTCATTATCAAATTAATTGAGCTCGACTCAACACTTGCCTGGTCTTTCAATCCCGTTGATGATGGAATAGCGCAGCTATCAAAGCTTGGATCTAAGCGTGGTGAATGAGTGTCTGTTTAGCAGTTTGCGTGACTTATCATTAGTATTGTATTTCGAAGCGGACGAAGCAGTTGTGCATACAGGCCTTGGGAACGACGCAACCGACAAGAGAGACAAGACCCAAATTGCCGCGACGGCCAAGTAAGAGGTAGTACTCATGATCGCCAAATCGTTAAGTATGATTGTCATTCAGGCCAACGATTCTACATACTATTCCATTGCGGCTGTCAGACCTTCAACTTTGACGGCATGGTTACATACTTTTGCCAGCCTCAAGATGTTTTATCATTGATTTCTGGTTACGGAACAAACACTTCTCCACAATCTATCAAACCACGTCATAGAACATTATCTTCCTTTCTTCTGCTTCGGCCATGAGCCCAAGTGATCGAGTGCCATCAACCTATTCTCTTCACCTATCTCCTTCATCTTGCCGTTCTCCTTCAAAGTGAAGATGTTCCTACCGTCTCAACGTCGTAGAACATTTCCTTACAGCACTTCTCTCAATCTCAAGGTATGCCGAGTTTCCTCCATACCATGGTAGCCGCGTCTGGCAAGTGTAAATAATGTCGATCGGATCCACCACAGTGATAAGGCAGACAACAACAGGATTCTCCCTCTTTTGGTGGCCTCTTCTCCATGAAGTGCACAGGTCAATCGACCGCGACTTATTCACAACCCGTGACCAAATCCCAGAAGTTCGATGGACTCAGTCAGACCCGAGACAACGATCTGGATACATCCAGCATTTCAGGTTCATGGGAGCGTCAGGGTGAGCTTCTCCAGTTCTGCGCGGTGCGCACACATGCCGTTAACAACATTCAGACCACCTAATCACACTGGAGGAGGAGGAGCAGTGCAGAGATGTCCGAGTCAACGATCGCGTTGCCGCCGATGCTGGTGTGATTTTGGGCATGCCTGCTCCTGTTCAGGGGCCGGGACGCGGGACAGAGAATGGCGGTGGCTCTGATTCAGAAGTCCTGCCTCAGCTGTCCAAACCAGAAGCTATCGGGGGTGGGCAGGAAAGCAAGGATGATGACGACCTTGACGTTACTGCGAATGACAAAGTACCTTAGGGTTAGGGTTAAATAGCTCAGTGGTATGTTCTCTACAAAACCTTTAGTTTATTTCAATCAAAATTTCTAATATCTTCACAGCTTCACTGTAACTACTTGAATATCAAGAGGTCATCAGTTCGACTCTGATAGAGGGCATGGCTTTTTGAATATAACTTTTCTACTCTTCTTATTTGGAAGCATTTGCTCAACTTTTCATTTCACTTTTTTGAAACTTTCCTACCTCCAAAACCGGTCGCCAAACCCATTTCTCTTGTGTGTAGGGATACTTCTACAAGAGCCACACTGGTTCTACTATAGATTATCATGAATATGACGAAGCGCTCATGCTGAAGACGCGGAAAATTTGATGAATTAATTACCTCAAGAATACATCCATATTTGAGTCACAGATGAAGACTTTTCTTGGTTCACGCTCCGGGTCAAAGGCACCCCCAAATTTTGAGGGGCTCGCTCTACCATCATCTCACCTCCACTAATCATCAGAATCTCTCTCTCTCTCTCTGTGTGTGTATGTGTCAGTGCGCCATCGTCTGCTCAACATGAAGCTATTGGGGTGATAAACATGCGATTCCCACATATCTCCCTCCTGCCAAATCTTACCAAAACGGGGCGGGCCAGCACTGAAGTTACAAATACCGCGAATACTACACTACCGTGTCTGCCAATCGATTGATCGTAGCATTCCCTAAACTGGCAGGCCGAGGAGGCTGCGCCAGCTGCTGCCCACTCGGCACCTAAGACGGCCCGTTTGGCGGCTGCGGCATAAATCCTTGCCCCTCCCCAAAAGCGGGGATTTACATGAACACAGGTCCAAGAGCATCCAGAAGCGGTTCAAAACCTCTGAATTCGCAGACAGGCCTCAGCACCGGAAAGTAGCGTTGTGCTGTATGTATCATTGAGATCTTTGAATTCATTGAAGCACTTCCGAATTCCAGCAATGGCTAAAAAGCGTGAGGGGCTTTGAAGTCCATGCAGCGAATCTACGTGCTAATGCAACGCAGGAGCGCTCTGTTGCATTTCCGTCGACATTGATGCCGTGGCAGGCTGGCTAGGCTCATACGGTGGGGAGGACTCGACTAGCGACATTTCACGAGGTCTGCAGTCATGGTACGCTTTTCGCAGAATAATCGGGGTTTGACACTCTCTAGGCGTCTTTGCGGGCACGATCGGAGTCCGACGTCTTCTCAAGCTCTTCGAAAAATACAAGATCAAGACGACATGGTTTATACCCGGCCATTCTCTGGAGACGTTCCCCGAGGAATGCGCCATGATCAGAGACGCCGGACACGAGATGTATTGTATCCTGCATCGAACAATGGCGATTCGTGGTAGCTGACGAGGAAGCAGAGGCCTCCACGGCTACTCGCACGAGAACCCAGTCGCTATGACCCTCGAACAGCAACACGCTATCCTCGACAAGACCTACAAGCAGCTCACAGACTTCTGCGGCAAACCGCCACGAGGCAGCGTCGCACCGTGGTGGGAAGCATCGCAAGAAGGCGCGGAGTTGATGCTGAAGTATGGTGTTGAATACGGTCCGTCCGTCCACCAATAACCTCCTACCCATCTCCAAAACGATCAGACACTAAGAATGATGGATGACCAGACCACTCCTTCTCCCACCACGACTGCATCCCCTACTGGCTCCGCACCGGCGACAAATGGACCAAAATCGACTACAGCAAAAAAGCAGAAGAGTGGATGAAACCGCTCGAGAAAGGGCCTCTAACCGGGCTCGTCGAGATCCCCGCGAATTGGTATCTCGACGACCTACCGCCAATGGTCCACCCCCAATCTTTCCCATCCCACCCCACCAATCCAATCTCCTCCCCTCCCCTCCCCTCCCTCTTTTCTTCCCACTCCCCTCCTCGACCGATAACGATGACAAGATCGATGATGATGCTAACGCATAAGTGACAAGGAATAGATGTTCATCAAAAAAGCCCCCAACTCGCAGGGCTGGGTTCACCCGAAAACGGTCGAAGACCTCTGGCGCGACCACTTCGACTACTTCTACCGCGAATACGACGATTTCTGCTTCCCCGTCACCATCCACCCGGACGTGGCCGGACACCCTCACGTTCTCCTCATGCTGGAACGGTAAGATCCCCACCCGGTCCTAGTCCAGTAAATCCCTATCTTCTTTCCTCCCTTGCTCTCCGTCTACTGCGAGGTGGGCGTGGCTAAGATGTTGGCGGCGATGGTCGCGGGAGGACAGATTGATCGAATACATCGGCGCCAAAGAAGGTGTCGAGTGGGTGAAGATGGAAGATATCTGCGATGATTTCAAGTCGAAACATCAGCCGCCGAAGGGCGCGTTGTTGCCTGCGGAGGTGGGCGCGATACTGAAGGATCCGAGTGAGTCGCCATCGGGCCGAGAAGGTCTAGTTTTACCGCTGTGTGAGCTGATGATTTGTGTGCTGGTTTAGAGCTCGAGTTGAAGAGGGCTTAAGGTTAATCGACGGGTCTTCCGAAGGCATGTGAGGTTTGGGAGTGTCGGAAGTGGTGGGTGGTATGGATGGTCGCCGATGGAACAGGATGTGGTGGCGCCGATTTCGGAGGATGGTCATACCACGCGGAAAGCAGGATGGAGTGGTCGAATCACTTGATTAATGAAGGTATATTGGTCTAGTACGTACATGCAGGAAAACAATACACAAATATGCGGTCCACAACCGACGGGCAATAGAACGGCCGTCGGTCACCACGTCTCCACCCTACACATGTACAACCCGCAGCACGTGACAGACCAGAAAATGTATGAATCGGTCACGACTCCAAAAGTACAGCTCAGACCTTCTGTGACGCATCGACACCTTCACCACTACCCGTGACGCTCCCGTCACCGAAATCTTTGCGCCCACCATGCCCCGCCGAAACCGGATCGTAATTAGCCGTGCCGGGCACCTCACCGGCCAGCTCCTCGAGCGTCTTGCGCTTAGTCTCGGGGATCAACAGGGTGGTGAAAATACCGCAGAGCATGAAGAGGGCGAAGATCTCCATGACGTGGTTGAGCCAGGGCGAGGCGGTGCTGCCTGGGGGGGCGCCGCGGGTCCGAAGGGGGCCGAAGACGACTTGGGCGATGATGGCGCCGACTTTGCCCGAGGCGGCGGAGAGACCGTGCGAGGTGGAGCGGTAACGGGTCGGGAAGCATTCGCCGGGTACGATGAAGGTGGTGGCGTTCGGACCTGGTGGTGAGATTGGCATTAGTAAGGGGGTAGTTGGGATGGAGAGGAGAGGAAGCTTGGGGCCAGGGGCTCACCGAAGTTGAAGAAGAACTGAGCGAGCACGTAGAGGGCGAGTAGAGCTTTCCGACCGAGAACGTGGTATGCGAAGCCGATGATGCAGAAGAGGATCGTGAGGACGGCGAAACCCATGAGCTGGATGGGCTTGCGGCCAACCGTGTCGACCAGGGCTACCGTCACCCAGTAACCAGGGATTGCACCGGCGCAGACGATGATCAAGTTACCGACGGCTTGATTGTAGAAGACGTGGTACATGTTGCTGCCGCCAGCGTAGCCGATAGCGGTGAGGATGATGGTGTTGTTGAGTCCGAGACCGTAGAAAGCAACATCGAGGAAGAACCACGAGCCAGCGGTTCCAAGGAGAACCTTGCCATGCCTCCACTGGCCGTAATGATGGATGAAATCGCTCCAACTAGCTTTCGGGATATCGAGGTGCTGGGAAGAGTTCTGGATGGCTTGGACCCGGCGGATCTCGTCAGGGTGACCCTCTGCTTTGCCCTGCATGTAGGCCTTGGTGTCCTCGCCGGCCTTCTCGACATCGCGAGCGACATCGAAAGTGTAGCGAGGGGTTTCAGGGATGGTCAGACGGTAGTACAGCGCAACGCAGCCTGGCACAGCACCGAAGCCGATGATCACACGCCACATCTTGTCGACCGCAAGACCGCAGACACCACCACAGTTCGCGGCGTTGCTGGCGGTTTGAAGAGACTCCTTGAAGCCAGCAGCAACGATGAGAGCAATGATGGCGGCGCAGAACTGTCCGATACCTTGCATGGCAAACACAGAGCCCATCATGGCACCCCTCCATTTGGTGGTAGCGAATCTGTTGACTGTCAGTGGTTTCTACACATGTGCGGGGGCCAAGGGCGCATACTCGGAGGTGATGATGGATGACAGTGGGTAATCACCACCGATACCAATGCCCATAAGCACACGCCAAAAGATGATGAGCCCGACAACTGATATGGCAGGGGATGAGGCGGAGAGGGATTGAGCCAGAGTCGCGAAAATGATGAGGATGAGCTCAAGACCGTACATCCTCTTACGACCAACGACATCAGCTAGAAATCCGAATCCGATCTGACCGATCACAGTTCCTCCAGACGTAGCCACCTTGATGGCCGTGTCAGAACTCGAAGGGATACTTCCGGGTTTGGTCTTAGCATTGTGCCAGTAGACCACCCCCAACATCGAAGTGACCAGGTTGATGGCGAAGATATCGTAGGCATCGGTGAAGAAACCAATACCGGCCACGACGATGGCACGGACGTGATACCAACCAAAGGGAGCCTTATCAATTTCCGCCAGAGCAAGACGACGGCGCTCGTTTGGGTCGGCGATATGGGCGTAGTCATTGTGAAAGTTGTGGAAAGCGGCGTTCCCGCCAGATGTCTTCGTCGCCATTGCGCTCAACGATGTGGAAATCGGAGTTACGATGATGGGGAGACAGTCGTTGTCAGAATGTGGAAAAACTTGAGGATGAACGACGGAAAGAGTGTGTAACACACTGGAGGGGGATCCTGGATCTTAATATGTGAATTCACTTTAATCGCTAGATCTACCTAATCCGAGGTCAAAACTCCGGGGCGGCGTCTTCCCTGCAGTTGGCGGGCCCCGCTAAGCACTCCAAAAGTATACCAATCAATGTGCGCGAGTACGGCGTGGGTCAACGTGGGTCGGCCTATAAAGCTGAGTGAGTCGATAAGAATTCGAGATGGCATTATTTCAGACCAATCATCAGCAATTACCGCACCCGTGTACGAGTCCGGGATTCATGCTCCACCCCGTCTTCGAGTCCACCCATGCAACGTTGAAGTCTCTTGCCTGCATATCGCGGCTAATGATAGTGATGGCACCTCCAATAATGAAGATCCTACCAGTGCATCTCCAGCGTACCACCATGGCCAGACTTGATGCTTGTCGGCCACTGAAAAGCTGAGTAAATCTCGAATTCGCCTTTCGTGCGACGCCATGTTCCCCAATTCGTAGCCACCGTACCGAGATGCCAAGACAGAGCGATTCGCGGTAACTATGACATCTCACGATTAATGGCCAGCCGTACTCGTAGCAAGTCACATCTCGCATCGAGACAACGTGCTTCCACTATCGAGTACGGTACGAGTAGAGAAATATCGCAGCCTCGCAACACGGCACGGCATTATCACTGCGGGACTTTCGCCCTCAGCGACGCTGCGAGTGTCGTGTAGTCATGTGAGACTATCCATAAACTCGCAGCAAGGCTTCCCCAGTGTCAGCCTCGAGGTCACGGTCGCCTTCCTGCAAGAAGCCTCAGAAGCATATGCGCGTTTCCGTGTCGCGTCGAAAAACTCCGTGGTTTCTCAAGTAAAGATGAAGTGAGGTCTTGATAGCCAATGACTTCCGCACGTGTCGACCAGGGTGAGTGCCAAGAAAACAGGGGGCAGCGCCGGGACGGCCGGGTTGGTCGAAAGTCGCCTGCAAAAAGAAGGCTCGACCCCCACACCTCTACAATAGGTACCTCATCTTCGCTTTCGACGTGCACCACCACGCACGGTGACCGTATTGCTACATATGACTGGGCTTTCTCCATGTGTTAGTGCTCTGGAAGGCTTCTAGACTCGGGACCGAGACAGAAATGTCACATGGCTACGTACTTGATATTAATATAGGCGACCGATGTCAGGCTTTGCAGCAGGGCTGTTATCCAAGGGCAAGTACTCAATGTTGACCAGGAGTTGGTGGACGGCGACCCGCTCTGGCGCCTTGATATAAGTTTAAATTGCCTTGCGGAGTCTGCCATCGTCTCATGGTAACCCTAATGAAATCGCTCGCGGCTCCGCGTCTCTTCAGCTTGCACTCAGGATCTACTCTATTTTACCGCAACGACTCAACAAGTAGCGACTAATGACAGGGTGTGCAGAAACAGCGATACTAACAGCAAAAGAAGTGTTCAAAGGGCACGTGATGAGGGAATGCAGGCTCAAAAGAATACCAGCCTGTTCACAGAGGAGAGACGTCGACACACGAACTTGACGAACTCTGGCGTGTATCCGAGGAAGAAACTCAGACCGTGAACAAGATCGGGACCGTGATATGCGTCCTCAGCGCTTCTTCCTCTGGCGAGAAGCTGAATACCTTTCAAGGCCAACCTGTTGAGAAGGTGGGCGTATCTTAGTCCCACAATTCCGATCAATCCCGTAGCGGTCCTTCCCCTCAAACTTCTTCAATGAGATCCACTGTCTCCGTCCACGCGAAAGACACGACCGTACGCCAAGGAAGATATATATACACATGTATCTGACTCGAACCTGCGACAAAACATCGAAGTGCTCATGGGTTGGTCAGCCCCGAGCCCTACGACCATCGAACGTCTCAAAACCTGAAACATGCGCTCGGGGGTACCTGCATCGTCAAACTTCGCCTTCGCACTGCAGTTTGCATGCAAGATACATGTACTGGCTGTTCGCTCCGTTCGGAATCCGGAAGCCTCTCCTAAGCGTTTTGTCATTCAATATCTTGACCTCATGTGGGGTGGATTCTACATCACATTCATCATGTGCATCATGCTTCTGACTTCCAAGACCGCAGCATAGAGGTCATCACCGAAGATCTCACTCTCGTTCGTGTGCATTGAGTGTTCTTCTCCTCTCGGTCATGCATGGCAATCCCAGGTCCTGAAAGCTCGACGTTCATCATACACTTGGAGGTTGTCCTTGAAACCACGCCAAACCGCTCATCCAGCATCGTTTTTTCAATCTTACATCTCCGTCCTCTGTCTACCTGTCTTCCTCGTTCGGCAATCATCAAACCCTGTCTCTATCTCTCCGCT
>JAABUP010007885.1_pt1 | contig 13906 bp, 12 predicted proteins | sample 5559201 | NCBI WGS metagenome assembly JAABUP01 (sample SAMN10711887, study PRJNA513373) | rock metagenome | isolation source: Antarctica rocks | place: Antarctica | reverse complement strand
ACATCACTTTCACTGACACAGTGATTACTACAGTGGCAAGATTCGAGGCCTTCTACAATAAAACCGTCTCCCTCTCGATAATACCTTTCCTAACCAAACGGATCCCCACATCGGTCGGTCACCTGAGGATCCTCCACATTGCAAACTCTGACAAGGCATTACCCAGTGACTGCAGCAGCCACAAATATTCAAGATGACTACAATGGTACGTACATATGCAATGGCCTCGACCTTCCTCCCCGTTCAGGGTTCTGTCGCTGGAACTTTGACCTTCTCTCCTGAACATCTCCAATACCCATGTTCTACAATGTCATGGGCTCTGGGCTTGCAGCCTTACCAAGACAAATCACTCATGCCGTTCCTTCCCAAAAGGCATATATAGCAGCCTCAAAACCGCTCGTGCTGTCACGATTTGGCTGAACAATTGTTGATGCTAACGTTATTCTTCTGCACAGGATCTCCGTGTAGGCAACAAGTACCGTATTGGGCGAAAGATTGGCAGTGGCAGCTTTGGTGATATCTACCTAGGTAAGCCCCGGACCACAACAGAATTGAGGCCTCTACTAATGTGTTGAACTAGGCACGAACATCATTTCTGGGGAGGAGATCGCCATCAAATTGGAGAGCGTCAAGGCTAAGCACCCCCAGCTGGAGTACGAGGCCCGCGTCTATAAGTCCCTTGCTGGAGGAGTCGGGATCCCGTTTGTTCGCTGGTTCGGGACGGAATGTGACTACAATGCCATGGTGCTCGACCTGCTCGGTCCGAGTTTGGAGGACCTTTTCAACTTCTGCAACCGCAAGTTCTCCCTGAAGACTGTCCTACTGCTGGCGGACCAGCTCATCTCCCGTATTGAATACATCCACGCCAAATCCTTTATCCACCGCGATATCAAGCCGGACAACTTCCTGATGGGCATTGGAAAGCGTGGAAACCAGGTCAATGTGATTGATTTCGGATTGGCCAAAAAGTACCGAGACCCCAAGACCCACTTCCATATCCCATACCGTGAGAACAAGAACTTGACGGGAACCGCACGTTATGCATCAATCAACACGCATCTCGGAGTTGGTAAGTCATCCAATTCCCAATTCTCGCATCTCTCACTGACAATATTACAGAGCAATCCCGTCGTGACGATATGGAATCCCTCGGATACGTGATGCTTTACTTCTGCCGCGGATCCCTTCCCTGGCAAGGATTGAAGGCCGCTACCAAGAAGCAGAAATATGACCGTATCATGGAGAAGAAGATGACCACTCCCACCGAGGTGCTCTGCCGTGGCTTCCCCAACGAATTCGCCATCTATCTCAACTACACTCGTTCGCTCCGTTTTGATGACAAGCCGGATTACTCTTACCTCCGCAAGATCTTCCGTGACCTCTTCGTTCGTGAAGGATTCCAGTATGACTATGTCTTTGACTGGACCGTCTACAAGTACCAGAAGAATGCTCAGGCCATTGCGGCTAGCAATAATCAGACAGCTGCGCAAGAGGAAGAGGAGAAGCCAGCGCGTCGTCATGCCGGAGGTACGAACGCTGCCACAGCTGGAACCCCCTTTCAGAACGCATCCTCAGCTAGCAAACCAGGTGCCATTTCAAGCCAGCGACGTAAAGTCATCGAGCGTGCTCCGGGTGGTGTCGAAACCCCTGATACGAACCGTGCTGTGGGAGGAAGCGATAGGATGTGAGTTTCTGCCAATCATGGTTCCTGGGTAGGAACTCTCCTCCTCTGCCTTTGCCGTTTGATCGATGAATCACGCTAGGCGTGGAGGATTGTACGAAGCGAATTCTAACTAATGCTATAGTCTTCGACGCTAGGCTACGCTCAGCTTCTAAGGGAGTCGCTGGTGCTGAGACAACTGGCACTGGCGTCTACCGTGTGAAGCGGGAAAACCATAGGGGAAATGGTGGATGGTACTGAACAAAATCTCTTAGGTAACGATTTTCGTGGTTCTCTCTTTGGCCAAGCGACATCGTTACCCGTCGGCCTTTACCATCACTATTCACTATGGAGCTCCACCATTGGCCTTCAGGTACTTGCAACGACACACATGGATATCTCCATTGGGCTTGCACTCTTCATATACCAGTCTCACCTCTATCTGTTAGCTATCATTGTCTCGGCCCTCTTCAATTTCACTGGCATCTACACGCTCGAACCTGACAAACACCATCGAACGCTAGATCTGCTGAACAAAAGAATTGGGTACGAACGGCACGCCACTGACTAGCTATGGCTCCTCTTGCAGTATCAGTCGACAGCAAGATTCGCTTCAGCATGACAGATTCCACATCGGTACTGGATGCAACACACCCAAGACCCTTTTCAGGGCTTGTCGACATCCGCAACACTAAAATACGGCCTTTTTCAATTTCAACACTAATGATCCTTTGTCATCACCCAACCACACACGCACCACACCCCCAGGCACCCAGCACCTTGTCTTTTTCAATCGGCATACACGGACATCATGGTTTTTTCTTAGCAGGCATAGCAGAAGTGTGAAACGCAGCGATTGGGGGTTGGAAGACTGGCTCAGAATGGACAGGAGGAAAATGAATTCCCGGCTCCACTGGTGCTGCAACAGGACAAAATCTCAAGCAAAGCCAAGAATTACTCGAATGGCTAGGTTTTGGTGTGGAAAAGGGGTCGCTTCTGGGGTGGTAATGTTGCTATGCCTGCAAAATCAATGGGGGATGAGCCTCTTAACTCACAAAAAGGCTTGCGGTCGAGGTTGAGCTAGTCTAGATACTCAGTCCAAATATCCAAAGCATCAGATTGGGACCCTCGCATAAGTGACTCATGTAGTTGATCGCTTGCTTCAAAGGCAAGCAATCTTTGGGTAAATTCCCTGAATATGGGGCCCAATTAAATTAACTCTTGACAAACGTAGTTCATTATTGGGGATTTTGTGCACATTTCCTCCCGGAAACATCAGATATTGAAGCAAAAGTCAACCACATATTCTGGAATATCGGGTCGCTAACCCACGGTAACGTGACGATGGCGCTCAATTAGTGTTCGAAACTCGACTCTTGCTGAAAAAATGGAGGAAAAGTCATGCGAAGAAATTGACATTTTGGATATGCAGCCCATGTTTTCGCAACTACAACGCTCATCTAACAGCTAACAATCCGGTTCTATCAGCTTCATGGAGCATACACCACGCGTAAAGCCTGAAAGTGTAGGTATCTAGCCCATAATATTGTGAAGATGACGCTCATTTAAGACGCAATCTTCCACGATTGTTGCTTGAGAAATCCTCAATAGGCATACTCGAGCGATGTCTTTGTCTTTATCGCCAAATTTTGGGCGAGAAGGATTTTCTATGCATGGCTTTTGACTTCATCCTCTTACGGCCTTCATGTCAATTCGTGCAACTTTCTCCCTTCTCAAGCGCCTTTCCTGCTTCAGCATACAGCCGAATCCCAAGCTTGATACTCAAGCAACAGTCTCTATGATATCCAAAGATTTCCAACGCCCGCTTCTTCTGCTCCTGGATTGGGATGGCACCCTTACCACCACCACCACCCTCCCTCTGATCGCCTCAATCGCCACTCTCCCAACCATCCACCCCAAGCTCGCCGCCCTCTCAAATGCCTACGCGGAGGATTTCAAAGCCCATGATGCTAACTACCGCCCAGCAAAGCAAGACCGAGTAACCATTGCTCAAGAGCTGCACTACCTCAACAGCCTGCATTCCGTCGAGAACATCAGCATCGAACGCATCGAAGCTTCCGGTATCTTCAAAGACGTCTGGACGGGCGATATCGAGACCGCTGCCGCTGACGTCGTGGAGAACGGCTCAATTATCTTACGAAATGGCTGGGCTAGACTGGTTGAATTAGTCCAGTCGAGCCAGTGCACGGGTAAGGTTGGTATCGTGAGCGTGGCGTGGAGTAGGCGGTTTATTTTTCATGTGCTGGCGCTATACGGAAGAATGGAAGGAGGAGCGGATGTTCATGCTGGGGATGTGGAGATCAGAGCTAACGAGATTGAGGGGGATGCGAGTGGGCGGTTGGAGAGGTGTTTGGGTAACGGAAGGGGTATTTGGACGGCTGGGGACAAGGTTGAGGTGATGGATGGGCTTGTCGACGCTTTTATGGTCGTGGAAAGTGGGGAGGTGGATGGAGGGGTGGATAGACAGCCCATGGTAATCTACATTGGCGACTCGACGACAGATCTTGCTTGTCTGCTCAAGGCCGAGGTGGGAATTTGTGTGCGAGATAAACCGCTCGGCGAGGAGCAGAGGGGGCTGAAAGAGACGTTGGAGAGGATTGGTGTGGCGTGTTTGCATGTTGGTGAATTTGTGAAGCAAGGCCAGGACGTGGGGGGAGAGGGAGGAAGAAATAGGTTGTGGTGGGCAACTGACTTCCACGAGGTGTGCGAGAGTGGAATCTTGGGTCGCTGAGAACGGATTCTGATCGTATAAATGCACGGCTAAGAAAGTCCACGACAACGTGTCATCCGTTTTGCCCAACCGCCTCAGCTAAATGCCAAAGCATGAACGGCTTCCTCTTCCAGAAATGGTCATGCATCTTGCTCTGATGAATTCGAGAAGTGTGCGTTGGTGGAGGAATGGTACCGATGGATCACGTTCAACGCTGCTGCTCAGGAAGTCCTCTCCGTTGCAAGATTAAGCACCCTTCCGTCACATTTGTCGGCCATATTGCTCGCTTGAGCGTTCTTTGATTCTGCGATTAAGACGATGGTTGTATACTCTTCCTTTCCATCATCTGTCTGCTCCTCCAGAGTCGCAATTGCAGTACGAAGTGGTGTGGGATTGGTCTTATGGAGAGCCGGAGATCTGGCTAATTCCAAGGTACGGTGTCATTGAGGAAAAACAAGAGGTGGAAGAGTTGCGCAATAAAAACAAAGCGAGGAAACGAGGAGGAAAAGTACACTAGTGCAGAATTTGTTGAATATATGTATTTCAATAGTCTTTTTCAGTAGCTACGCCCATTCGCTGGCCTCGAGGGCTGATATACATTAACAGGCCACATCTCATAGAATATATGAAGCAAGAACGAACCGCCCGCCATTTCCTCGCAAGCAAGCAATTCGAGAAAATATGAGACATTGATGGTCTGCGATGTATGACTGCACCATAACAAAAGAGAAAGTATAAGACCATTTCCAACCTGTTAACGCCAGCATCGAACATTATGAAAATGGGATGGCCCGCAAGGCCCCAGCGTGTCATATCGTCACATCAACATTTCCTCTCCACCGATCTCGGTGGATTAGATGACATAGCTCGTACTCGCCCTGTGGCCCCCGTGCTCTTCTTCCTCTTGTTCCTCATCACTACTTACTCCCAACCCTCCAGGCATCTTTTCATGCGGCCTAATCTTCAGTCCCTCTATCTCATCCTCTTCTTCAGTACTGGAGGTGGGATGGTGTCCCTTCTGCGCCTCTTCGGCATCGAGCCTCTTCCGCCAATTCGCAAGACTATCGCTCATCCCTCCTGGCCCGCTTGCCGAAGTAGGAGTGCTGCGCTCGAAATCGAATTGATTACTAAGACGATAATTGCGGTGCGTATCAGCCCAGTGGGAGCGGAGTGTTTCGAGCTCGGATGCTAGGCTATCGAGAGCGAGAGAATTCCGGTTGTTGCTCTCACTGCTAGTGGGTAGGGTGGAGGGATCAGAGCTGTTGGTGTGGGAGTGGTTGCCGCGGAAGGTGCTATTGGGAGGGTTGGTGGATGTGGCGCTGATGTTGCTGATGTTGCGGTTGTGCCCACCAGAGTGGCCATTCATTTGTTGGGATTGGCGGCGGTAGTTGCCCACTGAAGTGCCAACTTGATCCAGGAGCAGGGTCACCTTCTGTTCGGCGTCGAGTGCGCGAGTCTCAAGCATGCTATTCTCGTTCTTGAGCTGGTCAAGCTCAAAGCGGGCCTGTTGCGTTGTTTGCTGGAGTTGCTGTTGGGCATGCTCGTTGGTCTGGCGGTATTGGTCGCGCTCACTCTGGGCGGTGCGAAGCTCTGACTGGACTTGCGCCATTTGGGCTTCGAGTTGAGAGTGAGACCCCTTGACACTTCTCTGGATCTCTTCAATCTCACGGTGGAGATTTTGGCGCTCTTGGTCCCACCCCGCAGCGGCCTCTGGCTCCATGGACCCTTTTGACTGAGATTGCTGGGCCGTGTCCAGGTCGCTCTGCAGGCGCTCGTTCTGCTTCTTGTACTTGGTGAGCTCATCCTTCATCCGCTTGAGCATCTTCTCAGTGCCCTTTACGTAATGCACAGCCGACTGGTAGTCATTCTCCAATAGCTCAAGCTTCTCGCGATAGGTCTTGTCGGCTTCCAATTCTCTGGTCTCGATCAAGGACTTGGTCTCCTGGTGGGCTTGTTCGTAGGCTTCCAGCTTCTGCTCAAGCTCCCTCACACGCAAATTATCCGGCGTGTCGAAACGAGATGTCGGGCTGTCCAGATTTCTCGACCTGCCATGCTCAGATATACCTCGCTCGTCTAGCAGCTCCTTGAGTGTGTTATGTTGAACTGACAATGCACTAGCATTTCGCTGCTCATTTTCTAACTGTTGTTGGACAGTAGTGTGTCTGGCTTGGAGTGCCTGCGACTCTTTCACAGCTTCTTGGAACTGCTTGCGAACGGTCAGGCTTTCTCGGCTGGACTGCTCCTGATAGGCCTCTAGTCCTGCGATACGCTCTTCTGCTCGTCGAAGCCTCTCTGCGGCATCATCCGCAGCCGCTTGGTTCCTCCTGACCAATGCGTGAGCACTTTCGACTTGCTCTTTCAGAATCGGTATACGCTCATCTTCGAGCCTATCATTTTGGCTGCTGATACTTCGATTGCTAAGCTTATCGAGACCAGCCGCAACAGCTTGACGATGTGTCTTGGCTTCGGCTGCGTTCGTACTAGCCATCTCTTCAGCGTCTCGAAGCTTGCGAGTGGTATCATCGAGCTCTGCCGTCCGCTCCTCATGTTCGGCCCGCAACTGAAGAAGTTTTTGATCCAGGATTTCTCTCTGCCTCCTTTCCTCCTCGAGCTTTCTTTCCAATAAGGATGCTTTTTCGCTGGAAGATGTGACAGCTTCTCGAAGCGAAGCAAATGTGATGCTGTGCTGTTTGGCGTTCTCCAAAGCTTCGCCAAGTCTTCGCTCCAAGTCCTCTTTGTCAACTTCGAGTAGTTGTGCTCTGGCGTGTGCCTCAGACTTCGCTGCTGATTCTTCGCGAGCAGTCCTGCTAACCTGATGCAGCTCCGTTCGGAGGCTCTCAACTTCTCCGGGATTCCGAGACTGATCAAATTCTGCCGCCCGCTTTTGAGCTGCATCTGCAGTACCTTCAGCCAATTCACGTGTGCGCCTCTCATTCTGAATCTCACTACTCATAGAGGCGATGGTAACACGAAGCTCTTGCTGGGTTGCCAATGATTCAGCGAGTTTCCGACCAATGTCACTCGAACGGTCATTGTCGCTGAGCTCTCTAGTCATTGCTTCTGATTGTGGTGTTCCGATGCGACTTCCACCTTGGGCTGCGAGCTTGGCCTTGGCGTACGCTGCTTCGCGGACGGCAGTGTCTCGCTGTGCCTCTACTTCGGCCACCTCTTGTGCTGCAGCATTCTCACGGGCGCTGACCGAGTCCTGGACTTCGGCAAGCTGAGCTCGCATAGCAATCAAAGCTTCTATCAGCGGCTTGTCATCGTCGCCGAATGATTGAGCAGCATGATCATCAAGTGTTGAACTTTGAGAAGAGCTCGGCTGGTATCCAGCCTTTCGAGCGAGTGCTAGCTCAGAGGCATACCAGGCATTGCGACTTTTTGCGGCATCAAGCTCTTGTCTCAGACCTTGCTGCTCGCTTTGAAGACCCTCATGCTGATCTCTGAGACCCTCGAGCTGATTCTGAAGACCTTGGTGCTGGTTTTGAAGCTGTTCAAGCTGCTGTTTTGGAACCGAGTTCTCATCCGTTTGTGCTTTGTTGTTCCTTATCGAGGGGTCATTGACCGCACCGTATTGGGTGTTGTACTGTCGCTGCTGTTGTGATCCAGCTGTAGGGAATTGATCGATCTCATCTAAAGGAGCTTCTTGCGCAGGTTGACGAGACCGTGACCGTGTACCCGCTGGGTCATACCTTTGTGGTTCGTCATCGTCTATGGAATGGTTCGCAAATCTTTGAGGTTGCTGAATGGGCCGTTGGACAGGTTGCTGAACGGTTTGCTGTGTGGGTGTGCGACGTCCGTTGACTACAGGACTCATAGATTGAGCACCAAGCCCTTGTCTAGGACCTGCTTCTATTGGCGACACTATCGGAGGTGTCACATTTTCTTTCTCAAAGGATTCCCCTCGGCCAGTGTCTATGGGGGACCCGTAACCACGAGCGTCTCTGCCAGTGGGCGTTCTACTTCTGGGACCGTTCATTTGCCCATTTACTGGTGGCATAACTCCGTTGGGTCTTGGTGCCTGCTGCTGCGGAGGCGGTCCGGATGGTGCTTGCGCCATTGAAGCCCGAGGAAGCCTGGACCCCGCCCCCGGCGGAGAGGGACCATTGCCCATACTCGTGTCTTGACCGCGCCCTCCAGGTCCAGATCCAGGCCCGGGTCCAGATATGGCAGGACCTGGTCCGGGTCCACGGGTTGGTCGACTCATTGGTCCAGCCATGCTCTCGCGCGAGCCACTGAACTTCCTGCTGAGACCGTCTGGAGCACCATTCGGGGCATTAATCATCCTATTCTGGGGTGTCATTCCTCTTTCTTGACTCGGTCTGCGATTTCCCGGTACACGTTCTCCCGATGGTGTCTGCTGGATCTGCTGGTCGTTTGGGTATCGGATCTTGTCTGTATTCAAAACGTAGACCAAGCTCAATTCACCGGCGTCTCTGGGCGCTGAGCTGGGTTCTCCAGCAAGAACGACAATTTGCTTGCCGAAGGCAGTCATGCTGTGACCTGATCGGGGCGAGGGTGAGGGGCCCATGTTTTGAAATGTGTACCAACGTCGAGAAGTGATCCGGAAAGCTGCCAAGTCGCCCAAATCTGTTCCTTCTTCGGTACGACCTCCGAATACGTACATCACATCGCCGACTAAGGCAGCAGAGTGTCCTTCTCGTGGGGCGGGGATGTATCCAATGCAGTCGAGTTGAGTCCAAGCAACGTGTTTTGGATCGTAAGACCAGACATCATTGAACCATTGAGTACCATTTGTCCCACCGAAGCTGTTGTCATATCAGATCGCCGTACGTATTTCCAAATTTTGGATGTACTTACAGATATAGTTTGTCGTTCCAAGTTACGATTGTGTGGTTTGTTCTCGCTGGCGGCACATGACCTTCTGGTGGGCCTCCTTCATTGCTGTTTTGGATGAGCAGTTCCCATCTGCTGTTTTGGTTTTGTAAAGCGTTGAGATCAAAAGCCAGCAGATCATTGAAGAAGTGGCCCTCGACCTGACCACCAAAGACGAATATCTTTGACCCGAGGATATTTAGGGTATGACCGTATCGTCCCGCGGGTCGTGGTCCTGGTGGCATGGACCTTGACCAATGGCGCGTTGCTACATCTGTTAGATGGACTCTAAAGGAGTTCCGAGCAAGGACTTACATGTATTCAGGAGATACAGAGTATCGTCGAGCTTATCCCGCTCATCTAATTTGGTGTCTCCCCCAAAGACAATGAACGCGTTACCGACCAGCAAGCTTGCATGACCAACACGGGGACCTGGGCCTTCGAAAGTCGTTCCAACAGGGTAGCACGCCAAATTACTTCCTCCAGCCTCAATCATCCAGAGATCACCCTTCACAGTAGATCCATTGACAAGTCCTCCCATCAAGTATACATCTCCCTCTTTTGACGAAACGGCATTGACTGCTGCGCCATACCGAGGGAATGGATTTGGTTGCGAGGATGTGAAGGTTAGTCGTCGTTGGGACCATGGGTAAAGCGCAGCAGGATTAACGCCGGGAGGAGGTCCACTGGGTGCGGGTCGTGGAGCATGCTGCATTGGCAAGAGTGTTAGCATTTGTAGATGCTTTTGACCAGGACTCAAGGAGACTTTTAGCTCAGGCGTGGCACAAAGCCAGATGTAGCCTAACATGCACAACTTGATCAAAACGTACCGATAAATCGGGGTCCACTCGTCCACGTTGGCCCTGAACATGCTCTGGACCTGGTACATTCGCATCATCGATCGAGTTGACCGAAGTATTGACACTGCTCTGCCCAGGCGGTGGAGATATTACTCCAGCACCTCGCTCCTTCGCTCTTCCACCATTGACTGTTGGTATTGAAGTACCAGAACCTGCCGCGCTCGGCGCATCCGTCGGCCTTTGGGGTGGTACGTTCTGTCCTTTGCCCTCTTTACTCTTCTTGCCAAAAAGGAATGACATGGTTGCGCCGCTTTGATGCAGATGTTGTACCAATACAAAGCGACAACGAGTAGCTTGCGAAAGCTGTATCGCGGGACCCTAAAACTTCAAAGAGATGCAATGCGACGCTCAAGCTGGCGTTCGATTGCGACGCTGATTGTTGGTACTCAGTCGAGCAGGGGCAGTTCAGGAGCGGAGGCGACACCGGCTGCACAATGTCCGCGAGCTCAGCTCTTGTTGCGCAACATCGATGTAGGATATTTGGAGGAGGTCAAGGAAAGAATGCGACATCCAGTGCAATTACGGGTAATGCGGTCTTCAAGGATGCTGGTGATAAGGGAATGCAGGTCGAGGCTGGGTCGGCTATCACAGAAAATAGTGTTCCTGGACTTAGCGCCGTTTCCCGCCAAGATCTATTTTTCTTGAGAACTTGCTTTGTAGAGGCTACTCGTACACACTTGAACTATTGTGGGAATCTGATGACGACTACTTTGCTTCGGCTGTTGAAGATACTACCTGCTACGATTTCTGATTATTCCCCGGGGATGAGGAGCGCGGTCGACCGCTCTGCACTTTATCAGGAGGCTGAGGTGGGGCGTGTATTTCTTGGTGTGTCTCAAATTTAGCCGTGCTGACTGTCTACGAATAGAATCAGGGATTCCCAGGTTCCATCTGGTGCGATTTAGCGTCGTCGCATCTCAATGATGCTCCGACACTTTTCCAACGTACGGAATATATACGGAGAATATGTTTTTAGTCTGCTCTTCTTCTTCACTTCACTCTACGTGTGTGGTCTCTTCAAGTGCATTCTCAGCCCTCGTACTTGTCGTTTCAGGTCCTCTTGAAAGAAAACATGATGTACTCGTACACTTATTGTTTCCCCTTCAAATGATTTGCAGAGTCATGGACCCCCTTTTTCAATGGATTGCCAATCCCCTATCGTTGGAGAGATGAGCCAAGATGTCTTTTGCTCTAAATCCTTGCAACATCCCCATTGCCCCCAGGCCCCCCCGGGCCTCCCCACCCCCCCCGCCCCGAAGATGGCCGCCACACCTGACTGCCCTGGTCTCTCAGCAGACCTAACACCATCTCCAGATCCAAGGGGCACTGGTAACGATGACGTAGATAACGAGCGGGGCAGCTCTTGGGCCATGTTTGTAGTCTAGACCACTGGCGGCTTTACACGCTTACCCTTGCGCGGCTTGTCTTCCCCGCATGTAAGCATGCTTTGGTAGTCGTGTATTCCATCACCAGCGCGCAGGACGGTAAAGCATGCGTATACAACAGTAGCTGTAAAGTCGGATGGTTGACACCATAACGACTTAGGACTGTCTCTTATCTCATTCATACTTAGCTCGCCATGTCGGCAGGTTCTAATACTCGCAAGCTCTAAGAGCAGTCGTTGAATTAAGATGCTTGGGCATAAGATTTGAATGTTTGTCCTGAATATAAGCACTATTTATCCAAGACCAGAGACTCAAGACCTTCAAAGTACGCTCGATTTCGGTTTCGGACGTCTAGGTAGGTAATATATCGGGGAAGGAGGTTCTTATGGGTCGATACGTGAAGAGTGATTCGATCGCAGGGTAGTTTGGTAACGGGGAAGAGCTATTGAACCGGTCCGATTGGGTCATCATTATCTTGACTAATGTATGATGTATTGACATATCATTTTGAGACTTGGAGTAACCTGTACATACGGACTCTTCGCGTAGGAACACGTAGTTAGAGAAAGTCGACAACTGACAAAGCACCTAGCGAAGCGTATGGATCTCAATGCAGCTAAATACGGAAATAGCCGCAGAGCCTCATCGCATGGCACCCTTGGCTAGACAAACAAATGCAGTATTCCAACGCCGAATTTGTATCACCTTACCGGACAAGGTTGAGCAAATGCGTTCTTGGTTGCCTTGTCCTCAGATCTAGGTTTACCTGAAAGATGTCGGTGCTTTCCAGTACGCAGTAAGCCCCAGTGAAGCTTCCCTAGGTGAGTGAGCTCTATATAGTGAGGCTTAGGTACAGACCACGGCTTACTTTGCTTTTTAAGACCAAGAATGGCTCTTGTAGCTTCCTCATCGCTAGGCTCCTCTACAGTACTTCAACCAGGCACTGCCCAAGCCGATTTTGCGAACCCTCCCTCTAGCCGAAGTCTACAGCCTTCTGCGGGGTTATCACGAGGGCATGTTACCAGTGTCTCTACTGGTGGGCAGCGTGCAGCCCTTGCAAACGGTCAAGATACAGGAAGCTATCGATATGGCATGGCGGATCAATCCAAGCCAGCCCTATATGGTGTCTCGTCGGATTTAGTAGGGCTCGCTCGAGCTCAAACCGAAGAGCAGCCCTTGGCTCAACGGTCGAGACCACAGGTATCAAGAAGCAGGACTGACTCCGATATTGAGCGTCAGGCCCCCAATGTACAGCCAGCTGCCGTTGAAGAAGCAGGAGAACTCAGGCATGGGTGGGAAGATCAATACAATTCAAGCGAATTTCTGGGTCTACTGAGCTCGGTACGGGTCCCAGCAAGTCTCAATTACTGGCTTTTTTTGTTACTGACTGAGACCTCGTAGACTTTCTACATGTACTTTACCGACAAGCGGCATGAGAGCGGAGGAAAGCCCAAAGACGAGCCTTTCGTCGCACCACCAGAGAAATGGCGGGAAAAGGACAAGCAAAAAACGGTCTCAGGAGCTCTTGTACTATGTCTCAACATTGGTGTCGATCCACCAGATATCGTGAAGACGAATCCCACGGCTACTACGGAATGTTGGACGGACCCTGCCACTTGGAACACATCAACGACCAAGCTAATGGAAACCATAGGCAAGAAGTTACAAGATCAATACGAAACACTGTCCATGAAGACTAGATACAAGCAGTACCTCGATCCTTCCGTTGAAGAAACCCGCAAGTTCTGCACATCGCTTCGGCGAAATGCAAAAGACGAGCGAGTACTGTTCCACTACAACGGCCACGGAGTGCCTTTGCCTACTCCTTCAGGCGAATTCTGGGTCTTCAACAGAGACTACACCCAGTATATCCCCGTTTCAATGTATGATCTACAGTCTTGGCTTGGAGGCCCCAGCGTCTATGTATACGATGTTTCTCACGCTGGCAACATCGTCGCCAATTTCGATCGCTTCATTGAAAAGCATGAAGCAGAAAATGCTGAAGCTAAACAACGAGATCCCAATGTACAGTTGCCTGTATATACCAACAACGTTCAGCTAGCTGCATGTGGAGCGAAAGAGATGCTACCCACGAATCCCAACCTACCCGCAGATTTGTTCACGGCATGTTTGACTTCGCCCATCTTCATGTCCATGAAATTCCATATCCTGGAGAATCCATTACCCTCGAACGTTTCTTTACAAGATGTATTGAAAACACCAGGACGTACATCGGAGCGAAGAAGCCCAATGGGTGAACTCAACTGGATTTTGACCGCAATTACTGATACGATAGCGTGGAATATACTACCGCCAGCTCTATTCAAAACCCTATTCCGTCAAGACCTCATGATAGCTGCACTTTATCGAAACTTTCTTGTCGCCCAGAGAATCATGAGACATTATGGCTGCCACCCGATAGCTTCGCCAGAAA
>JAABUP010007884.1_pt1 | contig 13907 bp, 21 predicted proteins | sample 5559201 | NCBI WGS metagenome assembly JAABUP01 (sample SAMN10711887, study PRJNA513373) | rock metagenome | isolation source: Antarctica rocks | place: Antarctica | reverse complement strand
CTATGACCTAGTCACTCCGACAAAAGCAACAGGATTCCTGCGAACAGACAAATGAAGTATATCAAAAAGGTATGGTAAGATACAAATAAGCACGAATAACGCGATAACATGTGATAGACAGGGGTAGCTTTGTGATGGCGGATCAGAAATCGTTGGTTAGGTATTGAACTGAAAATGGTTCACCCACTCTACTTGGGTCTGTTCGAATGGATAACCAGCCTCTCCGACTTCTAGAAATGTACGATCATTAACTCGAAAGCAACCTTAGAATGAATTGACCATGAAACGACATTGAGAGGACTCGAAGAACAAATTTAGCCAACGGATCATCCTGGGGAAAATCTGCACCTATCCTGGTCGCCGTTAATATGTAGCATAAGGTCTGTTATGGGTTTAGCGTGTCCGAAAGAATATTAACCTAGGTAGGTATGCAATCGTGATTAGCCTGGGTAGCCTCCCAATGTGCGCCCCGAGTTACGAGTACCTCGATTGCGGTTTGAAGGGGTGCCTTTATGCAGTGAAACAAGCTCAGCTTGGCTCCCGTCTTCAGATCATGACTATGCATGAACAGATCCAGGGATGACTGATTACTAACATGAGTATGTACACCTACTACGTTGCCTGGAGCGTCCTTTGCTCGAAGATTCTATTCCTGAGAATTACTTGAAGCCCGTATAACGTCTAAAGATTCACTCCATCCAAGGCTTACCCATGGCTTCTACGCCAACAGCCACTGGCGAAAGCTTACACATCGGCCCTCAGCACAATGGCAAACGACTGAGGAAGCTCTTGAAGCCGAACGGAAGAAGAGTACATGTTGCGGGTTCGCCCGAAGAACACAGAAGACTTCAAAGAACACTGAGTACAACTGAGCCGGACGAGCATTTTGATGTCTACATTCACGGTTCTCCGGAGCATGTGAGTTGTTCTGCTGTTCACAACTAGCTGTTTTTTAATGAAACTTAGCTTGATGCAGTACGTGAGATTCACGCTCACCACGATCAAAGGCGGAATGATCTGCGCCAAAAACACGGAGACTTGTACGACGATTTTGAGGACGTTCACTTACAGCTTGATATACTTTCAAAAGAGCTTCATATGTTGACTGAGCATGGCGTTTCCCTGGATGCGAATTTCTCCAAGTTCGGCTACGCCGCCCATTTGAGTACGTGACAATATGTACTTTCTTCACCGTAGTTCCCTAGGAGCTGATGCGAATTAACATAGGAACACGAGAGCCGGATTCGTCTGCGAGCTCTGTTACCTTCGATCATTCCTCGGAACACGAAAGACGCGATTGGGATGCCGAACGTCGGAAAGGCACTGCCTTGCGGTTCTGGAAGAGGCCAGTAGTGCGGCAATACTTCCATAAGGGCCTAATCTGGCGAGCTGCAGAGATCGAAGAGGTAGCTTCCTTCGAGCTTTTCATGGACCTCCTCTATGTCGGCATCATAGCCATCGTGGGAGACAATGCCTCCGCGAATCCCAATGGCATTGGCTTGCTTAGGTTTGCCATTACATTCATTCTGGGCTGGAAAATGTGGAGTGATCTCACCCTGATTGTGAGCTGGTTTGGTACGCTACTTGTGATACGTACATCGGCGGCCACTGCTAACTTCTAGCTCCGTCCAGAGACAGGTGCCTGCTAACTTGGTTGTTGTTTTCAACAGTACCACTGCTAACTGTTCTTAGACGACATATTCCAGCGCATCTGTGTCTTATTCGTGATGATCTCCCTTTTTGGATATACTTTGAATATTAGTGAAGCCTTCAATACCACATACGCTCGGCTAATATCGTTCTATGTGAGTAATTATAGTCTTGTCTCCATAGAAATTCTGTTCGATGAGTAGACGAATTGGGATCCTGGACGTTTTCGGCAATGCAGATGATACGAGGATTTTCACTTTGGATGCATAGGCTTCATCGGCAACTATTCAAGGCTACGCTAATAGTAGACATCTTATACTAGCTCGCCCAGAGACTCTTCTCTGGAGTCTCTTACATTTGGATGGCATATTTGATACCCATGGTGCGTGGCTACATGATCGGGAATGCTATCATCGTAGCCATCCCCAGTGTATTGTGGATCGCAAGCGTTCACCTCGATTATCCAAATCGATTAGCCATAATCTGGATTGCTATACTTTTAGGTAAGATTACTGCAGACCCTCTCGGCGTGCTTTCATGAAAGCCAGTCACAGCTGACTGTCAAGTAGATCTGTTTGGCGCGCTCTGGCTCATGTTCATTACAATGAGTCCTCGCCTGGTGCATCCCAAGCTCCAGAGGAGAATCCGAAAATTCTTTGACTTTGTTCCTGGTGAGCTATGCTATACCGAAGGAAAGTGCTTGAGACTGATCCTACTATAGCTGTCAATATAGAGCATAAGAGTATGCAGATTCGCCTGGTGAAGGACGTTCTCTAACGAACCATAGCTGAACGGACGAACGCATTTGTGACTCTTGTCTTCGGATACTCAGTAGTGAATCTCCTCTACCAAAACAAAGCGCCATATGGCGTCAATGCGTATGATATGCACCTGTGTCCACAGTAGCTCCAGTCTTGCTGATTAACTCAGTTTCTTTGGTAAAGCGGCCCTTGGCTTGATTCAAGCCTTTTGCTTCAATTGGCTATATTTTGATATTGGTAAAACCGTCAAGCACGTCTTTTCATGGTCAGAACTGATCCGATTCCAGACGGATATAATCTACACACCCACGCGATTCGCCGGCATGTAATATCTTGTAAGATATTTTCCACCTTCATATCATCAACAACCCGTTGAAAATTGTACCCAGCTGCAATCTGGGTATCTGCTCATCTACCATTCATCATGAGCTACGTCCTTGCGGGGGCCTCGTTATCCAAACTAGTTCTTGCCAGCGACTGCATCAACACCGACAAAGAAACGTTAGGCGAAGCCTACATCGGCCGTTCCGAATCAGAGATCGCCCCCGGGTTACGGTGGTTCTATTGTGCTGGACTGGGAATCGCCCTGGGATGCATGGGTACTTTCCCATCCCCCAGCTGGCCTGATACCCCTGTTTCCCGTCTCCCTCAAGCAGCTTACTTTCGTCAGGCATCATCTCCCTAACCCACGCCCACAAAGAAATTGAAGGCCAACGCGTTACAAAATGCTTCCGCTTAATCTTCCGCGCAGCCATCTCAATCGTTCTCGTATGCCTACCATTAGCCCATTCTCTCACCTCCCTGGGCCTAATATCAACGACGACGGGACTGGTTGTTCTGACCTTGTGTGTGGACCTGTACGGCTCGACATGTGTGCATGATCCGTTTTGGAGAGAAAAGACGAAATGTAAGTACATGGCAGATTGCCAAGTTAAGAGAAAGGCAATCGAAAGAGCTTTGAAGGAAGGGGTCGCGATTAATGTGGAGGAGGAAGCTAGAGGTACGAGGGGTGAGAAAGGCTTCTACGAGTTGAGCTGATGATGGGTTTGGCTCATGAGATGATTACGTAAGATATTATATGTTGAACAAGAGTAAAGTATCGTGCGATTAGCAGGACGTACCACAGTAGAGATATCATATCGCTCTTTGTTCGGGAGATTTGATCAGTAAAGCACCTGGAGAACGATTTTTGTCTCTCTTTGCTTTCCCCTTCTAGAATCAGTACCAGTTTGCTCTCTGTAGCAATCAGGACTCGAGCAACACTGCACATGCTCGGACTACTGGGACCTTGACTTTGAGGTACCGTAAAGTAATCGGTGATGCCTCAGCCCCCTAGCCAAATCGATTTAAGACTCGAGAGTAGCTCATTTGAGCGACACATCTCTCGGCTGTGGACGTACTCGTAAGCTGGCCGCGTAACGACTTTCATGCAAGCCTCAGACAAACGCATTATTATTGGACCAAGATTTTCATCGAGAGTCCTCGGCCGTCGGTTTTGTGCTTGTTGCCTGATTTCCCTGTTTTTCCTGTACAATCATAGCGGGGTTGATCTTTTGTTACTGTAACCTTCGACATCTATTCAATCGAAGCTATATGATACAGCAGTTCAGCAGTCTCGTTGATTTCTTCTTTTCAATCCTTGACATCTAAAGTACGCTTTTACCTGCTATCTAGACATCGAAAGCAATCATGCGTGTTTTATCTCCTTCTAATCTTGAAGACCTCCCTCCTCCACCATACAGCTCAGAAGACCCTCACACATCGACGTCGCCAACAGCAGGATTAGAGCTGCCTTCCTCCACTACAGCTGCAGCGGAGTTACCTACTTTCGAGCGGAATACTACAAGTCTGCCCATTAGGACATCTCTTAGAGGTGGATACACTCGGCCCATTCCACCACCGGAAGAACCAGCCTTGTCATCTGCCGCAGCATATTTTGAAGAGCGGCCATGCACTGGCCAGTACCCCAACTTTGTCCTTAGACACCAGATAATACTGGACTCTGAAGTGACTCGAGAAGACCTTAGCTTCCCGCAGCCTGTAGAGAGATATCGTGCCAGAGACGTCAGTGATGCTGACTGGAGCACGTTTGTGAATTACATTCTACCCGAGCATCACCTTAGTCCACTGGACGAGGCGACCAAGCACGATGACAACAAGAGGAGGCACCGTGTTGCTGAAGTCAATACCCCCGAGCGCCAAGAGCAGATTGAACTGGTCGTTGGAGAATGGAACTCGGGCTTCTTTGGCCCACGAGGCATCCACGTGTACCCTGAATTCCCTACATCTGCGATTTCAGGAGTTTCCAGGGCGATATCAGCCCAACCTACGTCTTATGGTGCTTCGATATCCCCACAGCCTCTTTACCCGCCTATACCTGATAGCTTTTCTAATCCTCCGCCACCATCGATGCCATTTCCACCACACATGCCCTACGGTATCCCAACGCCTCCTGTACCACCTGTACCCTACCCCCAAACCTTCATGCAGAACGGAGAACCACCCGCCTGGAATTCCCAGAACATCCCTATCCAACAGCCACACCCTACCCATCAACGCTCTCGTTCATCCTCATCCTCATCATCCTCGTCCTCCTCTTCCATCCCCTCAATCTCTACCACCGACCTTGAAGGCACAACCGCCGCCGGCGTGTCCACCTCCCTCAACAAATTCCGCGCCTCTCCCGCAACACTGGCTCACCTAGCCTCCTCCGTCCGCCAACTGCGGGAAGACCTGCGCTCTCAGCGTCGTCCGCTCTCAAAGCAGGAGCGCAAGCAACAGAGCAAAGAGGTCAAGGACCAGATGAAGACGCAGAAGAAAGAGATTAAGCAGGAGGTGAAGAGCGCAGTGAAAGAGGTCAAGGCGATAAAAAAGGAAGAAAAAAGATTGAGAGGCTGGAAAGCCGGAAGAAGGGACGGCGAAGTTGGCACTGGCCCAAGCTCCCACTCCTGCCGAGGCGAAGCACACCGGCCCGAAGCGGCCCGCCAACCCTCCTGGCGCGAAGTCGTCGCCAACGCCACAAACCTCGCCCGCCAACAATCCCTCGACACCTCCGCCCGCGCCCGTGAAGCCAGCGCCCGAGGCCTCCAGCATGGCCTCGAAGTTAGCGCTAGGGCCCGCGAGCAAGCGCTCGACGCCCATCGGCGAGCCAGCGAAACAGCTGCGGCGGCGACGCAGAGATCGGTCGCGGTTGCTGCGGATGCGCAGGCGAGAGCGAGGGCGCAGGCAGCGGGGGCGGGGTTGAGGGCGAGGGAGGCGGCGGCGAGAGCGACAGGGAGGACGAGGGAGGCGGCGGCGAGAGCGACAGGGAGGACGAGGGAGGCGGGGAGGGGAAGGCAGCAGGTTGGGATTGTGAGGGTGGAGAGTTTTGATTAAGTGGGTTTGCTTTTCTGTTTGCGTGTGATGGAGATGCGTAGTGGATGACTGTCATGACTCATGAGAACAAGACGGAGCGAATTTCCCCTATGCAAAACGACGGAGATAACAAGGACAGTTTCCGTTTCGCACACCCTTTTCCTCATCCTCTTTCCTGCCTGCCTAGAGAACTAAAGAGGTTTGATGGACTTTTTCTTTTTTTTCCCTTGGATAGTTTACGAGTATATATACATATATATATACCTCACGACAGACACCAAGCCGAGTCGGATAGATATTTCAATAAACGCCTCGGTAACGTATGTAACATGATGATATCTCGAACACGTTTACATGTGCAACTACGAAAACAACATCCGACATACCGGTGTAAGTACGTTCTTTCCACATTGCTTTTGCCCAAGAGTCTTGAGCGCGGATGATGAATACGAGGGAGAGAGAGTAGAAGGCGATAGTGACGGGGTAGTGATCTATGTATAGAGATTATCTTACATCTGAGCTCCCTTCTCCTTCTCCATTTCATTTCCCTATTTCCCTATTTCCCTAGTTTTTCTCTGTTCTCCCGTGTGAACCCGGCTCGGCGATTGCTCCCTCCAACCTGGATGGAATTTGGTTGTACACGTGCGTGCGTGCGTGCGTGTGTCCTCGTCCTCGTCCTCATGTCTCCTTCTCCTTCCCCTTCTCCTTCCCCTTCTCCTTCTCCTTCTCCTTCTCCTTCTCCTTCTCCTTCTCCTTCTCTTGTCTCGTCCTTGTCCGCGCATGCCATGCCCATCCCTATAATCACAACCCACAACCCACAACCCACAACCATGAATCACAACCCCGAACCCCCCCACCCCCCCACCCCCTTTTCCTCCACTGAAGAGGAGGGTAGTAGTTGTTGGCTGTACTCGGGGTGACTTGTCTTTCTGTGACGGATCTTCGAGGCTTGTGGGAGTTGGGGGAGTGAGTGGGAAGGGGGATAGGAGGGAGGGAGGGAGGGAGGGCATGGGTGAAGTGGAGAGGAGAGGAGAGGATGGAGATTTTGTTTAGAGGGAGTCCGGGTGGTGGGTGGAAGGAAAGGGGATGGGAGGGAGGGTGGGAGGATGAGATGGGTGTTGACGTTGCACGGAACCCTGTCACAGCAACAAATCTTGATTCAACCTCAGGGATGTTCCAGATGCAATTTTTGTATTTCATCGAGTTCCTCCCTGAGAGAGAGAGACCCAAGTATGTACAAAGATGTCCGTTCCTTAAAGTTGCTTCCCGTCATGTCAGAAGAAAAACACGCCATTTCTATATTTGCTCCAGGCACACAAGATCCCAGATCCCAGATCTCTTTTTTTCGTTAATCCCAAAAGTTTGCCATACGGGCGATCATGCATCTAGACTCTGGCTAGCAGACATCTGATCTTCTGAGAACGCTGTTCCCGAGGCAGTCACAAAGCTCCTTCTCCTCGCTAAAGAGATGTCTAGGACGAGAAATGCCATTCGACGTTGTGGTAACGTCCAGTGCTGACATCGGCGCCCAAAGCAGCGAAGAGGTGGTCGGACAGATCGATGGATTGGCCTTGGCAGGCGCCGCACTTGTCGACGAGTTTGCCGGTGGCGCTCTTGCCATTCAGGGTGATCGTGGCCATGCGGCCGCAGTACGGGTTGCCGTTGGATTGAGTGCCCATCATTTCTGGAAGGAATGGTTAGCAGGGGTTTACCAGAATAATGGGTCACAGGGGGTGAATTAAGAGACTCACCATGAGCGAGAGCAAAGACGTCCTCCGAGGTACCGTTGTTGAGCCAGCCGCAAGCACCAAACCCAGAGGTCTTGAATACTTCAGGAGTAAGCCCGGCAGTGGTGTCGTACACGGTAATGTCACCGGAGCATGGGCCACCGTCCTTGCAGGAACCACCACTGGTCGTTCCCGAAGAGCTGGAGGATTGAGCTGGGGCGGCGGCGCTTGATGCAGAAACAGCAGGAGCGACGGAGGATGGGACGGTGGACGAGGGGGAGGGAGGGGGAGGAGGAGGTGGGGTTGTAGATGTGGACGTGGTTGTCGGGGCTTGGTATGCGGCAATTGGCGCGGGCGTGGAGGTTGTCGTGGGTGATGGGAGAGGAGTCGTCGAAGTGCTGGTGGTTGAAGGAGCAGCAACCGGCTTCGGGGCCTGCTGGTTGTCGGCCTGCTTTTGCGCAACAGCGGCATAAGTTGGAGTCTGTCCCGGTGAAACCCAGACGGTTGTGGTGGCGTCGACGGTCTTGACAACCTTTTCGACGACAGTCTCCACGACCATGTCTTTCTTCTCCAAAGGAAGGGCCGAGACGAGGGCCAGGACGGAGGCGAAGACGCCGATGCTGAAGGACTTCATTGTTGCTAATGACTGTCGGTAATGAGTGTTGCGGGATCGAGATGTGTATCCAATCAATGGATGTGTTAAAATCGACTTGCGACTGGCGACCTGGTGTTTCGTGATGGTTCTTGTCGGGTTTATAAGTGCAAGCACACACTCGGCCTCGAATCTTGGATGGAAGGAATGTGGAATTCTAGTTGTTCAAAGAATGAATGAATGGAAGCTGTTCACTAGGAGCAGCAATTCTGAAAAAGGACAGTGATGCCTGAAGGATAGGCGACGTGAAAGATGTAAAGAAGAGTCGTGAGTGAGGTTGGAAAGAAGGAAGGAAGGGAAAGCAAGCGAGGGGGACGGGCAGCAAACGGGGCGTAGGTGCACGCTAAAACGCGAGCATTCAGGGGTAGGACCTGAAGCAGTTTAGCTGATGTGACAGGGGGGCACGATTCTTTGTTCATCCAATCAAATTCTCTATTTATGGCATGGGGGCTATTCTATGTCCAGCGCTGTCTTAATGTTTTTGGTTCCTGGCTTGTGGGCGCTGATTCGATGGCCTACCAAAGTGTGCAACACCTCCTCTTGTACTCCGTACCTTGGATCCAGCCGTGGTATGCACCACGGAATTGGTACACGTCAGCCATACAACATAACAACATGATTCCGACTCTCTCTCTCTCTCTCTCTCTCTCTGCATCAGATCTTACTGAGGAGGCACAAGCTCAAGGAAGGGCAAGGATTATGACAACTTATTCGGTTGCACTGTATTCCGTAATAACCGTGGAGAGAGCTATCTCGGATCCCGCCGACAATCCTGCTCCACTCCTCCCTACAAACAATTCAGGACCCCAATCACAACTTTTCGTACACAGCCCACTGCGCCCGGACTTACTACATTCATACTCGGATCCCCCCCGTTCACCAAGTTTGCATTTAGGACCCATCATCACCTATAAATTCACAAGACCCAATGTTGGATGTTTGACTCTTTGTTCGAAAAGAAAAGCAACCCGGAGTGTGTGGTGATTGAATCCTCGAGTGTGCGCGACACGTGAGTGGTTACTGCGCACAAAAGAAACATCCGCCGTTAAGCAAGGGTAATTAATGAATGGGTTTGCTGGCTGTGAATCCAAGGTTTTTGGGGATAACATAAATATATGTCATCATGACTCGATTGCCTGCCCGGTAGCTGCATTGCAAAAAGCAAAGCCTTTTCACTCGTTCCATGTCAATCTACTCATGAGGCCTTATGAACCCCCCACTATGTACATGTCCAGCGTGAACTGATCGATTTCTCCGTGGGTTTCGGAAGCTATCGATTAAGACTGAGCAGCCCTTCAATGTACTGCCTGGCGTCAATGCCGATTCCCTCTGCCAACTTGCCCGGTCCCCACCCGCTGCTTGCGCTCGAAGCACTAACGTTGCGGCCAAACCTTGACGTGGATTTCTTGGCGGGAGGTGGAACGTAATCGCTGGCTTTCCGGATGAGAAAAGCCTCACGGAACATACTGCTGTGCCGGGGCTCGGTGATCGAAGGATGGGGCAGGCGCATCCATACCACCCACCAGCCTCGGTTGGTTTTGCTCGTTCTTTCAAGCTCAGCCGTGTACCGGCGAGTCGAGATGTATGTATTGAGGATTTGCGAGTGTACAGTAAGTGCCTCCACCTTAGTCCAAGGAGCTGCCGCTGTTTCTTCCGCAGTAAGGCCTGGCTCAGGGATGTTGGGGATCGTGGTATGCACCGTCAAGTTCGAGGGGTCATAGACAAGATCGCAGATCGGTTGCGAACTCTTGGTGGAAGCGGTACTCTTGGGTGCCGCTGCCTCCCAGAGGCGCTCAGACACCTTGCCCGAAGAAGTCGATGCCAACAGAGGTCGCTGCAAAGGTCCTAGTTGATGGTGAAGAGAGCGATAGAAAGAAGGAAAGGCAAGCGGAACGACATGGAGCTCGAAAAGGAAGGTGAAGATAAAAGGTTGTTGCTAGACAGAGATCAATATGTAACATCGTACCACATAGCCATCATACATACTACGTAGACAACGACCCGCAACCGGGCGTCATAAGTCTCGGCCGCTGCTTCTTCGTCTGCATAAACCGTCAGTATCCGGTCTGGCAAAGGGAATGAAACACTTACAACTACTGGTTGATATTCCACTTGATCTGACAATTTTCGCAGAAGTGCGCTCAACGTGTACCGTCCTTCGCATAGTACGGTTGGTCAAGCTTTGAGTTTCATTGATCCTGTCAGGATCTGTACCAATATATGTGTCGGGCTCTTCATCGTCGCCGATAATGTCTTGCTCCAGGTCACCTTGTAGTCCAATCATGAAGTAACCGTGAGATGTTTCTTGGACCTTCGAAGAGCTGATGTTGCTCGCTGCCGCTGGCTGTCCTTTGTTGTCTGCTCCACGGTTCTCCTGGTTTGAGTCTTGGCGCTGAATAATGGATCGTTTCAGCGGAATTCCCCATTGAGACCCATAGACTCCGAGGGTCAGATACTTCATCAAGGTCTCTGTACTAGAAGTAGACTGGTCCTCCAGTCCACTGGCGGATATCCCAGATTGCTTTTTCGACGCGTCGTTGTCTCGTGACTTTGCGGAGAGAGTAGCTTTGACAGGGTGTGGCCTCACTGGTGCAACAATAGGGGGAGGTATACCAACGGGTGTATCCAAGTGCTTCTGGTACTCACTAGACGCGTGGTCTTCTGAGGACTGTCGAGGCTGAGACCTTTGTCGCTGCAAATTTTCACCTGTGAGATTGGAGCCGGCCTTCATAATAGATGACGGAGACTTCTTCCGCTTGCGACGGAAGGTGGAAGAAGGGTTGTCTCGCATGCCATAAGCACCCTCACCGTACTTGAAAATCATTTCCACCCAACTGGAGATATCTCTGACTGAAGACCTATTGATGGCACCGATGCCCGAGAATATGACGCCATCTGACGGTCTTGGATCCTGAGTGAGTCCCTGCCACTCTTTCCTTGTCCTTTGTGCTCTAGTAGGCGCATCTGTGGGCGTAGAGTTCTCGTCTGGCTTGTTCCCTACTTGGGGCGCATCTCCAAACCTCGAAACGACCAGATCCACAAGGCCATCGGTCCTCTCAATGAATCCTTCCAGTACTTCTCGCTCCCCACTACCCCATTCCTCTTCTCCCACACCTATACCAAGCTCTCCGCCCGCAGCGAGCTTGAGACCATTGAATACATCCACCGCAGGATTTCCATGTAACAATACGTCCCAGTTCCAGACAAATGTATCCCAGAAGGCTTTGAGAACGCCGCAGAACTTAGGGCGTGCTAAGCTTCCATGAAGCTCGGTAATTGTAGGTGAGTGATGAAGGAGAAAGACGCGATGGGCTCTACGGATCTGCTGTAAAAGCAGAGGTGGCGGACAAACTTCTCGAGCTGAGTACTCGACTGTGGGTTCAGTTTTACCAAGCGTCTGAGTCGCAGTAGACTTATCAGAAGACCTTGCGATGCGAGTTAGATCGATAGACTATTACAAGGATCAGATATGTGCAGATATTGCAAGGAAGATGTATTCACTGCTAGAATCCACCAACTCGGCTCAAGCTCATGCAGAATGATCCTTGATTTTTCAGTCTCAATGGAGTCTACCGCTTCGCCATCGGAAAAGCTCCTGCTCCTTGTACTCAGTCCTAAACGTCGCTGTTGTGCCCCAGCATGGAATGACTACTTTGCGAATTCGACCATGCCTTGGGCCAAGCCAATCTGTCGCAACCTTTCATTCTTTTCTTCGCGTGTATCTTCGTTTTCGGCGTTACTTCCAGCCTTGTGGCTCGATTTTATATCGTGTGAATTCGAATGGTAATATACAATCTGGTCATGAAGGGTTTCATCACTGCGACTGAGGGAAGGATTGTAGATTGCTAAAAAGGAGAGGCTTGCAGGAACTACGCCTGCATTCTTGGTGGAACTGGACATCACATGATCAGGACAATATAAAGCTTTTAAGAGAAGGGAAGGCTCAAGACTCAAAGAGTCGAAAGTGATTTGATCTGCAGCGAATGTGGTAATTTACAGTAGCTCTTGTTTTAGTGCGGTATTTGTCGTGAAGCTTCGAAGGGAGAGCTTAACTGAAGTTTCAATGAGTGACCCTTTAAGTCACTTTTCTGGTCTTTCATCTAACTAATTCATACATAATCCAATATCAATGTAGACAACCCTACGAGAAATTGTTCACATCCCAATCTTCAATATCCTTCAAGTCTATCACGGCATATACAGCTTTTCAAAGGCCACTGAGCGCGCTTCTACCCACGTGAAAGAAAGCTGCTTCAGAAAGATCAGGATGTCTGACAATGGCACTGCTGTGGATGATGAGCAAGTCAAACGCGAGGATGGCGGAGACGATGAAGTAAGAGCTTGGTCCTTTCGTTAGCATCCGCCATAACGTCTCGCGCACGTCGCAATGGTTTCGGCGCGAGAAGTCAGGGATTGAGGCTTATTAAGACACATGTCAAGAAAAGAGCGCTGATGACATGGTGTGCAGGAAGAGATATCAGCAATGAAGAGACGGGTGGCTGAGATGGAAGCCGAGGCGGCAAAGCTGCGAGAAATGCAAGCGTCGCTCGACCAGGAAACCCATGACCTTCGAGAAGATAAGGAGGATATCGATGCGCGTAGTATATTTGTTGGGAATGTCGATTATGGCGCATCGCCAGAGGAGATTCAGGCGCATTTTCAGAGTTGTGGCTCGATCAATCGAGTCACTATTCTCTTGGACAAGTTTACTGGACATCCAAAAGGGTTGGTCTCTCCACAACGGGTACTGCCGTGTCGCATGCCCTCATCTCGACTCCAAAATGCCATCTCCTAAATTATCTCGCTGCCTGGCAAGAGATGGACCGCTAATGGTATGATGCAGGTATGCGTACGTGGAATTTACGGAACCTAATCTTGTTGCTCAAGCTTTGGTTCTTAACGAGAGCATGTTTAGGGGTAGAAATCTAAAGGTTTGTCACATATATCCTCCATCTCTTCTGGACATAAGCTGCTGGTTACTGATCAACATCTACTTAGGTCGTACCCAAGCGCACCAATTTGCCAGGCCTGACCCGTGGCCGCGGTGGAGGGCGTGGAGGGCCTCGCGGTGGACGAGGTGGCTTTGGGCGAGGCGGCTTTGATCGAGGTGGATATGATCGAGGTGGGTATCCTCCTCGAGGTGGGTATCGTGGAGGTTACAGGGGCAGGGCCAGGGGGTATGCGCCATACTAAAGGTTGCAACTGTGTCGTATGGCCGTGTACTGGTACTGCGAGATTCTAAGAAAACATCTAGAGGGAGTTCTAGGGTTTACTTGGGCGCCCGGCTTCCTTTTACCGGGCCCTCTGTACGCTGATAGAAGGAAGAGTGTCTGGTCAAAAAGCATTGAGGGTATGGCCGATTTAGTTGCCATAGAATGAGCTACTAAGGCCTTTAGGACTTCCATAAAACGTGACTCCGTCCCTTAAACTACTCTTCATCGATCGATCATGAAACATACGGTGCATTTCCAGTAGTTTCATATTCTCAAACACACTTCATTGAAAGCAACTGACTAAGCGTGTATAACGCGATTTTCTATATTGGGAGAAGCAGCCTTCAACTAGCGGGGTCAGATCTCTTTACAACGGGAAGTACTAAATTCATAAGGTAGATCCGGATTTCTGCTGCCATCTCAATCTAGCTGCCAGGAGCTCTTTACTCTACGTTTTGCATGATTGAAATGTTCTGACACTTGGAACTCAAACTGTGACAAGCCTGAGGCTGGGAAATCCTGCACAGCCTCAATCAACCCCCGGAGCAGC
>JAABUP010007882.1_pt1 | contig 13914 bp, 9 predicted proteins | sample 5559201 | NCBI WGS metagenome assembly JAABUP01 (sample SAMN10711887, study PRJNA513373) | rock metagenome | isolation source: Antarctica rocks | place: Antarctica | reverse complement strand
GACTTTCCTCAAGAACCATCCTAGCCAGGTCACTCTAGCCTCGCTGTCGGCGTCGAGATCTTCTGCTCTCACTTCAATTTGGCGGACCAATCGTTCAAAATCTGCCACTCCATTCTCCACATCTTCGACTTTTGACTCTAGAGCACTGAGCTCATACTCGAGCTTCGCGGCTAACGTTTCGACATCCTTGTTGGCATCTGCCAAGTTTGCTCTTTCCTCGGTCAAGAGCTCGTCAGAAGCGTCGTGAAGCGCATTGATCTCGTCGAACTTTTGGTGATACACAAGATCTAATCTAGCGGAATCTTGACCAGCTTGGTGGTCATAGCGCTCAATCTGGTCGATCTTGTCCTCAACCCAAGAAGTCTCCATTGCCTTCAGCTTCTCAATTCGTCCAGCCATAACGCGCCCTTCCAAAGCTAGGCTTTTCTCGCATGCTAAGGCAGTGTCTGCTTTTGCCCTTGCAGCGGTGCTGTCAGACTCGGTCATGCCGGCGGGTACGGCAGCTGCCACAACGTCTACCATTGCTGTCCAGGACATGTGGCGTGGCCAGCGGCGGTCCCAATACGTCAGGTTGGCGGCCGAGAGTTTTGGAAGACTCTTTGTAGTACGCAGAGGGTGACTTGATTTATAGTGCCCTTCAAATCCTTGCATCTTCTTAATGGCCTGTGTATCCTCCACAGAGAGAGCACCCTTGCTCGAGTCTTCCGTAGTGGTAGGCTCACGCCCTTCATTCCTTGGTCTCACGCCATCTGCTTGGTCCATCATACTCGCATAGTCCGGGACAGCCTTGGGCTCACGATAGATCGCTGGGCTCTCCAGGCTTGAGCTCGACTTGTTGAACTCATCAAGATGCCTACCGCCAAAAATTGGGGGACCTTGAAGATCATGCGACCTGGTCGCATCCTCGGCCAGCACACTTCCAAGTCGAGATGAATCTTTAGAGCTCACGAGGCTATGCTCGCCGCTGTCTGGTGGAGTGCTCTCATGCTGCAATGAGTGAGCTACCTTCTCCGGATCCCGGGGTTCCTCGACGCTTGTCCTAGCCTGTTTTTCCCCATCTACATATGGCGCAAATCCTCCGTCTTTCGACGGCTTCGAGTAATGTGAGCGATGACCCTTCAGACCTACAGCGTCCCTGATACGTCCTAGGCCATTCCTAGTATCAGTTACCTTGCCAGTAACGTTCTTGAAGACCGCCTTCCGCAAGCCTTGCTCTTTCTCAACATGACCAATGCTTGTTTGCGACCCAGCAGTGCTATTCAAGTATATTCGATCGGAAAGTACGTGACGCAACGATGTATCATCATCAACTGAATCCCTTTTCTTTCCAGACCAACCATGTCCAGTTTGCTCGCTGTCGTTGAAGATCATGCCCTCCTCTCCACCCAGATGGCTAAAGGCATCATTCCCTTTGTTCTTAGGCTCTTTACCATACCACAGCCACTTGAACTTCGCGCCGTTCCCTAGTTGAATAAAGGTTTCGATATCGAGAGTCTCCACTTCTGCTATACTAGCCTTCTCTTTTCCCAGAACCTTCTCTCCCCCTTTGCCTTTCAGCTCTGCCAAGGAGGATTTAACCGCTCGTGGCACGGTCCAGCCTTCGACACTGGCGGCCTTAGCTGTCACTCGATGGAGTCGTTCCAGCGTTTGCCTATCGAACCTGCGAGTTCGGTCCATCTTCTGCGACTTCTGGAAGTAGGCAATCGCCCTCTTGGTATTCACGATATCAAAAACATCCTTCGCAACAGGAGCTCCATAAGCATTCAATCGATTTCGAGCTCCCATGAGTAGTCCAAGTAAAGCAGCAACAGTTGTCGGTCCCAAGATGCCATCACTTGGATCAATGTTAAAGTACTCAGTACCTATTTCTGTCCACCAATCTCCGATAACCTGCTCCGTAATATCGCAAAGAAGACCGTCGGCGTACTCTGGTTCTAGCTTCCCAAACAACAAGAGAGCAACTTGACATGTTTTAACAAGCTCAATGACAGCGTTATAGAGCGGAATCTTATCACTCGTGTGGAAAAGCTGGCGAAACTTTGCCTGTGTGGCAGTTGTTGGAGGAGCCAGGTTCATACCCGTTCGCCCTGCGCAGCCTAATCTCTTCATGTCCTCATTAACGATGAAATCCTCCCTGTGTTTCCTAAGATCGCCATCCGGAACAGCAATGACAGTCATCGCCGATGGGAAACCACTCAGATTGGTAACCATCAAGTCTCCCAGCGGTGTCTCTTTCTTTCGAGCATGGTGCTGGGTAATCGCTTTCAGGTAGACACGCAAACGGGGCGACCAGGCTTCTTCGTTGGTAGGAATGCTGAGTACGCCAACCACAACAGAGTCCCGCTCAAGTCCGGTATAGGTGGTAATCACGAAGGTCGGATGGGTCCTGGAGCAGGCCCATTGTTCGACTATGTAAACCTCATAGCCTGTCAATCGACGCCTGCGTTCCAGGACTGTCACTGATGGATCTTCTTCTAAATACCTGAAGGCGGCAGGATCTGTGAATACCATGCGCCGATGGGCTGGCTGGGTGTGGGTCTCGCCATTCTGCTTCGTAGTCTGCGAACTGCTAGTGAGAGAGTAGGTGCTTTCTCCGCCTCTAGCAAAATCCGTCTTCTCTATGTCACTATCCATTGGGGATTCCCTGGTTGCTCTGGATCTCGCGTGCAGGCCTCATCCTTCTGGTGCTGTCCTAAATGATACTGTCACAGAAGCGACGACGAGCAGACTGGGTCCCCTAGTACTCTGAGACGTACAGCAACGATGAATCTCTATGCTGACAAGTCCTGTCATACTCCATCGAGGAGCGATGGTGCGGGTGAACCTCGGCTTTGTGATCGCGCCGTCCGCAATCGGGCTCTACCTTCACCTCATGACTTTCTCAACATGACAAGCTTCTTCCTCGCCCATCATTAATCATCATCTAAAGTACAAGCCATGACTTTGCAGTTGAATCTATTCTCGAGCTCCAGTCTTGGGGACAATACGCCTACATCGTTCCCTTGAGAGTTGACGCCCGTTTTCCCACTACGCAAACACCCCCCCTCTCCGAAGACATTGGATACTTCTTGAGCGATGGAATCGATCCTTGCGGAGCACGAGAAGCTCGTCAAGAAGGGAAACTTGTCGAAGAGTGTAGATGATGTACAGAAGACCATAGATCTTTTGGTCAAGGCTCGAGACTCAATAGCCGCAAGTGCGTTCTTGCCTCCATCTCCGGGTGCCTCTGACCCTCAATCTCCCGAGCTGTGCTGATATGCCAATTTTCAGATCCAAACAGTGCTTCAGTCACCCTTGCTAAGCTTCAAAATCCTGTCAAGCAATCCTTCGAAGCTGTCAATACAGATCTGAAAGAGGTCTACAGAGGATTGGGCAACTATGGGAAGGCTTTGGATAAGGTTGCACATCACATCATCCTAGTCTATACAGCAGCTACTGACGGTAAGCTTTATAGAAGTTCAAAGATAAGCCTCTGCCAACGACCGACTATGACGCTCTATCCACGGACCCCGCCCTCATCAATCAGGCTGTTGCGATGCACCTCCTGAGAGAAGGACAATTCTCTGTTGCCTCAACGTTCTTAGCCGACGCTACCAACCACTCATCTCATGGAGAGCAGCCTTTTGAGTATCTATCCTCCCACGGACAACCCATCCGTGATCAGGGGATTGACCCACTCAAGTCGGAAGACTTGCGGAAACAGTTTGCTGAAATGCATCACATACTGCATGAGCTGAAGAACGAAAAGAACCTATTGCCAGCCATTCACTGGGCCAAAAAGAATGGTGAAGCATTAGTGACAAGGGGTAGCAATTTGGAGTTCGAGCTGGGAAAGACGCAGTTCGTTTGGCTCTTCACCGGAGGGCCAAACCCCAATGATCCTGCCAGCTTGATGCATGGCCGCCAGCAAGCTTACATCTACGCTCGCCAGGAATTGGCAATCTTTCAAGGACGGTATCTGAAGGAGCTTCAACAGCTGATGGGCGCGATGGCCTTCAGTCCGAATCTTGCACAATCTCCATACAGGCGAACATTCCTCAACGACGGCCAGTGGGAGGAGCTCGCCAACTCTTTCACTCGGGAATTCTGCTCGCTCCTCGGTTTGTCCGCAGACTCGCCACTGTATATTGCTGCTACGGCTGGGGCGATAGCTCTGCCCACGTTGTTGAAGTTGCAAACGATCATGAAAGAGAAGCGGACAGAATGGACAACGCAGCATGAGCTTCCGGTAGTCATTTCCCTTTAATCCAACCTTTCGTCCCATACTCCAAACTCTAACCAAAGTAGGTGGAAATACCGCTGCCTCCTGCATATCAGTTCCACTCCATCTTCGTTTGCCCTGTTTCAAAAGAACAATCAACGGACGAAAACCCGCCGATGATGATGCCTTGCGGCCACGTGGTCGCCCAGGAATCATTGGTAAGGCTGAGCAAAGGGTCACGATTCAAGTGTCCTTATTGCCCGAATGAAAGCCGGCCAGAAGATGCGAAGAAGCTTTACATGTAAGTAGGCGGTGAGGAAAGTACCGTACTTAATGACTTTACGATTGCAAGCCTGGCATAGCATTTGGCGTTACGAAATAGCATTGGTCGGCGTTTCAGTGGTAGGAAACCTTGATCTGTTACTCGTACATTTCTCAATCTATTTCTCGATCACGCCTGCTGGCGCAGCACTCTTCACGCAGGGCCCCGCTGGACTGGAATCTTCTCAAGATCTCACGAAAATCAGTGGACAATTGCATCTGCAAGTATACAACCGTGCCAATCATTGGTGTGGGGGTGTGGACTTTATGTCGCGCATGCGGGGTGGTGTGGTGCCCTTCTTCTAGCCATCCATCATGTTATCCAGTCTCTTTTCCCCTTCTCTTTTGCTGTAATTGTCTTGCCAATCCTCAATAATTCCATCCTTTCAACGCCTTCAACGGTGAAAGTCTTGAGGGCCATTCGCCGTCAATCGCTCGATTAGGTCAGGATTTGATTTAGCCTGATAGACATGGCCCGTCGCCTAGCCGTCCCCCGTGGCGGGGCAGGCCTCACACGCCTGTTTGCCCCGCAACGCTCTCAGTCAAGATTTTGGTATATATACGAGTTTCTATTACTCCAATTCCTCCTTATCACCTCTACGAATTCCCTAAGAAATGAACCAATATCATTAACACACGTCACAGCTCTAGTTGTGTTGCTACTGGAGCGCTTGTAGCTAGCTACCCCTCCACGAAGAAGACGTCACCTTCTGCTGCACTCGAAAAAAAAAGCATATCGCCCTCAATCCCTCCAATTGCTCGACCTTCCACAAGCAGCGTCCTTCGCGCCCAGAACAGGGCCAACATGGCTACAGTCACCGAAACCCACAGCACGCCGCTCAGCAAGCCCAACGTAGGCGTCTTTACCGATCCCGAACATAAGCTATGGATTTCCGAGTCAGGACCGTCACTTGAGAGTGTACAGAAGGGGGAAGGCCTCAAAGAGGGCGAAGTCACGATTGGGATCAAGAGCACCGGAATTTGCGGGTACACCTCCCCTCCTACCCCTCCATTCAACACTCAAGAACCTCTCAATTGACTCTCTCCCCCCACAGATCAGACATCCATTTCTGGCACGCCGGGCGTATCGGTCCCATGGTCGTAACAGACAACCACATCCTCGGCCACGAATCTGCCGGCGTAATCCTCGCAACGCATCCCTCTGTCACGCACCTCAAAGTTGGCGACCGCGTCGCCATCGAGCCAGACCTCATCTGTGGGAAATGCGAACCCTGCCTCACAGGCCGCTACAACGGCTGCCTCGAAATGCGCTTCCTGTCCACGCCCCCCGTCGACGGATTACTACGCCGCTATGTCAATCATCCGGCTATGTGGTGCCATAAGATTGGCGATATGAGCTTTGAGAATGGTGCGTTGTTAGAGCCGTTGAGTGTGGCGCTTGCGGGCGTGGAAAGGGCAGGGGTCAAGTTGGGAGACCCGGTGTTGATTTGTGGGTCCGGGCCTATTGGATTGATTACGCTGCTTTGTGTTGCGGCCGCTGGGGCAGAGCCGATTGTTATTACGGATATTGATGAGGGAAGACTAGCTTTTGCCAAAGAGCTGATCCCTCGTGCGCGCACGTATAAGGTGGAGCGCGGCGTCGGGATCGAGGATGCTGGGAAGGCTATCGTCGAATTAGCCGGCGGCGTACAGCCCGCTATCGCTCTCGAATGCACAGGCGTCGAAAGCAGCGTCAACGCCGCCATCTACAGCGTCAAATTTGGCGGCAAAGTCTTCGTCATCGGTGTTGGGAAACCCGAAATGCAGCTTCCGTTCATGAGACTCAGCACGCAAGAGATCGACCTGCAATTCCAGTACCGGTATGCGAATACTTGGCCTAGGGCTATCAGATTGGTGGACAGTGGGGTTGTGGATATGCAAAGATTGGTAACGCATCGTTTTGATATTGAAGAGGCTGTGAAGGCTTTTGAGACGGCGGCGGATCCAAAGACGGGGGCTATTAAGGTGCAGATTCAGAGTGAGTTGAATGTGCAGTGGTGAGGATGTAGGTATTGTGGATTTGATTGGTCACTGGCTTGCATAGCAGTGTCATAGATTAGAGCATAGCTTCGTTTGTCTGAGGAATAGCATTCTTGTGGATCTAATATCGAAACATGCTGCTTCCAACTTGGACTGATGACGGTCTTTTGAGTCTTCTCTCCCTCTTCATCAAATCCGTTTAATGTTATCCTAGGTGAGTACCAGAATCCAGGCCCAATCGTTAATACAGGTAATTAGTAAAGCGTTACGCAGGCCTTGTCGTCAACTACTTCATGAAGATCTATTTATGTCGCTGCTACATAAGCCAGTAATAATCAAACCGCCCAATCACATCTACCGTTAGAATTTGTGATACTCTCTATCTGTATGCTTCCAGGATTCTCTGTGTAACGAAGTACAATAATAGCTTCATCTCACTCCTTACATTTTCCAAACTTTCTCCTTCATCTCTCACTATCTTGAAATCTACCTCTACTTCCTATCGGTCAATAATCCTTTGCTCTTCTATCAACCAACATCCAGCATCCAGCATATCTCTCACAGACCTTCCTCCCGAGCTCATAGTCAGCTTGCCCAACTACGGGTACGCACTCATCCGCACATCCCGATGTCTCTACAACCTCTGTGCCAAAACGTGGGCAACGTTCCCCCAATCTTCACCGGTGATCCCAGATTCCATACATCGCCAGCATATGTACATTCCATCACAGCAGGCTCATCGTGACAAGTCGCAGGTTGAGCTATCCAGAGTGAAAACAATAGCATTATACTGGAGGATGCTCTGACCAAAGGCCAAGACGGATTTCTGGATCCCTGTCTTGAGGTTGCTAGATGGGATGAGGAAGATATTCGAAGACTGCATCGTGAGACAATGGAGGTCGTCTATCCCCTCAAGGATATAGTCGACAAGGACTGGTTCCGGTGTAACGATCACATCCAACCCTTCTGCATCTACCTTACCTATTGCAGCCTCTTCCACCACTTCATTTCGGAATTACACACACCAGGCACAGGACCCCTACGGGCAGCCTTCCGCGACCGCTGGATGACACAGCGCTTTCCCAGCAGCATAAGAACCGAGTCGACCAGCCTGTCCCCGACAACGAAGCCACAGCTCAAAGCCGTGTAACCAGTACGGCGCTTGTTGGATTAGGTATCCTGCGTTCTGCTGCTGACTTGTGTGTTGATACCCTATATAGGTTTCTTTGTCCGATATTACGTGTATATCGTCGGTACCCTGTTGGCACCGTTTCTCTATTCAGGAAGTCCTTATAGTCAATTCAGAGACTAAGGACGCCAGCGCTAAACAGACCCCGCGCACGAAAATCTATATAGGATAACCACCTACGTCGAGTAAAACAGGATTCAACAATATCCCGCCAAGCACAGGAACGACTCCAGCACAGTCCCAACGTTTCCGGGAACGTTTACACCATCGCCTCAGCACGTTCCCTTTCCAGTATCATCGTGGGCAACGCTTGACCCAGAGGACAATACCGGTTCACAACACCAATCCTCTTCCGTCACCGTCAATATGGAGGAAGTGTCCCTAGCAAGTTTCTGCTTCTCATTACCCTAGCAATAAGCTCGTCCATGGATTTCAACGAGAACGCTTGATAGAACGGTATCCACCTTAGATAAGATCAAGAACAATTGTACTCCGGGTTGGGGATAACGTGCCGACCTTAATAATCTCGGAACCTTGCCTGCCGGCCTCTTTATATTAATACGCTCTCCCACCAGATGCCTCGAAATCTCGCAACAACCTCTGCGCTGCCTAATACATTTTATTGACGTCCTCGATCCTGTCTGTCTTTGAAATCTAGAATTTGATTGGATAAGAATCCAGTTACCTTACCAGGCAATATTAGGAATGGTGGTCTGTACTACTATCGGTGTAGTTTTTAATAATGATCATCGTACCCGCAAATCTTGGCACCATCATAATAATCTTGACTTAATATACGTCTTCAACAAGCAATATTGAGAAAAAACTTTCTGGGAGTAAATAACAGAACATCACAAGAACTCAAAACTTTATCATTCAAAATTCCTTACCCGGGGCTTTCGTTACGGAATTATCGTAGCTCTTCCAGATCTCCAATTAATTCGATAGTATTGGTCGTCGATCAGCGTGGCTGGAATTAGTCCTCGGGCCGATCCAAAGGTACGATCGTGTTTCAGGGTCATTAGCCCCAGGCTAACCCTTAAACCTGCGGGCGGCAGCTGCCAATAAATCTCCGGAACGAGCTACAGCCAACGGCCCTCTACACCAATAAGAAAGTCTTTGACTTGACACGTTTCAAGGCGTTTCAGGAAATTCTTGCGGGTGTAGGTAGATCTAGGCTCGATTCTCTGAATATACTACACACCAAAAGTCTTGTACGAAAAGGGACTGCTATTGTGATTATTGAGGGCGAACAAGTACTTCCGGAGGGTTTTTCCTGGCCATCACAGGAGTGCGTCAAGCCTGCATCTGCAGGCCGTTTCCGGATTTGCTAAGATCAAGCGGGGTAGAAGTGCACTTCAATGCCGAATATACTTACGTATTAGTTTCCTGATTGCTGTAATCACATGAAAGCCTGATGGTGGCCAAAAGGAATTTGCTGAAACTCGTGGCTTTCGTGCAGGAGCTGATGAAGTTTGTATCATAGTCGGCTGACTTGGGGGCTTGTGAAAGTAATGCAATAAAAAATTGAGTTATCTCACTATTACAGCTTGCGATTATTAAGAGGGTGATCAAACGGATCTATCGAGATTCAACCAATTTCGCTCGTGTATTGCCCAATGGGTATTACACGTTGACTCCACGTTCAGCTGACTCAAATGTGTGAAACTAATGCAAGAATAAAAGTGAGTTCATTGTTACAGCTTGCAGTTCTTGAGAGAGAGATCAAACGGGTCTATCGAAACTCAATAGCACAATCACAATCCAACAATTCCGCTCGTGGATTGCCCACGTTGATGCCACATTCAGCTGTCGTGGGTGTGTGAGCGTAATATAGAATAAGCTTGGCTCTACTAAGTCAGCTTACAATCCTCAGAAGAGAGAAATTAGAAAGGGCTGACACTCACAGAGGCCACCGCCATCTACCATAAGGCACAATAATGGGGGCCCCGCAATCAGTAATAAATGTGATAAATCAAAGCGTGGGGGCAGCGTAGAGACTCGAAATGAGAATGATATGCCATACATTGCAGGAAGCAGGAGGGCTTGGTGAAAGTCTATTCCTTTCAGCTTATGATTGGATCTGAAAATCGATAGTTCCCCAGGGGAGTTTCACGTCAGCTGCAGCGAACCAATATCGAATCCCTGATTTGGACGGAAATGGGACCATCGCTCTCGATATCATCGTATTCACCGATTTTTGAAGAGCGAACTGGAGTATGGAAAAGTTTAAGCCGATCCATTAGGAGGGGAAGTCGTCTATAAAGATGAACTCATTTCTCATCCCAATGATTTGAAATTCCAAGCATCACAATTTTCCAACAGCTGATTTCTGAACATCGTTAGCTATAGATTCTTTATTCCAGCACCCCGAGTATCAGTCCACTCACCAACTCACCATGAAGCTTTCCCTCATCAATCTCGCCATGCTCAGCATCGGCCTCACATGCGCTGCTGCCTCGCCCATGCCCGGCAAGCACGGCCCACCAGGCCCACCACCGGGCACGGTCGGAGAAGCCAGCCAGTCCTGCGGCAACAGCATTTCCCTCTCCTCTCTCCATTGCTGCACTCAAAGCCGCTCGGGCAATGCTGGAGAAAAGGGAGGTTCCAAAAGCAAAGGCGATTCACACAAGGTTGTCAAGACCAATGACAGCGCTTATGACATGCAGTGCAGTGCCATCGCGGGTCAGTAGTTCGGTGTTGAACACCACAAGTTTTCATAGACTGACCAGTGCTGATTTTTTACCCTTTTAGCGGATTACTCAACTGCCGTCTCCAACGTCTGCTCCGTTACAGTCGCCTGCTGCTATGGTGATGGTTGCGTGGCGATCGCCAATTAGGCAGTTGTTGTCCCTACTTGACACCCAGATTGTATGCCCCTGTATGGGAAGGAGGATGTGGACGAATGGCCTTGCTGAGTTGCTGATCTGGACGTTGGTTGGCCTTGCTTTATATTTCATGTCATCTTGAACAAGATCTTTTGAGATTTGGAGGTTGATGTGTGTGGACTTTCATATTTTTCCTCTTCTTCAACTCTTACTTGCAACTTGACCAGGTAGTCCGTGAAAGGAAGGGGTCACACAGCTTCGACAGCAACGTAATTAAATCTAGTCATTCATAGATATTGTGTCTGACAAACATCTTGTATACCGACATTTTGGAGACGCTGTACCGTCAATGTGGTGAATATAGGAGTCTCAGACTATCCATCTCGGACAGCCAAGTCACCCTACTCCCAGGCTGCGGAGTCCTCTTCCACCCCCGAGCGTATAGAGAGAGCCTAAAGCAGATCGTATGTGATTTCGCCATCCTCGAGAAGCGGAACTAGACGACCAGTCGTCGAGGCGAGTTCGCTCTTAAGAAAGTCTGCTAAGAGGCTGAGGTGCTGTAGCTTAGCAGCACCTTGATCGACGTCGTCGCTTAATTTGGACAGGTACGTCTCCAATCCTGAAACGTAGTGGTATAGGAGGTTTCGATCGACCTACGAGATAAGTCTGAGTTGGAGAATTTGTGCAAAAGGGTATAGAAAGCTATACCTCAGGTTTTTCCTCTCTAAGAGAGACGCCGTGAACGTCATGCAGGACCAATCTCAGGATGTCTCGCCATTTGTCTTATTTGGTGTCGATATGGGAAACCGGATCTGAAGTCTTTTGGTCTGAAATTTCTCAGCTATCGAGGTTCTTACCCATATTGATATACTTACCGATCCGTTCATGAGCGACAAAGACATATTCGTCCAGTCAGTCCACTTCTCCCGGAGGTGTGGACTCCACAGTCGCGTACCGACTTATCTTATTGTTCGAGCTGCGTTGTAATTAGCTTGATTGCATAAGCCTGAAGTGGGGAAAATACCGTTCGTCAACGGTCATATACTCCAGCCTCGAAGCGCGAGCTCTAAATCCAGGAGGCGGAACGTCCTTTTCAGGTGCGGAGGCTGTGACTTGGACTCTGTCTGTGGACTCCGCCTCTTGGGCTTCCTCATTTAGCCCTATCACTAATCTCCTGAGGTCACCGACCCTAATAGATTGCGGGAAAGGTGGGGATATAGGGCTGCCAGGAGGTGGAGCTGCTGGCTGCGGAGAGATAGATGGCTTCGGAGCGATCTCTAAATTGGTGATGGAGCAACACCGAAGGATAAAGATATTTCAGAGAGTTGTGAGGCTGTTCGATAAAGATGAGATGTGATGTCGTGCTTTGATCTGCACTGTAATGCTGATGAGTGGGTAATGTACGAGGTTCGAACTGAGCGCAGAAACCGATGTATGTGTCTTCTAAGAGCTCGACCTACTTTATCTCCTTCTACGCGCCGCAGACGTATCCTCTTCACTTCGCTTTTTGATAGAGATCACCCGATCTCGGGTCAGAATTCGTTCCTATCTCACATAGCGGTGCAGTAAGAGCAGGGGTATGGTCGCTGACGTGGGCCTGGGTGCTTTAGTGCACAGGGTGTCCGGCTCAGCGTCAGGGTTACCTTAGTACGCTCATTACAATCGCATCGTAATGGGCTAATCATAGCTGGTCTCAATGCTCCGAGGGATCTGAGGATTTGCATCACCTAGGGTCGTTGGGCTTTGTTCGATATAAAAAGCAGGCATCCTTGTACAGGATGCCAATTTGACTTGCATAACTACCTTACATTAGTGCTTCTACCGCAGTTTCTACTATAGAGACTTCATAGGTCGTGTATCGTTATATCCTTTCAGCTCTTCCCTTCTTTAGCTTTATGTAGCTTTGCGTTATTCTACATAACGTATACCTTACTCGTGCGGTCCGACGGAAGTTTTGTCTACTTCTCAGCAGTTGCGCACTAACTTGTGTCTGTGACCTGGTCCTCTTCGTCTTGAATGAGCTTCAACTACGTGAAGTCGGTAGATATGGGAGTTTTCGCTCAGGCGCTGGGGTCATACTCTACTACTCCTTGATGTGTATAATCGACTATCAGGTACCTTAACGGTGTCTTGTTTTTTCGCATCGGAGCTGACCCTTAGTAGTTTGCTGTCTTCTGGTATTACTCTCATCATTTAGCAAAACCATTTTGGTCTTGGATTATTTATAATTGTATTATGCTTCCTTCGCTGTTAGAAATAAGTCTCCTTAAAAGGTACTCTTTCCTTTTACCTACTAGGGGTACTATATTTTAACTTCGAAATTTACCTCCCGAGTTTTTTGACTTACTTCTGAATTGTCTTTGTTGCTAGCTTGACAGTGTACGCTGTTTTAGGGATAGATTATGTCTATATTCTTTCCTCTTCCAAACGAATCGAATACTACTTATCAGAGGCCTTATTAGTTACTTTATAATTACTATCTCCGTAATCGGCGCTCTAGTAGCGGAATCGTGGTTGGAAAAGCTTCAGGCTCTACTTCTCAAGGTGGGAGAATTAATAGTCAAGATCAAATGCGTATAGCTGAATCGACGAAGGTGTTCGTACTATTAACGACGGTCATCCTTTACCTTGCCCAATTCATCTAATGCCTCGTAATAAGACTCGTTACTCTATTCGCACCCAATGACCGTACGACTGTGAAGGCGTTGAAGAGCGTAACGATCACCTCGAGCATAAGTACTTAGACCAGGCCTCCAACGCCAAGGGCGTAGCCGGATAGTCAGGAGTGGGACATATAACGGGAAGGAAATGAAGTTGGTTGCTTCTTAGGGAGACACCTTCGATGCCTCCGTCAGCCAAGATTAGTATAGTGCTGGAGAGCCATGGAAGGATCAGCACGGATAGTAGAGAACCAGCGCGGATGACCTGCAGACTCCTTAATTCTGGCGTCATATCAAGGCGCAGCGAGTGGCAAGAGGTAGAAGCATTAAAAGTGGGAAGGCGGATACAAGGGAAGATCGGAGCACGGTGTTGCAAGTGCAGGCGCCTGACTGACTTTCTGTACGACACATGTTCTGAAGTGCGATGTGGACACTTGAAGTTTTCCATCTGCCTCTAAGAAGCAGCTCTTCGAGACCTCGTGTTCTTCCTTTTGGATTTTCTCGGGATAGACACATCTGTCGTCGTCTGACCGGCCACATTTATAAAACTCTCAGACCTGGGCTCCCTTCTAGAAGTATGCCGTCGATACAGTAGTGTGGATGTGCTTTAGTGTGCCGAGACCCGTAAGCGCTAGACCATTCGCGGATCGGCACTATTCCTTAAGCTCATGCGTGCGTCCAATTGACTCTACCAAGAACACAATGTCTGAACATCGTCAGTCCCGGTGGTCGAGC
>JAABUP010007881.1_pt1 | contig 13914 bp, 10 predicted proteins | sample 5559201 | NCBI WGS metagenome assembly JAABUP01 (sample SAMN10711887, study PRJNA513373) | rock metagenome | isolation source: Antarctica rocks | place: Antarctica | reverse complement strand
CGCCCCATCCATCGGCATCAAATCCACATCCGGATACGGCGCCCTGCCTCTATACACCCCCCTCGCCCAATCCTCCGACCGTCGCATGCGCAGTCTCTGATCTTCGACCTCGTTCATGTGATCCCTCAGCGCCGCATCCTCCCTATCACGGCGCAGACGCTGCTCGTGCTCCCAGGTGCGTCGGCGGGCTTCCTCGACACTGATGGGGGAGTGGGAGCCGAACTGGACGATTTCGCGGGCGTAGTGGGCGACACCGCTGGCGGGGATGATACCGAGGGCGTTGCCGGAATCGAGGGCCAGACCGGGGCCGGAGCTGGTGCGGGAGAGGGCGGTGTTGACTGGGGGCGAGGCAATGGGAGAGGTCCAGCTGCCGGCGCTGGAGAGGCGGTCGGTGGAAGTGTGGGGCAAGACGTTTTCGAGAACGGCGGGGAAGGCTTGGGTGGAGGATTTGGGGGATTTGCGGAGGGGGCGGCCATCGGGGAGGCGGTTGGGGGGTGGGGAGCCGAGGGAGGTGACGTTCCAGGGAAAGGAGACTTGGGAGGGGTAACGGACGGGTTCAGTTTCGGCTGCGGAGGCATGGGATTGACGGGAGCCTTCGCGGGAAATGGGTTGAGAGGAGTAACCGGCTGGTATGATAGCAGGGTAAAGTGGTACCTGTTGAAGAGGGCTGATGGGGATACTCCGAGGTGATGGCGTATGGTGTAGTGATGGAGGTGATGGGTAGACATGTGGTTGTTCGCCGTGTAAATCGGGAAGAATACGTCTCGTTGTGGTTATAGTAACAGCTTCATCAAGTGGAAGCGGTGCTGGGTTCACCCCAATGATAGGCGGTGGGACATAAGTAAAGGTTTCGTTTATATATCTCGGTTGTGAAGCCTCCGAAACGTCCGAACCGGGGCCAGTAACATATTGTAAGCCAGAAGATGGGGAGCGTACGATGTTTCCTAGGGGGCTGGCGTACCCTGAAGATGGAGAAGAGAAATGAGCACTAATATTCGGGTCGGAGTGAGTTTTGTGGCCGGGAACGTAGTCAGCGGCCCGAGGTGAATGCTGCGCATTGCCTGCCCTTACACTATCAGGAGATCTACCACGTTCTCTATGTAGAGACGCCGTTGGAGAGTTCGTCTGTCGTGTCAATGGTAATTTTCCATTAGCCACTACTAAAGGATGGGCCGAAGATGGTCGCTGAAATTGTCCAGCAGCGACACCAGCATAAGTGGGTATAGGCTTTGTGGTACGACCTGGACTTAGCCGCCGCCAGAAGCTCTCTCCATCTCGTGATGGTGGCGGGCTGCGGTGCTGCACCTCCGACAACGACGTGAAAGCGTTAGGAGGCTTTGACGAATCCTTTGATCCTTGTACAGCCCAAGAGACCGAGCCAGTAGCAAAATCCCTATTGATCTTAGCTCTTGCCGGAGTAGATCGGAAGCTCCCAAGATCACGGCGACTACCCGGCCTTCTCCCCTTCCTATTAGAAGCTACGACTTGCCAGCCTTCACCTTGACTCTCTAGAGTTGGAGCACGGGGACGTGTAGTAGCATCAGACCAATTCTTCTGCATCGGATATGACGCCAACCCTTCTCTATCACTGTCGTAGCCATCGTCAGGAATGGAGGCCGGATAGCGGGGTGTAGGACTATTCTCAACGATTCTTGGCTCGTATCGAGGCGAACTTGTGCCGTAGCTCGCTGGAGAGTCGATCGAAGACTTGCTATGATCCATACCCCAGGTATTCTCATTTGGCATCTGCAGTGGGTATGGTGGATGATCAGGCGTTCGTGCCTCTGACTCTGCCGATTCCGAAGAGCTGCTCGTTCTATCGAAGATTGATATTTGGAAAACCCCTCTCCCTACACTTTCTTGAGACGAGCCTGGTTCTCGGAGTTGAATTTCTGTGGCAATTGATGCTAGTACCGGTTCGAGCTTTGCACGAATGCCCTCCAGCGGCTGAAATTTTGATTCATAGGCCATAGAATTCTCCCACAACCTCTTGCCATGAATTTGGTACTCTCGATAATCAGAAACACGACCAGGCTCTGGCTTTTGCTTGATTCTCTTGTCTGCTTGATCGTATGAATAGGCGAACAATCCAACAGCATAGCCCAGCCATTTTGGGAAAACTCTCTTGCCATTTAAAGAATCGCAACAAAACTTCTGGACCACGCTGTGTATCTTCAACATGTCAATGGGCTCTGGTTCAACCAAACTATCACGGCTGGAGGACATTGAATTTTTGTCATCCGGCTCGTTTCTTTCGATGAGGGCATACCTCATTAAGACCTTGAAAGTCACGTTCATATCAGGCTTTCCTCCGTTCTCCCGCGACTTCACCTCAATGTCGTCGCCTCGAAGTGACCTAAGCCCAAGATGAACCATCTCCACAGGGACATGTTGCCCAAAGAATGATAAAAGGTTGATGAAATTCCATGCCTCAGTATGGCCCAAGGCCAACAAATCATCAAGAATGCTGTTGTACGTGGTTCCCATCTTGGAATCTGTCGAAAAGGACTTTATGTTGACTTTTGTGAGAGGCTCATGGGTATCTGCCAGACGATGACAAAGTGCATCAATGGCAAGTGGCAAGCCTCCAACCTTTCTAACCCATTCAGTCGCACTTTTGATATCCGCCTCGGTTGGCTTCTTCATGTGTAATTCGTCGAAAAGTAGCTTTCGTGCGTCTTCTTCCTTGAGAGGTGGAACTTTTATCGGATAGGGTCTCAAGAGCCGTTGTTTCGACTCAAGATTCTTGGCTCTTGAGACGTAGATTATGCTGGAATTCCGACTGTCCGGAACGAATCGTGTGAGCTCCGTTGCATCTCCATCTTTTTCAATAACGATACCGTCAAAAACTATCAGCCATTCCTGTCTTGACTCAAACCAAGACTTCACAATGTCAACAAACTCGTCTCCAGTGGCTTTTGTGTACAACTCAGGAGCATCCCTTGCTACAACCTTGGTGTAAATGTTCCAGAACGCTTGGTACCTCTCCTCTCTTAGTTTTGCGATGATCCAGAAGACACCACCACTAAACTTTTTGCGATTCTTGTTAACATATTGACGAGCTAGGTGTGACTTTCCGCCACCTGGCTGACCATGGATCAGGACGCAGGCTGAGCCATCTTGCCGCCGTTTGTCAAAAAGGTGGCAATCTACCTGCTGTAGCTCCTTCTCCATACCTACAAAGTAGGTATTCGCGCGGAAACCAGGAGGGACAATGAAATACGGTTCTGTAGGCTTTGTAGGAGATTCAGTGTTCATGCCATCATCCCTCGTTTCTGGTTTCGGAGGTAAAGGGAAATCTTTTGAGAGATTGATTGTGGAGTTACCTACAGAAAATATAGCAAATCAGCAAATCTGAGTTGCAGCTATATCATACATAAGACTGCTCGTAATGCGTAATCCATGAGATATTTCTGACGACAGCTCAAGATGAAGTGGATTCAGCGCGTCATTTCCACCTTGTCATCAACCTCCTCGACTTCATAATCCGCTTCAAACAAAGACCGAGACTCTGACGGATCATCTGGAGAAGGAAGTGCCCTCATCTTACCGGCTGATGTACTGGCTGAAGTGGTCTTTGGTGTTCCTTTCACACTTTCTGGAGCTATCAGTCTAGCTCATTCCAACAACAAAGGGTGGCACAAACCAGAAAGAGGTGGTAGTAGCTCCGCCGCCTCCGCTCTCTTCTGCATATTCCCCATCTCCTTTTCCGACTCCCACCGTGTCCTGATAGTACCTGGGGCGTCTTCTGAATATCTTTGTATACCTTCGGCAACGAGGTCAAAGCCAGGGGAGTTTTCGCTCTCGAATTTGCACATGTGGGAATGGTCTGCTTGGATACCCGCTCGCTCAACGTCCTGAACTGTTGGCGAAGCAGATTCTTCATCAACGATCTGCACCAAAGTTAGGGTACTCAACTTCAAACTCCGAACTGATCGAGTACTTACAAATCGCGAGGTATTGGAGCCTTTGAGATGCGTAGGCTTTGCCTCATGAAAGAAGTAAATATGATATCTATTCATGATCTGGATGAATTGACGATCGATATTTTGTAAAGTCTCGTTGTTTGTCTTCAAAGCCTCGACTAATTGCGGCGCGGTGGAGTTTTGTGGCATTACGGCACTGCATATCCATTCTAAACGAGATCCCCATTTTGCAACATCTGCACCTTTATGTGGAGTTCCGAGGAACAAAATACCATACGTTGACACGAATATGGAACGCAGGTGTTCGGTCTTTGGACCGCGAATTTCCGACGAGTAGATTAATGCCTGAACATACCGACCCATCAGCAATTTTTAGTGGGAGGCAAGGCCTGAGTACTTACACGCTTAACAACAAGTCCGCCAAGTGAATGTGCTATGAAAACTGTTGGGCGTTCAGTGGCCTTTCTAATCTACACACCTTTTTAGTGATGAGTTCTTTCCAACGGGTTTCGGAGACCAGGGCCAGTGGCAGGATGACATACTCGTCGATTTGCAGCAAGCTCGGCAACAAGATGCTCTGCATGGTTGTGTATCTTATCCTTCGAAACGCCATCCGTAAAAGATGTAATATCTGCATCATAGCCATATACGAGAATTCGTGCATGCTGTTCCTCGAGTATAGGTGGTAGCAACTGTTCCGGCCAGAAGATCTTCGACTTTTCGCTCGTCCATGTATTTTGGGGATTGCCTTGTAAACCGTGCACAAAGACAATATCCACATCGGCGGGTCGAGATGTATGGATCTCTGTCAACCCAAAGCGATTAACGCTCACGACTTGAGTCTTGGAAGTAGCCTGGCGTAGTTAGTATCTACACAGGGTTTTCGCGCGACATGGAAGTCATAACCCACCATTGTCGGCAAGACCAAAGCGTGAAGTTGACGCCTTGATGGTGCAGTATGGACTATAGGCCATATATGTAGATTTATGCAGGCCGACGAGGCGGATCAGTCATGTAGTACGAGTGAGTCAGGTACACCCAAGTCGCTGCCTATGACGAATACTATCTTTGTTGTGCCAAGTCTCAGGACTACACTCGTGCAGGCAGAGCAAGGAGATGTCTTAATCTAGGAATGATGACTGGCTTCGGCTGAGCCTCTTCTGCGGAGGGACCCGAGGCACACGAAGCCCCGTGAGTGTTGAGGACGAGTGAGAAGATCAGCTGGCACACCCAAAGGTGTAGGCGCAGTTGGTCCTCCATTGTGGATTCGGGGGGCGCACGACGTTTCGACGTCAGCAGGGGTTTCGCAAGCGCGCTATTGTAGGGCTGAACTCGGTGGCTCGATTTTCCATCAACAAATTATCTACCGCTGGACGGATTCGGAGTCTGCACGACTATGTTAAGACTGTGATCCTGTAGGAAGATCTTGGTTTCTGTGCATCGATTTCAGCAAACGCGTCGCAGTGTTCGAGTATATTGGTGAAATACTCCAGTCGATGACAGTCCCGTGGCCTGCGCACCCCGTATGAACCATGGAAACTGCTGTTGAAAAAAGAAAAGTTGATGCAGTGCGAAACAAACTCTTCTTCAAAAAACGATAGATGACAGGGAAAGTATGTTCTGATCGGGCTAGAGTATTAGAGAGAGCGTGCTGTTGTTAGGTTTCCCTGTTTAAGAGGGTCCTCTAGAAGATGTTTGCTCTCGTCAACTTTGGCTTTGTGTAACGCGGGTCACTGCTGGCCTTTGCTGACTATCTTACCGAGACGACATAAACTGTCCCAATACAATTCTCTTGTAAGCTCACAGACCGTGGTCGCAAAAACGCCAGTGGTTTGCTCTTGGGGGCCGATGTAACTAGCAAGCCCTGATGTGAGAGCCCCAGCAGCCCATCAAGGTCTTTGTCTTGCAGGATAAGGTCTTCGAAACCTGGCGAGTAGCAGACTCGAGGCACCCTTCATACTGTTATTCTAGCTGTGAGAAGGCTTTGTCAACCCTTGATTGCTATGATCACCTGTTGTCTGCAATTTTCCTCCCCATACTTTGCGGGTAAATCGGTGTACAGTCGGAGGGAAATTGACGGCGCTGTTGCTCTAGAGCGTTCCTTAATTTTCGTTGTACCTTCGGAGTCTGAATCCCGAGATACGATATCATGCATAGCCAGAGAGAGTTGTAAGCCTCGACCAAAAGAAGAAGAAATCCTCGACTTGGTTACGAATACCGGTGGCCTCATTATCTTCTGTGTTCCTTGGAGATATCCCGGACACAAGCACAACAAGCCTTTGCTACGAAACGCGCCGTCACAACTGTGGCTAGAAGAACTTACGTGAATCATGCCTGATCCTTGGATTCGTTATGGCTAGGGGCACTTTGACGAATGGTATGCACTTCTCAAATCAGAACCTTAGCTTCAGGCTTACTACATGTACACGTGGAAACCAGGGCTATCTTTGAGAACGAGAGATTCAATCCCAAGCTCGTGAAACACTTCTGATATCATCTGGGTACGTCACCAGGGCAGACACAGCATGAAGAGCCCATAGAATGAATGGGCGAGGCTTATCTTGTAGCTAATTCACCAGGCAGCTTTAGCGTCCATTAAGATCTTAGCTACCTACATAACGCCGTACGCATGTTGATGGAACTAAAACGTGACCTCTCATAACATCTTGTACGTCGAATCGATAATGACAAATATCGACGGAAGGCTTTTCTTGCTAGGACAAACTAGAAGGAAGCAGTCAAAGACTCCACTTACTATGCCGTACTTGAGTAGCAAAACAAAGGAATGCACTCATTAAAGCTCGTTGTCGCCGACAGTGGCCTTTGCTTGAGTGAGATAGTAAAGTCGCTAAACAAATCCATGCTTTGCCTTTTCGCCCTGACACGCAACTACTAAGCCGACAATCTCACAAAATAACCCCGTCACATCTTCCCCTTGACCTCTTCCATCTTGCCTTTAGCCTGCCCCGTCACCTCCTCTGCCTTGCCCTTCGCCTGCCCCATCATCTCATGTCCTTTTGATTTTGCTTCACCAGCCATCTCAGAAGCAGTCCCTTTCGCTCCACCAGCCATCTCGGACGAAGAACCTTGCGCTTCACCAGTCATCTGAGATGCGGAACCTTTCATCTCCTCTACCTTGCCCTTAGCCTGCCCCATCATCTCAGATCCTCGTGATTTTGCTTCACTAGCCATCTCAGATGCAGACCCTTTCGCTTCACCAGCCACTTCAGATGAAGTGCCTTGCGCTTTACCAGCCATGTGAGATGCAGAACCTTGGGCTTTTGAGGTATTGATGCCGACTGTCTCTTTCACGGTCTGAGTCGCGGCCTCTGATGGAGGATATCAGTATATGGAGCAGAATGTTGAGATTAGGATTGGATGAAGTAATCACGTACCGCCTCTCTCAATACCCTTGACTGCAGCATCAGCAACGGTCCGATCAAGAGTTTTAGCTGCCTCTTTAGCTGCATCGATAGCTGATTTGCGAGCATACGGTGAAGTCGAGAACACCCGAGTGCGTGCCAAAGGCAGGGAGTTGCGCGGTAGAGCTTTGAGGAATGACATTGTCATTGGAATGTAGTGATTTACTAGGTTTTGGGATAGCCGTTTTTTTGATTTTCCGAGAAGCTCCGCAGAAGAGGTTGTAATGAGGCAAAATAATAATCATCTAAGTGGCAGTGATGCAATTCTTCGAAGTTGCACACTGGGTTATCCATGTGACGTCAGGGCGTGATACCGGAGGGTAGATGTTCCGGTATTAGTAGAAGTAGCGGTACTATAACATCACCGTAAGCCCGAAGCGGCCAAAACACAACAACGACAAAATCCTGACACTGGTTCACCCCTATTCTTGGTTCGCACATTTTCCTGGCTCAGAACATCCTTTCGAACGACCCCTGCAGCTTCGTCGATCAATCCTCAAACTCGACAGACAAGCATGCTTGCTTTTCATTGGCGAGCTCAGCAACGCAAAGTCGCAGAAGGGTAGTAGCTCCGCGATATTCATCCTGAGCTGGTGAGGAAGAAGGCCGAATATTGAGGGATATGTGCCGGACCATGAGAATGTAGCAATCGACGTTATGATTAGAAAAAAACTCTACTGGTTCCGCTCGTTTTCTAGCTAAACACAAATCTCTACCACCTGAAGCCGTCAACAGTCACCTTCAAGTCTGCCGGTAACCGGTTTTCCAAATCTTCACAAAGAGGATTCTTCAAGCTGACTTCTCTAAGGGCTAGCCAAATGGATTCGAATGGCTTCTCTTCTGCACAGCTTCGCCTGAGGATCTCACACGGCCTTAATCTTCCGCATTGGGTACAAGTCGGGTCTCTTTCGATCGTGTGGGATGTAGCCAGCTCAGATCTTTATGATCCACTCGACTTCTGGTATCTGCACTTCGGAATTGGCCAATGGAAACCTCAACGACTAACACAGCAACACGCTATATTCAAGGAAAGCTTGACGAGACCCAACTTAAGTAGACAGTAGTCAAGTTCGCGATTGGCCAGGATCCCTTCTCACCGTCGATACTCAATTCAACTCTTACCGCCGCGGACAAACAGACAAACGTTGCTTCCAATGCTGTCAGGACTGGTGTCCGTGTAGACCTCTCAAAATACCACACAACAACCATGGCAGCAGGCTATCCCGTTTCTAGTGCGCTAATACTCTTCATACTCTCTATTGCCTCGAAAATTGGCGCACCGCCCTCGGTCTTTCATGATCCGAAAGCTACGTGTGTAGGAAATGTTCATGTCGATTTAATCTGTCCTGACAGAAATCTCTGTCCGATGAAAACCACATTGGGTGAGGTACGAAGCAAAGGTTGCTGGTTCGTCTCATCTTCTCAGAGCACCCACCGAAGATTCGCAACAGTGTGCCATCAACGCGCCATGTCTGTTAGTATATGATCAAGAATTAGGAAAGCCGTATTTCGATCTCACTTTTACTACCAGCCAGCCGAAAAGCTCCACAGTAGATTTGCCCTTTGACCCAAATTGGCTTTAAGCTTAGCAAAAAATACCCGCCTTCAGAGAGCAAAATATTTGCCCACACAAACTGATCATCTTTTTCATGGGGCCTATATCGGCGTCCTATAACCTGTATCAGATGATAATCGCTTACGCCGCTGATGCAGAAGCTAGAAATTCGAAGTTAAAACTTCGAGAGTCGCAGATTCGTGATCCGAAAAGTCCATGTACCTCACAAATGCGAGCAGTATTCCTGGACTGTTCGAAAATCCTCCCATCCAGGCCCGTGTGTCTCTTAGCCAAGGGGTCAGCAACGTTCATCCATGAAACGCCAAGTCGTTGGGCCTTTAATGAACCTTACGCACTCCTGCACGGGATATGGAAGGTTGCCAGTTTGCCACGGTCCGAGCATATTGGAAAGCAGATTGTTAAAGAAAGAGGTAACATTCCCTTAAAAAACAATTTCAAGAGGTCGAAGCAGGCCGGCCTCAGACGAAGCATATCTAAGTTCGATGCTCAAGAGCTAGCATCAAGAGTGTGTAGCCGGGTTTGCTTCCAAACATAGAAACCCCATTTGGCGGAGCCATAAGATAGACGCAGCGCAGAAGTGTCGTTTGGGCACAGAGCTTTCCCGATGTAGGAGTGATTGCGGGTGTTTGATGGATGGAGTTTCTGCAGGATGCTTTCTCGGATTTGGAATTGCGCCTCCCGGACCGTAGGCTGGTGTTTTCGTTGATTCTGAATCTCGTGGCGGTACCAATAGGCAACTGGCCACCGCTGGCACAATTACACTTTTTGATTATGTCCATCCTCAAGGACGAGGGACGGACTATGCCGTGATTTCCGGTGGTGTGGTCCACCCCATTCCTTAGGTACGACAACCTTCACAATACTGTGCTCACGTCCAGCGTCTTCTACAACCATGAGGAATGGTGCCAAGGCGTCTAGGGCTTATTTTTATTTATCCCTGCCCATCTTCAGTGGGCGAAGGATATGAAGCAGCTCGCGTCATATTCGGGATCTCCGCTCCGTTCATTGTGTGCCAGGATTTCTATGCCATCTCGAAGTGTGGTCTCGATGTGCTGGTTCTCGAAGATGTGGTACGACCAATATATTCTTTTTGCGGAGCGCTCTGGCTTCCACCATCAGTTGATGATGGTAGTCGGGTCCTAAATGGAGGGTTGTGCCCTGTTCAGTTTTAGTATATGCTCACAAGGTTTCGGGCTGATTTTCTTTAGCCCTAGTCCCTTTGGCAATTCTTGCAAGCATAGTCTGGGCTAGGGTTTGTTCATCAACCGAATACCCGCATCAGACGCTTGCAATCGAACTGGACCTCAGACGAATCGTTGAAGAAGATCATGAAACTATATACCTTGTAAGAAAGTGTATATTCATGAAGCCGCAAAATGCTGACAAGGCTTTGAAGGTAGAAACTGCCCGTTGAAGAAATGCCGAAGGACAAGCCTCAACGATAATCAAACAGAGGAGAAGATAGAAAACTATCTGTGACAATCACATGACAGGAATGACAGCTCCATGAAAGGGTCGCCACAGTAATTGTTCTATTAACATCTGGAATTTCAATGGTTAACCTGTGTGGCTGAGATAACTTGTAACGTTTGCCACCAACATAACCAAATTTTAGTCGCTCCAGCATCTACGTCGGAAAACTCTCCGAGAAGGAGCGGTACAGCCTATACCTTGTCGATAAGTCATACCCGCAAGTAGTGGTTAAAGAACTTGCACCAAAGCATAGCAGACTTGACAGTCCAGCTCAGCCTTGGTTGCGGCTGTCAGATGCTTCAAGAAGGCAATGTTCATACTCTCGTAGCTATCTCTTGTGGGTGACAGGGTATGATAAGCAACTTCGGAGTTGTACTTCGGTTCTCCAGTCTCGGCCATGGTATATGTGGCATTTGGTCGTCCACCATGTAAAACCCTAGACCCTGGGAGCCTTTGCTCTTTTGAACTATCCACCACGTTCGTCCAATAAAGTCGCGGCCTTGGCTAACTCTTCGTTGAAGGCCGCACCAGAGTGACCACGCCGTCTGACTATCTTGGAAGACGACTTCGCCCTCTCCTCCCGCTACCGGCAGAGCGAGAACAGCAGGGTCAGGGAGAGGCGACTAGGAAAGTAACCCGTTAACCTTAGTACTTTATGATGCCTGAAAAATGTCTGATCCTTAGGCCACGAGTGAAAACAGCCCTACTGCCACTCGATATTGGTGTTCCTGGTTCTGGTTGCGTTAGTCATGGCTATTGCCCCTGAAGATCACCTGTTTGGTTCATTATCGCTTACGCGAGGTGGGTGAGGCCCCTTACACAGAGCCAGTTAGCTGGTCTTGAAAGTTGAGATCCTGCCAAAAAGACTCGGCTGAATCAGCTGCATGCTTTCGAGAAGCCGTCTTAATGATGTGATGTTGCACACAAGCAGAAGCAGAAGCGTTGCAAAAAAGGGGTAGTTGTTTAAGCATAGTGCTTTGAAAGAGATTCCCTTTGTCGAAGGCGTTCGATGAACAGATAATTTTGAGTGTGAGTATGGGTGAATATGTTGAATCTATGTTAATCATAGAAGAAAACGCAAGAGCTCCACCAAGTTCTTCTCCGATGAATCGTGGGACCTCACCATATCTTTGAAAAGGGCTCCCGATGCTGGTGACGTTAACGAACAGCTTGCTTGTGGCAGATAGAAGCCCGCGGCTCTTGGAAAAGTCAACGTCTTCGGTTTGTGTGATTGTTGAAATGACCACCCGAGTGGATTAACGATGCTTAGGGGAAGAAAGGGGTTCGTTTTCTTTCCTGTAATATCCCAAGGTCCTCTCTGATTCGTCGCATATGAAGTATGTCGTCAATGAAGGGTCGTTACAGCAGCTACTGGGATGATTTGATCCATCCATTCGAAGATGTGAGTCTGAAAAGATTGGTTGTGACCAACCGCAGAATGCTAAATCCATAAACACGCTCCACGCATTTTAGTAAGAAGCAAGTTTCCGGAGTCCGGAAACCCCAGATTAGACGTCGAAGCTTGATCGACCTGATTTCAGAGTCGATGGGCCTTGCCAGCAAACCTGATTTCCTTGAGTAGAAGCTACAGTGTGTCTTGGGATTCAGAGCATGATTATTGACTGAGAATGAGGCTGAACCCGCTCTGTGTGTCTTGCAGGACTTTAATCAGTATTTAAGTCGCACGTAAGACCCTCAATTCAAGGGCTTACTACGGTAAATGTGAATGAGCGACTCAAGGCAAGAGAATTAACGGAATCAACTTATTGCAGATCTCAACAATGACTCTCTACGGCTGAAGCTTGCTCAAAGCAAAAGTCGGAATGCGAAGAAGGCCTTGATGTCTGAGTGGCGCTCAGCAGAATCTATATGTACGGCGTCAGTCTACCTTCGAGAACGAAGCCTGCAGATCGGATCTGCTGCGGCTGCCTTCCGACTTTCGGCGATGCACACTGGGTGGTAGGCTCACAAGTTTGTGGGGAGCCAGACTTACAGAAGATCTCCCTAAGCTTGTCAGGCCGCCCTAAGGGCCTATCTCCAGACGTGACGCGAAGCATTGATGTATGATCTTGGGTTTGTGAGTAACTTGCAACTTGGTTGATCTGACGAGATGGTGCGCCTTCGGTAGCTTGCCTGGCTGACCATGTGTTCCGGTTGGAGACGGAGGCTATCTACACCTCGATGAAGAGCTACTTTGGTGAAGCGGTAGTACAAATACAGATTATGCATAGACGGATGAGGTTCTATCGATTTGAGAGAACAGCGGCTGGTTCTGTGGAGGTAAGATAGACGAGGTAAAATTAGGAAGGTCCGGAAGGATGAGACTAAGAGTACGGAAAGGTTCATAACCAACAAACCCCAAACGGCTCTCATAGCCTACATTATCTACAGCCGCACCTCATAGAAGAACAAGATACCATCTTCTATAACATGCAAGATATACTGACCTATTTCGGTTTCGAGACAGACTTGATTGTAAGCTTAAACAAAACGGAGAGACAAGGGGTAAGACTCAGTGGCTGTCTTTCATAAAGAACCTTCCAGTCCTCGCCACTTCAAGAATCGTGCTTACGTCGCTAGGTATATGTGATCTCCAAATGTTGTGGTCTGACAAGTCTACCATCAAGAACCTCCTGCCTTTCCTCTTTTCTTTACCTCTCGAACCGTTCGAAGGGGGTGAAGGCGATACGCCCAGGGAAACTGCTTTTATTATATCTAATAACCTTTGTTGCAGTTCGCTCAACCAGATATCCTACCTTGCACTGCAAGCAAGCATACTGGTTTCATTACCTGCGCTTCCCGGCACTCTACTTACCTAAGGGAGGAAATTGCAGCATGCCTGGATTGGTAGGAAATAATTCAGTGAAACATCGAAGAGCCGTCGAGCCCCTCGTTTGCCTCACACTTGGCTAAGAAAACTAGTAATAATAGGCTTGCACTGACGAAGATCCGACTAAAGTCGCTCCTCGAACAGATTTCGCCAGTGAGGCCGCACGACAAATGCTCTCTGAAGCACATCAAGACCGTTCCACACTACACTGTCCTTCTTTCCAGAACTAAGCGGTATGTGTAAAGGGAGAAGGTGATAAGTAAGTGTCTCATCTACTCAGGTCACTTAGAAATTCGAGCATTGAGGAGTGAATATCATTGCTGCGCTGTACAGGTTGAGCCAATGCAGCCGAATACAAATGATCTGCTTCATGACATGCCAAACAATATAGCATCCATACTACCTGTCAATTGGTCTAGCATCAAAATCGGGTTTTACGACGACTTGGAGCGATGCGGCGACGAAGACAAGGTGGCCTTTACACCTCATCGCATTTTATATATTGTTCGAACATACTCGTATGCACGGGGTTCCCGCGCAAACGGGGGTTCCGCGCACGCTAACTAAAACTGTTTATATTAGTGCCATTTTTAGCACGCTAAACCCGATACTATCTGTTGCTAACCTTTCTAGGTTAGAGTGCGCGGAAACCCAGTGTGCGCGGAAACCCCGTGCATACGAGTATGA
>JAABUP010007880.1_pt1 | contig 13914 bp, 7 predicted proteins | sample 5559201 | NCBI WGS metagenome assembly JAABUP01 (sample SAMN10711887, study PRJNA513373) | rock metagenome | isolation source: Antarctica rocks | place: Antarctica | reverse complement strand
AATATATAAAAGAGAAAGTTTAATAGAAGAATAGCTAGTATATAGATTATTATTAAGTATAATTTTAAGATAATATAGATACTTTAAGTAATAAATACCTTTAAATATAAAATAAAATTAGGGCTAATACCTATTAATAATATCTATTAGGTGGCGGTACTATTAATAAATTATTTTACCTATTTATAAGGCTAAAATATAATATCTAGTTAATTTAGAATAAGGCCTTTAATAATCTAATAATATTTATTAGTAATTAACTCCGCCTAATAATTACTTAGGTATATTTCTTTATATTAAGCCTTATAATATAATTAAAGGGATTATAGGCCTATAATCTATATATAATTACCTAACTCTAATACTATAACGCCGTTAGTTTATAGACTATATTACTAATTAAGAGCTTATTATTAAATTTAAGTTATAAAGAAGCTTATAGAGATAAGTTATAAATTAGCCTAAATCTATAATATGTATAAAAAATATAGGAAACCCGCCCTTATTAAGTAATATAACCTATTTATATAATTACTATAAAATAGTAAGTATCTTATAAGGCCTTATTTCTTTATTCTTACTTAAAGTTTCTACTTTTATATTCTATTTAGTTTTTCTACTTCTTATTCTAAAATATCCTAATTCTAAGTCGCTTAAATATTAGGGGTTTATATTAATAGTTATTCTATTATTCTATATTATTTTACGTATTAGAGCTATAAAATATACTTAAGTATTATATCTACTAGTCTTATAATATTCCTACTACGTATTATTAACCCCGTCTTTACTAAGCTTCTTATTAACTTCTATATAAAAATCCTCTATAGTATTTCTCCTTTACTCGCTATTATTATTATTACTTTTAGAGTCTCTACTATTACTTACTTAATCTATATCCTTAATACTATTAAGCCTATTAATATATAACTATATTATACCTATAACCTTTCTATTAGATATCTAAGGATAGCTTAATATATTATTATTTATAGGGATAATAAGACTAATCTTACTAGTAATATTTCCTAGTATTTTTTATATTTATTCTATCTCTTTACTTAGGTACTATTAATATAAGACTTAATTTATATAGAATATTTAAATAAGGTCCTCTTAGGCCCCTATTTACTTCTATAATAGAGTTATAAAGGCTTATAACTCCTTATAAAGTATATTTAATATATTATAAGTCTATTATATTCCTTTAATTAAATATTTAAGTTCCGCGTTAGTATTAAGTTACTACTTATAAATAAGTTCTAGCTTCTTAATTAAGGCTAGGTCCTAAGTACTAGTTATTATAGATATATTAATATTAGTAAGTAGAGGGGCCTAAGTACTACTTATTAATATAGGCCTATTAATACTTATAGGTATTATTACTAGAGTTATTATATTATAGGATTTAAAGAATTTTAAACTTTACTTTATAAAATTAATTAAAATAGTAGTTATATCTTAAGTTAGATAAGACCTTTATACTTATTTAGGTCTTTACCTATCCTTTTATAACTTTATCCCCCTATTCTTTTTCTTATTCTACTATTATAGTTACTATAACTAATAGATAATATTATTAGTAGAGTTAACTTTATCCTTAAGATCGCTCCTAATATTAATACTACTCTAATAGCTAGTATTACTTTAATATTAAGGACTTAGGCTTTACTATTAATAGGGGGAACCTTTTAATATAGTACTTATACTAGAGGGTAATAGTAATATTATTATAGATAAGAGTAAGATATATAAGCCTTTTAAAGAGGAGTCTTATTTATTATTTTCTTTATAGGAAGGAATTTTATTAGAACTAGTATTCTCTATTTCCCTTATAACCTTTTTACCTTAGTAAGTAGAGAGTATATCTTATCTAGTATTATAATCTTATATTTTCTCCTTCTTATCTTTTATATCTTACTTCTTTTTATATTTTCTAGCCTAAACTTTATTAGCTATTAGTTACTATTAATCTAGTACTTATATAAGGTTATTATTAATTATTATATACCTAGATCTCCTACTATATTCCTTCTTATACTTATACTATTTAAGTAGTACTACTACCTTTTATTAATAACTATTCTAAGAGTAGGAATAGTAGGTATATATCTTAAAGTCCTACTATATATCCTTTTATTATAAATTTATACTAGAAAGTCTATATATACCTACTTTAGTAAGTATATAATTAATAAGTATTATTATCTCCTTAATATTAAGAAGTATTCCTTTATATATACTTTATCCCTTCTACCTACCTCTCCTACGCTTCTTATTATAACTATCTAATTATAAGATATTTAAACTCCTAGTCCCCCTTCTCTTATACCTCCCTAAATATTATAATAGCTCTATATTATATAACCTAGCTTTCCTATAACCTTTCTCTTTATAAGGGGACTTCCGCGGGGTAGGTTAAGAGGAATACGGGGGAAGGATATTATTATTATTAGGAGGTTCCTAGGGTATAAGAGGTATATTTATATAAAGGCCGGCGATAATATCTTCCTACTAATTATATATTTATTATACTATATTAAGATCTTTAGTTATAAGGATATAGAAGGAGGATCTAGCGTACTAGTAATAATAATAATAAAGGTACTGGTACCTAAGATATCTTTAGAAGACTTTAGAGTACGCCTAGGAGGTATATAATAACTATTAATAATAGTAGAGGAAGGTTATAAGAGGGATAGAATAGATATAAATATAGGTAAGTAATAGATTAACTATAAAAGATATTAGAATAATAGCCTAATTAGGCTATTATTTATATTAAATTAGTAATTTAATAATTAAATTACTAACTTAATAATCTATATAATTAGTAAATACTATAGCCTGATATAGCTATTAACTATTAAATAATATTAAATAATCGCTTGAAATCGGGACTATAAAACCTGTCTAATTACGGCAGTTTTACTTCGTACTATTCTACCTTGAGGTACGAGGCTGTAGTACCAGAGGAGACCCGAGCTTAGCTTGATAGGGCTAAGGCTCCGCTATTTCTAGCCTTATTTAGGCTTAGGATAGCGTAGAATACATAGTTATTATTAAATTGTAATAATATTAATAAGTTATCTATACGTGATTTAGGTATAGTATAATAGTATTATAATAACTAATAGATAGATATAGCTATATAGAATGGAATTACTATTATAAGAAATCTCTACTAGTCTACTAAGGCCCCCTAACTAGTCCTAGTTAGTAACTACTAAGGTTAACCTAGCCTAATTTCTAATACTCCCTCTTAGATTAGTAGTAATAAGGTAGTCTACCTATTACTAACTATTATATCTAAATACCCTTATACTTTACTTAGAGCTAGTCTTAATTATTATCTAGCTAGGCCGAAGTTAATAGGGTTAATAGGTTTTATTAGTAGATTAATATATTAACCTTTAATATTAACCTATTAGAGATAGATTTCTTTAGTTTTAAAAATAAGTTAATATACTAAATAATATCTTATTTAAATATATTTTATAATAGTATAATTAATTAGGTTAGTAGCTAATTTTATAGCTACCTAGTTATTAATACTTAGGAGTACTAGTACTACTCCCTTATTATACCCTAGCCCTTTAAGTATAAGGCCTAGATATAAAGCTTCTTTATATACCTCTATTATAATAATATATTTAGACTTATATATAGATATTACTATTAGCTTTTATAATTTAGATTACTAGGTAATAGGGCTATTAAATAGTTTATAAATATACGCCCTAATAAAATAAGATATCTTATAGTTATTATAGTATAATATATTAGTAAAACCCTCTAGACTATTATTATTACCTAGTTAATAGATAAGGCTATTATTAACTATTCCTAATAAATAATATAGTACCCTTTTTACTATATTTATATATTATAAAGTAGGGTTATTAAGTAAATAACTTAGGTTACTAATAGTATATATAATATCTAGCCTAGTTATAATACTTAGCTAATTAAGTACTCCTATAAGGGACTAATAAGCCTCCCTTTTAGATAAGGAGGCTATATAGCTATTAGGGGCGATAGTAATATTAGCCTATTCTATAAGTAACTTAGCTAGCGAATAATTTTCTATACCTAGCTATTTTAATAATTAGTTAATATATTTTATTTAGTTAACCTAAATAGAATAGTTATCTAGATTTCTAATAATATTTATTCCTAAATAGTCTTTTAAGTCTCCTATATATTTAAAGTTAAACCTCTTATTAAGTTCCTTCTTTATCTAGGTAATTAGGTCCCGATTATATATTATAAATAGTAAGTTATTAATATATACTATAATAATAACTTTTATAATAATATTAATAAACACGTAATAATTATACTTAAAGCGCTTAAAACCTAGAGACTTAAGTACCTTATAAAGGGTTTTATACTATTTATAAGAAGCTTATTTAAGGCTATATAAAGCTTTATTTAGTTTATAGGCGTATTCTTATTTACTATTAATAAAGTAGTAAGGTTACTCTACCTAGATTTCTTCCTAAATAAGTAATTCTAAGAAGGCCGTAATAGTATCTAAATACTTAACGACTAGCCTATATTTAGCTATTAGGGCTAGGAGGAGTTATTATAATAATACCTTTAGGGTTAATAAGAATATCTTATTAAAATTAATCCCCTTAATTTAATAGAAGCCTTTAACTACCTACTATACTTTATATTAGGTTATTTCGCCTATTAGCCTATATTTATAGGATAAGACCTACCTCTCTAGTAAGATATATACTTTATAAGGTAGTTAATATAATTCTTATTATATTATCTACTTATTATAATTAGCTAGTTCTTCTTTAATAGTAGTAAGCTATTTATTACTATTAGGCCTATTAAGAGCCTTATCTATTAATATTAGGTAGAGACGCTCCTTAGTACCGGTAATAACGCTAGTAAGTATAGCTCTAAACCTATTAGGGTTATTAGAAGACTTTATACCCCTCTTATTTATTTAGTTATAATCGATCTATAATTTATTATAAACGGAATAACGTAATATATTAGGAATAATTCTTTAAGATTTATTATTTTAAGTTAATTATTTATTAATAATAGCTAATAGTATTATAGTAGTAATTTAGCGTATTAAAGTATCCTAACTATTCTAATATTAATTAGTTAGTAATTCTAACTCCGCTCAGCTATTTTTAGTAGTCTAATTATTTAACTTATTCTAATTTAATTTAGGTAGATTATCCTAATTATATCTATTTAGACTAGTAGGCCTACTTATATTATTAGTTAGGCCTAATATTAATTAGCTAGATAGAAAAGTTATTACTAATCTATTACTAGTATTACTAGTATTATTAGTATTTTTAGTATTACCTAATACTCCCTTAATACCCTATTAATTAGGGGTAGTTACTCCCTCTAAGGCCTAATTACTACTATCTAATTAGTTAGTCTAGAGCTAGCCTAGGAGGTCTACTATATTATTATTATTACTAGAGTCTCCCTCTATTAGGAGCTTATTATTATCTATTAATAATATAGTAGCCTTCTTATTAAATATTATATATATTAATTAAGTAATATATTATCCCTTAATATCTTATACGCGGTAGATACTCTTACTATTATAGTTAAAGAAGCAATATTTAATAGCTTTATTATCTAGTTTCTTCTTATTTAGTAATATATTAAATAAGTAGTATTAATATCTAAATAGCTTTAAGTATATTAATTAAGGTTTATAACTATACTATTTCTTAAAGGGGGACTTCCTATCCTTACTAGGTATAAGGTTCTTAATATAATTAATATAGTATATAGCCTTACCCTAGAGCTCTCGTAGTAGTCCGGCGTTAATAAGAACTATTCTAACTTTACTAAATAGTATCTAGTTCTTCCGTTTAGTAATCCTATTTTAATAAGGGTCATAAGAAGCTAATAGGGTAATAAATATCTTATATTCCTAGAAGATTTATTAATATTTACAGCCCTAGACTAGTTTACTATTACTTTAAAAAAGGCTGTTTTATACCCCTAGTTATTTTAATATTTTATTTAGAACTCGAGTTTTTATAATAAGTCTACCCGACTAGTTATATAATCTATTTAAGTAAACCCTATTACTTTATATATAGATACTATTATATTAGTATACCCTTTAAGGGTAGTTATATAGCTTACTAACGCTAGGTTAATATACTAGTATTAGCTAAGGATAGTAACTCTAGCTATTAGTATATATAAGGGTATTTAGATAATTTTCCCTAATATATAACTCTTATATAGTTCCTATTTCTCGTACTTTTATAAGTAATTAATAGCCTTATAATTAATATTAATAGTACGTATTATAGCCTTTATAGCCTTTATACTAATATATCTATATCTCTTATATTATTAAGTCTAAGATATATTATTCTTAGCTAGGACTATTAATTTAAGGCGAAATACCCTTATCTAGTTAATTTATATAGTATCTAGCTAGTATATATAATTATATAAGAAGGCTTATAATACCTCCTCACCTTATTTATTATAGAATATATTCTTCCCTCTACTACTAGTATATATATAGCCTTATAGGTCTAGCTATATAATAGATAGGAGGTTATATTTAATATTTAGTACGTGGTAAATATTAGTTAGTAAGAATTTACTAACCTTATTATTAATAATTACTAGGATTTATACTATTCTAATCCCTTTAATTATTACTAGTTTACCCCTAGTTAGTCTTAATATAATATAGTTCTAGACTAGTAAATAGTTAATAAACTTAGATTAATCCTAGAAGATATACTTTTAATCCCCTAAGTTAATAATAATCTTATAGGACTTATTATTTTATTATAAGCTATACCTAAAGCGAGTGGTATAAGATTTATCCTATTTTTATTTATCTAGGTTTTATCTACTTTATTAATAACTAGGACCTCTATTTTAATATTATTATTTATTTTATACTTCTAGATCTTTCTTTATTTTAGGAATAAATCCTTCTAGTCCTAGCTTTAGATTAATATACTAGTAATCTTTTATATTATACCAGTAGTTATAGAATATATATTTATTATTATTATTACTCTAGCTCTTATTATTAGGCTTATTTTAATATTAGCCTTATTTTAGCTATTTACTAAAATTACTAGTATATACCTTAGATTCTTTAGTCTTTAAAGGTATAAACCTATTAACTAATAATATAGTAATATACTTAAAATCTTATAACTTACCCCTAGATTAAGTAATCTTAGTAAGGGTATAAACTACTTCCTTTATCTCTTCTAGTAGGCCCCTCTTAAAGACTACTATCTAGAAATCTAATTCTAGTAGACTATTTATTTATAAAAGCTTATTTATATACTCCTTAAATTTAGTAAGGTAGGTATAAAGGTCTTTAAATTAATCTAAGCGAAGTTTATATAAGGTAAAGTATATTACTTTCTTAATAGCGTAGGAATCTATCTTATATAATAACTTTAATTTAGCCTATATTTCTTTTACTATTATCTAAGTTTTAATTATATTATATACTAATAGTAATATAATAAGGTAAATAATAGTAAGTACTTACTCCTTTAAATTAATATACTTTTCCTATTTTTCCTTATCTACCTCCTTAATAGGTAGTTTTACTCCTCTAATAGTAGGTAAGTTAGGGTTAGTTAGTAGTTTATATTCTAGTCTTATAACCCTAAATACGCTGTTAATTATAAGTAATACGCGTATAATAATTTCTTATAATTTATAATTCTTAGTACCTTTTAGCTTCTAAATTTTATAATAGTTAGATATAATAGTACTTATTATAAATAGTTTTAGGAATATTTCTTCTAGAGTAATACTAAGTCTTAGTAAAAAGCTTATTATATAATTTATATAGTTCCTAGGTTATATAGAACCTAGGCTTATAACCTATTAAATAGTAATAATATTAATAAGTTATCTATATATAATTTAGATATAATATAATAGTATTATAATAACTAATAGATAGATATAGCTATATAGAATAGAATAACTATTACGAGAAATCTCTACTAGTCTGCCAAGGCCCCCTAACTAGTCCTAGTTAGTAACTACCGAGGTTGACCCGGCCTGATTTCCAACAGTTATTTCGTGAAAGTGAAAGCTTGGCACTAACATCGTATCCTACAACATTAATTGGACCATTGAATATACGATGACATCTTAGCTAATCAGTATAATCCACACGGCTTCCCCAGCATGGTCATAAAACCTGAGACCACGCTTGGCGCCGTCCTGGTTGTAGGCGGTTCTGGATTTGTCGGTTTCCACATATCCCAATATTTTCTCCAACAGCCAGGCTGTACCTCGATATCTGTTCTGAGCCGAAGTCCTCGGCGCAACATTCTCCCGGGAGTTTCTTATTATGCCGGAGATGTTTCGAGCCCATCAGAGTTGCAGAAGACGATAGAGAAAATCAGCCCAACCGTCATTATACACGCTGCGTGTCCGCCGGCGACGTCAGCAAGCGCAATGACTTACCACGAGATCATCGTGGAGGGTACGAGAGCACTGCTCAAGCTCGCGTTGAAGCTATCTTCAGTCAAGGTGTTCATCTACACGTCATCAGCTACAATGGCAGCAGGCCCTGCACATATTGATCTTGATGAGACGACTTCGTTAGCTGACACAGATCCTCAGAGTCACCCGTACGCCAGATGTAAGGCCATTGCCGACAAGATGGTCTTGAGCGCGAATGCGCCAAATTCAGAAGACGGCGAAGGCGGGCTCTTGACAGCCTGCATTCGGCTACCCATCGTCTACGGAGAGAGAGATTTGGTCTCTATCCCTGGCTGTCTTGGTGCGCTGGAGAAGAACCAGACAAACATCATTTTAGGCGACGGCTCGAATCTTTGGGACTTTGTCAGTACAGAGAATGCCGCTCGTGCTCATCATCTATTAGCAGCGGCCATGATGAATCGTACTACAAATCCGTCAGCGCTGAAAGTTGATGGCGAAGCTTTCAACATCACTGATGGTCAAAGACAATTGTTTTGGGATTTCCCGCGGCTGACGTGGAAAGCTGCAGGCTGGAGACAACCTGCAAAGTACAAGCCAATCAGACTGGCCCCAAGTTTTCTACTAGTGATAGCTTTTTGTCTGGAGTTGATTCATCGCCTTTTCACACGTGGACAGAAGCGTCCGACCACTCTAAGCAAGCAGCAAATTGAGTACTCTTGCTTCGAGCACACCTATCGGATAGAGAAAGCTAGGGACATGCTGGGCTACAATCCCACTTCAGATTTCGAAAGGGCCGTACGCGAAGCTGTGCAATGGTCTCTGGAACATGATGGCTGGCTTACAAGGCTTGCTGACTGCAAGTCGCTTAGCAAGAAAAAGGCTTAATCCCGGGCAAATTCTCACTTTTGGGCCATCGACGGGAGGGTTCGCTTATGGAAGGTATGCGTTCATCACTGCGGTGATCTTACATGCATGCTGTTGTATATCTTTACTCAACAGTATCAGTCCGGAGCCTGCCATAATCTTCCGGACGGTCTCAAAGATGGCAATCATGGTTAAGCATTTCTCATACGCTATACGGCCGGTATAAGAAAAGTGACTGGACCTGAAGCAAGGCATGACAGAAATGTCTCTTTAATGGGCAAATCTCGAGGTTTCATCCCTCGTGTTAATCATTGATAGGAAGGACGTGTTAGATCGTCATTGGTCTTTCATCGCCGACTTTCGCGGAGAAAAAATTGTAAATCGAGTGGACACCAAAAGTCTTGAGCATGCGCTAACGGGAGAGGCACCAACCTCCCAGGGGTCAGCGCCACTGTTAAACCGGAGACCGCACCTGGACTCCCTAGAGCTAGTCCCAATCGTTAGTGCCCTGGTCCCTCTTGATCCAGCGCTTGCACAAGACTTTTGGTGTCATCTCTCCGTACCTTAAGAGCCGCTAAAAGTGTGCTACTGCCGAGTTTTACCCGAGAGACGCGTGACGCGTCAGGCTTGGCGCCGACGTGATCCAGGGCACCTTCATGCTATCGCTCTTTAATTGTAGGCAATATCGTCTGCGAGGAGGTGCTCAAAACGCCTACTACGACATTCGAACAACGTTGGAAACTTTACTATCGATATGAAAGACGACCCTGAAATAGTCCAATGCGAATTGGAGGTCAAATTCCCTCCAAAGACTCCGATCAAATGTCTCTACAGCGAAAATCATGAAGGCAAACTTATGTGGACTATGACTTCATTGATATTCACCCATGGCGCTGGCGGTACATTGAAAGCAGACGCTATTGTAAATTTTACCTACGGCTTTGTTACCTCAATTACCAGACCAACGGTGCTATGTTTTCGAGGCAATATGAATCTGGCATCTAGAGTTAAGATGTTCAAAGCTATCATTGGCGCTCGATTATCCCTGCTAGACCACACAATTATTCCTAGACCGGCGTGTCTTGGAGGGAGGAGCATGGGGGCCAGAGCCGCAATCATGGCTGCCACTTCGGAGACGACACACCTAGTGCTGGTCAGCTATCCGCTCCATACTGCCAAAGAGACCCGCGATCAAATACTCCTCGATCTACCTGCCTCGATCAAAGTCATTTTCATCAGTGGAGATCTTGACGGCATGTGCGATCTTGAGAGACTCGAAACAGTGCGGCGGAAGATGAAGTGTCAAACCTGGAAAGCTGTGGTTCGTGGTGCAGATCATGGGATGAATGTCAGGCCCAAATGTGAGACCCAGGATGTTGGGAGAATGACAGGTGCCATTGTAGCTACCTGGCTGCATGACCTGAATGAACGCTTGACCGAGGGTACCGTTTCATGGGATACGGATAAGGCGGCAGCGCAATGGAGTGGTTGGGGTGAGCCTCAGATTATACCCGCGACTACTGCTGCTTCTACAGAGCCTGACGAACCTTCTGTCAAGCCTGTCGAATCCGCCGCAAAGCGATCAAAGCGGAACAGCAGTAAGAACATTGAAGCAGTACAAGAACCCGAGATCACTCAAACACCGAAGCCAAGAAAGCGTCGCAGGATTTGAAAAATGTTTGATCATGATGTTTGGTGTGGTCAAAAGCCCCAACATTCCAACAAAGACTTGGGAATGCTGCTCAGGTGAGCACAGTTTCCATTGGGCCTCTCTTCGAGTTGCTACTTTTAACATTGAAACTCTCAATTGGCTCAATCTCAAGTCGCATTCCATGATGCATCCCACATGACTTCGGAGTCCTGGGGTTTCCAACAGCCAGCCACTGGGATTCTTGTATGGTATATATCCTTAATTTACAATTTCCTTGAACCCTGTTGTCGGATATGCATTGCCAACCACGCCATACCCTCAACTGCAACAGCGAGGATGCCTCCACCACAAGGAAGATCGGGTCCCACACGAGACTCTGGTCCAAGATCACCGAAGTCGATCCTTGTTGCTCAATATTCTCTACTTTTATCAATTGGGACGGGCACAGCTGGAGTCACTTACTTCACCATAGCAGGCCCTGAAGATACAGTCAATCTTGTAGGCAACGCAGTCAATATAGCGACGGTGATTGCCCTGAAGCTGTGCAGCTACATTTGGTATCGACTGACTGAGTGTATGATAGCTGGTGTTGTCCACGGCTTACCTCATAATCCATCAAATCACATCGCGGAGATACTGTCAAGGTGGCACATATATGGTGCCATACCGCATAAATAGATTACGATCCATCTGTTTGAGAACTTGCGTACTCGTCATTGTCGCCTGGCTGGCGACTACAATTCTTGGCTCAATGGCGGCAGCTAGAGCTCCCTTCTGCGAAGTGGGTGCAACCGCCACGCTGGGGTGGACAAGTATTACTGGCTGCAGGATTCAGCGAGCGAGTGTTGCCGGGTCTATCATAGCGGTGTAGGTATTTCGATCAAGGTGGACGGTATTGGCTGATGTTTACGACAGTATCAACTCCTGTTTGCTTTTCTATGGCATCAAAACATCTGATAGACCTTTCGCGGCTTCTCTCATTGGGATACACACGAATCGCCAGGCTCAGGAGGATCTACAATCGTCAAATGATTTCACCTTCGCAACGTTCGAGCACGTCCGTACGGAAAAGCCACCCTCTACACCTTCATGTGATCCCAGCTTCTACTCTTCGCGGTCCAGTCCCACTCCGTTACCTCGAGCCCATAGATCGTGGCTTCCACCCTTGAAATTCCAACCACCCCTGGAGAGCGAGCATCCAGCCTTACAACCTAGCGCGGACCAATCAATCCTCTCACGCACACAAACACCTCTTTTGCCAGCATCAGTAGACCAGAACACACTACCCTACCGCCAGAGGTCAAAGACCTTCAGCAATTCTTCACTTGACCAAGGCAATGCACTTGCTACAGCCTCATCTTCGGTATACAGCCGGTCAACCTCCATTTCAGAGGTCTGCCACAATCCAAGCACCCTAAGCTATTTTAGTAATGGATCGTATGACGGTCCCGCTCGCTCTGACTCCCTTAACCCTCAAAGTCAGTCGCCGAAACCGACTGTCCCGGCCATACCGGCAAGATATCGTCACCCTAGCCACAGCCTTCGCAACGGCGGTCAACCTTTACGCCCTGGGTCAAGGCCAGCTCTGCCCCCAGCCGGTTTCTGGGTGTATGCCAGCAATGAAAAGCAAAAGCAAACCGACATTCTAGACGGGCGGCGTATGTCCATCTGGCCTGATGCAAGACCGGTCAGACCTAGAGCAGGCTCTAGCATCTCACCTACGGAAACGAAGAGGCCTTGCTACTCTCTAGTACCTCCGCCTGAGAGGGCCATCTTGCGACCTAACATGAGCAGGGGTAATACCATGAGAGTGGCAAAGAGATCATACGAGAGCGTAAGGAAACAGTCAATATCGGATATCGGGTTCGACTTCGAGCTCGACGTGGACACTTCGCCATCGAAGACGAGGGAAAGTCGGACGCTGGTGAAGAAACGACAGCCGTGGGATCAAGAGCCTAGGCAGGGAAGAAGGGCATCGTAAATTTCCAGTTTCAGTCTCGTGATTATTGCTGAAAAATGTGCGGCATCGTTATCATGTTTCACGCGTTTGAAAGTCGTTCAGGCATTATGGGTGAGGGTTGCCAATACCTGACGAATGCACTAAGTGCCACAAGACCCCAGCCTTCAGTATTCATCTTCGCTTCTTCCCCCACTCGTAAGCATTCGCATAATCGTCTATAGCTTTCCAAAAATTTCCAAAAACCTCATACCCTTCCCATCCATCTATTTCAGTACAAAACCAACCACAAACAACCCTACCCAACAGCCCTCCCCCCACCCCTCCCAATCAAAGTCCCAAACCCAATCGTGCCCTCCACACCATCAGCAAGCAACTCGAAAATGAACGGAAACCCATCTTTTTGCTCAATCGCCCTTTCCAGAAAGAATTCATGGAAGCCGTTCGCGGCTTCGTCCCAGTCGCCCCATGTCGTGATGCCTTGTCGGGGTGTGAATGCTAGGACGGCGCCTGTGTGGGTCGTCAGTTTCTGATACATACTCCCTGTCCACAGATAATTTGATGGTAAGACAAAAGAAGTCTATAATCTTTCAAAGAGCGACAAACATATTCTACAGCCTCAGCGCACAAAACAACCCCCATCTACAACAACCAAACTTCACGCTTCAATACAGCACAACAAAATAGAATAAAAGTCGGCAAACCCACTCACCTTTCGACTTATAAACCAACCTCCGCTCCGCAATCTGCGTCCTTAGATCCCGATCGTATTCCGTCTCCACGCGCGCCTTGTCGAAGGCGACGAGGAGCGCTTGCGGGTCCATGTCCGCGGCGCCGTAGCCTTGGATTTTGATCCGGAGGGTGGCGGGGCCGTGGGCGGGGGGGAGCTTGGGGGTGAAGATGTAGGGGTTTGGGATGTCGGTTGGTGGGGGGTCGCTGCGGGAGGGGTGGTGGTTAGTTTGGGTTTTGTTTGGGTGAGTGAGGG
>JAABUP010007879.1_pt1 | contig 13918 bp, 22 predicted proteins | sample 5559201 | NCBI WGS metagenome assembly JAABUP01 (sample SAMN10711887, study PRJNA513373) | rock metagenome | isolation source: Antarctica rocks | place: Antarctica | reverse complement strand
CGAAAGAGCAGTGCGAAGGATGCTGCGCCGTGTTGCTGAAATGCGAGGTGCGTCCTGGCAAGGTTGGCTTATGCGTTTTACCTCTTAAAAGTGCTTTGAAACTTTGCATGAATTGAAAACTGATGATAACGCTCACAAGCGAGCTGAATTTCAAGGCTTTCCTCCTTGAATTCTTCAGCATTTTCACCGAGCCCTAGCCATAAATAATGTAGCAGGACCACCAACAGCTCGACAAGCTGATTCTGCTATGGTAGAATGACAAATCTGAGAGGGTTTTTATTACCTCCTGTAGTACACACACTGCATCTAACCAGAACAGCAACCCTTTCATGGCAAGTCAAACCTGGCCACAAGAGATTCATTGTGAGTGACTACAACACAACATTTTGCCATTGATATCCTGTATGGTCAGTCTCACATCACTGGCAAAGCACCTGACTTACTGAGCAGGGATACAGGGATATATAGAAGAACTTTTGATGAAGTGGGCTCCATAGCTTGTCACAGGGAATGATGTTATCAAGTGAAGTCTTAATAACGTTTTTTTACCTTCAAACCAGAAAATTCCAGGTGTCACTGGTACTGGCAGCCTTTATGCTTGCAAATATCTGCCATTGATAAGCACTTGCAGGCCCTGTAGATGCTCATTTCACCACACTGACGATAATTTTGGACCAATTGGGGCTGCGAATTTGGACCGGTTCGACGCACACACTTCACCTTGAGCAGTTCCAGTCAAGGACGCCGGTAAATGCTGCAATGCCGCTTGTTCCTGCCTATTGTGTGCAGTGATGCGCCATCATAGATGCTGCCAATGTTAGCGCTGGCCGTGAGCAGGGTGACGCCTCTAGTAGCATGACACTGGCAGCAAAGTTGCTGTTGTTTCACTTGCTGCCCACCGTGCTGTGGCTCACCGAGCATGTCGACTGTCAGTCGAACACCACCCTCGTCTTCAGGCCTACTGGACTGTCTCAAGCTCTGACGATGGGCAGCATAGCCACAGTTGCTGTGTCAGGTACAAGGCTGTTCTGTTCTGGCTTTGTCCCTTTCATCGATAAAAATGTACCAACTTCCGCAAATTATGCAGGCAACATCACCCTTACCGCTGCTACATGGCCTTCTGCGGGTGTGACAATAACTGCTGGACGTCACGTCACAGTATTCGGAGGTAACCTGATCGCGTTTGTTCGTTTGTGCAACCGTTTGCCAGTTGCAGACACAGTCATGCAGGACTTCTGTATTGTGTGCAGATGATGATGCTGCTGTCTCTGCCATAGACTTTGGGGGCATTGTGTCTGCCATCAATGTGCAAAATGGCGGTTGGCTTGAGTTCAGCGGACTTGCGCTGCGCAACCCAGCCCCTGCACATTGGGCTAGCATCAATGACACTTACATTGTGAACACAGCTTTTGCTGCTCTGCCTTCCATCAATACTGAGCCCAATGCCACGGTGCGAACCTACTCTACCACTTCAATCATTATGACTTGCTGAAGACACTGCACATTCATTTGGCTAGCTTCTGCTCATGTAGCTGTTGACACATGTTGTGGGTGGCCAGGAAGTGCTGCAATGTTTGTTGCAGGTAGTGTATAATAATGTCTCAGCTCAGTACTATTCAGGTTATGCTGGGAACAACCCATCTCAGTATACACAGAGAGTCTTCTATGCTATAGAACAGCTTGGCACTACTGTATCATCAGAGGCATCTCAGACTGGCAACACTACCATCACATGGGCAGGACCTACCTACTTGGCCCTCCCAGCTTCAGCAAATGTGACAGGCAAGTACCTCGTCTTGACATTGCAGAGCACCTGGCATTGATCACAGCTCACGCATGCTAATGGTATTCAGGAAATACTTGTGTTGTCTGCAGGCACAGCTAATACTTTCAATCTGACAGTCAATGGCAGCACTGCTACATGCGTCGTGACTCCTGTTGCAACAGCATCAGGCAGTCACTTTCCCTGGTGGGCAGGGCTCATCCTTGGACTAGGCCTAGCTGCCATTCTGGCTCTGGTCCTATGTTGCCTCGTATTCTGCCTTGTAACGCGCAAGCGACGCAGAAAAGCTGGAGGGCCTACTCAACCACTGCAGCAGGGCAGCATCCATGGCATGCAAGGAAGCGCAGATCCTGTGCAGGCAGTCAGTCCCTTCAGTGTCATTGCTGCCACTGGCCATAAGCCAGATGACAGTGCTATGATTCCCAAGTTCAGCTCAGCACCAGAAGAAGGCAACATCAAACCTGCCCTAGGACTTGCTCGAGCTGGCACATCCTCAGCGCCTCCTGACGTGTATGAAGCAAACATGCTGATCAATGCATCCAATACTCTGTCATTGGCACCTGCCAACATGTCAGCGGCATCAGAGGGCAGCAGCTACAGTGGTGATCTCCACCGGCGGCAGAGCTCAGGCAATGAGAGAACCAGTGCTGCTAGTGCTGCAAGCACAGCATCGCAGCGCCAGTTCAGGGCCTCAGCAGGTGCTTCGGCAGCTTCTGTGCCAGAGCTGTTCAGGCAGCGGTCTCAAATGCCGCTGGATGAAGTTGAGCTTGGGCCATTGCTTGGGCGTGGAGCTTACGGCCGAGTCTTCAAAGGTGCTGAAAGAGTACTGGGCCTTTGGGCCATCAACGCATGCATTAAGGATCTGGAAAGCTTAGTTCAGCTAGTCTCATGTGCATGCAACATGTGTCTGCAAACATATGCCTTAGCATTATTATGCAAAAGCAGCGATTTGCTGAAAGCATCTGCGCCGGTGTGAGACCTGTCATTGGTGCAGGGCGCTGGAAAGGTGCTCTTGTGGCCGTCAAAGTCATTGATCACAGGGTGAAAGGCAATGGCAATGCTGTGGACATACAGAGAGAGACCATTCTGAGCACGTATGTTGTGCATCCCAATGTGGTGAGTGTCGACTCGTAGCTTGTTTCAAGCAGTGCTGGCTCCCATTCAAAGGCAGATTGCAGACAGCAGCGCATGTGCACGATGGTCAAGCATGCAATCTACATTCCCCGGCTGCATATGCATCCGCGAATGATGCAAAGAAAATATGCGTGCCAGAGCTGTTTCTGAAAGGGTGTAGTCTTGTCTTGGTCACAACTGAATGCATCAGCATTGCGTGTGTCACACTGTGAGTGCACATCTGCAAGGTTCTTACAGATGCACAGAGGATGATGACACCAGCATGAGCTATGCACTTACTGGGGCATTCAGGCTTGCATTGACTTGTTTCCAGGTGAGTACGTACAAGATTGTGACGGTGAATGCGTCGAGGAACATGTCAGACCAACCAGGAGGGATTGGCTCAGGGCAGCGGCTCCCCAACTCAGGTGGGCGGCTCATGTCTCATCCAGAGAACTCAGCCACTATTGAGCAGGAGATTCTGGATGAAGAGCTGCAGTCGCCTGATGCCAACGCCAAAGATGAGATGCAGACATGGATGCTGCTTGAGGTCTGTAGCACGCTTGCTTGCAGTAGTGTCTTTTTCCAAGCAGCAGTCTGCACATGAACCACCAGCTGCGAAATGTTTGGTTTGGTTGTGCATGCTGGACAGGTGCTGACGTGTCTCAGAGCAATGCAGCACTGCAAACCTCAGCACTAGCCTGCAGCCTTCTGTGGATTTTAGTAGCTTGGCGCACTCTCAATGGACACATGAAGCACTCGAGCCACCACGCAGCAGATTTGCTGGAGGCCCTGCTGTGTGAGACAGTATCACCATGCATTGAACTGCAAGATCAGGCAGAATCGTGCAGATTCAGGGAAAGCTCTATACCGTCGTGATGTGCATGCTGTGGTGCAAGTTTAGTCCAACATCAGGCTCATAGGACTTACTGAAGCTTGGTTTGTGTGCAGTACTGTGACCGAGGGTCAATGGAAAAGGCCTGTGAGCAAAACAGGTTCATGAACAAGCAGGACGGCAAGCCAGATATGGTGCGTGCTCCACATATGCCCGCTTTCTCTTTGCATAGCATCTATCTGGCGTTTGCACAACATACACAAAGCCAGAGCAAATGTGCTGGCAAAAACCCATGCATGCTTGTCGGCCATAACTGTCAGTAGCAGCGTGATGTGAACTCCAGATCAGACAGTCCCGAGACTGCATAAGCACAGACACCATCATGGGCATGCGTGTTGTCTCCAGCATACATCTGCACACATGTTGTGCAGTGTAAACAGCCAAGTGCAAGGGCCTGTGTAATCACTAAAGATTCAACAAGCAGTGGCCATTCTAAAGCTGATGCCTATCTGCAAACCCTTCATGCCTTCACATCTGCTACAGTCAGGGCTCTCAACCTGACAAGTGCATGTCGTTAGTGTTACACGCCAGTGCTTTCAACAATGCTTCTTTTACACAGGTGAACATATACAAAAGTCTGCAAGACATAGCAGCAGGCATGGACTACCTACACACGGTAGGGGTGCTGCATGGTGACCTGAAGGGTGCCAATGTGCTGCTCAAGTCAACAGCCACCGACCCAAGAGGCTTCATGTGCAAGCTGGCAGACTTTGGGCTGAGCCGGGTGCTGGATTTGGACATGACGCACATCAGCACACACACCTACGGCACCATCTCTTACATGCCGCCAGAGCTGCTGAGTCAAGGCAAAATGACAAGGGCGGCTGATGTCTACTCCTTTGGCATGCTGAGTAAGTCTCATGTTGGAAAACCTTTTCCGCTTTGTAGCAAGAATGTTGTCAATGCCAATCCAAATTGTGATGCACTGCTGCGCTTGGTATGTCACATACTTGTGTCTTTTGTGCTGATCACATATTGCTTTTGAACATGCTGATACACATGCGTCTAGCACAAACTTCAGCTCCTGTACACTCTGTGCTGCTGTTCATTCATGGCATCACCACCTATTTTGCTGATGCACCACCTCATATTGGCTTATCATGCTTGAATGTGTGGCTTGTTGGCTGATGCTCAGCTATATGTCATGCATATACTCAGGTGTGATTCATGCTACAGTGCATGGAGGCGTGCATCAGACATGCAACATGCATCTCAGCTGACGCAGTAAGCCTGGTGGTGTGCAGTGTGGGAGATGTACACGGGCTCTAGTCTTTTCAAAGGTCTGACAGTGGGCCAGGTCTTCTTCATGGTCGTCTATGAGGCACACAGGCCTGCCATTCCAGAAGACTGCCCTGAGGCCCTCAGAACTCTGATGACATCCTGCTGGAGTGCTGACCCGATTGAAAGGTGATCTACCTGCCATATCAACAGGATTCAAGACTGACACCAATTTGTTACACTCTCAAGACGACTGAGTTTCATGTTGTGTTTTGGGACTTGTGGGAACTGAGGTGACTTTAGAGAGCATAGGGTTGTCCATGTCCAGCTGTCCTGTGCACCCTTTTCTCAAGCTCCCTGACCCCCCCCCGCCATTTCTGCAGTCTGCTGGGAAACAAGCAGCTTCCAGGGTATTACAAGCATGGATGCACAGAGCTGCACTAATCAGAAGCTGGCGTGCGGTTGAACTCATTGTGGCATGATAAGGGCAGCTGCACAGTGGCTGACACAAGGCAAAGCTCGCTTCAAAAAGGACCTCCTAGAACAGATCTTTACAGGCAGTATCATGAGCCCAGATGTATGTCAGCCTCTGATTATTGTGGGTCTGTGAGTGTGACAAGTTGTGCTTGCTTGCTGCAGGCCAACATTCCAGCAGATCACCAAAGACCTGCAACTGCTGTATGGGGAAGCTCGAAAGAAGCCTCTGCAGAGTGCCACATCAGCGCCTGCTGGTGTAGCAGGCAGAAAGGTCAGCACAAGTGGGCCTCCCGCCCCAGCAGCACCCCCTCTGCGTGTGCGCCCCTCCACAACTGATGTTGGCAACTCCTCAGTACCAAGAGTGGGTCGATCTGAGTTCCACAGCGTTACAGATGCTCAACCTGTGAAGCCTAGAAGCCGTGCAGGCACAGTCTCAGAGCAGGATGAGCAGTCTTCTAGTCCTTTTGCACAACCTGGGATCCCTAGAAGTCAAACAGGCACAGCATCTGGTCCCTTTGCTGCTGTGAGCCAAGCACTGCCGCCGCCTGGTGTACAGTCCACATCACCCTTCGGTGTAGCCTCCACAGGGCCTCAGCAGTTGGCTGGCCAGCCTGCTGAAAGAGCAGGGGGTGTGCCCTCATTAGCTGAGGCACAGCGACGGATGGCCATTGCGCCAACACCCTTCATGCCACCCCAGTCTATGATGCGGTCTAACCCAAGAACCAGCATGACATGGAGATCGCCAGAGCATGTGAGCCTGCAGATACCGGAGGAATCTGACATTAATGCGCTGGCAGATCAGATGCCTTAGCTGCAGTCTTGATTAGTTTCTGCGAATAGGATGCAGCTGAGTAGCATCTGATTGTTTAGCAGTCAAGGTCTGATGATTTTCTGTTCTGTATTGTTTGGTAGATTCTGAGTCTGATCTGGACATGCTTTGCTGGGGAGCAGATGGTATGTGCTTGATGTTGTCACTGTTGCAACCTCTTATGGCTCATTCAGATGAGTAGCTGGCTGCGTTTGATCAGCATCTCTGGATAGACGATTTCTTCAGCAGGCTTGTTTGAATTTGCCTCTTTTTCCCTATTGTACTGTTTTTGAAGGCCTGTCAGGCTGTGTGTTGCTTCCAGGGCAAAGTGTTCTGCAGGTCTTAAACCAAATAGTGTCTTGCGCATTTCATGAGAGCCCTCTCACTTTCTTTCTCCAAAATAGAAAGTCACACCTACTGAGCAACCACATAGTGATAGCGTTCACTGTGTTTGATCACCCTTCAATAGTGGCCGTGAACTCTGAGCTGCATCTCTTGCATGTAATTGCCTGGCATCTGCAACTCGCTTCCTATGATCTTCTATTGCAGTATGTGGTCTGACACCGCTTGGTACATGTACATACCTAACCACCCTACCTCTCACGTGCATAAACGGCATTTGCTGCTTAGAGCCATCCGACATCTTCTCCACAGTCACATCAGATATGGTCAAGTTCATATGCTCATCGACCTGGTCGAGCAAGCCCCTAATCAGAGTGTCATATCTGAGCTCCACCAGCACATGAAGGCCTTCGAGAGCTTGCACAAAGCACGCAAGACTACGAGGCGTACGATCTTTGCCCATCTCAACGAATCCGGCAAACTCTGCCCGGCTTTGCCGCCTGACGGCTCAAGCCGTGTGTTGTGACTAGATCACTATGTAGTGAACCAATTTAGCAGGCCTGCAGGAGATGGATTATAACATCAACACGCAAACGGCCAGGCATGTGCATGCCCAAGACATTCAAAGGTGTTTGACACGGTTGTTGGCAGTGAAACTCGGCACACCTGCTGCTGGGGAGCATGCACAACAGAAGTTCACATCATCAGACCAGTGCAAGTCTCTCGGCTGACTAGACTTTGCAGCTTGACAGTGTGTTTCTTTCAGCAAGATGTTCGAGATGTGATGACACAGCGTTCGTGTCCTTAACATCAATGCACGCTGTAGACCATGTGCAATCTTGCTGTGCACATGGTTTCGGAGTGTTTTTGCTTTCTCAAAATCGAGCTTGGTTGCGGGCGCAAGTCAAGCACAGGTCGTTATGTGACGCCGCTTTAGACATGGCTCCGTTTGGATCTGTTCCAGCTGGCACAAGGCATGACGGTCAATATAGGACAAGCAACGGTATCAACCTGCCTGCTAGCTTGCCGAGGTACGAGGGTTTCGCCTCCACCCTTGGCGGTTTTGCACGGTCCCCACAAGTATCAAGAGCCCTTCCATCGATCCTGAGACCAAGACAGGAGCTGGAGGAGCCTTTGATTTCCGAACAGCAGAGAGAGTCTACTTTTATTGAAAGCCTGCAAGCACCTCCGTTGACCACTGACAGGACTGACACAGCTGATGGACATGCACAGCAATCCTTCCGACCTGCATCATTGCTGGCAAGAAGCCTAGGGACATTGAATGAGGTTTTCTCCCGCCAGGTAGGCGTGTATATACACTTTGCTGTGATAGCGTACAACTCCAACTCATGTAATTGTGCACACGCTGTTTGTGCAGAAAGCTGGTGAAGCTCATGCTGCTGAGCATGAAGATGCTGCTTCAGGAAGCGGAGCTTTGGGTGGGAGTCCAACAGCAGGTAAACAGCGTTGCTGCTAGCCTGTCTGCACCACCTGTGGCTGACTTAGCTGCTTTGCCTTGCTGCTTGTTGTATGCATATAGTCTGTGTTACAAGAAGAGTCATCTCATTACTCACCATGCAGGGTCCCATGGGACCACCCCAAGCATGGCCAGTGACAAGCAGCATACTGAAGACATTGTGATTGGTCCTATGCCCGATGCTCGAGAGCCTCCCACAACAACTGAACAGACAAGGGCATCTCAAGTTCAGGCGGCCCTGTTGTGTGGCGTTATCAACTCCATAATCACAATTCCTGTCATGACCAGCTTTGCAGCAATTATTTTTCAGGTGCGTATCAGCCTGCTCACATTGTGACTCGCCTACTTGTCTGCATTGCTTGCAATCTGTTCAGCTGTTAGCACGCGCACACACATGCACTGACCATACAAATCTTGCTTCTCTCAATGAGTATATGCCACGTGTATGTGTCTGCCCTTGCTGACATCGTCATCAACAATGGCTGGTACAGTTGGACAAGCTGTTTATGACACACACTTGATTACTTCCCACCCTGCAGGATCACTTCTTCCAGCCAGTCCTTGGGCAGATGGTGAAGCTCGTCTTCCTGAGCAGTGGCGTGCATCAGCTCATCTTCAGCATCAAAAGCACCCTCCCCTTTGCAGTAGGGCAGGTGCAGGATGTGGGACTCATCTTCCTGTCTGCTATGGCCACTTCCGTTGTGGAAACCTGCAGCAAAGCTGGCAAAGACAGCGCTACCACTCTTGGCACTGTGCTGCTTACGCTTCTTCTGACCACCTTCTTGGTGGGAGTTCTCATCATACTGACAGGTGACATCACCAGCTGTTGTATTCCAGAGTGCTTGCAAGCAGCATTCGCAGCTGTTTTGCTGGTGGGGCTTGTGACAGCACTAATGGATGATCACCAGCCAATGCTGTTTTGAGCTTGCAGCTGTGCTTCTGATCGTGGTACTACTCCTTGACCATTGCAGCTGATTGTCAAGACTGGTATATGCTCTCAAAGTCTACCATGGCTGTGGCGTCCAACTCAGCGTAGCTCAGCTCACAGAAGCTCAGGCTTTCTGACTAACTGCCAGAGCAAACGTCTCACGGGCATGTCGCACCAATGTACAGAGCACTAGCTTGTTGCTTATCTTCCCACACCTCTGCACATAGCTAAAGATCCAGCAGAATGGACGACATGCACACCACCAGTCAGCCCTGCACTTCCCCTTCACTACAGGTGCTCTGAACCTAGCTTGCCAAAATTGAAGTCAATATGCAGCTAACCTGACTGCAGGTGGCAAGTCTCGCCTACATGATGTGCGCCTCTTGTGTCTGCAGGGACTCTCAAGCTGGCTTCATTGGTGCAGTATGTGCCCCTACCAGTAGTCGGCGGCTACCTAGGCTATGTTGGCTACTTCTGTCTAGCATCAGGTGTCTCACTGGCTTCAGGTGAGCGCACCTGACAAGGCAGCACACACTGCATTCGGGCTTGCAGCAAAACCTGAAGAGAATGCACAGACTGCCCTGCACCACAGCCAAACACTCAAATGTGTGGCAAGCATGCATCACAGCCTTTGTGTTTGGCTTAGGATACCAAGTAGCAGTGTCAAGCACCGTCACATAGCTGCAGGCGGCCCAGGTCATGGCCTGTATTGTGAGAGTCATCAGTCCTAATTTCTTGTGACTTGCAGCCGTGAGGTAGTCCATCAACCCAGCTGCAGCTGCTACAGTTGTCTTCGAGCAGCAGAATCGCCTTGCTTTTGCAGCTGGTGGACAGCGTGCAGCTCTCTTGCCAACAAGTATGCACCTGCAGGTGTTGCTGTTGACAGCTGGTTTGACAGCTGGTTTGAAAGCTGGTTTGAAAGCTGGTTTGACAGCTGGTTTGACAGCTGGTTTTGTTGATGACAGGTGTGAACGTAGACAGCCCGCAGACTTGGCTGCAGCTGCTGCAGTGGGACCCTGCCATGAAGCTAGCGCCTGCTGTAGTGTCCACTCTGCTGCTCATGCTGATCATGTCACGCTTCAGATCCCCCTGGGCTCTGCCGGCAGTCCTCATCTTCATCCCTGGAGTCTTCTTTGTGGTGCTGGCATGCCTGCACAAGTCACTGGCTCAAGCACAGGATGGAGGATGGGTGGCCAGACCACAGGCAAGCTTGGCATACATGATGCTTGATGATGTCTGTCACAGTGTGAGAAGCACAGCGCAAGAAGCATGGAACAGCTGTGCAGTATGACTGGTCCATGGTGTGCTTTGTCTTCTTTGTGCTGCTGGCATGCTTGCCCGTGTCCTTGGCTTGAGCCCACGGTGAAGGGCGGGTGGCATGCTTCCAGTGGCTTTTGCTGGGACTGTCAAATCTGCATGAAATTGGTTTTCTGAGTTGACAATGCATGACTGGCTTGCTTGAAAGCGTGCTCACTTGAGTTTGTAGGATTGGTAATTGCCTTGAGTGTGGATTGCACTCACCAAGAGTCCTTCATAAATGCTTCTGAGTCACTTCATGCAGTCATGAGACCTCTCCTGACTCAACTTGATCAGGACTGGCTCGAGTAGGTTTGCAGTTTTCAGTGATCGCACAAGGCTCGTATGGCCTTGCAGTACAACCCCGCTTCTGGTGTGCATGCCATTCAATGCGCCATTTGATGTCACGCATCAGGGTTGGCTGGTGAAGTGGCTTATCAGCCTGCAGAAGGGCTTCACTGCTTCTTCTGTGAATGACTGCATGTTGTGATCATGGCCTAAAGTCACCACAAATGCGCACATGCACATGACCCAGCATCAAGCGATGAGTATCAAGTGCACATCAAAGGGGTTGATTGCGCGGCAGGGAGATGAGGATTCTGGCCCCTTCTGGGAAATCTACAGCCTGTACAACATCCACGACCTCAGTTTCAAGGGCATCTACTGGGCGGTCATGCCGCGCCAGATTCCCACTGCCCTGGCACTCTTCTTTGTGGTGGCTTTTGGGTCGTCCCTGGATGTGGCTGCTATTCAGCAAGACTCACCAGAGCCTCTGGACTACAACAGGGAGCTTGTGACAGTGGGTCAGTGCTTCCTGTAACCACACTGGTTCTTACTTGATGCTTGCATGGACATGACAACGCCTTTGCTGTTCAAACTGGACAATTCAATCACAATAGCTGTCAGACACCTTGCAAGATGCAGGGTGCTTTCTGTGCGATCTAGATTAGTTGATTGGGTACCCTGTTCCCTTGACTGGTGTCACAGCTGTTTTTCACCAGCAGAAAAGACAAGGACAGAGTACTCCACCCAAAAAAGTGGTATGACGATTTGTGAGAGACCCTTGGAGGCCTCCCACTGACCCTTGCGGAGTCGGCAGGTTCACCAGCACTTTTCGTGAGCACAGCGTGCACTTCCTTCTGTCCACAATATGCACTGCCATGCAGCCTGTTGACCACCATACTTGTTGAGCAGTCATTTGTTGCCAGACAAAATCAACAGGGCGATCTTGTTCATGCTGCAGGTTGGTCAAACGTGGCAACTGCCGTCGCGGGTGCTGGCTTCACCGGCAGCTACATCTTTAGTCAAACCATCTTCACCATGAGGGCGGGAGTGAACTCCCGCATCAATGGCTTCATAGTATCCTTCCTCATGCTGGTCATCTTTGTGGCGCCCTTCTCTGTCATCGAGTACCTGCCAAGCTACTTTTTTGGATCCCTCATGATCTGGATTGGCTGGGAGATTGCTCGGGTGGGGCCCTGCTGACTCTTGCTGACCCCTCCTCAACCCCTGTCTGATTCCCTCTTGACCCCTGCCTGACCCCTGCAAAGCCCCGATGACCCCTGCTGGCTGTTGCCAACTTGTTGCCTGCCTGTTGTGACAGTCCTTGGAGTTGATTTTTAGCTCTTATGGACACTAAGCAGCACATGCTTACCAGTCATGCATAACGGACTCATGACCTTTTCATGCTTTGTGTGCAAGCCAGAACTCAAGAGAGGTTGCTGAGCAGGACTTAACTGTCAATCCATACCTGTTTCAGACCGCCACAGCAGCGTTTTTTGCATCCTCACAACTCAGGCCATTCCCTGAGCCCACCACACGCAACTGACTGATCAACAGCTGCCTCCTGGCTTCAGCTACAAAATTGCTCACATCTGGTCACTGCTGGTGGAGCTGCTGCTGCAGCTGTGGGTGTAGCTGCTGGTGTTGCTGTGTAGCTGGTCTCACTGACCTCAACTGACACACATGCAGGACTGGCTGTTCCTGGCGTATCACAGGGTGCGAGGGGTGGAGTATGGTCTGCTGGTGGCCACCTTTGTTGCCATCATGGTCTTGGGTCTGGAGCTGGGCATTGCAGCTGGCATTGTGGCGGCCAGCCTGCTCTTTGCCTACAACTACAGCAAGGTACCTTGGACCAAACGTGCACAGTCGGCTGCTTACATCACACCATGCATAACCAAGCAGGGATCTCATGCATGTCGGATGGCCCCTTGTGTGCTGAGCATGTCTGCTGCCTACTGGTGTCAGTTGTCCATCTGCTGCACAGCTGTCCTCTATGTATTGGCTGTGTTTTGCAAACTGTACAGTCCTGCCATTGCTTTGTCATCACTTGATGTTCAGGGCCTGATTTCTTACAATCAAGGAGTTTAGTCATGTCAACACCTCAGAACATGCTTGCAGTTCACCTGAAGCATCACACAGCCAAGGCCTTTGAGCTGTGGCTTGCACAGGCCTCGTATACCTTATGGCCATGTGCAAACATACCATACATACAGATCGCTCCTGCATCCTGGTTTTGCACTACTCAGGGTCTGCGTTATTGTGTGGTACAGGTGCTGGTGACTGCTTTCACAGTGCCAAGCCGCAGTGGGGCGGTCCGCACCTTTGAACAACGCACAGTACTAGAGCAGTTCAACCCACGCTGTGTGGCTGTCTCTCTGTCTGGCTACATATTCTTTGGCAGCTCTGTCAAGATCAGTGATAAGGTCCTGGAGGTGAATGCTTTTCACTATGCATACTTCTGCTCATCTCAGCATTCTGCTGTCGTTCATGAGACAAGCGCTGAGCAGCACAGCAGCACAGATCACGCCAGATCATGCCATGAGCATGCCCATCACCTGTACTCCGACTCTGTCAGACACATAACTGCACACACTTGCATTGAGTATGTTGCAGTACTGGGAACCACAAGACCCCTTATTAAGTGCTACTGAGCAGGCTTTGGAGTGAGGCTTCATCCACAAAACTGGTTTACCTGTACAACGCACTGCTCAGCCATGCCTTGCACATTTGCTGGCTACTGTATTTGAGTTGAGGTACAACAGCAACTCTGCTGTTGGTGTGACATTGTCTTCAGTACTTTGCACTGATGTGGGTGGTTGTTTCAGCTGCTCTGAGGTACGCCCTCAAGTACTCTTTCACTCCCTCAATCAGCTGCTCCCTGTGACCATATGAGTGCATCCCCAGAGCCTCCAAGCCATGGTGGTCAACTCCCAGCAGCATGTGCAGCTTCACATGTTCTGACTCAAACTTGTGCACGTACTCCTGCAAATCCACGGCTACTGTGTTGATGAATGCATGCATGACATTGCGCAGCATAGGCTGCGGCAGCCTTGTGTGATTCCTGTCAAGCGTTTTTCTGCATTCAACACACAATCAACACAAAGGGGCACCTTGTGCACATGGCTGAACATAGCACGGGTGCTTTTAACATCTGCGGGGCCCAAAGTGTCCAACAGGAAAAGCCTGCCTGACACAATGACTCTTACAAAACAGAGTCACTGCGCTTACCCGCTGGTCAATTGCCTGCCAGTTGAGGAAGCTGTGCCCTTGGCAGGCTACTGGGATTGGGGGAAGAGGGG